>Ga0206874_1002_pt1 | contig 92491 bp, 64 predicted proteins | sample Alteio_BWOrgCont_12_FD_152629 | JGI IMG/M metagenome (GOLD analysis project Ga0206874, IMG submission 152629) | Enriched cells from forest soil in Barre Woods Harvard Forest LTER site, Petersham, Massachusetts, United States -... | ecosystem: Environmental > Terrestrial > Soil > Temperate forest >...
TCCCAATCTTTACCAATCATGTAAAAAAGAACGCAGTTGCCCTGGCGAAAATCAACTTACTAAATCAACAATATATTGAAGATAATACCAAAATAATGTTGAAGCAAAATGTTGAACAAGCCTGGTATAATATGCTTGCCGCTTATAACAGGTATCAGTCTTTAACCAACGAAGTGAAAGCTTATACAGAAAGTTACAGGGTATCAAAACTTCGCTTTGATGCGGGTGTATTGATGTATGCACCGGTTGGAACAACAGTTGAATCGATCAGTACTGATTTTTGGTCGGCACTGGAATAGTTGGTAGATATACCGCCGTTTACTGCCAATGTAGGTAATAATTGCCCCTGGGCCACTTTTACAGCCTTTTCGGCGCTTTCCCGCCTGAATACAGCTGCTTTTACTATTGACAGTTGCTGTAAGGCCGTGTTATATACCTGGTCGGCGTTAGCTCCATACTGTCCAACTAAATCCTGGGCGTTTAACGACTGCAGTTTCGAATCTTTGTTGTAAGGAATATTCATTAAATTATATAAGTTAAGCTTAGCGGCGTCCAATGCATTCTGATTTTGAACTACTGCAACCTCACTGCTTGCATAAGCTCCCTGGAAATCAGAAAGTGTTGACGCTGTTAAATTTGCGCCGTCTTTTTCTTTAATTTCAGATATATTAACATTTTCCTTCGCAACAGCCAGCTGGCTTTTACTTTGCTCTAATATTTCGTCGGCATCCAATACAGATAAATAAGCGGTGATAATATTTATGGTTACCTGGTCCTTAGCCTGCTGGAAATCCATTCTGCCAGCCTGGTAGTTAAATGCAGCCTGCTTTATAGCATTTTGAAGCGCTAAACCGTTAAATAAGGTTAAGCTTGCGCTAACACCATAATTATCAGAAGTTAGTGACTGGTTTACATAAGTATTGGTAACCGGGTTAATGCTGCGGCCCTGGCTAAGCTCGCGGCTGGCGCTACCGGTTATGGATGGTAAAAGATTTTCTTTTGCCTGGTTTAAGCCAATCCGGTCCTGCTCCATTGTCAAATCGAATTGCTTTACATTTAAATTGTTTTTTATGGCAATATCCAAACATTGCTGTAATGTTAGCACGGTGTCTTTTTGGGCATGCGCTAAAATACTGCAGGCTAAAAAAAGTATGGTTAAAAAGTATTTACTAAATCGCATTGTATATTATTATTTGTATTTCAGAACTTTCGTGAGGATTCAATTTTACCATCTAAAAGGTTAATGATCCGTGTGCCGTATTCGGCGTTTTTTTCAGAATGTGTTACCTGTATTATGGTAACCCCATCTTCTTTATTCAGCTTGCGGAACAGCTCCATTATCTCTTCACCCTGTTTGGAGTTTAGGTTACCTGTAGGCTCATCGGCTAATAACAGTTTTGGTTTAGCAATTAAAGCACGGGCTATACCCACCAATTGCTGCTGGCCGCCTGATAATTGTGCCGGGAACAGGTCTTTTTTACCCACTATCTGGAAACGGTCAAGGATATCAGCGACCATAGCTTTGCGCTCAGTACTTTTAAAATCCTGGTAAATTAATGGGGTTTCAATGTTTTCGTAAACGGTAAGCTCATCAATTAAATGATAAGCCTGGAAAACAAAACCGATATATTGCTTATATAAAGCCGACCGTTGTTTTTCTTTAAGCTGATGTACGGCGTTGCCAACAAAATAATGATATCCGTCTGTTGGTTCATCAAGCATACCGATAACATTTAATAATGTTGATTTCCCTGAACCTGACGGACCCATTATAGAAACAAATTCGCCTTCGTCTATGTCAAGGCTGATATCGTTAAGTACAAAGTTTTTATTGCCCCCAACCTGGTAGTATTTCGAAATATGTTGTAGTGATAACATGTGTTAATTAATTAGTGAATTATTGAGTTTGTGAATTAGTGATTTATGATTTGCTAATTTATTAAATAAGTAATCAATTTATCACCAGTGTTCAATCATTCTGGCACAAGTGTATCAATAACATACCAAACTATTATACATCTCACTATCAGTAACTTACATATAAATCCCTCAGCAAATACTGTTCGCTTATGTAACATGGAGCGTACGGTTATGATACAGTGGTGGGATAGTTGATTAGAGATCAGAGGTTAGAGATTATTGTTATTAGCGATTAGAGGTGGGAGATTAGCGGCCACTAATATAATTATATTCACCTAACCTCTAATCTCCCACCTCTAATCACTCGCTACGCAAGCTCTTAACCGGATTTGCCACTGCTGCTTTGATGGATTGAAAGCTTACCGTGAAAAATGCAATGAGTATAGAAATGATACCTGCCAGCACAAATATCCACCACTGAATACTGATGCGATAAGCGAAATCCTGAAGCCATTTGTGCATAACGAACCAGGCAATGGGCCAAGCAATCAAATTGGCAATCAGCACCAGCTTTAAAAAATTACCGGAAAGCAGCAGCGTAATATTTTGAACCGAAGCGCCTAATACCTTGCGCACACCTATTTCCTTTACCCTTCTTTCGGCAGAGTGAGACGCCAGGCCAAACAAGCCCAAACAGGAGATAAATATGGCCAGCCCTGCCAGGATGCCTACTATCTGGCTCACCTGGCTATCCGCTTTATAAACTTCTTTAAAATGATCATCTAAAAATTGATATTCAAAAGGATAATCCGGATAAATGCTGTCCCATTTCGACTTAATAAAGGCAAGTGCGGCGGTAGTGTTACTACCATTTATTTTAACAGATACATCCCTGAAGCCATAGTGCCTGGCTCTCACCATAAACATTGGCTCAATTTTATATTGTAATGAATTAAAATTAAAGTTTTTTGCAACACCTGTAATAGTGCCCAGTGAATCAAAGCCGAATTGTGCCCCGATTAAAGATGATACGCGATATTTAGGGTGGTCTTTTAATAGCTCTTTAGCTAATGCCTCATTAACAATATATTGCCTTCCATCGGGCACTTTGTCACCGTAAAAGTTTTTGCCGGCAACTAGTTTAATTTTATAAAGGTTCAGATAATTAGTATCAACAACAAGCAGCGTTGTCCCCAGTTGCTGAGCTGGCCCGTTTGCCGGTTTAAATGTTACTCCAGTTTGATCTAAATGACTTCCCAAAATATCCTGCGAAGCTGTTACCCCCGAGACTAAAGTACTGCCTGATAATTCACTCTTAAACAGGTCGTATTTTTTTGTGGTAATACCATCCAATGGTATGTTAACAATTTGATCGCGGTTATACCCGGGATCCTGTTTTTGCATGTAACTTAATTGTTTTAACACAAATACGGTTGCTATCATCAGGAAAATAGCGCTCGCAAACTGTATAACAACCAATATATTTCTTAGCGAACCTTTATTTTTGCCTGCCTGTACCGAACCCTTTAAAACCTTTGCCGCCTGGAAGGAAGATAAATAAATAGCAGGGTAAATACCTGATATTAAACCAATAAGAACAGTGCCACCCAACACAACTAACAGTAGGCTAAAGCTGCCGAATATATTAAACGCAATGTCTCTTTCGCTCAAGTTATTGATATAAGGTAGCGCCAGCTCAACCAGGGCAACGGCAAATACTAATGCCATAAAGGCTATCAAGACGGTTTCGCCAAGAAATTGAATGGCCAGTTGAAAACGATATGCGCCAATAGATTTCCTTATACCCACCTCTTTGGCCCTCTCCGCAGAACGGGCGGTTGAAAGGTTTATAAAATTGACACAGGCAATTACGAGCACGATGAGCGCAATAATGGCGAATAAATTGGTTGACTTTTTATCGAATTTTTGGTAGTTAATATAATCAAGCCCTATGTCGGCTGAATTGGCGTGTACATCTTTTAACGGTAAAACAAACAGCTTCATATACTTAGGGCCGTTGTCGCCCATGTATTTTTTAAGATAGGCAGGGAATTTTTTATCCAGCGCATCGGCATTTGTACCCGCAGCAAGCTCCAGGTAGGTATTAAGCCAGTTGCCTCCCCAGTTTTTAGCCATTTGAGGATTAATAATACTGCTAAAAGAAAATAACGCATCAAATTGTAATTGTGAATTTTTAGGCACATTGGCAATTATTCCTGTTACCGAAAAACTGGTGGTGTCATCACCATAGTGAGTTATAGTTTTACCTATCGGGTTGGCATCGCCAAATAATTTTTTAGCCGTTTCCTCGGTGAGTAAAGCTGTATGGGGCTTTAATAAAGCAGTTTGCCTGTCACCCTGTATTACTTTAAAATCAAATATCTTAAGGAAAGTAGAATCAACAAAAAACACCTCTGGCAGAAATACTTTTTTATTATTCTGTGTTAACTGGTATTTTTCACTCCAGTGTACGCGGGTAAAATTTTTGATTTCGGGAAAATCCTGTTTTAAGGTTGGTCCCATTGGGAACATGGACAAAGCCACCTTTTGAGTGGCACCCTGCTCACCAATTGTTTGCACTTCGTTTAAGCGGTAAATGTTTTTTGTATGAAAATTGTCGAAACTCTTTTCGTACGAAACAAATAACATAATAACAATACAGGCGGCCATTCCAACAGAAAGCCCAATAATGTTAATTGCCGAAAAAACCTTGTTTTTCCAGATGTTACGCCAGGCGATTTTTAAATAGTTCTTTATCATTTTGGTTGGTCATTAGTCACTGGTCATTGTGTCATCGAATTAGTCATTATTATTACAGCTTTTGCTTAATAACCAACGCCCAATGACGCTCCTTATTCACTTCTCAAGCTATTCACCGGGTTAGCAAGGGCAGCCCTGATGGCCTTATAGCCTACTGTTAGCCATGCAATTAGTACAGATACGGTTATTGCCAATATAAATATTCCGGGGCCAAGGCTTATTTTATAGGTATAGGCCTGCAACCATTTGTACATAAAATACCATCCAACCGGAGTGGAAATAGCAAAGGCAATTAAAATAAGCAATGTGAATTCTTTAGAGAACAGGTAAACTATATGGCCCACTGATGCACCAAGGGTTTTGCGGATGCCTACCTCTTTGGTGCGCTGTACAGCCATAAAGGATACAAGGCCGTATAAACCCAAACAAGATATAAAAATGGCTATACCGGCAAATATTTTATATAATGTTGATAGTTGATCCTCACTTTTATAAAAATCTGCAATTTTCTCATCTAAAAATTGATACTCGTAAAGGCCATCGGGGAAATTGCGGGTCCATAACTTTTCAATTGAAGCTAGCGTACTATTGATATTTTTAGGCTGAACTTTGATATTAATAACCTGGTAAACATCTTTCCATGAGCTCATTAAAACCGGCGGAATCTCATCCTTGAGCGAGCTGACATTAAAATCTTTTACCACACCCACAATTTGTGCGTATTTCTTTTTGTCATCCCACAAATTTATATACTTACCAATGGCCTCCCTGGGATTATGAACGCCCAGTTTTTTAAGTAGCGTTTCATTCACAACATATGCGTGTATCGTATCGCCTTTAGGATAAGCCTGCCCGGCAACGAATTGCAGTTTATAAAGATTGAAATATTCAGAGTCGGCCCATTTTAAGCTGGCAGAAAAATCGGTTTTCTTTGGGCCATTATTATATTTAAAATCACTTGACCAACTAGAATTGTCAGACGGACTTGTAAAACTATAACTCACATCTTTTATACCTGGTTGCTGCAATAGCTGATTACGCAATGAATTCAGTTTTAATTTGCTGACACTGTCACCAGGAAACGGGACTGTTAATATGGCATCTTTATCAAATCCCAGTGATTTATTTTTAAAATAATACATCTGGTGTATAATTACCAGCGTTCCGATAACCAATACCTGGGCTATACAAAATTGTAAAACTACCAATGCCCTTCGCAGCGACACCCCGCTTGACCGTGAAGCCGTTACTTTATTTTTAAGCGCGGTGATTGGATTAAAACCAGATAGTACCATGGCAGGGTATAAGCCGGAAAGCAATGTAACGATGATAATAGTTCCTAATAAAAACAGAACTATTGCCGGGTCTGCAAGGAATGCGCTGCTCAATTTAATAGTAAGCAGGTTATTTAAAAATGGTAAAGTTAATTCGGCAAGGCCTATAGCCAATAGTACTGCAAAAAGTGTAATGATAAGCGTTTCGCTGATAAATTGTAAAGTTAACTGACTGCGCTTGCTGCCAAGCACTTTACGTATGCCTACTTCCTTAGAGCGGTTTACAGCCTGGGCGGTAGCCAGATTTATAAAATTCACACAAGCTATGATCAATAAAAATACCCCTATTAAGCCAATAGCATTGATAAGCTGTTTACCAAAGGGATGAAAACTAAAAATGCCCACCTCTGTATTATAATGCATATCTGCTAATGCCTGAAGTTGGAATGCTTGTTTGGCATATTCAGCAGGCTTATGCTTTTTAGCGAAAGCAATTAAATCTTTATTAAATAAGTTAACACTCATATTGCCAGGCAATACAAGGAAACAATAGTGCGAGCCAAAGGTGCTGACCCAATCTTTCAGGTTGCCATAATAATCGCCCCCCTTTTCTCGAATTGTGGCGTACGAAACCACCACTTTGAGTGGGAAATCGGTATTTGCCGGCATGTTTGCCAAAATACCGGTTACCTTAAAATCAGTTTTGTTTTCATATCTGATAACCTTACCCATTGCACTATGCCAGTTACCAAAAAATTTCTCTGCTTCATCCTGGGTCAAAACAACAGAATTAGGCCCTGATAAAGCCGTCTTTTTGTCACCGGCTAACCAGGCAAAATCAAAAATGTTAAAGAACTGTGGTTCTGCATAGTATGAATCATCTTCCTTAAACCGTTTTACCGTTTGCCCATTGCTGCCTATACTATAATGCCCTCCAAAACGAAATATTGCTGCAATCTCTTTTATTTGAGGGTAATCAACTCTTAACCCCTCAGATGTAGGCAATGGCACACCGCTTCCTAAATTAAAACCATCAGGGCTTTGGGATGCCGAAACGACCCGGTAAATGTGATCTTTCTTTTTATGAAAATTATCAAAGCTGGTTTCAAAATGTATAACCAGGAAGATTAGCAGGCAAGCTGCTACCCCTATTGCTAAACCAACAATATTTATGGTTGTATAGCTTTTATTGCGAAGTAAACTCCTCCAGGCGATTTTGATGTAGTTCTTTATCATAGTGATAGTTTATTGGTTCACTTGTTCATTAATTCATTGGTTTTTTCAGATCGAAATTAAACTTACGAAGTTTTAAAGACTTCGTAAGTTTTCCCCGTAGAGTAGGTTTGTTCTGCTGCTACTGCAAACTGCTTACTCACCTACTCGCTCCTCAAACTCTTTACCGGATTCATCAATGCCGCTTTAACAGCCTGGAAACTTACTGTACCCAAGGCGATTAATAGAGCCATTATACCTGCAACCGCAAATACCCACCATTGAACGTCTACACGGTACTGGTAGCTTTGCAGCCATTTATTTACGCCCCACAATGCAAAAGGAAAAGCGATAAGGCACGATATACCTACCAATTTCAAAAAGTCTTTTGATAATAAACCGGCAAGCCCGGATACGGAGGCACCAAGCACTTTGCGGATGCCGATCTCTTTTATCCTCCGTTCTGCTGTATAGGCAGCCAACCCAAACAACCCAAGGCATGAGATAAATATAGCCAGTGTTGCAAAAACGCCTGCTAATGTGCCGGTTAATGTTTCGGTTTTAAACAATTGCCCAAAGTCGCTATCAATAAACTGGTATTCAAACGGATAACCTGGGTAATTAGCTTTTACAATGGCGCCGGCTTTGGTAAGTGCGTTCTGGATATTAACCCCAGGTTTAAAACGGATGCTTAAAATGCCCGTTCCGGACGGATGATTATATAATACGAGCGGAGCAGCAACACCATACATATCGTTGTATAAGTAATCTTTTATAATTCCAATTACCTGAAATGGCCTGGTACCGCCCTCACGCAGAATCCCGCCTACCCTGCCTTCTTTACCCATTTGTTTGGCAAATGCCTCGTTAATGATCACGTTGGCGCTGTCAATCTTTGGTTCGTTATTAAAATCATGGCCGGCTATCAGCTTTAGGCCCATCGTCGAAATAAATTGCGGGCTTACATTTTGCCACGAGATAAGCGGGTTTTTAGAAGCATCCTTACCATCCCATGAATAGTTGTCGTTATTGCTGCCGATCTCTAACACTTTGTTGTCGCTCAAAGACGCATTTTCTACTACTCCTGATCGCATCAGGTCGTTATAAACGGGTGTAAAATGGTCTGCCTGGTCGCCCTGCAGGTTAACGTAAACCAAATTATCTTTACTATAGCCAAGGCTGCGGTTTTTTATATGTTGTATTTGCTGGTAAATAATCACCGTACCGATAATGAGCACAATAGAAACTGTAAACTGCACCACAACAAGGCTTTGCCTTATAAAGCCCGATCCGGCGCTTGTTTTTATTTTGATATTTTTAAGAACGCTTATCGGGTTAAATGAGGAAAGATAAAATGCAGGATAACTACCTGCCAGCAAACCTGTTATAAGGCTTATTGCAATTAAATATAATAGATGTGAAGGATCAAAAACATCAACCGCTAACTCTTTTTTAACCAGGTTGTTAAATGATGGCATTGCTAAATAAATCAATCCAACAGCTACTAAAACCGAAATAAACGACATAATAACCGCCTCGCCTATAAATTGTCCGATCAGTTTACCCTTGCCCGCGCCCATCACTTTGCGCACGCCAACTTCCTTGGCCCGCTGCTCCGACCGTGCAGTTGAAAGGTTCATAAAATTGATGCAGGCAATTAATAAAATGATCCAGGCGATAAAAGAAAAAGTTTGAACATACTGTATCCTTCCTCCATCCATTTTGCCATTGGTAAAATTGTTGTGCAGGTTCCAGTCGTTCATAGCAAAAAGGAAACATTGGGTGGTGTTTGTTGCCTTTGTTTTAGCGGCGATATACTTGTCAAGCTTTTGATTAATAGCCGCTAAATTGGCATTAGGCTCCAATTCAACCAACGTACGCACCCAGTTAGCTCCCCAAATGGTCATCCAGGGTTGTTTATGATCAATATTTGCCATCGGCGACAGCCATTGAAACTGGTAGGTGGAGTTTTGAGGCAGATCTTTAAAAACGCCCGTAACAGTATAATCTTCGGTATTATTCACTTTTAGCGGTTTGCCTATCGGATCGGCATCTCCGAAAAACTTTTGAGCCATTTTTTCGCTGATCACTACCGATTTAAGTTGCGTAAAAGCGCCTGAAGCCGATCCCTTTGCAAAAGGCAATTGCAACATCGAAAATATTTCAGGGTCAGCATAATTACCTTTTTCGGTTATTGCTTTATCACCAAGCGCAAACAATAGCTGATCGCCGTCGCCGGTCATTCTTGCGGTATTTTTTATACCGGGTATCTCCGCCTTCATTGCCTTAGCCATCGGTCCCGGCGTACCGAAAAACGTACTCGTTTTACCGTTATAGGTCTGATTTTCATAAACCTTATAAAGCACATCCCGTTTAGCAAAATTGTGGTTATAAGTCAGTTCATCCTGTACCCATAAAAATATCAGCGAGGCGCATGTAATGCCAATTGCCAGTCCGGCAATATTCAAAAAGCTATAGCTCCTGTTTTTTAACAAGCTACGCAGGGTGGTTTTAATGTAATTCTTTATCATGGAGGCAATTATTGAATTAGTGAGTTAGTGAATTTAATTATCAGTTATGAATTGCATTTCTTTTTCTAATCTCGATCTCCAAACTTTAATCACTCTGACCGCAGGCTTTTCACCGGATTTACCAGCGCTGCCTTTACCGCTTTATATCCCACAGTTAGCCAGGCTATTATAACCGATACTGCAATTGCAGCTACAAATATCCAGGCGTTGATAGCTATACGATAGGCAAAGTTTTGCAGCCAGCCGGTCATAATATACCATGCTGCAGGCACAGCTATTACAAACGAGATGATGATTAATACCATAAACTCTTTCGAAAACAGGAATACAATACTGCTTATCGATGCGCCCAAAACCTTGCGGATCCCTACCTCTTTTGTTCGTTGCACCGCCATAAATGATACCAGGCCATACAAACCCAGGCACGAAATAAAAATGGCTATGATGGCGAAGATCTTATAAACAAGGGCCAGCTGATTTTCCTGCTTATAAAACTGGGCTATATTATCATCCAAAAAGTAACCGTTGTAAGCATATTCAGGATAAGTACTTTCCCATAGCTTTTGAATGGACGCAACTGTTTGGCTAAGATTTTTTGTTTGTATTTTAACAGCAACTTCCGACTCTGCCGATTTGCGTGGAAATATTATAATCGGCCTCACATTCTCACGTAGCGAATTGGTCTTAAAATCTTCAACAACTCCCACAATAGGCGACCATTTGCCATCTCCCAAACGGATGGTTTTGCCAAGTGCTTCGTGGGGCCGCATAATTCCCAGCTTTTTCATCATCGTTTCGTTTATAACTGCCTGGCGCATGGTATCGCTGGCATCATAACCTTTCCCTGCTGCAAAACGCAACCCGAATGTTTTAAAATAGTCAACATCGCCCATTTTAAGAAAGGCGGAAAATCCAGGATCCTTTTGTTTATTGTTAAAATAAAAGTTGGTTCCCCAGTTATTATCGGATGATGGAGGATCGGCAGTAAAGCTGGCTGATTGAACCGCCGGATTTTGTAAAAGCTGCTGTTTAAAAGACTGCATTTTCTGCAAACTGATACTATCAACATATCCGGGGATAATCAATATTGCATTTTTGTTAAAACCAAGGTCGGCTTCGTTTACAAAGTCCATCTGTTTCACAGCCACTATAGTGCCGATAATTAGTAACTGCGAAATAGCAAACTGTGCCACTACCAGGGTTCTGCGCAATGAAACGCCCCCGACAGAAGCTGCAGTTATCTTATTTTTCAGGGCCAAAACAGGTTTAAAGCCGGATACGATAAGGGCCGGGTAAAGGCCGGATAATATAATAACCGCTAACGTGACTCCAACTAAAAACAATAGGCTTCCGGTACTTATCAGGGCGATAGAATCCGGCACATTTGCAATATTTCTTAAATAAGGTAAAGCTATTTTAGCAATAACCAGCGCCAGGATAACCGAAACGGATACTATAATGGCAGTTTCGCCAATAACCTGTATAATTAATTGGTTACGACTGCTGCCCAGCACTTTACGGATCCCAACTTCTTTTGACCGGCCAACTGATTGTGCTGTAGATAAATTGATAAAGTTAATAGATGCCATCATGATGATAAGCACAGCGATAAGGGATAAAGTACGCAATGTAGCCATACTTGTTATATGATCGCCATAGGTGTTACCCATCCTGGTATCAAAATGCAGGCTTGCTAAAGGCTGCATGAACTGAAATTTCTTTGTAATTCCTTTTGTATTAAAATGTTTAGCCGAGAAATCTTTGAGTTGTTGATTTGTTTTGTTTATGGAAATGCCGGGAGGAAACAACATAAATACCTGGTGATTACTGCTAACCGAGCCCCACTCTGCGGCATATCCGTAATCTTTAGGGTGTTGTTTCCACGTGATGTAGGATACCAGTATTTTTAATGGAAAATCACTGTTTGCCGGTGCGTCTTCAATAACCCCTGCAACCTTTACAGTCAAAACATTATCCATTTTTAGCGTTTTTCCCATGGCATTTTTCCAATCGCCAAAATATTTAGTAGCGCTGCTTCTGTCAACCACCACCATGTTTGGATTTTTTAAGGCAGACGGCTGCCCAGCAAGCCAGGCCGACTTAAAAATATCAAAGTATTGCGGCTCAATAAAAAACACACCTATACTTTCTATAAACTTCTTATCGCTTGTATTAGCCTGTGTATTGCTTTGTTGTACAGTTATTTGGCTCCCATAATTTGATTCCATTGCTGCAACCTTAGCCTGCGGAAAATCAAGGCGAAGCGCATCCGGGGAAGGAGTGGGTATGCCGGGATTATAGGTTGTGCCGTCGGTGCGGTCCTCCTGGGTTACTATGTGATAAATATTTTTAAAATTGGGTTGAAAAGTATCAAAGCTCAGCTCGTATTGGATAATTACAAATATGAGCAGGCAGGCGGCAATGCCCACACTTAAACCGGCAACATTAATGGCTGAATACCCTTTATGACGGATGATATTGCGCCAGGCAATTTTAAAGTAGTTTTTTAGCATAAACCGTTTAGTTGTTAATTATGATAGCTAAAACATGTACCAAAATATCAAAATACTAATTATCAATAAGTTATATACAATATTATATACGAATGTGTTCGTAAGTGAAACAGTGAGTGTACGATTTTGATACAGTTGATATTTGTGATCAGTGGGTGGAGATTAGGGATTGGAAAAACAGGATTGACTAATCTCTAACCTCCAAACTCCAATCACTCACTTCTTAAACTCTTAACCGGGTTAGCAATTGCCGCCTTTACCGTTTGGAAGCTTGATGTAAATACTGCAGCCAGCAACATCCCTGCGCCGCTTGCGGCGAATATCCACCAACTTATAGAAGTCCTATCGGCAAAGCTTTGCATCCATTTGTTCATGGCCCACCAGGCTATAGGGGTAACTATTATAAAGGCCAGCAAAATAAGCACTACCAATTCTGTAGAAAGCAAGCCAACTATCTGGGCTACTGAAGCGCCCAAAACCTTGCGTACACCTATTTCTTTGGTACGCTGGGTGGTGGTATAAATAGCCAGCCCCAATAAACCGAGACAGCTTATAAATATGGACAAACCTGTGGCCCAAGTTAACAGGGTTGATGTATGCTGTTCGGTATCATAAAATTTCGCGATGCTTGCATCAAAAAAGTCGTATTCGAAATCATCATCCGGATATATTTCTTTCCACGATTTCTCCATAGCAGCTATTGCTGTTTTCCACTCATTTCCTCCCGCTGTTTGTGGTTTCAAGGCGATGTGGAAAGTTCCGGTCTGCCTGCTACCGGTGCCTATGTATATGGCCATAGGTTTAATAGGTGCATGCAACGATGATTGATAAAAATCAGCAACCACGCCCGCAACCTGCAGGCTTTTTATACCATTAAAGTTTTTGAGCGTTTTACCAATTGCATCATTCGGATTGCGAAAGCCAAGTATCTTTGCGTAAGTATTATTAATAATTACCGCTTTTGAACTGTCCCCATGCTGCAATCCACGGCCGGCAATCAATTTAATTTTATAGAGCGGGATATAATTTTCGTCCCCGAATTTCAGGAAGACCTCGGTCTTAATTTCTTTTTTGCCGTCGTTGTAGGTGACCTCTGTTGAGTTTGTATTACCTGATGATGGTGGCGCATTGCCTACACTAACCATTTCAACCTGTGGCATGGAATGAAGTGCATTTAAAAATACCTGGTTGCGGCTTGTAGTCCTATTGTTCCAGGGGGAGTTAATTATTAAAATAGCCTCTTTTTTAAAACCAAGGTCTTTATGCAGGGCATAATATATTTGTTTGCTCACCAGCACAGTAGCCATTATAAAAAACTGGGCTATAACGAACTGGGTAACGGTTAATGATTTACGCAGCCATGCATTGCGTGTTTGAGTACTATTTGATTGGGCCTGATTTTTTAATACCGATACCGGCTTATAGCCGGATAACATAATTGCCGGATAAAAACCAGAGGCAAGGCTTACAGAAATAGTTAATATTAAAAGAAACAGGATGAGGTACGGCTGAAAAAGAGTTGCCTTGATACCAGGATCAATAAAGTCGGCAAAGAGCTTTAATATAACCGGTGCAAGTACAATGGAAATAATAACAGCAATAAGGGTAACCAGGAAAGTTTCGCTTAAAAATTGAATCACCAGTTGCTCACGGCTACTGCCCATTGTTTTGCGTATGCCTATCTCTTTGGCCCTTTGGGTTGCCTGTGCGGTAGTTAAATTGATAAAGTTAATGCAACCCAGCAATAACAGGAACGCCGAGATAACCAACAAACCATATAAAGTAGTTTTACTAGCTATGTGTCCATCGTTTACTACATCATAATGTTCGCTAAAATGCAGGTCGCTCAGTGGTTGTAAACTAAACGAGTGCGTATTGCCTTTATTTTCGGGCTTTGCAGGGCTGTTCCTTTTCAAAATATCGTTTAACTGTTTTTCAATACGCGCAGGATTGGCTCCTTGTGCTAACTTTATAAACAGTTGCTGGGAAGAATTGGTGCTCTCCCACTCCTTTAATTGCAGTTGGTCGCCGATAGCTTTATTTGCGGGGATGGTGGCGGTGCTGTATGACACAAAATCGCGGAAAGTAAAATCGGTATTTTCTGTTATGGTTTGCACTATCCCGGTAACGGTTGTTTTTACTGTATCGTAGGTAACTATCCTGCCTATCATTTGACTGTATGGCGTAGACGGGAAGTATTTTTTAGCCTGTTCTGATGTCAGCACCACCTGGTTTGGGGCACTTAACGCATTTTTAGGCGAGCCAGCCAGCCATTTATAATTTATAATTTTAAAGTATTCGGCACCGGCCAGCAATACGTTGTACTTGTTTTTAAATTTTACCGGGGTATTTGTCTTATCATTTCCTTGCACGCCTGCCGGAGTGATAAATACATTTGCCGGGTATAGCGAGAAAGTAGGAGCAGTAACTTCCACTCCCGGCACCTGGCCTTTAACCGCACCCGCCAATGGCCCGCAAACGCCGCCATTGTAACCCCGGTTACCCTGGAATCCAAAATTACTCACCACCCTGTAAATCCGGTCGCCGTCCTTATGGAACTTATCAAAAGTAAAATCAAAATGTACAATCAGGTAAATTACCAATGCAGCGCTTATGCCGATAGATAAACCTATAATGTTAATAAGAGTAAACAGCTTGTGCCGCCAAAATCCCCGGAATGCGATTTTAAAATAGTTTTTTATCATGGGAGCTAATTATTGAATTAGTGAGTTATTGAATTATTGATTTACTATAAGTCGGATTGTATTCTTTCTAATCTCTGATCTCCAATCTCTAATCACTCACTCCTTAAACTCTTCACCGGGTTAGCCAGCGCTGCTTTGATTGACTGAAAGCTTATGGTAACAAATGCAATTACTAAAGCTATTATACCAGCCAGTAGCAATACCCACCAGCTAATGCTAATTCGTGATGCAAAATCACGTAACCAGTTATTCATAAAATACCAGGCTATTGGCAAGGAAATCAGCGCTGCTATAGCAACCAGCTTTAAAAAATCTTTTGATAACTCAGTAACAATCTGCGGAACGCTGGCGCCCAATACTTTGCGCACACCAATTTCTTTTACTCTTTGTGTTATGGTAAATGCGGATAAGCCAAATAAGCCCAAACAAGCAATAAATATGGCAATGCACGAGAATATGGTAAACAGGTTACCCTGTTGTTGTTCGCTGCGGTATAACTGATCGAACTTATCATCCAAAAAGGTAAAATCAAACGGCGTTTCAGGAAGGTATTTTTGCCATGTTGTTTGTATGGTATTAATAGTCGACTGCACGTTGCGCCCGTCAATTTTTATCGATAGCTTACTATAATAACTATTCCTTTCAGAAGGTAACTGGAACAATAATGGAATAATTGGCTGATGCAACGACTCGAAATGGAAATCTTTTACAATGCCTATAACTTTTCCTTTTATACCGCCATAGCTTATATCTTTTCCAATTGCATTTGCTGCTGTTTTCCAACCTAAAGTTCTAACAGCAGCTTCATTAATGATATAATTATTGGTATCTGTTGAATATGCTTTCGAAAAATTACGTCCCGCAGCCATTTGCATACCGTAGGTTGGGATAAAGCCATAATCCGTTGTAATATACTTCAGATCCACCTTTAATGGCTGCATGGATCCGCCTTCTAAAATTGACGCTCCCTGGTCATCCAGTAACCTGCCCGAAGGGATCCGCGATGATCTGCCGAGCTCTTTTACATCGCTGTTTTTCAAAATATCATCCCTAAAAGCATTGTATTGTTTATTTAACAGGCGGGTATACTGCATGGTTAATACATGATCCTTATTAAAACCAAGATCCTTTTTTTGTATGTATTGCAATTGCTGAAAGACTACAGTAGTTGCCACGATCAGAAAAATAGATATTGAAAACTGAAAAACTACCAGTACTTTCCTGAAAGAGACACTTGCGGAACCTGTTTTCAAAATACCCTTTAATACCTTTACAGGGATAAACGACGACATAAAAATGGCCGGGTATATTCCACTTATCAATCCGATAACAAATGGCAGGCTTATTAAGGGCAATAAAACTTGCCAGTGAAGTAAAGTACTGAACGATAATTCCTGGTTAGACATTTTATTTACCAGCGGCAGTAACAGCCCGGTCAGTATTAAAGCAAATATCATGGCTATCCATGTAATCAGTACCGATTCGCTTAAAAACTGGCTGATAATTTCTTTTCGCTCTGCGCCAACCACCTTTCTTATACCAATTTCCTTAGCTCTCAAAGCTGAACGGGCAGTTGAAAGATTCATATAATTTATACAGGCTATCATCAAAATAAACAGTGCGATAGCCGAAAATATATAAACCCGGTTGATATCTCCATTTTCTTCAATTTCATCATCAAGATGCGAATGCAGATGAATATCTGTCAGTTTTTGCAGGGTAAGTTTTGTTGCCTGGTGCGTTTTAATGTTACCCGGCATACCTGGTAAATGAACATATCTGTCCAAAAAATCGGGCAATTGTGCTTTTACACGGTCAACATTATAATTGGGTGGGAATAAAAGATAGGTATAGAAAGAATTGTTCCCAAAATTGGTCTCCAATTGCTTTTCTCCATAAATGGCGGTATCCTTTAAAGTATTAAAAGACATCAAGATCTCGGGATGCAGATGTGAGTTTACCGGGAACGGCTTAAAAATACCGGTAACTTTAAATTCATGTTTATTATTATCCAGTAATACTGTTTTGTTCATTGGGTCAGCATCGCCAAAGTATTTTTTGGCAACGGCTTCTGTCATCATCACGGTATATGGATCATACAATCCTTTATGGGGATCGCCTTTTATAACAGGTATGCTAAAAAAGTCGAAGAAATTCTCGTCGGCCATAAAGACATTGTTTTCATTAAAAAGCTTATCCTTATAACGCAGCGGCGTAGACCCGTTTGGAAGCAAACGGGTTATTTTTTGAATATCCGAAAATCCGCTTTGCAGCAAAGGGCCAAACGGTGGTGCAATAGCGCTTAAATGCAAACTCTCAATATTCTGTCCTGAATAAAAGATCCGGGTTGCCCGGTAAATATTATTTGCATTTTTATTGAACTTATCATAGCTGCGCTCATTAATGATATAGGTTAAAATAAGCAGGCAACAGGTTAAACCCACGGTTAACCCAAATATGTTGATGAATGAAATGAACGGGTTCCGTTTAACATTACGAAAAGCGCTCCTTAAATAGTTTTTTATCATGAGGGTGCTAATTATTAAATTAGTGAATTATTGATTTATTAAGCCATCCGATCAGTTATTTACATATCATCTTGAATTTACTGCCGACTGCTACTGCAACTCCTTACCTGGTACTTTATACTCACTACTTGATACTACCCCACAGCTATTCACTCCTTAAACTCTTCACCGGGTTTGCCAGTGCGGCTTTAACTGCCTGGTAGCTTACGGTTATCAGCGCAATAGCTATCGTAATAAATCCGGCTAAGGCAAGTATCCACCAGCTTACGGTAATACGGTATTCGTAATTCTGCAGCCATTTGTTCATTGCCCAAACTGAGAATGGAATGGCAATAACAATAGCGATGGTAACCAGCTTCAAAAAATCCTTTGACAGCAGCCCGGCCAAACCGGCTACTGACGCGCCAAGTACCTTGCGCACGCCGATTTCTTTAACACGCTGCTCGGCGGCGTATGCGGCAAGGCCAAATAGCCCAAGGCACGATATAACAATGGCAAGCCCTCCAAAAAGATTGGCCAGCGTAGCCAGCAGCTGCTCATTTTCGAACTTTTTGGCAAAATCATTATCAACAAAATTGATAACCGGCGGATAAGCCGGATTTACGCTTTTAAGTGTTTTATCAATTTGATTAATGCAATCGCCCATACTTTTATTGGCATTCAGGCGCATGGCTATAACACTGCCGCTGTTTGAACATTGTGATATCATTGGTGCAATCTTTTGATAAGGTGATCCCCAAACAAAATCCTTATAAACCCCAACTATGGTTACCGGCGCACCGTAAGTAATAACGGTACCGACAGGATGCTTTAAATTCATTACCTGTGCTGCAGCTTCATTAATCATAACTGTTTTGCCGGCAGTATCATCAGGAAACTGGCTCGAAAACTCACGACCTTCTACCAGTTTAATGCCGGTTGTACTGATAAAATCATACCCGATCTGCAATGTATTAATCAGCACTTTTTGACGTGCGTCTTTACCGGGCCAGCTAACTCCCCAAGTGTTGTTGCCATCCTGCGTAATGCTTTGCGAAAGCGCTGTTGCGTTAGTAACGGCGTTATTTTTTTTAAGCTCATTAATTACAACATCCGGTTGTTTGCCGAGTACGCCTTCAACCTTCACTTCAATCAGGTTATTTCTATCGAAACCTATTGACTTACCCTGTACAAATTTTATTTGCCTGTAAATACAAATGGTGGCTGTGATTAAAAACACAGCAAAGGTGAATTGAACCACTACCATTACTTTGCGTACAGACAATGCACCTTTGCCACCTCTGAAAACTCCCTTAAGTACCCGGATAGGCTCGAACGAAGACAAATAAAAGGCCGGATAACTACCTGAAATTAAACCCGTAGCGAGTGCTAAACCAACAAGCATCAGCCATACATCAAATTGCTGATAGGGTATATTCAATTGAATATTTAATAAATTATTGAAGAACGGAAGGCTAATTTCAACTAATATTAATGCGATGAGCATTGAAACAAAAGAAAGAATGATTGATTCGCTAATAAATTGCCACATTAATGATTGCCTGCCCGAACCAATTGCCTTGCGGATCCCTACTTCTTTCGCCCTTTCTTCCGATCGTGCGGTTGAAAGGTTCATGAAATTAACACAGGCGATAATTAATAAACAAATAGCCAGGATGATGAATATATGGATCTGCTCTATAAACCCTCCTACCGATTTGCCATTCTCAAATTTTGAGTATAAGTGTAGTTTTGAATAAGGAAACAGCATTGCTTCGGCTTTATAGTCGCTTTGGTGGCTGTTAATCATTTTCCGTAAAATGCGATCAGCACGGTTAAAATAAGAAGGATCTTTAAGACGTACCAATGTTTGGCAGAAATTGCTTCCCCAGCCTGATGTTTTTACAAAACTGTTTTCATTTGCAATTACCTGCCATGGCAGCACATAGTCAAATTGAAAAGTAGAGTTTTTAGGTACATTTTCGATAACACCAGTAACCATTAAAGGCGTGGTATTATTTCTTTTGATAATTTTATTTATAGGATCGGCGTTGCCAAATAAAATGCCTGCAAGTTCTTTTGTTATTACGATGGAATTAGGTTGTGTTAATGCAGTAACCGGATTGCCTTTAACAAAATGATAAGAGAGTACGGAAAAAAAGCCCGAGTCTGCAAATAAGCCATCCTTTTTAAAGCTATTATCTTTATTGGTCAGCAAGCCACTAGCCATATAGCTGGTTGTCCTTACAGCCTCAGCTACGCCTGGTATATCAGCCTTAATTGTAGCCGCCATTTGCCCGGGCGTTGCTGCAAAAGTGTAAATTTTACCATCGCCCTGCTGATTATTTTCTACGATGTATATGTTGTTGATATGGTCAAATTGCTTATCAAAATTTAAATGATAGGAGACATACAGTAATAAAAGTAAACAACTGGCCATTCCCAGCGCCAATCCGCCAACATTAATTAATGAAAAACCTTTGCGCTTTAGTATGTTACGCCATGCCGTTTTTAAATAATTCCTTATCATAAATCACATTTTTCATTATTGATGTTTAAAATACATACCAAAATATAATAAATTGATAATCAACAAATTAAAAATAAGAGGCAAAATCAATTGTACGCAAGTGTAACAGTGGTGTACGGTTATGATACAGTTGTTTTTAGTGATTAGAGGCTGGTGATTAGAGGTTAGGAAAACATACGGCATAAAAAACTTACAAATTTTTTAAAACTTCGTAAGTTTAAGTTGGGTAACACGAAACGGCCCGGATGTGGTTTAATCACACCAGGGCCGCCTAAAAAACTATTTAATTAATTATTTTTATTCGTTAAAGCTTACATCCAAGTGGCCGCTTGCATCAACATTTACAGGTACACCTCCGCCATTAATACTGCCCTTGACATGATCTTTATCCCATTCGCCGGTAAAGTTACCTACGCTTGATGCAGGATTTATCCTGTTAGCGCCCAGGTTTAAATTCATACCTTGTTTAGCAGGTAACTTTAAATCGACATGGCCGCCGCTAACATCAAGCTTTACATATTTACCCAGGTGTATTAATTCAACATTCATACTACCACCGCTGGTTGAAGCCTCAAGGCTGCATGCTAACTGGGTTAAGTTTACGCTACCACCTGATGTACCAGTAATCAATTCGCCTTCAATATGGTTAGCCTGTATACTGCCACCGCTGGTGTTTGCAGTTATAGAGCCTTTCAAATCATCAAGGTGTAATGAACCGCCTGATGTTTCTAACCTTATTTTGCCATGGCAGTTATTGGCTTTAATACTGCCACCACTGGTTTCAAGGTTGATATTATCACCCGAGTTTAATACTTCAATGCTGCCGCCTGATGTTTCGCCTTTAATTTGCCCTGTTAGTGCTTCAACATGCAAACTGCCGCCGCTGGTGCTAAAACTTTCCTCGCCAGTTAAATTATTCAGGTGAATGCTGCCCCCGCTGGTTTCTAAATGTGTATCAACTTGTTTCGGTACAAATATTTTAAAGGATATGCTTAACTGCCGTCTCCAATCCCAATTCATGCCGCCTTCATGCTTCCTTCTTGCCTCGGCATGAATTTCGTGGTTGCTTACGGAAACTTCAAGTAAATAATCTTCATCCAGGCGTTTTTTAATTTCTTCTTTTGACAGCTCCTGGTTATTGTTGCCATGTACATAAACTTCAACGCGCGGCGATTCGCCCGAAGCGCCGCTAACAGTAATGCTGCCGCCAGATGTTTTTACAAATACATTTTTTATAGCATCATTAGCTAATGATTTGGTTTCGAAAGGGGTTTTATTCCAATCCTGCGCAAAAGTCACACAACTCTGGCAAGCAATAAATATTAGTAACAAGTACTTTTTCATTTCTTTTATATTTTGTTTTTATAATAGACAAGCGTGTTTTCAATACGTTGCATGTCGATGAAAAAAATTAGTAGCAGTTCCTGAAATTTAGTAGCAGTTGCAGTGGGCAGTGGCAGTTATAAATACAGTAGCATTATTAGTGCCAATGCAGGTCTTAGTAGCAGTATACCGTAACTAAGCGAGAACTGCTACTGCCACTTAAACCTGCTACTTACTATTCACTCTTCAAGCTATCAACCGGATTTGCCAATGCTGCTTTAATGGCCTGTGCGCTTACTGTTATAGCCGCTACAATTAATGATACGGCTCCGGCAGCAATAAATATCCACCAGTGAATGTTTATGCGGTAGGCAAAATCCTGCAGCCATTTATACGACATGTACCAGGCTATTGGCGAAGCAATTACCATCGCTATAATTACCATCAGCAAAAAGTCTTTTGAAACAAGCAGAACAATGGATGAGATGTTTGCTCCCAGTACTTTCCTGATACCAATCTCTTTTGTGCGCTGAACTACCGAAAATGCGGTGATGGCAAATAAACCCAGGCACGCGAGCGATATGGCTAAAACCGAAAAGATGGTAAACACATCAGCTGTGCGTTGGTCGTTTCGATATAAGGCATCATAATCATCGTCCAAAAACTTGTACTCAAACGGGCGGCCAGGCACGCGCTGTTTCCAAAGAGTTTGAATTGATTTAATGGCACTTTGCGTATTGTTACCGGCTATCCTTACAAACAAATCCTGCGTTTGAAAATGATCTAAAAAGATCAATAACGGACTGATAGGTGTATGAAAGGATTTAAAGTTAAAATCTTTTACTACCGCTTTTATTACACCCGGTGCATCTTTTGAAATCCTCTTTCCTATAGCTTGCTGAGGTGTCCAACCCAACGCCTTCGCCGCCGATTCATTCAGCATAAATGAGTAATGGAAATCCTTGCGTTGGTTGGTGGTATCAATCTGTAATACATCTGTATGATTAAAATCGCTTCCTGCAATTATTTTTAACTGCATAGTTTTTATAAAGTCTTCATCCATTGGTAAGGCATTAACTGTAAGGCTTTTACTATCATCCGTTTTTATAGCATCACCCCACATTACATTTACAGGCTCATTGTTTGCAGCAGCTACGCCTTCAACACCCGGAATATTGCTTATCTCTTTTTTAAGTCCCTCAATTTGTGGTTGCATGTCATAACCTACAGGTAAAACTACCATATTGCTTTTGTTATAACCAATATCCTTATTGCGGATATAGGACAGTTGCTGTAATATAACCACAGTAGTTATAATCAAAAATATAGAAATAACAAACTGAAAGATGATAAGAGATTTACGTGTACCCTTGCCACCGGTAAATGAAAAACCGGCTTTTAATATTTTTGATAATTTAATATTCGATAGCAATAGTGCCGGGTAAGCGCCTGCAGATAAACCGATTATTACGGCCAATAAAATAAGGCTGATAATAATCATCGGATCGAAAAATACGGCATATTTAAACTGCATACCCGAAACCTGGTTAAAATACGGCAGCACAACGTAGGCTACGCCTATTGATAGTATAATTCCTATAGCTGTTATCAACAGCGCTTCTCCTATAAATTGAGTAAACAACTGGGGTTTTCCGGCGCCCATCACTTTTCTGATGCTGATCTCTGCTCCGCGCCCGGCAGATTGGGCAATTGAAAGGTTAACATAATTAACACATGCTATAATCAAAATCAATACAGCTACAATAATTAATATATAAATGTAAACTATGCTGCCTGCGGGTTCCAGGTCGCCGGGCAGGTTTGAATATAAATGCACCCGGGTTAATGGCTCCAGGTAAAAGGTTAAAAATTGACTTCCCTCCAGCTTAAGCTCGCTTTTGTCCACAACCTTCATATAATCCTTTATCTTTTGCTGTAAAGGCTGTATCTGGCCTTTATTTTTTAGTAACAGGTAGGTGATGTAATTAGCGCCGTAATATTGCTCATCTTTCGCCTGGCTCAGGATATTAAATGGCACCAGGAAATCAAACTTAACCTGTGAATTTGAAGGCGCATCGGCTGCTATTGCCGAAACTGTAAAGTTTTGATCTCCGGTTTTTAAGGTTTTGCCGATAGGATTTTCATCGTTAAAGTATTTTTTGGCAGTTGATTGTGTAATTACAATCTTATCCGGTGAGCTTAACATATCCGCAATACTGCCTTTTATCAGCTTAAAAGAGAATATTTTAAAAAAGGATGGATCGGCATACAGAAAGTTTTCTTCCTTAAACAAAAGGTTATTGTGCTTAATTATTTTCGAGCTTTTATATAACCGTACATAGTCGGTTATTTCGGGAAACATTCTTTTAAACTGCGGGCCAACCTTGGTACCAGTCGCTGACATTTGCTGTGATGCACCCCCATGGTTATATTCCATAGTAACACGTACAATTCTATCAGCATTTTGATTAAAACGGTCATAACTTAACTCGTGTTTAATATAAACGCCAATTAACAGGCAGCTAACAATGCCAATAGTTAAGCCTATAATGTTTATAAAGGAATACAACTTGTTTTTCCTCAAATTCCTCCACGCGATTTTTAAATAACTCTTTATCATGTTAGGTATGAATTATTGAATTAGTGATTTAGTGAATTAAATCGTTTTTACTGCCTACTGCATCTGCCACTTTTTTCTTAGCTGCCAACTGCTACTGCAAACTGCCTACTACCCCTATTCGCTCCGCAAGCTCTTTACCGGGTTTGTCAAAGCTGCCTTAATAGCCTGAAAACTTACTGTTACCAGTGAAATTATTATGGTTACCAATCCAGCTAAAACAAACACCCATACACTGATAGAAATGCGGTATGAATAGCCTTGAAGCCATTTATACATGGCGAAATAAGCTATTGGTGCTGCTATAACAAATGCAATCATAACCAGCTTTAAAAAGTCTTTGGATAATAAAGTAGTTACACCCGCAACCGAAGCCCCCAAAACTTTACGTACCCCAATTTCCTTTATACGGTTTTGTGCCATATAAGCTGCCAGCCCAAACAAACCCAGGCACGAAATTACAATGGTTAGCCCGGCAAAAAGGCTGGCTAAGGTTCCTGTTCTTTGTTCATCGCCAAATTTCCTGGCATAATCCTGGTCAACAAAATTGTATTCAAAAGGATAGTCGGGATTGTATTTTTTAAATACCTGTTCCATGAGCTTTAAATTCTTTGCAGTTGTGTTTGCATTATTCAACTTAAAATGAATCACATTAAACCACGATTTTGGCCCTTGTATAACCATATTTTTAACAGGCTCGTATGGTGATTGTAATATAAAATCTTTAACAACCCCAACAACGTGAAACAGGGTAGCATCTTTACCGTCGCCCCGCCTTATAATTTGTCCTACAGGGTTTTTAAAACCCATTGTTTTTACCGCGGCTTCATTCAATATCATAGCTAATGAATCTGTTGGGTAAGCTTTAATATCTATATCCCTGCCAGCAATAATTTTAAGGCCAATAGTTTTAACCAAATTACCATCGGTATTAAAAACATTGAAATCTATTTTCGCGTCGCCAACTTTGCCAGCCCATCTGTAATCCCAGCTATCACTCCATCCTTGTGTAATTGGTGCACTGGTTTTGGCCACGCCGGTTACCGCTCCGGAGTTAAGGAGCTCGTTTTTTATGGCGGCATAGTTTTTATTGATGGTGCCTGTAATCGCCACATAAACCAAATTATCGCGCTTGTAGCCGGCATTCCTGTCTTGCGCATATTGTAATTGCTGACGTACAACTATGGTGCAAATAATTAATACTACGGCAAATGTAAACTGTACCACAACCAATAATTTACGTGGCGTAATTAATGCATTTGCAGCTTTGAAAGTCCCTTTTAATACACTAACAGGTTTAAAGGATGATAAATATAAAGCAGGATAACTGCCCGAAATTATCCCTGTAAACAAAACAAACGATAAACTTATCAGCCAAAACCATAGATTGCCATAAGGTATAAACAATTGTTTATCAGTAAGCTGGTTAAAGCCCGAAAGGCTAAGCTGAACAATTATAATGGCGATAATGCCTGCTATAAGTGATATCAAAATTGATTCGCCTAAAAATTGGTAAATGAGTGAGGCCCGCAATGCGCCAACCACCTTTCGAATGCCAACCTCACGGGCGCGTTTTTCGCTGCGTGCAGTGCTTAAATTCATAAAGTTAATACACGCTATCAGCAATATAAAGGCAGCGATCATGGAAAATATTCTTACCGTTTCAATCCTGCCGCCAGAAACTTTACCTTTTTCGTCGAAATTGGAGTATAAACGCCATTTACTTGCGGGATGCAAAAAGACTTCCGTTTTCTCCGTGCCTGAATGCGATTTTGTAATGTTTACAATGCTTTTGTCGGCATCGGCTTCGGTAACACCTGGCTTTAAAAGCACCCACGTTTGTATTGAATTATTACCCCATTCATCGTCATCATAGCCAATTTTTTTCATGTATGACCATGGCAACAAGTATTGGAAATCAAACTGTGTATTATTGGGCAAATCTTTCAATACACCGGTTACAGTAAAATAGGCATTACTATCAATTTTTACTGTTTTACCCATGGCATTATCATTGCCAAAAAGCTTTTTTGATAATTTTTGAGTGATAACAATATTATGAACATTATTTAAAGCATTGTTTTTATTTCCGCTAACTAATGGAAAGCTAAACATGGTTAAAAAGCCCGGATCAGTGAAATATCCGGGAACGGTTAAGCGTTTGTCACCAACAGTAAATAAAAAGTTTGCGCCATTTGTACGTGAAGTTTCCTCAACCTGCGGATAATCCTGTTTTAGCACTTTAGCCATAATTTTGGGCGTAGTTTGCCAGCACCAAAGGTGGCCATCAAATACATCGCGGTTATAAGCCTGATATAACCTGTCCTTTTTTACATGGAACTGGTCATAGCTCACTTCGTTCTGGATCCACAAAAGTATTAATGCAGAACTGGCCATGCCTATTGCCAAACCGGCAATATTAATCAATGAAAATGCTTTATGCCGAAGCAAGTTTCTCCAGGTGATCTTTAGATAATTCTTTATCATAGACTGAGGTTTTACCGTTTATAGTATTTATTATTCTATCAGACTCACCTTTTGATCATTTGGTTGCATAGAATTAAAAAAAATAAAAGACTATACTGTAAAAAGAATGTCACTAGTCACTCCTGAGGCTCTTTACCGGGTTAGCCAAAGCCGCCCTGATGGATTGGAAGCTTATAGTTATCAATGCGATTAATATAGCCATTACTCCGGCTAAAGCAAATGTCCACCATTGAATAGTAGCGCGGTATACAAAATCTTCTAACCATTTATTCATGGCATACCAGGCAATTGGCGTGGCTATTGCAATTGCAAGTATTACCAGCATTATAAAATCTTTTGACAGCATTGCCGTGATATTGGTTACACTTGCGCCTAAAACCTTGCGGATACCTATTTCTTTTACTTTTACCTGTGCCGTATAAGTTGCCAGTCCGAATAATCCTAAACACGAAATCAATACCGCAATACAGGCAAAAACATTAAACAATGTTCCTGTGCGCTGATCAGACTTATAAAGTTTATCAAAAGTTTGGTCGAGAAAAGTATAATCAAACGGAAAATTGGGGTTATATCGCCTCCAAACTGTTTCTACCGCCTTAACAGCTTGTGGTGCATCCTTACCTGTTGTTTTAACAAAAAGCTGCCAGGTATCGGGCGCATATTGAAAAATGAAAGGTTCAATTTTTCGTTTTAACGATGCAAAATGAAAATCTTTAACCACACCAATAATAATACCGTTTACATCGTGAAGCTTAAACCGCTTACCTACCGGATTTTTTATACCGGCGTCTTTTACAGCAGTTTCATTTAAAATATAATGAGCTGAGTCTGTTTTTACGCCTGTGAAATTTACGCCACTGGCCATTTTTAATTTAAAAACGGTTATAAAATCCTTATCAATGGCCATAGGGTGTATTAAAAAGCCCTCGTTTGGGTTTTTCCCATCCCAATCAGTATCTCCTGTAGTGCTGCCCTGACTTATAATATTGTTGTCGGCGGTGGTAACACCTGTTATACTTGCCTTATTAAGCAGTTCGCCTTTGGCAGCCAAATAATGGCTTTGCATATCGCGCATTGGCACAGAAAATACATAAGACCTGTCAAAACCTAATTCCTTAGATTGTATATAGTTAAGCTGCCGGTTAATGATAAGGGTGCCTATTATCAGCCCGATTGAAAAAACAAACTGGCACACTACCAATACTTTTCTAAAAACTGCATTACCAACACCTAATGATAGCTTGCCCTTTAGGGCATTGATGGGTTTAAAGGATGAAAGCAACAAAGCTGGATAAATGCTCGAAGCAATAAGCGTTATCAATACTGTAAAACCTATCACTTTCCATACGTCTCCGTTGAGTAAGTCGAAATGCATTTGTTTGCCTGATATATCATTATAAAAAGGCATCAGCAACCCAATAAGTGCAAATGCTATGATAAGCGAAACAGAAAAAAACAGGATGGTTTCTATAATAAACTGCATAAATAACTGCATCCTGGCAGCACCAATAATTTTGCGTACACTAACTTCTTTTGAACGTAACATAGCACGCGCTGTAGAAAGGTTAATGTAATTGATGGCTGCAATTAATAAAATTAAAATAGCCACTATAGCAAATACTTTTACCGTTTGCATTGCCGGAGATGTGCCGTCGGGATTATAAAGATGCGTTTTTGTTAAATTTTGAAGGATGTAATGACCGTCGGACAGTTTAACGCCAGCCTGATGTGCAATGTGAATTTGTGTCAGCTTATCTTCTACTGACTTTATAGATACTCCCGGTTGCAGTTGAAGGTAAGTATCTGTATAATAGTTACCCCAGTCTTCATCCATTGATTTCCAGTAGTCTTTGGGGCTATATTGATTTTTACGAACATTTATAGAAAAAAGGATATCGGCATTAATTGATGAGTTACCCGGAAAATCGGCCACTATTCCGTTAACTACATAACTATCTTTATTATCAGCAATCAACACTTTCCCCATTGGATCAGCATCGCCAAAAAAACGCTTCGCTGCACTTTCGGTTAAGATGATAGAATGGTCGTTGGGAAATGGGTTTTCAATGCTGCCTTTTAAAAGTTTAAAATCAAAAATTTTAAATAACGAAGGATCGGTAAGGCTGCATTTTCCATTTTCTTCTTTCAATAATTTATCATGATATCTGAAAACAGAATAATCATAATCGGTAATTATACGGACAGCATTTTTAACTCCCGGCACCTCTTTTAAGGCATAGGTTGCTATTGGCCCCTGCACCCCACCCCATACTTGTTTACTTGACCCTGTACCAATCTGGGCATTAACTTTATAAATCCGGTCGGCTTTTGTATTAAAACGATCAAAGCTTAATTCATCATTCACCCAAAGTAAAATCAATAAGCCCACAGCCAAACCAACGGTAAGGCCGATAATGTTTATAGCGCTATAAAACTTATTGTTCAGCAAGTTGCGCCAGGCAGTTTTAAAGTAGTTTTTTATCATGATGCAATGGTTTTAGTTCGATATTAATATTTAGAATGTCATTGGTCATTAGTCATTGCAAGGCTGCACTACTAATGACTAATGACTTCCTCCCTATTCGCTTCTTAAACTATCAACCGGGTTTGTCAACCCTGCTTTGAGAGATTGAAAGCTTATTGTGATTAACGCTATAGCCATAATTATTCCGGATGCAAGTGCAAAAACCCACCAGCTAACATCAGTGCGGAATGCAAAATCCTGCAGCCATTTGTTCATCGCATACCAGGCAATAGGGAAAGCGATAACTGATGCAATAATTATCAGCTTTAAAAAATCTGTTGAAAGCATGGTTACTACGTTTTGTACCGATGCACCCAGCACTTTGCGGATACCTATCTCTTTCATACGGCGTTCGGCGGTAAACATGGCCAGGCCAAGTAAGCCTAAACAGGCTACAGCCAATGATAATGCAGTAAATACGGTAAATACTTTCCCCATAGTTTGATCGGAGCGGTAGAGCGCGTCAAATTCGGCATCCATAAATTTATAATCAAAAGGCAAATTAGGGGTTATTTCCTTCCATTTGGTTTGAATGCTGTTTAATGTTTCGGCATAATTGCCCGGTTTAATCCTTACGGTTATATAGGAGTATTTAATGCGGTAAGTTTTTGATGTGGTATAAAACAAAGCAAATGGCGATATATCACTGTGGAACGACTCGGTATTAAAATCTTTTATAACACCTATTACCGTAAATTTCTGATCATTATTACCGGGATAAGTAATAGTTTTGCCTATAGGATTTTCCCAACCTATTTGTTTTACAGCAGTTTCATTTAAAATCACTGATGCCGAATCTGTAAAATCTTTAGAAAAGGCCCTTCCACTTACCATTTTCAATTTCAACGTAGGGATAAACGCATCATCAACCATAAAAGACGACAGGTCAATATTGGTACTACCGCCATTTACGTTTCCAGGGTTTGTTTCGGGTGTATAGGTATCTCCAAATGAGGCTTCGGCAGGCAAACCTGATGAAATACTGGCATTGGCTACCTGCGGTAATTTTAAAAGCTCCTGGCGTAAACTTTCTTCGTTCGTACCCAGCCTGCCGGTATTTGATAATATTACTATGTTCGCTTTACTAAAGCCAAGATCTTTGGTTTGATTATAAACCAGCTGCTTATAAACAATAATGGTACATATTATTAATACAGTGGATACGGTGAACTGGAAAACAACCAGTGCATTACGGGTAAAAAAGCCGCTTTCGCTACCTTTAAACAAACCGCTGCCTTTTAATATGCTTACAGGTTTAAAAGAGGTCAAGAAAAATGCCGGATAGCTCCCCGCCAGTAAGCCAGTAATGAGTACCAATGAGAAAATAGCCAGCCAGGTTTTAATATTAAGAAACACCTGCGCCGACAGCGTTTTATCCGCCAGTTGGTTAAATGCTGGCAATGCCAACACTACTATGAGTACGGCAACTAATGCTGCAAATAAACTATATAGCAATGCTTCCGTAAGAAATTGACCTATTAATTGTTTCCTTATAGAACCTAAAACCTTACGGATTCCCACCTCTTTGGCTCTTTTTGCAGATTGTGCCGTTGCCAGGTTCATGAAGTTTACACAAGCCAGCAACATGATAAATAAAGCAATAGCCGAAAAAATGTAAACGTATTTTATATCACCCTGCTGAAAATACCGGGTGCCAATATTTGCCGAATGCAGGTGCAGATCGGCTATGGGTTGCAATTTAAGATCCCATTTGCCGCCTTTTCTTTTAAATTCATCCCAGGGTTGTCCAACACGTTTAAAAGCGCTCGCTGCCTGCAGAGCCACCATACGGGGGAATTTACTTTCGAGCTTAGCTATACTCGCTGCGTCTGTAGGCACATTATCGCGAAGTTTAACATAAGTTCCCATTTGCAGCCAAACCCAGCTCCAGCCAAAATACTTTACAGCTGGCACACTTGCTGTAGATTGCAGCACATCAAACTGTAACGATGATTGTTTGGGAATATCCTTTAACACAGCAGTTATAGTAAATGGTGTTGAATATTCGTCAAACGTTAATGTTTTGCCTATAGGCGATGCATTACCAAAATACTTTTTAGCGGCTTTTTGTGTAATAACAATCGAGTTAACCCCATTTAAACACGTTTTAGCATCACCCGCTATCAAGGGATAACTAAAGAATTTTAAAAAATTGGAATCAACAACCAATACGTTCTTTTCGGTTAGGGAACTTTTTTGGCCCTTGCTTTCATAATGAATAATTTCATCACCAGGCAATAGTATACGGGTATAACTCTCAATCTCGGGAAAGTTATTCATTAGCGCTGCTCCCGCGGGTGGCGGTGTATGACCGGCTATAAACTGATCATTACCCATTTTAGCATCAAGATTTACCCGGTATATACGACTTGAATTTTTAAAAAACCGGTCGTAGCTCAGTTCATCCTTAACGTACATTCCAATTAACAACACACAAGCCAGCCCGATTGCCAATCCGCTTATGTTAATAATACTGCTCACCTTATTCCTAACAAGGTTTCGCCATGCAATTTTTATATAGTTCCTTACCATGTTTGAATTAGTAATTAGTGATTGGTTATTACAATTAGTGTAACTCTTCAATTAACTGAATTTTCCTATTTAACTGTCAACTGCTACTGCATCTGCTACTTCTTTCTTACTTGATACTTACTACTTGATATTATCCACTTCCTCTTACTCGCTTCTTAAACTTTTAACAGGATTTGACAACGCTGCCTTAACAGATTGAAAGCTTACCGTTACCAGGGCAATTATTACCGCTCCGGCACCGGCAATTATAAATACCCACCAGTTAATGCCGATGTGGTATTGATATTTGGTAAGCCAGTTATGCATTACCCAATAAGCAAGCGGGAATGCAATAACACATGATAGCAGTACTAATTGTAAAAAATCTTTGGAAAGCAAGCCCGCCAATCCCGAAACGCTGGCCCCCAGCACTTTGCGTATGCCTATTTCTTTTGTGCGTCTTTCGGCTGTATAAGCAGCCAGTCCGAACAGGCCAAGGCACGAAATAATAATAGCCAGCGATGCAAAAACCCTTGATAGCTTGCTTACCAGCATCTCGGATAAAAACATCTGATTGAACTGATCGTCAACAAAACGATAATCAAACGGATAAGCCGGGTTATCTTTTTTCAATACAGCGCTCATAGCGCTTAAAGTAGCTTCTATATTGTTGGCTGATTTTATGCGTACATACATTACAGTTGTATTCTTCGGATCGGCACTAAAAAACATCACCGGATCAGGGTTACCGTACATATTGCCGTATACATAATCATTTACCACGCCTACCACAGTTGCTTTTGTGGTATCGCCTTCAAAATGCACCGATTTGCCAACAGCGCTTCCTTTACCCATCAATTTTGCCATTGATTTTGTGATCAGCATACGAATTGGTTTTCCGGTATCGGTAACTGCAAGGTTTCGCCCATCCAATATTTTCAAGCCTGATGTTTCTATAAACTCCGGTGTAACATATCGTTGTGATATCAACACCTTTGAGCCGGGAGGTTTACCATCCCAGGTTAAACCATCTGTATTATTACCGCCATAAATAATCGCGTGATCGGCAAGTGCAATGTTTGAAATATGGCCTGTATTTAACAGATCCTGTTTTATAGAATTATAGCTTTTAGCCATATTCCCCTGCAAGCCCATCTCTATCAAATTATCTTTATTAAAACCCAGCTGCCTGTTTTTTACGTGTTGAATTTGCTGGTAAACAATTATCGTACTGATGATCAGCACTATGGATACAGTAAACTGCATTATTACCAATCCCTTACGGATAAAGGCTGCGCCGCTGTCTTTTAATTTGATGCCTTTAAGAACAGTTACAGGGTTGAATGACGAAAGGTATAGTGATGGGTAACTGCCTGCAACCAAACCGCAAACAAGCGTGATAGTTACCAGAATAATTAAATGAAGCGGATTGCCCAAGCCCAATGTTAATTGCTTTTCTACCAGCGTATTAAATGCCGGCAAAATAAGGGCAACAATTAATAAAGCAATTATTGACGAAATAATAGCCATAAAAATGGTTTCGCTGATGAATTGGATAACCAACCATTTTTTTGCTGCTCCCAGTACCTTACGAACACCTACTTCACGGGCGCGCTTTTCACTTCGCGCGGTAGCTAAATTCATAAAATTGATGCAGGCAATAAACAGGATAATCCATGCAATAACGGTGAACAGGTGTACGTACTCAATCTGCCCGCCTCCGGTTTTTTTACCATCTTTAAAATCATTATACAAATGCCAATCGTTCATGGCAAATAAAAACACGTGCCCCAATGCTGTTGGCTCGCGTTTTTGTATATAGCTATATAGTTGTTTATCAACAGTTTTTGGATCTACACCAGGTTTCAGTTCAACATAGGTAGTTAACGACTGATTTCCCCAGCTTTTTAACCAGGGGCTTTGATCAAAATAGATCTGGAAAGGCATTAACCATTCAAACTGTAAGCTTGAATTTGCAGGAATGTCCTTTAAAACGGCTGATACTACATAATCCTGTTTATTATCAACCCTTATAATTTTTCCTAAAACATTTTTGTCGCTACCAAAAAATTTGATGGCCGTTTTTTCAGTTATAACTATTGAATGCAGTTGCGAAAATGCAGATGAGGCATTGCCTTGCGCAAACGGCAAAGTGAACATGCTGAATATAGAAGACTCCGCATACTTGCCCGATGCAAACACGGATTTATCTCCCGAAGCGAACAACAACGATGTCCCCCCTTCAGATAAACGGCAAGTATTTTCAATTCCTGGTAATTCAGCCTTCATTGCCGGTCCCATTAAACCAGGCGTCGATCCCTCGGTAAATACATAAGTATCGTACTTCTGATTTTCCATCGCAAAGTACAATCTATCTTTCTTCGTATTTACCGAATCGAAACTAACCTCATCCTCTACCCATAAAAAAATAAGCGATGCACAGGCTATTCCTATCGCAAGGCCACCAATATTCAAAAGGCTATAGGTCCCGTTCTTTGTCAGGCCCCGCCACATGGTTTTGATGAAATTTTGTATCATAGATATTAATTGTTGAATTATTGAGTTAGTGAATTATTGAATTAAAGCATATATTTTTCAACTACTACTTGATACTTACTATTTGATACTAATTCGCTCACTCGCTTCTTAAAATGTTAACAGGATTAGCTATTGCCGCCCTTATCGCATGGTAGCTAACCGTTACAATTGCTGTTAAAATGGCTATTAAGGCCGCTATTGCGAATATCCACCATGATATGGTTATACGATAGGCAAAGCTTTGCAACCAGTTATGCATGGCCCACCAGGCAATTGGCGAGGCGATAACGATAGCGAGTAATACCAGTGTTATAAAATCGCGTGACAAAAGCGAATTGATTGATGCAATGCTGGCGCCCAATACTTTACGGATACCGATTTCTTTTGTACGCTGTTCAATAGTAAAAGCAGCAAGCCCAAATAGGCCCAGCGTTGCTAAAATAACGGTTATATAAGTAAATATGCGGAATATAGATGCCAGCCGGTCTTCGGCCTTATATTGTTCATTAAAAGCATCATCCATAAACGTATAGGTGAATGGCGTATCCTGATCATATTTTTTATAGATGGCCTGCATTGTACTTATAAGGGTTGGTATATTGGTATGAGATGCAATTTTTGCAAAAAGGTTGCATCCCGCTTTACTCCAGCCAGAAACGGTATCAAGAGTTATAAAAAGCCCCAGGGGTTCAATAGGGCTTTCCATAGAACTGAAGTTAAAGTTTTTTAAAACCCCCGCTATTTCCAATTTTTCATCACCATTATGAATAAAACTACCAACCGGATTTACCGGTAAATGCAGCTTCTCAATAGCTTCTTCATTTATTACAATTTTACCACTTCCAGCGGGATCAATGTTCAATTGAGGCGGATATTTCCACTTTAAATCCAATGTGGAAATATAATGATCATCAATAGATAAAACAGACAGGGCTATATTCTCATCTTTAATTTTACCATTTACAAAGTACATATCATACCCTTTAAACATGCTGTAATGGGATGTAGCGGTATTCATAACTCCTGCTAATGACTGTACATCATGTTTAAATGCATGATAATTTTTACCAAAACTATTATTGATGGGTATCATTACTACATTTTCCCGGTTAAGCCCGGTATCCGTGTGTCTGAAAAAATAAAGCTGCCTGTCAATAATTATCCCACAAATAATAAGTCCAACAGCTATAGCAAATTGCAATGTGGTAAATACTTTACGTACGGTTACACCACCAGCCTGTCTGCTCATTTTACCCTTAAGTGTAATAACAGGTTTCAATGCCGACAAAACCAAAGATGGATAACTTCCGGCTATTAAAGTTGTTAATAGTAACAAAGTAAACAGCAGGATTAATACAATCGGGCTATATAAAAATGAATTATCTATTTTGAGTTGTAATATATTAAAAAACCAGGGTTTAAATGTATTACATAATATATATCCAAGGATGAAAGATAAAACAGTAAATAGCGCCGATTCAACATAAAACTGTTTCGCTATAGATTTCCGGCTTGCGCCTGATATTTTACGTACACCTACTTCTTTAGCTCTTAAAGTTGCCTTTGCTGTTGAAAGGCTCATATAATTAACCAAAGCAAGCAATAGTATTAAAATCGCTACGAGCGGGAATATTTTAAGGTATTTGGTATTTGAAGAGTCGCCGAAATTATTTTTTAAATGTATATCAACCAATGATGATAGAAAAAATCTTGTTCCGCTAAAATCCTTATCGTTTTTAATCGTTTGCTGCATGTTGTTCCTTACACTTGAGGTATCTATTGCATGGTTTAAAAGCAGGTACACATCAAAAGCCCCACTGCCCAAATATTGTGATTCAACAAACTTATGTGCCTCTTTCATTGCAAGTAAGCTTACCGATGAGGCTACAAAATTGAAGGCGATGGATGAGTTTGACGGGCTATTTTCAGCAACGCCGGTTACCTGATAGGTATGGGTGCTATCGGTTTTAATATTAAGTGTTTTGCCGATAGGATTTTCTGTTCCAAAATATTTTTTTGCCATGTCCTGAGAAAGAACGACAGCGAAAGGTTTGCTTAGTACATCGGGTATACTTCCGGATAATAATTTAAAAGTGAAGAATTTAAAAAAACCCGCGTCGGCAAATATTAATTTATCTTCAGCAAACTTATTGTTCGGCGTTAAGGTATTGCTTACAATTACCTGTTTATAATAATCAAGCGTACGCATATAATCATTAACAGCAAACTGTCTTTGTTTAATCAATGGCCCGGTTGCAAAACTCATATGATCCAAGTTCATGGTATTGCCGCCTAGCTTTACCCGGGCCTGCAATTTGAATATACGATCAGCATTTTCATGAAAACGATCATAGCTCATCTCATGCGCCACATACATCATTATCATCATACAAACAGCCAACCCCACTGCCAGGCCAGAGATGTTGATGACGCTATACAGCTTTTGCCTTATTAAGTTACGCCAGGCTATTTTTATGTAGTTAAATATCATGCTTCAATTATTGAATTATTGATTTATTGAATTATTGATTTAGTAATTAAAAGCCATTTATTTTTCAACTGCCACTGCTTACTTGATACTTGCTACTTGATACCTGCTACTGCTTACTGCCAACTTATTACTCGCTTCTAAGGCTTTTAATCGGATTAACCAGGGCCGCTTTTATGGATTGGTAAGCAATGGTTATTCCTGCAATTATAAGCGATGCAATAATTGAGAGCACAAACGTCCAGGGGCCTATGATAATGTGGTAGGCGTAATTATTAAGCCAGTTATTCATCATGTAATAGCCCAGCGGCGCGGCGATAAGGAATGCAATAGCGATAAGCACTACAAATTCCTTTGAGAACAGGCCTACAATACTGGCAATCGGTGCGCCTAATACCTTACGGATGCCGATCTCCTTGGTGCGCTGTGAAGCTGCGAACATGATCAGTCCGTATAATCCTAAACAACCGATAAGAATGGCGATACCTGAAAAAAGCTTGAAAGCGGTATATACCTTTTGCTCCTGTGTGTAGAAGGTAGCTATGTGATCATCCAAAAACTGGTATTCGAACAGATTATTGGGATTTAACTCTGCCCAACGTTTGCCGATCTGATCGATAGTTTTGTTGATGGCCCCCGGGCGGATTTTTACGCTGGTATAAAAAAACACATCATGATTGTACATAATTGCGCAGGCGCGACGTTTTTTATGCTTGGATTCACTCTGAAAATCTTGCATCACTCCAATGATATTAGCAAGGCGGCCATTTAACATAAAATGTTCGCCTACGGCCTTATCCGGATTGGTAATTCCCAGTTTATTGATCAGCGTTTCGTTCACCACTACTTTCTGGGTTGTATCACCTGGTGCTTTCCGTGTTATTTTTTCGCCTGCCAGCATCTTCATGCCAAACATGCCGATGTAGTTCTCATCAACATCTTTTATTTCCGTCACATCGTCTTTGGTTAGGCCGAGCTGCGGCGCACTGAAACTGCTGAATTGCGTATTATATGACGGCGCGCCGTTGGATAAGGTTACCTGTTGCACACCCGGCAGGTTTAATAACTCCTGTTTGAATACATCTCCTTTCTTATTATCGGGTGTATAAAAAGAGACGACGGATTCCTTATTAAAACCCAGATCCTGGTTCTCAAAATAATCCATTTGATGAGCAACGATGAGCGTACCAACAATCAATATCTGTGAGATGGCGAACTGGGCTACCACTAGTCCTTTGCGCAGGGTAAAGCCCCTGGACATCTGGCCAGTTTTGTTTTTTAATGAATCAACCGGCTGGAATGCGGATTGTACAAAGGCTGGGTATAACCCTGCAATAAGAATAACGGCTATTGTTACCCCTGCTATCCACCCGATAACTATGGGTTGTACCAGTTGGTTGGCTTCAATTTTAATATTCAGCCACGCGCCGGCGGCTGATAAGAAAAATGCGGCAAGACCTACGCCTAATACCAGGGCAATAAACACCAGTACGCTGGTTTCGCCGAGAAATTGCTTAATCAGTTGCGAGCGGTTGGCTCCAAGCACTTTCCTCACTCCTACTTCTTTTGCGCGCTTAATGGCCTGCGCGGTTGCCAGGTTTACAAAGTTGATGCAGGCAGTAATAATAATGAGTAACGCCACACCAAAAAGAGCATAATACGTATCCTTCGACACCGGTGTAACCACGTTGTTGATATACCGTTGATCAAAATGGATATCGCGGAGCGGTTGAATGGGCAAACGGACATCTTTAGGGTTCAATGCCCAATTTTTGTGCAAAAACTGAGGTATGCCTGCCTGTAAGCGCTGCACCGGATAGTTTTTCGGCAATAAAATGAAGGTAAAAAAACCGCCTCCAATATTCCAAAAATTCGCCATGTTGTTTTTTACCTGGTTACGGATGCTTTCGAATGATAACATCATTTGTATAGGCAGGCTTCGATTGGCGGGAATATCTTTTATTACGCCGGTAACTTTCGCATTTATTTGGTTTTCCACATTAATCACCCGTCCCATTGGGTCGCTGTTACCAAAATATTTTTTGGCAAGGGTTTCATTCAGCACAATAGTATTAGGCTCGGCGAGAGCTGTTTTGGGATCTCCGGCTATCCATTGAAAATCAAAAATCTGTGGTAAATGTTCATCCGTGATAATAAAGTCCTTATCGCGGAAACGCTTGTTATCAACCTTTACCATCACATCGTTATTATACAATACCTGCGATACCTGCTCCAGTCCGGGAAAATCATTGCGCATTTTTGGGGCAATGGCCAGTGATACGTTCGAATTAAAGTCAATGGCATTGAGCGTAACCCGGTAAGTACGGTCGGCTTTGGCGTAGCTGTCGTAATTCAATTCGTTGCGCACGATCAGGAAAATAACCAGGCATGAGGCAATACCCAGGGTAAGCCCGAAAACATTCAAAAAAGCATAACTTAAGTTACGCCGGATGTTTCTGAATGCGATGATGATATAACTCTTTATCATAATTGGTGAATTGTTGATTTAGTGAATTAGTGATTTATTAATAGCCTATATTTTTTCTAATCTCTAACCTCCGGCCTCTAATCTCTATTCTGATCTTAAACTTTCAACCGGGTTTGCCAGTGATGCTTTTATCGCCTGGAAGCTCACGGTTACAATGGCTATTATAAAAGCAAGCATCCCTGCTATAACAAATACCATCCAGCCAATATTTATGCGATAAGCATAATCCTTTAACCAGCTGTTCATCCCATACCATGAGATTGGAAATGCTATTACAGCAGCAATTAATACCAATTGCATAAACTCTTTTGATAGCATGTTTACAATCCCTGGAATAGTAGCCCCCAATACTTTTCTGATACCAATTTCGCGTGTGCGTTGCAGCGTACTGTATGATGCGAGGCCAAGCAAGCCCAGGCACGAGATAAATATTGCCAGTACAGCAAAATACATAAACAATTTGCCGAAGCGATCCTCAGTTTGATATTGTTTATTAAAATTCTCGTCGACAAATACATAGTTAAAAGGGCGCTGCGGAACCAATACCTTCCATTTACTTTCAATGGCAGCTATGGTGGCAGGTATATTTTGTGATGATATTTTTAAAGTAAATATCCCTGCTTGTGAAGGATTGATACGCATGTTCAACGGCTCAACATTTTGCTGTAACGAGCGGTAATGAAAGTCCTTTACAACGCCAACGATTTTACCATCCCGGCCCCATTGTGAAAACTTTTTGCCTATAGCATCATTAGGCGAGGCATAACCAAGGTTTTTAACTGTGGCCTCATTTATAATAATAGATTTGGTAGAATCGGTTGCAAAGTCGGTAGAAAACGCTCGCCCCGCAATTACTTTCATCCCAAATAGTTTTATAAAATCATAATCAATATTATACATATTGATGTTCATAGGCTGCATTGTCCCTTGCCTGTTTTCCAGTTCAGAATGGGCATTAGCATTACCCCCGCCAGGCACTCCAGATGACATAGAGATAGCCATCACGTTAGGAATAGCTTTGAATTCGTTTTTAATACTCTCGTAACTTTTTATCACATTATCATCACCGCCAAAATCAACAGTTAACATTTGGCTTTTGTCAAAACCGAGCGGCTGATTACGCATAAAATTTAACTGGTTATAAACCACCAGCGTGCCAACAATGAGTACTATTGAAATGGTGAACTGAAATACTACCAGGCCCTTGCGCAACAAGGTGCCTTTAGCCGATGAACTGAACTTGCCTTTAAGTACCACTACCGGTTTAAAGCCGGATAATGCTAAAGCCGGATAAGCGCCGGCTGCAAGCCCAATAAATAAGGAAATAACAAACAGAATAAATATATACCCATGCTCTACTATACCCTGGCTTACAATTTTGCCTGATAATTGATTAAACAAAGGTAGTAGCAGTGTAACCAACGCTATTGAACAGACAAAAGAAATAATGCAAAGTATTATCGACTCGCCTAAAAACTGCATGGTTAACTGGCTGCGGGCAGCACCTATTACTTTACGTACACCCACTTCTTTTGCCCTCTCTGTTGCCCTGGCTGTAGTTAAGTTAATAAAATTAATAGCCGCAATGAGCAGGATAAATAATGCAACAATTGAAAAAATATAAACGTTGCTCATGCTACCCTGCTCAATACCACCACGGGTATCCATATAAGCATCTTTTAACGGCTTTAGGAACAGGCTGTAATCCTCACCATTTTTACGGTCATTTTCGCTGATATGCTTCTTTAAAAAAGCAGGGAATTTTGCTTGTAATTTAGCGGCATCGGTGCCCTTAGCTAACAATAGATAGGTATAATTGCCAAAGTTACCCCACTGTTCAAGTCGCCCGGGAAACATTTTTTCGAGGGTGGATGCGGAATAAAGTATATCAAATTTAAATTGTGAGTTTGCCGGAACATCTTTAGCTACACCTGTAACCTGCATGGGATATTTATCAGAAAACACTACGGTTTTACCTATCGGATCGGCAGTGCCAAAATATTTTTTAGCTGTGCTTTGTGAAAGCACAACACTGAAAGGATTTTTTAACGATGTTTTTTGATCTCCTTTTATTAAAGGAAAACTAAATACGCTAAAGAAAGAAGGATCTGCAATAAATACCCTGTCTTCCTGGAATGGCTGCTGATCTTTAACCTTTACTACATCGCCGTATGAGAATACCCGGGCATAGTCGAGCACTTCAGGAAAGTCAGTTTTTAAAGCCGGGCCCATAGGCGCTGATGAAATCGACAATTTCATCAAATCGTTTGCCGACTTTATATCTACGTTTAACCTGTAAACCTGGTCACTTTTAATATGAAAGTTATCATAACTCAATTCAAAAGTCACATACATCAGGATCAGCAAAAAAGCAGTCATACCCACAGCCAGTCCGATAATATTGATCAATGAGAAACTTTTGTGCCTCCAAAGGTTCCTGAATGCTATTTTTAAGTAGTTCCTTATCATTGTTGGTTCATTAGTTTATTTGTTCATTGGTGCCATTTTGCTATTAATACTGCCTATTACAAACTCTTCCTCACTCGCTCCTTAAGCTATTAATAGGGTTAGCCAACGCTGCCCTGATGGATTGAAAGCTTACGGTAATAAAAGCGATGAATATGGCTATAATGCCTGCAAACGCTAATATGTACCATTGTATATGTATACGATAAGCAAAATCCTGCAACCATTTGTTCATGGTCCACCAGGCTATTGGTGTTGCTATCACTATTGAAATAATCACCAGCCTGATAAAATCCATAGACAGCATGCTTACAATGGCTGATACATTTGCGCCTAATACTTTACGGATACCTATCTCCTTGTTGCGTTGCTCGGCGGCATAGGCAGCGAGGCCAAATAAACCTAAGCATGCAATTACGATAGCCAGCGTGCTGAATGAAATAAAAATTGTTCCGAGCTGTTGTTCTGAATGGTAAATGGCATCAAAGTCCTGATCCATAAACGAATAGGTAAATTGCTGGTTGGGTGACAACTCTTTCCATTTATTTTCAATTTGCGACATTAACGCCGAAAGATTGCTGGTGCGCAAACGAGCACTTATAGCACCATTATCGGGCACATAAACAAATGCCAGCGGAGCAATATTGGCATGCAGTGACTCGAAATTAAAATCTTTAACAATGCCTATGATATGGTACGGCCTTACTTTATCAAAATCGCGGTAAACGGTTTGGCTAAGCGGGTCTTTATGATTATATTTCTTTACGAAAGCTTCGTTAACAATTATAGCTGCTGTATCGGTAGCCATTTGTTTCGAAAAATTACGACCATCAATTAGCTTGATGCCCATGGTTTTGATATAATCTTCATCAACAGCCCAGAATTCTGTTAATATGTCTTTTTTTATATCAATGGTTTGATCAGGAAACAACCCGGTTTTTAGTCGGGCATCACCGGTTGGCTGGTATGATGACATGGTTGTACTTACCACACCAGGCAATTGTTTTAAATATTGCTTTAACACCTTAGCCTGCTGGCCAAGCACGTTTGAGTTTTTTATAACCAGTACCTGGCTGCGGTCGAAGCCCAGGCTGCGGTTGTGGATATAATTTAACTGGTTATAAATTACCAGTGTCCCAATTATCAAAAAAATTGAAATGGAGAATTGAAAAACAACCAAAAATCCCCGCAGAAAGCTACCCTTAAACCCTTTTGCTATTTTACCTTTTAGCACATCTATCGGTTGAAAAGCAGACAAGTAGAATGCGGGATACGATCCGGCGAGAAAGCCTACAACCAACACAATAACCAATAACGAAGGCAATAACCATGTAAGGTTACTCCCAGTAAATGCCAATTGCTTACCGGCCATCTGGTTAAATAACGGCAAAAGCAGGAACGCCAAAAAAACAGCGATTACGGCTGACGTTAGTGTTACTAAAACTGATTCTGTTAAAAATTGAGCAATAAGGTATTTGCGTGCTGAGCCTAATACTTTACGTACCCCAACCTCTTTTGCCCTGTTTGACGAGCGGGCGGTTGAAAGATTCATGAAATTAACGCAGGCAATCAGCAATATAAATAGGGCTATTACCGAAAATATGTAAACGTATTGAATGCTCCCACCCGGCGAAAGTTCATATTGACTGTTATCGCGAAGATGAATATCAAGCAATGGTTTCAAAATTACCCTGAGATGGTTATCGCCGGTTGTCCAGGCTGATGAAGAAAAAGAATGTGCAATTTCAATTTTTGCTATTTCTTTTTCCAGCTTATTAACATCGGTACCCGGTTTTAGCAGCAAATAGTTATGCAAACCGCTATAACCCCAGCCATGTGAATGGCTTTCTGGCCTCGACGAAAAGGATAAAAAGAAATCGTAATTAAAGTGCGATTGCGTCGGGATATCCTTTATTACAGCTGTGATTTTAAAGGCGCTGGTATCATTAATAGTTATGGTTTTCCCGGCAACATCAACCTTATTAAAATATTTTTTTGCGGCGCTTTCAGTTATCACTGCTGAATTTGGGTTATCCAGCGCATTGGTTGCGCTGCCATCAACAATTGGTAAAGTGAACACATCAAATATGGACGATTCGGTAAAAACCACCTTTTTTTCCCCGATATTTTCACTGCCTTTTTTAATGTAGAATTTTTGCGGCGACCGAAACAGGCCATCAACATTTATCAACCTGGTTGATTTTTCTATTTCGGGAAAAGTTCCTTTTATTGCCGCAAGCAAAGGTTCTTCGGATGGTGCGTATACGCCTGCATTGCCGTTTAGCTTTGCATCAATAGTTATGCGGTATATCCTGTCGGCCTTGGTATTGTATTTATCATAGCTTAATTCATCAACTACATAAAATACAATCAGCAAACAGGTAGCCAGGCCAACCGATAAGCCCAAAACATTTAAAATGGTAAAGCCCTTGTTCTTTAACAAAGAACGATAGGCAGTTTTAATGTAATTTCGTATCATGAGCTCAATTTTGAATTATTGATTTAGTGAATTGTATAATTTAAAACTTAATACGTTTTCTTTTCTGCAAACTGCAAACTTCCCTCTACTCGCTTCTCAAACTGTTTACCGGATCAGAAATTGCTGCTTTTATTGCCTGGAAACTTATGGTAATAAATGCTATGAGGATTGCCCCAAAACCAGCCGATACCAATACCCACCATTGTATATCCTGCCGGTAAGCAAAGCTTTGCAGCCATTTTTGCATGGCCCACCAGGCAAATGGCGTGGCAATTACTATTGAAACAACTACCAGTTTTATAAAATCCTTTGAAAGCATGGTAACAATGGTTGATACTTTGGCCCCTAATACCTTACGGATCCCTATTTCTTTTGTACGCTGTTCGGCAGCATAGGCGGCCAATCCAAATAAACCTAAACAGGCTATAATAATGGCTAACGACGTAAAGGCAATGGAAATGGCCCCCATGCGCTGCTCGGAGCGGTAGATAGCATCAAAATCCTGATCCATAAAAGAATAGTTAAACTGTTGATTACGCGATACATCTTTCCACTTATTTTTAACCTGCGCCAGTAAGCCGGGAATATCTGCTGTTTTAATGCGGATGCTTAATACGCCCATGTTAGGTGCAAGGCTAATTATTAAGGGCGGTACATTTTCTCTTAATGATTTAAAATTGAAATCCTTCACTACGCCAATAATATGAAGCCTGGTCGTTTTTGTGAGTTCGCTATTTGCCGGCGCATAAACAAACTGATCTACCGGGTGCGTATAGCCGAACAACTTTGCAAAAGCCTCGTTTACAATTGCGGCTGAAGAATCAGTGGCCATATCCTTCGAAAAATTCCTGCCGGCTACCATTTTTATTCCGAGTGTTGGGATATAATCCTCATCCACATTCCACGTATGTGATAATACAGCACCTTTTTGATCAATAACCGGGCTTTTAAAAAATGAGCTGGTATTATCATTCCCATTATCAGTAGGCAACGAATTGCTGAGTGTGGCATTTTTTACGCCTGCCAGTTCCTTTATCTCCTGTTTAAATGCATTTGCGCCATTACCAAGCGTCCATATATTTTTTACTATTAGTATGTGGTCGCGGTTATAGCCGAGGTCCTTATTTTGAATATATTTTAGCTGGTTGTAAATAACCAGGGTGCCAATGATTAAAAAAATGGATATAGCAAACTGAAATATAACCAGGAAATTGCGAAGTGTTCCGCCTTTAAAGCCTGCTGCCAGCTTCCCTTTAAGTACTTCTATCGGCTTAAAGCCTGAAAGAAATAGGGCTGGGTATGAGCCGGCCAGGCAGCCTATAACAATAATTATGATAAACAATGCAGGTATCAGCCAACCTAATATTTGAGAGGTTACGACTAATTCTTTACCCGATAACTGGTTAAAAAGTGGCAAAAATGCCCAGGCGGCAAATACGGCAATGATCGCTCCTACAAGGGTTACTAATATAGATTCGGTTAAAAATTGGGCGACCAGGTATTTTCGCGGCGACCCCAACACTTTGCGCACACCAACCTCGCGTGCACGGTTTGCAGAGCGGGCGGTAGAAAGATTCATGAAGTTAACACAGGCTATAAGCAATATGAATATAGCAATTGCCGAAAAAATGTAGACATAGGCTATATTTCCGTTTGCCTCAAATTCATCAAGCATGGCCGATTGAAGGTGGATATTTTTAAGCGGGATAAGTGTAAACTTTAAATAGCTGCCATTTTTTTCAAATGCCGCAAAGCCCAAATGGATAGCGGCCTGTAACTGGGCTGCAGCGTGCCTGTGCAAAAATTCAGGAAGCTTTGCAGCAAGGCTTTTGTAGTTTACGCCGGGCTTTAGTAAAATGTAGGTATTAAAATTATTACTCAGCCATGAATTATCCCTGCTTTCTGCTATGGTTGGCATAGACATAAAAAAATCGAAGTGAAAATGCGATTGTTTGGGGATGTTTTTAATCACCGCTGTTATTTTAAACTGCGATGTATCATTAAAAGTTAATACCTGCCCTACTACGTTTGTATTTCCAAAATATTTTTTTGCAATATCTTCTGTTACTACTACAGTATGTGGATCTTTTAAAGCGTTGGCCTCGTTACCACTGACCACTGGCAGCGTAAATACATCAAATATGGAATTATCGGCATAAACCATCCTTTCTTCCTGTATATTTTGATTGCCTTTTTTAACTTTATTACCACCACGGTTCCTGAACCTCGTAACCTGTTCAATTTCGGGAAAATCAGCCTTCAATGCGGCAGCAGCCGGAGCAGGCGTTATAGCATACGGATTTTGAACCCCGCCAAACTTTATGTCGTAATTTAACCGGTAAACCCTGTCGGCTTTTACGTTATATCTGTCGTAACTTAACTCATCAAATACATAAAACACAATGAGCAGGCAGGTAGCAAGCCCTAAAGCAAGCCCGAATACATTAATAAAGGTGAACCCCTTATTTTTCATCAGGCTGCGGAACGCTGTTTTGATGTAGTTCTTTATCATGATCAGATTAATTATTGAATTACTGATTTATTGAATTAGTGATTTGTATAATTTAAATCCAGTTCTATTTTTTTATTTACTGCTAACTGCTACTGCATACTTCATCACTCGCTCTTCAAACTATTTACCGGATTTGACATTGCGGCTTTAATAGATTGAAAGCCAATAGTAATTAAAGCAATCAATATGGCTGTTGTGCCGGCCAGCGCCAAAACCCACCAGTGTATACTTTCGCGATAAGCAAAATCCTGCAGCCATTTATTCATTAAAAACCATCCAACCGGTAACGAAATAACAATTGCAATAAACACCAGCTTTATAAAATCTATCGATAGCATAGTTGTAATAGCCGATACGCTTGCGCCTAATACTTTCCTTATCCCGATCTCTTTAGTGCGTTGTTCGGCGGCATAAGCAGCAAGACCAAACAAACCAAGGCATGCAATTATTATTGCCAAAGAGGTAAATACGATAAATATTGTCCCCATGCGCTGTTCTGCCCGATACGATGCGTCAAAGTCCTGATCCATAAATGAAAAATTCATTTTTATATTAGGGGAAACTTCATTCCATTTTTGTTGGATTTGAGATATCAGAGAGGGAAGATTATTTGTGCTTACACGTATGCTTAATGAGCCCGTATTTTGAGCCATTACTAAAACAACAGGACTTACAACATCCCGTAATGAGCTAAAATTAAAATCCTTAACAACGCCGATAATGTGATATGCTTTTGAGTTGGATAGATCCTGTTTACCACCGTTCGACCGATATAAAGGCTTATTTAATGGATCTTTAAGTCCTAAAAATTTTGCGGCCGACTCATTGATAATAATACCTGAGGAATCAGTTAGCATCTGGCTAGAAAAGCTGCGTCCTGAAACCATCTTCATTTCCAGTGTTTTAATATAATCTTCATCAACTTCCCAGGTTTGAGGGAATAATGCTTTCTTTTGATCAAAAGAAGCATCTTTAAAAAATATAGCAGTATTTTTCGATTTAGATGTTGGCAGGTAACCGGTTAGTGTTGCATCTGTTATGCCGGGTAATTGTTTTACTTCTTGTTTAAAAATCTTTGCAGCGTTGTTATTATTCAGTTCCGATGTGTTTTGTATTATCAGCACCTGGTTGCGGTTATAACCCAGATCCTTATTTTGAATATAGCTAAGCTGGTTATAGATAACTAAAGTGCCGATGATCAGGAAAATGGATATTGAAAACTGCAGAACAACCAAAAAGCTACGAAGCCTGCTGCCTTTAAAACCAGTAGATAGTTTGCCCTTTAGTACATTAACAGGGTTAAATGCTGAAAGATAGAAAGCAGGGTATGAGCCCGCCAGTGCACCGACTACCAAAACAATAACCAACAATGCCGGGATAAGCCAAACAAGTGTTTGAAAATTGATAAGAATGTCTTTTCCGGCTAACTGATTAAATACAGGCAATAGTGCCTGAGTAGCAATGAAAGCTATTACTGTAGCCGCAAATGTTACTAAAATAGATTCAGTAAGAAATTGTGCTATCAGTTGTTTCCTGCCAGATCCTAACACTTTTCGCACGCCAACTTCCCTTGCTCTGTTTGAGGACCGGGCGGTTGAAAGATTCATAAAATTTACACAGGCAATCAATAATATAAACAGCGCAATTGCCGAAAAAATGTATACATATTGAATTGTGCCATTCGCTCCAAGCTCCCCGCTACGGTTTGATTTGAGGTGAATATCAGTTAACGGAGTTAAATTCAACCTGAAAAAACTGCCGCTTTTTTCAAAGGCGGTCATGCTCATTTTTAACTGCTCCTGCATTTGTGTACCGCTGTATTTATTTAAAAAAGCTGGCAATGCTGCCTCAAGTTTTTTATGATCTGCGGCACTCTTAAACAAAACATAGGTATTATAGTCGCTTCTTAACCATTCTGTCGACCGGCTGTCAGGCAGTGTTGACATGGATATAAAAAAATCGAAATTAAAATGCGACTGTCTCGGGATATCCTGGATTACGCCGGTTACTTTATAAAAATTATTATCATCAAATGTTAAAGTTTTGCCTACAACATTAGTGCTGTTAAAATATTTTTTAGCTGTTGTTTCGGTTAATACTACACTGTTTGGCTCTGTTAATGCAGTAGCAGGACTACCACTTATCATAGGGAGTGTAAATACGCTGAACAGGGAAGGATCGGCAAATGCTGTTTTATCTTCAAGAATACTCACATTCCCTTTTTTAACATGCCTTGAGCCGCCGTTTTTTAACCTTAAGGTATTTTCAACATATGGGAAATCATTTTTCAGCGTTTGTGCCAGTGGAGGCATACAAACTGCGTAAAGAACATTGTTTTCTCCCAGCTTAAGGTCTTCATTAACCCGGTAAATTCTGTTGGCATTAACGTTATAACGGTCATAGCTTAATTCATCAACCACATAAAAAATAATAAGCAGGCAACTCACCAATCCTAATGATAAGCCTAAAATATTTATAGTGGTAAAGCCCTTGTTTTTTAAAAGGCTTCGGTATGCTGTTTTAATATAATTTAGTATCATGATCAGGTTAATTATTGAATTACTGATTTATTGAATTATATATTATTTTTACCTAAAACTGCTACTGCAAACTACCTACTCCGCCTATTCGCTCCTCAAGCTATTTACCGGGTTAGATAGCGCCGCTTTTACCGATTGAAAACTTATGGTAATAAAAGCAATTGCTATAGCTGCTAACCCAGCAAGTGCAAATACCCACCATTGTATATTTTGGCGATAGGCAAATGATAGCAGCCATGTTTGCATGGCCCACCAGGCCAACGGAGCGGCTATTACAATTGCAATCAGCACCAGCATAATAAAATCTTTCGAAAGCATCCTTACAATAGTAGATATGTTAGCGCCCAGAATTTTCCTGATGCCAATTTCTTTGGTGCGTTGTTCTGCCGCGTAAGCAGCTAAACCGAATAACCCCAGGCAGGCTATAATAATTGCCAATGAAGTAAACGCAACCGAAATTGTCCCTATCCGCTGCTCAGTACGGTACATGGCATCAAAATCCTCATTCATAAATGAATAATTAAACTGCTGATTGGGTGCAAGCTCTTTCCATTTATTTTTTATCTGTGATAATAAAAGCGGAATATTGGCTGAATTTACACGAACACAAAAAGCACCGTTATTTTGCTTCAGAATGAATGCCATTGGGGTAACATTATCCCTTAGTGAACGAAAATTAAAATCTTTCATCACCCCTATAATATGATAGGGTTTCATGACTTTGGCAAGATTATCTTGCGGCATGTATAACGTTTGATTTAAAGGACTTGAATAATCAAGCAGTTTAGCCGCCGCCTCATTTATAACTAACCCGGACGAATCGGTAAGCATTTGCCTTGAAAAGTTTCTTCCGGCTGTGATCTTTATGCCAAGTGTTGGTATATAATCTTCATCCACCCCCCAATCCTGGGCGGCTAAAGATCTTTTTTGATCAGGCACCTGGTCTTTAAAAAATGTAGTGGAGTTTCCGTAATTCCAGGTAGGTAATGCTTCTGCAAGGCTTACATCTTTAACACCTGCTAATTGTTTAATGCCCTGCTTAAATGTTTTAGCACTGTTTCCCAGTGTTGATATATTTTGAACTATCAGCACATGGTCACGGTTATAGCCCAGATCTTTGTTCTGAATAAACTTTAACTGGTTATAAATAACCAATGTGCCTATTATTAAAAAGATAGAAATAGCAAACTGAAAAACCACCAGGAAACTGCGGAGAAAACCACCCTTAAAGCCTGCTGTCAGCTTGCCTTTAAGCACTTCTATAGGCTGAAAGCCCGAAAGAAAGAAAGCCGGGTATGATCCCGCCAAACAGCCTATCACAATAATTATTGTTAATAATACAGGTACCAGCCAACCTAATATATTGGGTGTTATTATTAACTCTTTTCCCGATAGCTGGTTAAATAGTGGTAATGATGCCCAGGCTGCAAAAACAGCTATCAACGCAGCTGCCAGGGTTACCATGATAGATTCTGTTAAAAACTGTGCGATCAAAGATTTACGTGATGAACCAAGCACTTTACGTACCCCAACTTCACGCGCGCGGTTTGACGAGCGCGCAGTTGAGAGATTCATGAAATTAACACAGGCAATTAGTAAAATGAATATAGCTATTGCCGAAAATATTAAGACATATTGCAAATTGCCATTAGCATCCAGTTCTGCAACACGGTTAGATTCGAGATGTATTTTTTTGAGGGGGGTAAGATTTATCCGGATATAGTTGCCGGATTTTTCAAATGTATCATAGTTTAAATGAAGAACGCTTTGTAGTTGCGGGCCTGCCTGCTTTTTGAAAAATTCAGGAAACTTGGCTTCCAGCTTTGTATAATCGGCGCCAGGCTTAAGCAATATGTAGGTATTAAAGTTACTGCTAAACCACGAATTATCCCTGCTTTCATCCAAAGTTGTCATCGATATAAAAAAATCGAAATTAAAATGCGACTGTTTAGGTATATCCTTAATTATACCGGTTATTTTATATTGAGCCGTATCATTAAATGTTAATACCTGCCCTACCACATTAACACGGTTGAAGTATTTTTTTGCCGTACGTTCGGTAATGACAATAGAATGCGGTCCGGCCAACGCAGTAGCCGGGCTTCCGCTGATCATCGGTAAAGTAAACACATTGAAAATTGAAGGGTCAGCATATACCATCATATACTCCTCTATTTCCTGGTTACCTTTCTTAACCTGGAATCCACCCCGGTTTCTGAATCGCACCACCTGTTCAATCTCAGGAAAATCACTTTTTAAAGCCGCAGCTAATGGCGCGGGTGATACTGCATAAGAGTTGGTATTGCCGCCAAACTTTATATCATTATTTATACGGTATATGCGGTCGGCTTTGGTGTTGTATCTATCGTAGCTCAACTCGTCAAACACATAAAAAACGATGAGCAGGCAGGTAGCCAGCCCCAGGGCAAGCCCTAAGACGTTTATAGCGGTAAAACCTTTATTTTTTAAAAGATTACGAAACGCAGTTTTAAGACAGTTCTTTATCATGATATGACATTATTTATTAGTCTATTTACTCATTATCAATTATTTATATACAAGTTTTAAGCTACAATAAAAACAACACTCAAGCTTCCCCTCCATTAAGGAGAGGAAAGCCGAGGCACTTATTAACTTATATAAACTTTCTTTTGGGCAGAGTGAGGAGTAGTATCAAGTAGTTAGTATCAAGTATCAAGACACAAACCGATGGGTACTTGATACTAACTACTTGATACTTGATACTAACTACTTGATACTCGATACTAACTACTTGATACCAATCCCCTATATCATTATGTTTTCCATTACGCTTTGACCATCCAATAGGCGGATGATACGGTGGCTGTAACGGGCATCATGCTCAGAGTGAGTAACCATTATAATTGTTGTTCCTTGTTCATTCAAATCTGTCAATAATTCCATTACATCATTACCGTTGCTTGAGTCAAGGTTACCAGTGGGCTCATCCGCTAATATCAGTTTTGGTTTATTTACCACCGCACGGGCAATAGCCACACGTTGCTGCTGACCACCCGATAACTGCTGCGGATAGTGATTACGGCGATGCATGATCTGCATTTTGTCCAGCACTTCTTCTACCCTTTTAACACGTTCGGCAGATGGAACACCCGTGTAGATCAATGGAAGCTCAACGTTTTCAAATACAGTTAACTCATCGATCAGGTTAAAGCTTTGGAATACAAAGCCGATATTATGCTTACGCAGATCGGCACGTTTGCGTTCTGTAAAATGGGCCACTTCAATTCCGTTAAAAACATAGCTGCCTTCATCCGGATCATCCAGCATACCTAATATATTAAGCAAGGTGGATTTTCCGCAGCCCGACGGACCCATTATGGCAACAAATTCGCCGGTTTTCACTTCAATTGACAGCTTGTTCAGCGCAATGGTTTCTACCTCTTCTGTACGGTAAAATTTTTCGAGATCTGTAATTTTTATCATTTTTGCCTCCTAAACCCTTTCCTTTAATTTATTGAAAGGATTTGATTTTATAGTTTAAGTTAATTAATTGCTATTTATTGTGTATCTGTTTTCCTAATCTATTATCTCCAGCCTCTAACCTCTTCCCCTACTTCTTCAACACCAGTTCCTGTATGTCTCCGTACGTTTCATAGCTGGATGTTATAACCTTATCCCCAACCTTCAAGCCTGATGTTAACTCATAATAGTCAGGGCTTTGGCGATTAATCTGAATATTTGTTTTATAAGCCATCTTACCATCTTCACTTACCTTAAATATCCAGTTGCCGCCGGTTTGCTGATAAAAACCACCTTTAGGTAATAGTAATGCTGTGGTTTCCTCGCTCAAATCAAGATTTACCTGCAATGTTTGCCCTTTCCTTATGCCATCAGGCGCCGGGCCAACAAAAGCCATATCCACATTGAACTGACCGTTAGCTACCAGGGTATATACTTTTTTAATAACCAGATGGTATGTTTTGCCGGCAAACTCAAAATTTCCTTTTAAACCGGTGAAAACACGTGACAGATAATGTTCTTCAATGCCAACCCTTACTTTAAAACCTGATAAGACGTCGATTTGTCCTAAATGTTCCCCTTTATTTTTATCCTGCCCTATTTCGGCGTCAAAATTGGTTAACTGTCCGGAGGTAGGTGCTCTTACTGTAAGGGCGCTTACCTTTTTCCTTAACAAATCTAATGTGCTTTTCATTTGAGCATACTGTTCTTTGGTTTGGCTTTCCTGTTGTCTAACCATTGCCGAATCCTGAACTAATATTTGATTGGCCAGTTTTCTATTGCTTACCTGGTAATCATATTGATTTACTGCCGACTGATATTCCTGCAAGCCAATAGCTTTTTTACTATATAGATCTTTATCAAGCTTATAAACTCTTTCTGCTTCTTTAAAGGCCACATCGGCAGCAGCCATACTATTTAATTTGGTAACAGTATTTTGTTGCGCCTGCGATTTTGAAATCTGCATCTGTGTTTGGTTACCATATACACTGGTTTCTTCATTAGCCAGGCTTAACTCAAGGTCGGTATTTGATAATCTTATAATCGGATCTCCCACTTTAACATTTGTACCATCTTCAACATATTTCTGTTCAACCCGCCCGCCGTCTGTTGCATCAAGAAAAATAGTAGTAAGCGGCATTACTGTGCCGTTAACCGGGATAAATTCCTGAAACGGTCCTTTTGTTATAGTGCTGATGGTAAGGCGCTCGGTATCTACATCAAGTTTACTTTTACCCGATGTAAAATAAATGCTTCCTCCAATTAATAAAACGATGCCTGTTATGCCGGCAATAGTTAGTATCCGTTTGGTATTCCAGGTCTTTTTTTCAATTACTCTGTCCACTGTAAATTATTTTATTTTTGTTATTGTTTTGATAATGGTTATAAAAAGATATGCCACAAATTAAACTGCTGTTTTTCAGCAATTTAAACCCAAAATGTAATATTACAGCGTACGCTTCTGTTACAGCAAGTGTACGGTAATGATACAATGGTTCATTGGTTCAATAGTTCATTAGTTCATTGGGGCATGATTCATTAATTCACTTATTTATTAGTTTATTGCTTAAAATAGATTATTTGATTATTGGTTAGCAGGCTATTAGAAATTTTAATGATCTATAAATATAATTTAATCGTTCATTTTCACCTGTTTGTCACCGTTTAGCATAAAAATTGTTGATAGTTGTTCATTGGCCATTGTCGTCCGCATATTTGACACATAAATTAACAGCGTCTTGCTCAATACAAAGATAAATATAGTATTATTGACAAAATTCATTGCAAGTTTCACATTTATCAAAAACACATTCAGCAGCAAAACACCAATGAACCAATAGACTAATGAACTAACTAAAATAAATGATACTAAAAAAAGCTACTGTTTTAATTGTAGATGATGATCCGGATGTGCTTACTGCAGTAAAGCTTTTGCTTAAAACAGAAGCACAGGAGGTTATTACTGAAAAAAATCCTGAAAACCTGAATTGGTTGCTTCAGCGTAACCAGGTTGATTTGGTTTTGCTGGATATGAACTTTAACAGCGCCATTAATACCGGCAACGAGGGTTTATACTGGCTGCGTAAAGTTAAAGAATGGAAACCAGGAGTTTGCGTTATTATGATAACTGCTTACGGCGATATTGATTTGGCTGTACGATCATTAAAAGAAGGTGCGAATGATTTTATTGTTAAGCCATGGCATAATGAAAAGCTGATTGACACCATTAAAGAGCTGCTTGATAAAAAAGAGGGAGTTAAAACTGTTAAAACATCGGTAAAAAGCACGGCTGGTGATACTTCTATATTGGGAGAGTCGGACGTGATGCAGGATATTTTTTATAAGGTAAATAAAATAGCCCCTACCGATGCCAATATTTTGCTTTTGGGCGAAAACGGTACAGGTAAGGATTTAATGGCCAAAGCTATTCACGAGCGCTCATTACGTGCTGATAAACCATTTATTAAGGTTGATGTTGGCGCGTTAACAGATACTTTGTTTGAAAGTGAGCTTTTCGGCCACAAAAAAGGAGCTTATACTGATGCCAGGGAAGATAGAACTGGCCGTTTTGAAGATGCACAAGGAGGCACCTTGTTCCTGGATGAAATTGGTAATATATCATTGCAGCAGCAGGCAAAGCTGTTAACCGTGCTGCAAAACCGTCAGGTAACCCGTTTAGGTACTAATAAAGCTGTCGATATCGATATCCGCCTGATATGTGCCACCAACCTGCCGTTATATGAGCTCGCTAATGAAAATCGTTTCAGAAAAGATTTGATCTATCGTATAAATACTGTAGAGATCAATATGCCGCCGTTGCGTAAACGCAATGAAGATATTGTGATATTAGCCAGGCACTTTGCTAAATTATATGCAAGCAAATACCTTAAACCAGCTATGGATTTTGACGCAGCCGCCCTCCAGAAATTAAAAGGCTATAATTATCCCGGTAATGTACGTGAGCTGCAGTATACTATTGAACGGGCAGTGATCATGGCTGATGACAATATCTTAAAGCCTGATGATCTGATATTCTCTATACTGGAAACACAAACAGAACCTATTGTTGATGATGATAATGTACCGCTGAGCATGATGGAAAAAAATGCTATATTACGTGTAATTGAGAAACATAACGGCAATATTACCCGGGCAGCAAAAGAGCTTGGACTAACCCGCACCGCCTTATACCGCAGATTAAGCAAATATGATATTTAACCGTTACGAATGGCGGCTTGTGCTGCGTGTAATAATTATGTTTATTACACTTATTGCAACATCACTTTTGGTTGTTAATGGTTCAGGGTATTATATATTTTTAATAATAACCGTTCCGTTGGTGGTTTACGAGGTGATAGATTTGATCCGCTTTCAGAAAAAAGCACAGGACGAGGTAAGTCAGTTTGTGGAGTCGATTCACTATCGAGATTTTTCACGTCACTTTGACGTACGGAAAGCGCCAAATGAGCTCAAACCGCTGCGTAAAGGTTTTAACGAGATCAATACCACCTTTAAACTAATAAGCCGCGAGCGCGAAACGCAATATCATTATCTGCAAAAAATTTTGGAACTGGTTGATACCGGCATACTATCGTATGAGCAGGATACCGGCGAAACCGGCTGGATAAACGAAGCATTTAAAAAGCTGATTGGTGTACCTTACTTAAAGACTATTCACTCACTGGAAAAACGGGAAGAAGTTTTATACCTGGAAATCATGAAGCTGAAACCCGGTGATGCTAAAATAATAACCATGACCCGCAATCAGCAACTGGTTAAAATTTTAGTAACGGCCAGCGTAATGCGCAGCGAAGACAAAATATACAAGCTGGTTGCTTTTCAAAATGTTAGTGAAGCATTGGATGAAACGGAATCAAAAGCATGGCAAAAGCTATTGAATGTAATGACGCATGAGATCATGAACTCCGTGGCACCGATTTCTTCTCTTGCTGATACGCTGAAAAACCGTTTAAAAAGCCCTGAAATAGCGAACAGCCCGGTAAGCAGCCAATTGGAAGATTTGGAATTGGGGATAGATACGATAAAACGGCGCAGCGAGGGATTGCTTAAATTCACCGAAAGCTATCGTAACTTAAACAAGATCACGAAGCTTGATCTCACAAAAATATTGGTGCGCAACCTGTTCGAAACACTTAACAGCCTGATGCGGCCTACTCTGGATAAAAAGCATATCGAGCTGGAGATTATATTACGAGACCCGGCATTAGCCATTGAAGCTGATTTAAACCTGCTGGAACAAGTGCTGATCAATTTGATGGTAAACGCGGTTGAAGCAGTAAAAGACAGGGAAAGCCCGCAACTCACCTTATCGGCCGAAATACAGCCAAACAACAAGACACTGTTAAAGGTATCTGATAATGGTTTAGGAATGCCGCCTGAGCTGCTGGACAAAATATTCATTCCCTTTTTCAGTACCCGCAAAAGTGGTAGCGGCATTGGATTGAGCTTGTGCAAGCAGATCATGTTGTTGCATAAAGGTAATATACAGGTACAGTCCACCAATGGGATTGGATCAACGTTTATTTTGCAATTTAGTCCGCCGGGGGGATGATTTGCGAAATCCTTACTTTACCAGGACGTGAAGGAAATCTTATATTGTTCTAAAAATTCCTCATATTTAAGAACGGTAATTGGGGGGAATTGATTCACTTTTGTTTGATGTATATGGCGATCGTTACTGATAATAAAATCACATTGACCTGAGATATAACAATCAACAAATTTGTTGTCATCTTTATCATTCTCAACTAATTGCCACAAAAAAGATGGATTGTTAAGAATAACGTTTGGTAATAACAATAAAAAATTAAGAGAAGTATCTGTATATTCGAGTCCGTACCTTAAAACTATTTGCTCCTGATATTCAGTCAAAATCTCGTTAGATACAACTAAGTCGTATTTATTTTGAATCAATGATTGATATATCCAGTGATATTTTGAATTTGGCGCTAGAGAAACAAGGAAGATATTTGTATCCAGAATAAGACGTAATTTACTCATTCAGCCAACGGTCAAGATCCTCTTCGGTGATATTATTTTTCTCTATCGCTTTTTGAATGTTTTGCTGAAGCTTTCCGGAAAAATACTTGGCCATTAATTGTTTAATAGCCAAAAGATCTTCCTCCTTTGGTTGAAAAGAATAAATATTTAAAAGTTCCAGCTGTAAAGCGCTTAATTTTTGAGTTTGCATAAGCCTAATGCTTTTTACAAAAATACATTTTTTTGATTTATTTGAAAACGCTTTTTTGTGATGTCGAATCTGCTATAATTAAAAATGCAATGGTGATTAAACGTCAATTAATTTCTCAATCAAAACTGATATCTTCGTCAACCCACCCTCATATTTCTAAAAATCAAATCATCCATTCAGCCGAAAACTTAATATTGCGTTTTACGAAAATAAAAATGCAATCATCTGCAATAAAAAACATTTTTGCCATTCCGGGCAGTCTTCGTTCTGGTTCATCGAATCATAACGTTCTGCGTTTTCTTCAAAAAATAGCACCAGAAAATGTCCGCCTCACAATTTATGATAGCCTGGCACAAATACCACCCTTTGATCCGGGAGCCGATAATGAAAATCCATCGGAACCGGTAATGGAATTGCGCAGCTTTATTGCCCATGCCGATGCTGTCATCATTTGCACACCCGAATATGCTTTTGGTGTTCCTGGCCAGCTTAAAAATGCTTTGGACTGGACAGTATCCAGCGGATCATTGGATAATAAGACGCTTTCTTTAATAACAGCCTCAACCGGCGGCGAAAATGCTCATGCTGCTTTGCTTTTAATATTCAGGGCGCTAAATGCAAATGTTATAAACGATGCAACCCTTCTAATTTCGTTTATCCGTTCAAAAATGGATCAGAATGACAACATCATTGATGAGGCTACTGTTGAAAATCTGAAGAATGCTTTGGATTCATTGGTTAGAGAGTTATGAGAAGGTTTTAGATGTTGTAAGGGTTGTAAAGGTTAAAAGGCTTTTAACTTAAACCTCTACAACTTCTTACAACCCTTACAACAATTTCAACTTCCCGCCTGCCAATTTGTCAATCAAACAGTTTTGGAACAACCATTGATGAACACTATCATCACTAAAACATTAATAATAACCACATAACAGATTATGCAAGAAAAAGGCACAATTTCGATCCATACCGAAAACATATTCCCGATAATTAAGAAATTTTTATACTCTGATACGGAGATATTTTTGCGCGAATTGGTTTCAAACTCGATTGACGCTACTCAGAAAATTAAACGCCTGGCCTCATTAGGGCAATATAACGGCGAACTGGGCGAACTACGCGTTGAAATTTCATTTGATGAAGCTGCAAAAACCATTACCATTTCTGATAATGGTTTGGGTATGACTGCCGACGAGATAAAAAAGTACATCAACCAGATCGCATTCTCGGGCGCTACCGAGTTTATGGAGAAATTTAAAGAAGCTAAAGACGCCAATGAGATCATCGGCCGTTTTGGCTTAGGCTTTTACTCTGCTTTTATGGTTGCTGACAGGGTTGAGATTGAAACATTATCCTACCAGGAAGGCGCTGAACCTGCACATTGGACCTGCGACGGCAGCACTGAATTTGAAATAACCGAAGGTAGCCTTGCCGAACGCGGCACTGAAATTACCCTTCATATCAATGAAGAATCTAAAGAGTTTTTGAGCAAACACCGTTTGCAGGAGATTCTTGATAAATATTGCAAATTTTTACCTGTACCTATTAAATTTGGCACCACTACACAGGAAGAAGAAGATGGCGTTGATGAAGAAGGCAAGCCAAAATACAAATCAGTTGAGGTTGATAACATCATTAATGATACCAACCCGATATGGACAAAGGCTCCTGCTGACCTAAAGGATGAAGATTATTTAAACTTTTATAAACAGCTTTATCCGTTCTCTGAAGATCCTTTATTCTGGATACATCTTAATGTTGACTATCCGTTCAATTTAACGGGTGTACTGTACTTTCCTAAGCTTAAAAACGATTTTGAAATACAACGCAACAAGATCAAATTATTCTCGCGCCAGGTATTTATTACTGACGAGGTAAAAGATATTGTTCCTGAGTTTTTAATGCTGCTGCATGGGGTGATAGATTCGCCGGATATTCCGCTAAACGTATCCCGTAGCTTTTTACAGGCCGACAGTAATGTTAAAAAGATAAACAGCTATATCACCAAAAAGGTGGCTGATAAATTGGCAGAGCTGTTTAAAAGCGACCGCAAAGCCTATGAAGAAAAGTGGACCGATATTGGCCTGTTTGTAAAATACGGCATGGTAAGCGAAGACAAGTTTTATGATAAAGCCAAAGACTTTGTTTTGCTGACCAATACCAAAAAAGAAAATTTCACTTTAACCGAATACAAGGATAAAGTAGAACCTGAACAAACCGACAAAGACGGACAGCTGGTTTATATTTATACCAACGATCCGGCAAAACAGGATGCTTTTATACAGTCGGCCAATAAAAAAGGATATGATATTTTGCTGATGAACTCCCCTATCGATAATCATTTTATCGGCAACCTGGAACAAAAGCTTGAAAAAACATCATTTAAACGTGTAGATGCTGATGTTGCTGATAAACTGATTAAGAAGGAAGATGCATTGGAGCATGTTTTAACCGAAGAACAGGCAACAAAAGTGAAAGCTATTTTTGATAAAGCTATTAACAAACCGGCTTACAAGGTTGAGCTTGAAAGTTTAAACCCGGATGAATTGCCGGTAACCGTAACCATGGATGAATTTATGCGTCGCATGAAAGAAATGGCAGCAATGGGCGGGGGCATGAGCTTTTATGGCAGCATGCCTGATAATTACAAGGTAATAGTTAACGGTAACCATAAGCTGATAAGCCGTATTTTGCAGGAAGAAAGTGAAGAAGTACAAACCGAACTTTCCAAACAGGCATTTGACCTGGCCCTGCTTTCACAGGGTTTATTAACCGGCGCCGAACTTACCGAATTTGTGAATCGCAGTGTTAATTTGATATAATTAAGAAAAATATTAATTGGGAAAGCCGCTCACAAAAGAGCGGCTTTTTTGTTTTGCAACATAGCGTAAAGAACCATAGCCAGTATATCAAAATAAACTGTTAATATATTGGATATTAATGGGTTTCTTTATATATTAGTTTACCTCATTCGTTGTTAATTCATTAACATAAATAAATATTCGATATGAAAACATTTATAAAAATACTATTCCTGTTTGTAATAGTTTCAGCAGGTATAGCACCGGTAAAAGCTCAAACCGAAAAACAAGCTGCTAAAAAGGAGGCAGTAAAAACTATGATCAACGCTGTTAATTATGTGTTTAAAGCAAATTTTGCAAACCCGCAAAGAGGCGGAACAAAACAGTTAACATCTGATTATGACCTGAGAGTTACTAAGGACACTATAATTGCCTATTTACCATATTATGGCCGGGCATATGTGGGTACGCTTGATCCAAATGAAGGAGGAATTAAGTTTACAAGCACTAAATTCGACTATAAGGTAACCGAAGGCAAAAAAGGAAACTGGGATATAGTTATTAAACCCAAAGATACCAACATCAGTAAAATGAGCAGCGTGCAGCAATTACGATTGAGTGTGTCATCGGGCGGTTACGCATCGTTATATGTTACCAGTACAAATCGCGATCCCATTTCTTTTACAGGGAATATTGAAGCGAGAAAAAAGTGAGTTGAAGCATCAAACTTACGAAGTTTTAAAAACTTCGTAAGTTTTTTTTAGATCATTGAGGAGGAACGACGTGGCAATCTCCTCAACATGCATTGGCGCTAATACATGCGAAGGGATTGCCGCGCTTCGCTCGCAATGACATGGTTTTTAATTTAATCTATTAATCCCGCGTTATCCTTAAGGGCTACGCCCGACAGCTTCCGTTTAAAAGCTTCAAGTATTAAATAAAATATTTTATCGGCCGCAGGTTTATGTCTTAATCCCTGCGGACGGATATTGGAGATACAATTCCTGGATTCATCCGTCGTACCGGGTTGAGGGTTATAGGTTAGATAAGTCCCCATGCTATCGGCCGAACTTAAACCAGGGCGCTCACCTATTAACAATAAAGATAATTTGGCATTTAAACCATAAGCTATATCATCGCCAATGGCAACCCTTCCCTGTTCAACCAGGCAAACCGGAGCAATCTTTAATTTTGCTGCGGATAACATGGGTATTAATATTGCCAGCAGTCCAGATGCATTTTCATTAACTGCAGTTGCCGAAAGCCCATCGGCTATAATGATGGCTATGTCAGCATCTTTGCCATAGTCGCTTAGCTGTGCTAATGATGCTTCGTTTAATCGTCGTCCAAGATCTGGCCGCTTCAAATATTTACTTCTGTTTGCTGCCTCGCTATGCAAATATAGTATGGGTAAATCAAAAGTTTTAAGGCTGTTTAATATTCCTTCGTTATCCAATGCAGAGTAAACGGCATCGCGCGCATAGGCATGTGCCAATTTAAACTCCAATGATTGTTTTAAAGGGATGCTGGTACCTACTCGGCCCAACGCTATACGGGCGGCGGTGAATTCCTGTAAAGAAACCAGCGGATCTGTTTTTATTATATCATTCTTCATGCAATCTCTTTACGTTTAAACGATTACTCTTCTTCATCGAAAAATAAAAACGCTGTCATTTCGAACGAAGAGAGAAAACTATACATATGCTACCAACCACGCAGGCCGCTTTGCCCGTGCATGGTTTTCTCCTAGTTCCTCGTCGAAATGACATGGCTTTATATCTTAATAACCTAATCCGGCTGATAATAACCTGTGCGTTGAACTAACCGGCAAAAGGTCACCTTTTTCATCCACAATCCCCTGCTTTATCAACCATTGTTCAAATTCCGGCGCAGGCCTTAATCCTAAAACTTTTCGTAAATATAACGCATCATGAAACGAGGTTGATTGATAATTCAACATAATATCGTCCGAACCGGGTATGCCCATTACAAAGTTGCAGCCTGCTACACCCAAAAGGGTAAGCAGGTTATCCATATCATCCTGATCGGCTTCGGCGTGGTTGGTATAGCAAACATCAACTCCCATCGGTAAACCGAGCAGCTTACCGCAAAAATGATCTTCTAATGCAGCACGGATAATTTGCTTGCCATCATACAAATATTCAGGCCCTATAAAACCTACAACCGTATTCACCAGTAACGGTTTATATCTCCGGGCAATTGCATAGCCCCTTACCTCGCAGGTCTGTTGGTCAACGCCGTGATGGGCATTTGCCGATAGCTCACTACCCTGCCCGGTTTCAAAATACATTACGTTTTGCCCTATGGTTCCACGGTTAAGCGACAGGGTTGCCTGGTAAGCTTCATCCAGTAAAGCCAGATTTATTCCGAAGCTGGCATTAGTTTGCTCCGTACCCCCAATGGATTGAAAGCACAGATCAACAGGCGCGCCTTTATTAATTAGCTCCAACGTAGTAGTAATATGGCTTAAAATGCATGATTGTGTTGGAATGTCAAATTGCTGCCGTACTGTATCGATCAGTTTTAGTAAATTCATCACCACAGCCGGGCTATCAGTAGCCGGGTTAATGCCGATCACTGCATCGCCACTACCGTACAGCAAACCATCTATCATGCTGGCTGCGACGCCTTTTGGATCATCAGTTGGGTGGTTGGGTTGCAAACGGGTAGAGAAGTGGCCGTTTAAACCGATAGTATTACGGAAGCGGGTAACTACTTCGCATTTTTTTGCTACCGCAATCAAATCCTGGTTACGCATCAGTTTAGATACAGCTGCCGCCATTTCGGGAGTGATTCCGGCTTCAATGCCTTTTAAAACTTTACCGTCAACTTCATCACTTAAAAGCCAATCGCGAAACTCGCCAACTGTTAAGTGATTGATAACCGCAAACGCTTCAGTATCATGACCATCAATAATTAACCGGGTAACTTCATCCTGCTCATAAGGGATGATCACCTCATTTAAAAATGTTTTCAAAGGTACATCGGCCAATGCTATCTGCGCAGCAACCCGTTCTTCATAACTTTCGGCACAAACACCCGCCAGCACATCGCCGGTCCGGTGCGGAGAAGCCTTAGCCAGCAGCATTTTAAGATCGCTAAACTTATAAACTATATTACGTACAGTGAATTGATAGGGCATTTTTAACTAAGATTTATAAGATTAAATGATGATAGGATTTAGATGCAGGATTTAATTGACACCACTCTAAACCGTTAGTTTGTTAATCTTAATATTTAAAAGATTCTCGGTATCGGTGAAATCATAATACAATAGGTGCAATCATATTTTCTTCCATAATTTTTACTTTATGTTTTCCCATCGCAATAAAAACTAATATGGCCAATGCCAATCCGGCAAAAAAACAGAGGCTCAGCTTAAGGTTAAAATAAATTATTGCAAACAGGGTAACGCTCGATATAATTAAAGCAGTAGCCGGGAACGCGGGGTAAAACGGTGAAGTAAACGGGCGCTCCAGACGGGGCTCTTTTTTACGCAGAACAAAAAGGCTCACCATGCTCATCACATACATCAATACTGCCCCCATTACTGATATTACCACCACCTGGCCTGTTGTACCTGTATAAAGTGCAATAAAACTGACAACTCCTCCGCCAATAATGGCCCAGTGCGGCGTTTTAAACCTGTTGCTTACGTTTGATAAAAACCTTGGCATATAACCACTGCGTGCCATAGAAAAAACCTGGCGCGATGAGGCAAGTATAGTTCCGTGAAATGATGCAATCAATCCAAAAAGGCCAATGCTGGCAAATATTTTAGTGAGGCTGCTGGCTTTACCTAAAGCAATACCAATGGCTTCTGGCAGCGGGTAATCCAAATTGCTCAGTTTGCGCCAATCTGTTAAACCACCTGTAAATATCATTACGCCCAGGGCTAAAAATATTAAAGTTGCCAAACTGGAAATATAGCCTTTGGGGATATTGCGTTTTGGCTCTTTAACTTCTTCGGCAACCATGGCAACGCCTTCTATGGCGAGGTAAAACCAAACCGAATAAGGCAGGGCAGCAAAAACACCCGGCCATCCAAAAGGCATGGGGTGGCTTACAAAATTGTTCATTTTAAAATGCGGAGAAACGATGCCTAAAAACAGCAATAATTCTGCTACAGCTAAAATGGTAATAAAAACGGAGAATGTTGCCGACTCCTTTACTCCTAAAATATTAATGCCAATAAATACGATATTGAAAAGCAAGGCCGAATACAATACGGATACTCCCGGCCATAAAAAATGCAGGTAAGCACCTAAGGCAAAAGCTATTGCAGGTGTAGCAAACAAAAAATCAATAAGTGTAGCGTAACCTGCCACTAAACCGCCAAAGGGGCCCAAAGCCCTGTAAGCATAGGCAAAGGCTCCGCCCGCATGAGGAATAGAAGTTGTTAACTCAGTGTAACTAAAAATAAAAGTGATATACATTAGCGTGATAACTAATGTGGCGATCAGGAAACCAATAGTACCCGAAACGGCCCAGCCTAAATTCCAGCCAAAATATTCGCCGGATATTACCAAACCTACCGCTATGGCCCACAAATGTATAGGTTTTAAAACCTTTAGTAGCTGTACGGTTTTGGTATTTGCCATAGGCCTGCTTACTTTAAATTATTGCCGCCTTAAGATAGTTAAAAACATATATTATTTCAAGCGGCATAGCTATTATACAATTGTTAACAGATTGTGCAAAACTTACTGTAAATTTAACATGCACATAATATAAAATTATTAAAACACGTTTACATTTGGCTTGTTGAATAAATACTGAATTTTCAGTATTTATATACTATGAATATGCTGCATATCGTTGTACCATCAAATACATCTTCACAACTTACCTTCTCAACCTTTGAGCGTTACGGTTTACCGGCCCCACCAAGTGGAGTTGATGCAGAAATTAATGATGATGTGGTGCTAAATTTTGAGGATGAGGAAGAGGCAATTACTTATGCCAACCAGCTGGAGATACTATCAAACGGGTTAAATGATAAATCGTCGCCACAAAATATAGCAATTGGTGATATGATAATGGCTATACGAAATGATGAATTTATACAGAATTATGTACAATAAATATAAGCTTTAAAAAATTAAAAGTTATGTTACGTATCAAAGTTACCTCGACAGGCCCAACTCCGTTAACTTTTGCTGATTTTAAAAATTATCACTTACCTATCCCTTCTAAGGGCGTAAAAGTAAAAGTGGATAAAAATGCGGAGCTACTTTTTGACAATGAATTTGAAGCAGTTGTTTATGCCGATCAGCTGGAAGAAATTGTTACCACTGTAAGTAAAAATGCCCCGCAAAGAAGCATTTTGCGCGATTTGGTTGCGGCTATACGTAACGATGACACGATAAGGAATTACCTGGAATATTCATCAATTTATTTATGGTTAAAGAATGGTTTAAAATATATCCGTTCGGCTATAAAACCATCACCATCTATCTAAAATAAAAAAAGTCTAAAACGGATAAATAAAAAAACCGCCCGGTATTACCAGGCGGTTTTTGTTTATGAGAAAGTTTGGGTCAGTGGTCTTTTAAGCCTTCAATGTTTTTGTTAAATACTCATAACTGCTTTTAATGCTTGCATAGGCATCTTTCGGCATATCATGTTCCACAAAAAAGTGTTTCATTCCAGCAGCTTCCTGGTTCTCGAAGATCCGTTTAAAATCAATGGTACCACTACCAACCGGTAATATATTAGCACGGCTTGCATCAAGGTCTTTCACGTGCCATAACGGGAAACGGCCCGGATGTTTTTTAAACAGCTCAACAGGGTCCTGTCCGCCTTTAACTGCCCATGCCAAATCAATCTCCATTTTTACATTAGCAGCATCGGTTTCACTCAACAATAAATGGTATGGAACTTTACCTTCTACATCATGAAACTCCATATCGTGGTTATGGTAACAAAACTGTATACCCACTTTTTTTGCAGCTTCGCCGGTTTTATTCAATGTCTCGATAGATGATTTGATCTCATCCAATGTACCCGTAGGTGCGTTTGCACAAACCAGGTATTGTAATCCACCTTCAGCAGCTCCGTCAACCAGCTCCTGCATATTATCTCTCAGGTTTAACATTGGCGGAATTACCATGGGTTTACCATCGGCGCCTGCAGGCATTTTATAACCTTTAGGTAATTTAAAAGGAGCGCCAATTACATGGTGCGATTTCCACGACATACCCAGGTCATTAACCAAAGCCTTAAATTCTTTTGGTTTCATACCATAATAGCCGCCTTTTTTACTGAAAGCCGATTCTATTTCTTTGTAACCAATCGCCGCAATTTTTGTGAGCGTACCCTTAACATCGTCATCAATAATCCCAAAAAAAGTAAAAAGCTGCAGACCCACCGGGTGCGGGCCCATTAGGTTCAATAACGATGCGGCTTTGCCTGATAAAGCCATGCTGCCAAGTGCCAGGGTACCCGCACTCTGCAAAAATTTGCGCCTGTTGTAATTCATGTTTAATAGTAATTTAGTTTATGTGGTTACGTAAAACTAAATGAATTATACTGAATTAGGAAATTTTATTGTGTCAATTTTACACATTAAAACTTAACAGGAAGTTTATTTTCTTACAGGTATTCCTTTAACGTTGCTGATTTCCTTATCCGAACTGTGTTAATATAATCAATGGATATAGATCTGTCGGCCAATGAAAATGGCCGTGCTTGAAAGAATTGAAGAAATTAAAGCCGGTTTCTTTTATTTTATTTAAAATTGCTGTAATAAAATGCCACGTACTTACGTAATAGCATTATTTAATATCCCTTTATTCAATAACCAATTATTTTATTATGAAAAAAACATTACCATTATTATTAGCTGGAGCATTATTAATCACTGCCTGTAGTAAAAAATTCGATTCTGGTAGCGGTCCCAGCCTTGTTGTTCCTGTTAATCCTCCCGTTCCTGCTACGGTAACTACACTAGCAGGCAGTGGTTCTTTGGGTGATGCAAATTCTACAGGTGCTTTAGCATCATTTAATGGATTAAATGGCTTGGGAATTGATGCATTAGGCTTTATTTATGTTGCCGATGTTGGTAATTCGCAGATACGAAAAGTAACCCCACTGGGTGTAGTAACTACATTCGCCGGTGACTCCTCAGGTTCAGTTAATGCCACAGGAACTGCAGCTGCCTTCAAATCGCCGAGTGGGGCTGCGGTAAACCTCACTACGGGTAATATATATATAGCTGATGCAGGTAATGATGCTATTCGTATGATTACGAGCCAGGGAGTAGTAACAACCGTGGCGGGCAACGGTGCCCCGGGCTTTGCCAATGGCACAGGTTCTGCTGCTACTTTTAGCGGTCCAACAGCTGTAACAGTAGATGTTGCCGGCAATATATATGTAGCTGATGGCGGTAATAATGCTATTCGGAAAATAACACCCGGCGGTTTGGTAACCACTTTAGCAGGCAGTGGATCTCCTGGCTTTGCCGATGGAACCGGAACCGCTGCATCGTTTAATGACCCGAGCAGTGTAGCCGTAGATTCGGCAGGCAATGTTTATGTAGCAGACCCTAATAACAGCCTTATACGTAAAGTAACTCCTGCAGGTGTGGTAACTACCTTTGCTGGCAATGGCACACGCGGATCGGCCAATGGCATAGGAACAGCGGCATCGTTTAACACGCCAAGCGGTGTAGCCGTAGATACAAAAGGCAATGTATACGTAGCCGATTCTAATAATAACGTTATACGTATGATAACTCCCGCCGGAGTGGTAACTACTTTTGCAGGAAGCGGTACTGCTGGTTCTACAAACGGCGTAGGGACAGCGGCATCGTTTAATTATCCAACAGCTTTGGCTGTATCAAATGGCTATTTATTTGTTTCTGACCAGGGTAATAACCTGATACGTAAAATAGGCTTATAAAAAAATTAAAGGCTTACGGGGGTTAAATCTCCGTAAGCTTTTATAAATAGTTTTACTATAAACAATTAGCAATCAACCCTGTCCAGCCGGTTTGATGCGAGGCACCTGCCCCGCGGCCATTATCCCCATCAAAATACTCGTGAAATAAAATGTAATCCTTAAAGTCAGGATCGGTTTGCATTTTTGTATAATGGCCAAACACGGCTCTTTTCCCATCCTTATCGCGAAGAAATAAATTAGATATGCGATTATATAGTTCGTTTGCTACCTGCTGCAGGTTCATAAAATTGCCTGAATTAGTTGGGCACTCAATTTTATAATCATCCCCATAATATTGGTGAAATGTATGCAGGCTCTCTATCAGCAAATAATTTATGGGTATCCAGATAGGGCCACGCCAGTTACTGTTGCCGCCAAATAACCCGCTATCACTTTCAGCAGGAGTATATTTAATACTGAATTCCATTCCGTCAATTGCTACATGATAAGGATTATTTAAATGATATTTGGAGACAGAGCGTATGCCATACGGGCTCAGAAACTCATTTTCATCAAGCATATATTTCAGCAATGATTTCATCCTGTAACCACGCAATAAGCTGATCAAATGCTTGCCCGGGGTTTTCATTTCGGCCCAGCGCGATACTAATGAAGACAAATCGGGCCGGTTCTCAGCGAACCATTTCATACGGTTGCTGAATATGGGGTTATTGGTAATATCATCATCATCCAGCACCTCGGCTGCAAATAATGGTATTAAACCTACAATGCTTCGTACCCGCATTTTCTGGGTGCTGTTATCAGGCAGGCGTATTTGATCGTAAAAGAAGCCATCAGTTTCGTCCCATAAACCTTCATTATCCTGGCCCAGGTTTGAGAGCGCCCCGGCTATATATATAAAATGTTCAAAAAACTTACTGGCTATATCATTATAGGCCTTATTAGTTACGGCAAGCTCAGCAGCAATACGCAATAAGTTCAGCGAATACATGGCCATCCAGCTTGTCCCATCAGCCTGCTCCAAATGTTCGCCCATGGGGAGGTGTGCGTTGCGGTCAAAAACGCCAATGTTATCCAGCCCTAAAAATCCGCCTTCAAAAATATTATTACCTGAGGCATCCTTACGGTTTACCCACCAGGTAAAGTTGAGCATCAGTTTATGGAATATGCGTTCTAAAAAATAAGTGTCGCCCTTGCCATTATTTGCTGCTTTATCTTTCTGGTAGATCTTCCAGGTTATCATGGCATGCACCGGTGGGTTAGCATCACCAAAATCCCATTCATAGGCAGGCAGTTGTCCGTTAGGATGCATGTACCAATCCAAAATGAGCAGCGTAAGCTGGTTTTTTGCAAAAGCCATATCAACTGTAGACAGTGGCAAACAATGAAAAGCAAGGTCCCACGATGCAAACCATGGGTACTCCCATTTGTCGGGCATCGAAATTACGTCCCTGGTATTTAAATGTGCCCACTTGCTATTCCTGGCATTTTGCCTTTGCACCGGAGGCACCGGTTCGGCCGGGTCACCATTTAACCAATGACGCACATCATAATAATAAAACTGTTTGCTCCATAACATACCGGCAAAGGCCTGGCGCTGTATCATGCGCCGGTCGGCATCATTGTTTGCCTTTTGTATATCAGCGTAAAACTGGTCGGCTTCTTTACTTCTTGTATTAAATATCTGGTCGAAATCATCAAATCCGTTGGTAGCGTCTTTTGATAACCTGAGCCTTAAAGTAACACTTTGCTTTGCCGGAACGGTAATATCATAATTAATTGCAGCCTTTGTCCCGGTTTTTTTGGGGTTGATGGTATTGGCACCATGCACAATATGATCATTTATACCATCTTTATAAAACTGCTTGCCGTCATCATAGTTGTACAGGCGTTTAGTATTGATTTCGTTATCACAAAATAACACTTCGGGCTCGCCCTCACCATTGAGCCAGAATTGCCCCATATCCTGGTGATACACCTCGATCACGCCGTGGGAGTCGGCCAGTAACTCAGGAACATAATTATCATAACCCCAGGCCCACGTATTGCGGAACCAAATGGTGGGCAATACATTTAAAGCAGCATCCAGACTGCCGCGGTTATGAACCGTTATTTTTATCAGTATATCTTCCTGTGTATTTTTAGCATATTCAATAAACACATCAAAGTAAGCATCCTGGTCAAATGTCCCTGTATCGATCAATTCAAATTCGGGATCATTGCGCCCCCTGCGCTTGTTTTCATCAACCAACCATGCATAAGGATATTCCTGTTGCGGATACTTATACAGCATTTTTTGGTAGGAATGGGTTGGCGTATTATCCAGGTAATAATACAGCTCCTTTACATCCTCGCCATGATTCCCTTCCGGGTTGCTCAAACCAAAATAACGTTCTTTAATAATGGGGTCTTTTTTATTCCACAAGGCAACGGCAAAACAGAGCAATTGTCCGTTATCGCAGATCCCGCCTATACCCTCTTCACCCCAGCGATAAGCTTTGCTGCGGGCCATATCATGGGTAATGTAATTCCAGGCATCACCGTTAGCGCTATAATCCTCTCTTACCGTTCCCCATTGGCGATCGCTTACGTATGGCCCCCATTTTTTCCAGGTAGTATCTTTTAATCTTGTTTGCTCTGCGTTCATATTATTTGGTGATTACACTGATATCGGCGTAGTTGATAAAGATACTTAATGGTATTTTGTTTGTCAGTTGAAATCAATAAAGTCAATTGGTGAAATCAAGAGGAGCTATGCCCACGCATTCCTTAAAAATCTTAGCCAGTTGCCATGCATCATATTTTCGATATCAGTTTCACTGTAACCACGATTTTTTAATAAAGCCGGTATCTTTTGCAGATCAGCAATAGTTTCCAGATCATAAGGGCATTGCTCACGGCCAAAAGCGCCATCCAGGTCAGTTCCCATACCAACATGTAATGCATTGCCTGCAATCTGGCAGATGCGATCGATATGATCTATCATCACCTCCAGGTTACAATTCATTTGTTTTGGATCCGATACACCTCTTACCCAGTTTGGCACCATCATCCAGGCATCCAAAGCAGCGCCTATAACCGCACCACGATTAACCAGTTCTTTTATCATTTCATCACTGTATTGCCGGTTATGATTAACCAATGCCCTGCAATTGTTATGACTTGCCCAAACGTGCCCGTTAAAATTATCAAGCGCCTGCCAAAAACAATCATCACATAAATGGGTAGCATCTAAAATAATATTCAGGCGCTCCATTTCCTTTAACAACTCCAGGCCCTGCGGCCCCATAAGGCCGGTTGCATCAGTACCTTGTGCGTAACGGCCCGGGCCATAATGTGCAGGGCCAACTGCGCGCAGGCCATAACTATAAGCACGCTCCAAATGGCCGATGGTTACTAAAGAATCGGCCCCTTCCAAACTTAAAATATATCCAATTGGCTTATTTTCATTGGGCGTACCATCATTCCATAGTTTCAGATGTTTTTCAAGGCCTTGCAGGTTATTGATCTGTATCATTTCGCCATCATCTTCCATTGCTTTGTACCAGGCTACCTGGCCCTGTGTTTGCGCCCAGGCTTGTTCGGGCGAATGCCAGCCGGGTAATGGATTATCAGGCGCAACATACCTGCCTATCTGCGTACCAACTACTAAACCAATATTACCTTTACGCAATTCGGGTAAGGATACTACTGCTTTTGCGCGATCAGGCTTATCAGTTAAACCTATCTCTCGTTTATTGATCGCCGCAACAGGCTGCCGCAAATCGCGGTTCCATTCCAGGGCGTTCATGCTTAAATCTAAATGGGCATCTATGGTGAACATGGTGGTTTTAGTTGATTAGGTTAATTAAGTGAGTAGTTGATTGGGTTGTTGTAAAGTTGAAAGGTTAACCTTTCAGCTTTCGCCTTTAACCTTCTTCATATAGTTATTTTCCGGTCTCTGGCTATATTTTTCCATTCGCCGCTGGCCATGTTATTTTCTACGGTGATTATCCGTTCATATAATGCAACGGTGGGGCAAATATGATACGGTAACCCATAAAGCACGTCGCCAATTTTGCAGGTATGCCCTTTACCGGCATTAACCACCAAATGCTCTTCACTTTGCCCTACCATCACCAGTTCAGGCGCATTTAAAAAATAGATCCGTTTATTTAATTCATTTTCGGGGGCTATTGATTTATGCCCGACATCCAGGCACACCAAGCTTTTGTTAGGTAAAGATACAACCCTCGTAACTACTAAAGCAGCGGTTAAAAATGGCTGATCTTTAAATGATTGATAACCCTTATCCCAATAAACAAAAGTGCCGGGGCTACATTCAATATCCGCTCTTTTTGCGTGGATAGGAAACGTGGGCGCCCCTCCGGCAATAATTACCGGTTTAGGGTAGCCTTTGTCTATAATTTCAGCCTGCAATTTACTTACCCCCTCATAGCTGGCATTGCATTTTTCAATGCGTACTTCCAGGTCAGCATCATGAATATGGCCATCGTAGGCATGTAAGCCAACAGGCTTTGTTCCCGGTAAGGCATCACAATCCATGTAGAGTTGCAAAGCTTTGTTATCAGGAATGATCCCTGTCCGATCCTGTCCAATATTCAGATCTATATAAACAGGTATTTGTAAATTATTTTTTAATGCTAATCCGGAAACTTCTTTTGCTATCGCGATATTATCAACCAGGCATGAAAATTTGGTATCCGGGTATGTCAATATCAGTTTGATAAATCGGTGTAACTTAGGCCCCGAAGGTTGATAAGCCAGCAAAACATCGGGAGCTTTACACATGCCCAGCATTTCGGCCTCGGCAATAGTAGCGCATTTAAATTTGCTGATGCCTGCCTCCAGCATTAAAAGCGTTACCTCTTTATTTTTATAGGTTTTAACGTGTGGCCGCAACCTGGCAACGTCATCTATCATGCTTTTAAGCAAGCTGATGTTTTGCTTTACCCTGCCTGGGTAAACCATCAACGCAGGCGTATCTAATTCTTCAATATTATTGATGATGTACCAATCCATTTCAGTTTATTAAAGTCTTTAGTCGAAAGTCTTGAGTCTTAAGTCCAAGTCATTCAATTGACTTAAGACTTCCGACTTAAGACTCAGGACTTAGAAAAGTTCAAACAACGCTTCAATCTCAACCGGAATATTATCCGGCAATGATCCCATACCAACTGCACTGCGCACACCAATCCCGTTATCTTCACCCCATACTTTTGCAAACAGCTCGCTGCATCCGTTTATTATGAAAGGGTGTTTTTCAAAATCGGGTGTGCAATTAACCATCCCTAAAACTTTTATTACCCTTTTTACTTTGTTAAAGCTACCTAAATTGGCTTTTATAGTTGCCAGTATAGCCAGGCCAACCTGCCGGGCTGCCACCTTACCTTCTTCAGGGGTAATGGTATCGCCTATGCGGCCAATGATCAGGGTGCCGTCGTCCTGTACTGTACCATGGCCCGATACATAAAGATATTTACCATCAATTAAACAAGGCTTGTATACCCCAAGCGGCTTCGGCGCAGGTGGAAGGTTTAGACCCAATCCATCAAAATTTTGATCAGCAGTATTCATTTCAGTAATTTATAATTTTAAACAAACATAAAAATAAAAAGCCGGGTATCTCACGCCCGACTTTTCTAAAATCAAACAATCAACTTGTTAAAATTCCATTTTCATCACATAAGTTAAGTAATCCGCAAAAGCAGCGTCGCCATATGAATCAACGTTAGTCTGTCTTACTCAGATGGTTAATTTCCTGCCCCATCAGCTTGCCCTCTTTTCACGGCGTATTGACCCACCGCGGTCCCAGTGGTTAGGCCAACCTCAACATCGCTGCGATAATGTATAGCTCCGTATAATCTTGATAATGCAGCCTGGTTAGCCAGATCGGTAAACTTGGTACCCCTGTCGGGTAACAAATACGTTAATACAGTAGCCGCAGCTGCACTAAAATTAGAGTGCCCCGAAGTATACGACGGAAAATTTGGTATCCCCGTAAGGGTTTTTATTTTAGGGTTAGCCTGTGTCGGGCGTTGGTTAAAGTAAAAATATTTGGTATCCCAGCATACAATTGCAGCATCCATTTCGGCCATGTTTAACAACGCAAAATTCCTTGCCCATCGCACCTCGCTGTAATTTTGTTTTACAAACTCATCAGCAGCAATGGCATTCCAATGCCCGGTTGGGGTATATGTACCGGCTCCATCGGCCCAAAATTCAACCTGTGCCTGGTGCTCGCGGGTCGGGTTTTCGCTGTATGTAAGCACTTCAGCCACTTCCTTTTTAAATGCATCCGAACCAGCCAGGTTTGGAGGGCCCGGGCGCAATACTTTAACAGTAAGTGTATCAAACAAAAACGGGATCACTTTGCTAAATAAAGGCAGCATTGGGGGCCTTAACGGCGACTCAAGGCTTATCCAGTTTTGATCACCTCTTGAAGTTGCATTAAGCACCAACGATGCCCATTCAGCCGGTGTACCAATGGCTTTTCCTGCATTATCGGCACGGGCACGGGCTGCAAAAACATCGGCAACCTGCGTACCTAATGACATACCTGCAGTTAATTCGCCGCGTACGTTTGCTCCTGCCATTAAACGGTATTGCATTTCTTCAGTTTGTTTTTGTTCGATATAGGCTATCTCTGTAGGGAACAACAGCTTCATGATCTCAACGGTAGCACCTGATACTACAGCATCTTCGCTTGGGTATGATGGCAATGCAGATTTTGGGATCAATGCATGTACTACAGCATCATTGCTGTAAGGCGCGGCACGGTTATATAATTTTTTATAATGATAAGCCGCTATCAATGCATCGTATTGCGCTGCGCTTACATAAGCATAAGCACGTGCTGCATATGGCGGATTAGAAAACGGGAACTGCGGGTATGCAAATGGATTGGTTGAGTTTGGCGCAGGGTAGGTTCCGTCGGAGTTTTGATAGGGCGGCAAATTGTGCTTGGCTACCAGATCGCGCAAAATTTCATTCCAGCGCAAAACAGCACCAGCGCTCCAATAGGTAATCGTAGCTTTCTGATCGTCGGTTAAACCGGCTTGCAAAGCCTTTACTTCTTCCAGGTCTGCTACGTATGCTGGCGAAGTTATTGCATCGGGTGCTGCTACGGTAAATGATGCAGGGTTGCTTATTAACACCGGCTTCCAGGTATCGGCATTTAAATCTTCATTTGAAGGCGCCAGGGCAGGATAAGTGGCAGAACGGTCCAGAACAGCTTTTTTACAGGCTGTAAAAAACACCGATGTAGCTAAAACTATATATAATATACGTATTTTCATGATTGAATTTATTTAGTAGTCTTTTTCGAAAAATCAAATATGTAAAGTACACCTCCCCAAATGGTAGTGCTCTGGCCCACATTCCGGCCTGCCACAACATAGTTATAACCACCCGTAAGCTCCAGGCCGGTTATAGAATCGAAACTATATTTTAACAAAGCTCCGACTGTGGTCGAGTTCATTTTATTGCTTGGGAAGGGCATATCGTTTTTACGGATATCAAAACCTCCCAGTGTGGTAGTTTGCGAAAGTATAGCCTCGGCATTAAATTTCAGGCTGCGGTAACCGGTGCTGAAAAGGAAGTTTGAAACATCGGGCATAAATACCTGGTTGCTATTTATTAATTGAGTGGTGTAATAAGAGTTTTGATCGATAGTAATATTATCGCGCCATATATACTGACCCGCACCTGCCACAAAAAACCGGCCCGTTTGGTAATTAACCAGCGCGCGAAGCGATGCTGTTTTGCTTTGTAAACCAATGGACACAGGCAAAAAGTTAGGTTCGTAATTGCTAAGCGGCAAGCTACCCGAGGCAATGGCGTGCACGCTAAAAATGCCTTTGCCTATTTCAGTTTGAAAAGCAAGCCATTTTAAGGTAAGCATCAGATCCTGGAAACCACTCTGCCCTTTAAGCGTACCTGCCGAAGCATTGGTAGTTACATAAGGAACTGAAAATAAAAAATCAAGCTTGTTGGTTATGCCATAATTCCCCATAACGCTGTAATTATTGGTAGTTAAGGTTCCAATATTGCCATTGTTACGTTTAAAAGTGCCTTCCCAATAATTATTCCAGTTGTTGTTTGAATAAATGGCTCCGGCACAAAAAAAATTCTTAGGGATCATCAGGGCATCGGCATCTGTTTGGGCGTTTGCCGCCTGCGAAAAAGCAAGGCAAACGCAAATAATCATACAGTACCTATAAAAATACAAGGGTAAAGGTTTCATCATTTGTTTAGTTAAAAGGTAATAAAAGGATTAAGTGTATAACAATGTGAGTGCATTTACATCCGATAATTTAATACTCAGGTGTAAATGAGCTATCACCAGCATAATGGGAAACTTCAATAAACGCTATACCATAGTTACAGCAACCGGCACAATGAATACAGCGCAAGCTTTTTTAGCCATAAACAATTGAAATACTGTCTTTATAGATAAAACAAGACGCGTAATAAAGTTTAAGAAGCAGTTCTAGCTGATGAAGTTGGGTGGTTTACCCGGAGATTCGATGTAAGGATCATTAAGCCGAAAGATTAGCGGCTTATTAATTTGTTTAATGGATGATGTTGCAAACCTCAAATAATGATATTTAAAAGCCTGCAAATTATATTCGCTGAATGTATTAATTCTTTTAGCAGCAGAATCGCCTTTTTTACTAAAAGGCACATCGCTTATTTGTTTGGCAACAATAATATTTGCCTTTTCGAGGTGAGTTTTAACCGAATTTGGCAGACACACAAAATACATAGTATCGCGCGTCATCTTTAGCCTTACATAATTGTAATAAGCATCTTTTAACTGAATTTGGCCTGCAATAACTTCGTAATCGGTCCAGTCCAAAATAGTTGGCATGTGAACCGGTATTTTTATTTCAATGAGTTTGGCGTCATTAATTTTATTGTTATATACCTGCTTTATCATCTGAACATCGGCCCTGTGGATACAATATTGGAAAAGCAAGGTATACCCGCCCATGTAAAACAGGTGAACACTCAACAATATGATGGCAAAAAACCGTTTCAATTAATTTAGGGATTAATCAGGCTGATAACATCGTAAATGTATATAATAATTTTGTTACAATAAAACATTTTTAAAAACCGAAAAAGAAATTTAGAACAATTCTATTTAAGTATCATTTTTCGGTTCATCTAAAATCAGGTATAGCAATGGGTATATTTGTATGCATCCTGTTCATTAATAATGGTATGGAATATTTAAAACAACCCTGGCCCTGGTACATTTCGGGTCCTTTAATAGGCCTTGTAGTACCGGCTTTATTGCTGGCAGGTAATAAGGCTTTCGGTATATCCTCAACACTAAGGCAAATATGTGCTGCTTGTTTACCTGCTAATATCTCTTTTTTTAAATATGACTGGAAAAAAGGAAGCTGGAACTTATTTTTTGTTGCCGGTATTGTTTTAGGCGGTTTTATTAGTGTACAATTTTTAAATGGACAACATCCGGTAGCTATAAATCCGCATACCGTGGTGGTATTAAAACAGCAGGGGGTAAAAGATTTCACAGGGCTATTACCTCACGATATTTTTAGTTTCCCGCAACTGCTTACCTTACGGGGATTTATATTTATGGTAGTTGGGGGCTTTTTGGTGGGCTTTGGTACCCGGTATGCAGGTGGGTGTACTTCCGGCCATTCCATAATGGGTATAGCTACGCTGCAATGGCCGTCGCTTGTTGCCACTTGCTGCTTTATGGCAGGGGGCTTTATCATGACCTGGTTTATTTTACCTTATTTAATCAGTTTATGATCCGCAATCTTAAATACTTAATAACCGGGCTGTTATTCGGCATTGTGCTGGTTAAATCCGAAGTTATCTCGTGGTTCCGGATCCAGGAAATGTTCAGGCTGCAGGCGTTTCATATGTTTGGTATTATTGGAAGCGCTATTGTTGTTGGGATGATCTCAGTTTTGATCATTAAACGCTTCCAGCTTAAAACACTTAATGGTGAAGCGATTATCATTTCTGAAAAAAAGTTCCATTGGGGAAATGTTTATGGCGGATTGATCTTTGGTTTGGGATGGGCCACTACCGGCGCCTGCCCCGGGCCGTTGTTTGCACAGATAGGAAGCGGTTTTCTGGTTGTTATAGTTACGCTATTAAGCGCAATTGCCGGTACATGGTTTTACGGCTTGCTGAGGGATAGGTTACCACACTAAATTGGTTGATTAAGTTGATTGAGTGAGTAGTTGATTAGGGTATAAAACCTCATCCCCACCATTTTAAAAGGAGAAGGGTTTGAAAAGAACGGAGTTCAAGCCCTCTCCTTTGTTCAAAGGACTCCTAACGGAAGAGAGGATTTAGGTGAGGCAAATAGATGCATGTTTATTTCTGCGAGAATTAGTTAAAACAAAATACATGAATGATTTTATAGCTGCCAGATCGCAAATGGCCATATCGCTTGGCTTTCATATCATATACTCCTGTATCGGTATGGTTATGCCGGTGTTTATGGCTATATCACATTACAAATGGATAAAAACTGGCGACCATGTTTATAAAAATATTACCCAGGCCTGGAGCAAGGGTGTAGCCATATTTTTTGCAACCGGGGCCGTATCCGGAACAATATTATCATTCGAGTTAGGGTTGCTTTGGCCAAAATTCATGGTACATGCCGGACCCATATTCGGCATGCCTTTTTCACTGGAAGGCGTTGCTTTTTTTATTGAAGCTATTGCGCTTGGATTTTTTCTTTACGGATGGAACAGGTTCAATAAGTGGTTCCATTGGTGTACTGGCATTATGGTAGGCGTAAGCGGCATTGCTTCGGGCATTTTGGTAGTATCGGCAAACTCATGGATGAACAACCCGGCTGGTTTTGATTTTGTAAACGGTCAGTATCTGAATATCGATCCAATTAAAGCAATGTTTAATGGTTCCTGGTTTTCCGAAGCCTTGCACATGACCCTGGCGGCTTTTTCGGCAACGGGATTCGCGGTAGCTGGCGTTCACGCCTTGATGATCGCCAGGAAAAAGAACGTTCATTTTCATACCAAAGCTTTCAAAATAGCCATTGTTTTCGGAGCAGTTGCAGCCATTTTACAGCCATTTAGCGGCGATATATCGGCAAAAAATGCAGTTAAAAATCAGCCCGCTAAGTTAGCAGCTATGGAAGCTTATTTTCATACACAAGCCTATTCGCCTTTGGTTATCGGCGGCATACCGGATACGCTGAATAAAAAAGTTAATTACGGCATTGAAATACCCGGGTTATTAAGCTTTTTAGTTTATGATAATTTTAAACAGCCTGTAAACGGGTTAGATAAGATCCCCAAACAAAACCAGCCGCCAATTACTGTTACCCATATAGCCTTTGAATTGATGATCGCTATCGGCTCTGTTATGATGGGTATAGGGCTGTTATATTTTATTGCTTTATGGAAAAAGAGAAGCTGGCTATCAAAAAAGTGGTTCCTTAACCTGTTTATCCTGGCTACCCCATTTGGATTTATAGCAGTAGAAGCCGGATGGACAGTTACCGAGGTTGGCCGGCAGCCATGGATAATACAAGGAATAATGCGCACCAGCGAAGCAGTTACGCCAATGCCTGGCATTCAATATTCTTTTTATCTTTTTACAGTCGTTTATTTTACGTTGAGCATAGCTGTAATATTTTTATTAAGCAGGCAAATAAAAATGGTTCCTCAATTGTATAATCGTTAAACTCATAGCTTATGCTTTACATAGTAATAACCTTTTTATTTCTGTCTATCGTACTGTATTTCCTGCTGGGCGGCGCCGATTTTGGTGCAGGGATCATTGAGCTATTTACTTCCGAAACTAATAAATCGCGTACACGCCAAACAATGTACCAGGCCATAGGCCCAATTTGGGAAGCCAACCACATGTGGTTAATTATTGCAGTGGTAATTATGTTTGTTGGGTTCCCGATAATATATAGCGATATGTGTACCTACCTGCATATCCCGCTGTTAATCATGCTGCTGGGCATCACCGCCCGCGGGACGGCCTTTGCCTTCAGAAACTATGATGCTATAAAGGGCGAACGGACACAAAATTTTTATAACCATATCTTCGTATACTCCAGCTTTATAACGCCGCTGTTTTTGGGGATCATAGCCGGGAGCGCCATATCAAGGCAAATTGATCCTCATGCAACTACTTTTATATCCGCTTATATTTTTAGCTGGTTAAACTATTTTTCGGTAGCGGTAGGATTGTTTACAGTGGCATTAAGCGGTTACCTGGCTGCAATTTATTTAATTGGCGAAGCGGATAATGATAAAGATGTAAAACGCTTTATTTTAAAAGCCAGGATCTCGAATATTATAGCCGTAATTTTTGGCGGCATGGTATTTATAGCCGCCGGAATTGAAAACATCCGCCTGGCACATTTCATATTCGGCAACCCGGTGAGCCTGGTAGCAGTAATAGCGGCGTCCATTTCGTTATTGTTGCTTTGGGTGATGATATACAAGGGGAAGAAGAAAATTATCCGTGTATTTGCCGCTTTCCAGGTTACAATGATCCTTTTAGCTGTAGGCTATATGCATTTCCCTAATTTTATTATGATAAAGGGCGGCGAAAATTTATCCCTTTTAACCATGCATGCCCCAGCCAAAACCATCGACGATTTAGGCTGGGGGCTATTCATTGGCAGCTTTTTAATATTGCCTTCTTTGTATTATTTGTTTTATAGTTTCCAGAAGAAGGATGAGATTGTCTGAAACTCGAATTTATCGAAATAAAGAATTAACAGAATTACAAACCGGCAGGCAATTCTATAATTCCAAAAATTCGATAAATTCGAGTTCAGACAAAAAATCTATAACTGTTTCACCTTAATATTCCTGTAATAAGCTTCATTGCCATGATCCTGTAATAACAGGTGCCCTTCTTTAGCTTCGCCAAAGTTTTTCCAGATCACAAACTTGCTGATGGCTACCAAATCGCGGAATTCTTTCGAGCCTCTTTCATATTCCAGCACTTTTACGCCGTTAAGGTAATGCTCTACATGATTATTGGGGTAAACAACTATCCTTCCAGTGTTCCAGGCACCGATTGGATGTACAAAGCGCTCCTGTTTTTTAGCCGGGATCAAGTCATAAAGCGATGCCAGTGTACGATCGCCGTTACGGCCCAACTTGGCATCGGGATGCAGTTTATCATCCAAAACCTGGTACTCTAATCCTATCGCCGATCCTTTGGTAACTTCGGATAGGGTTACAAAGTATTTTACACCACTATTTGCATCAGGAGTAATTTTAAACTCAAAAGAAAGATCGAAAGCGCTGTACAAGTCATCGGTAACAATATCGCCGCCGCCCGATTCTTCTTTACCTTCAGATGGCAACACGTGCATGGTTCCATCGGCATAAAGCCAGCCTTTTGGCGGGAAAGCAGTAAGCGTTGCCCCGCGCCATCCGTTTGAGGTATGGCCATCATATAACAACCTCCAACCGGCAGCTTTTTCGTGAGCCGATATGGTATTGGGGGTGGTATTTACTGTATAAATATCATGTGGAAATGGTTTGGGCAACAGGTTTTGGGTTTGGATGCGCAGGTTTTTAAAATATACTTTTTTACCTGCCTGCTCCGGCTTGGTAACTGCATGTACCTGCAAACCTATAAAACCACGGCTATCCAGTGTATCAACAACATCAGCAACCGCAATTCCGTTTATCCAGGTGCGCATTTCTGTACCGATACACTCTATGCGGATATGATTGTATTCTCCAACTTTAAAGGCATCTTTTGCTTTTGCATTCAGATCAACCGGGTACAGCCAGTCCCTCCTGCCCTCATCATATATACCACCCGACCATTTTCTGTCCGATGGATCGATCTCAAACTGACGCCCGTAAACTTTGCCTTTACCATTGTTTCCGGCCGGGTCATAATGACTGCGGGTTTGAACACCCGAATTACTTAGCGGACTTTCAATTTTGGTGTCCATTTCTAAAATAAAATCGCCATACTCTTTATCGGTCACCAAAAAAGTATTGCCGGAGTTTAATACAGTTGTGCCAACGATAGCGCCGTCTTCAACTTTATAATCGGCAGTGCCTGCAAGGCGTTTCCAGCCTTTAAGCGTTTTACCGTCGAACAGACTGGGTGTGCTTTGGGCTTTAGTTTTTAATGGGATAACGGATACTGCAAATAGAGCTACAGCAGTCAGGAGAGTTAGCTTTTTCATATGGAATTATTAGGTGTTATAATTGGTTTATTGGTTAGCATATTAGACATTCAGATTTGACAACTTTTAAAAAGTTGTCAAATCTTTTCCGGATTGGATTTACACCTTCACTTCCCAGCCTTTTTCATATTCCCGGCTCCAAAGCTTCATGGCTTCGGGGTCGTTTATAATATGGCCGTTTGAGGTATCTATGTGCAGCACGCGGTCAACCCGGTACGATATATTACCTAATTGCGGCAACAGTGTTGATTTAAACCCGGTTTCAATGGGGCAATTCAATTGTGTAACGCCGCGTACCGAATCTACAAAGTTTTTCATGTGCATGCCATCCAGCGCCTCGGTAGGGCTTACTTTGTTAGTGGCATCAACAACCGTATCGTCCTTAACTTCTTTTACAAATTTATTGTCGCCGTCATATACGGTATAACCATTTGCTCCCTGGTAAAACACGGTTCCCTTATCACCATAAAATATGACGCCACGGCCGAGGCCCTCGGTATTATAGCCATTGCAGCTTCTGCCCTCCCATTCGGCCGCCGTATCATTCGGAAAATTGTATAGTATATTTTGAGTATCGGGAGTTTGCCAATCGTCCTTAAACTGGAAGCGGCCACCGGTTGAAACTACTTTGTTAGGAAAGTCGACGCCTAATCCCCAGCGGATCACATCCAGCTCATGGGTGCCATTATTTAATGCTTCGCCGGTACCCCAGTTCCAAAACCAATGCCAGTTATAATGGATGAGGTTATCCTGGTATGGCTTGCGCGGCGCAGGGCCCTGCCAAAGCTCATAATCTAAATTAGATGGTACTGCAACCCATTTACCGGTACCAATGCTTGCCCGGTGATTGGAGTACCAGCCCTTCGCATAATACGTACGGCCAATAACACCATCATGCAATTCTTTAACCATTCCCTGCACGTTAGAGAATGACCTCCGCTGACTACCCATTTGTACCAGCCGGTTATATTTTTTTGCAGCCTCTACAGCCATTTCGCCCTCATGAGGATTATGGCTGCATGGCTTTTCTACATATACATGCTTACCTGCCTGGCACGCCATTATAGTAGCGGGCGCATGCCAGTGATCGGGAGCAGCTATCACAATAGCATCTGCATCCTTTTTCTCCAGCAGTTTGCGGATATCTGTAAATCCCTGTGGCTTTTTACCGGTACGTTTATAAATATCGGCTATGGTGCTTTCAACTACATTCGAATCCACATCGCATACATATCCAATCTCGGCGTTTGGTATTTTACAAAAATTTTGAGCAAGGTATAGTCCCCGGCTATGGGTCCCCATCATCCCGATCACCACCTTCTCGTTTGGCGATCCTTTGAAAAACCCTACAGCTTTACCCAGATGCGGCGCAAGCAGAAAACTTGTACCCGCAACCGATGTAGTTTGAATAAACTTTCGACGATTGATCATTTAATTGGTTGATTAAGTTTATTAAGTTGGATTGAGTTGATTAGGTTCAACTCCCATAATTAATTTCAAGTTACGACAATTCCGATTACAACCTTTATAACAATTGTAACTTTTTTATAACCACTCATCCGTTCAATCACTCACTAATCAAACAAATTACCTAACTATCCACCTATCAACCATTCACTTAATCAACTAATTCACTACACTCCTCCAAATATTGAGAATCCCCCATCCACACAGATCATCGAGCCGGTAACAAACGCCGAAGCATCACTTAGCAGCCAAACCAGTGCGCCTATCAGCTCATCCGGGTGACCGAAACGTTTAAAAGGTGTATTCCTGATCACTTTTTCGCCTCTTTCGGTATAACCACCTTCGGGCAGTGTTAACAGGTTACGGTTTTGTTCGGTAAGGAAAAAGCCGGGAGCCAGCGCGTTCATCCTGATAGCATCGCCATAGCGGTTAGCCAACTCAACAGCGAACCATTGGTTATAGCAATCAACAGCCGCTTTACCCATATTATAGCCCAACACTTTGGTTATGGCCCGCTTTGAATTCATGGACGATATATTAACGATGCTGCCTTTGCCTGTTTTGGCTATGGCCTCACCAAATACCTGTGTAGGATAAAGCGTGCCCCATAAATTCACCTCCGTTACCTGTTTCATACCTTCCAGGTTCATGTTAAAAATATCCTCATCAGGCTGCAAAACGCCTTGCGGCATATTGCCGCCGGCGCCGTTCACCAGGCCGTCTATCTTTCCGAAAGCCGCTATGATTTTGTCTTTGGCTGCTTCTAATTCTTCAATATTCAACGCATCCGCAATTAAGGCGATGGCTTTACCGCCATTGGCATTTATATGTGCGGCACGCTCGTCGGCAATGGCTTTGTTACGGCCCAATATACCTACCGCTCCACCTGCCTCAACAATGCCGTTAACAAACGAGTTTCCTAAAATACCGGTTCCCCCGGTTACAACAATTACTTTTCCGCTTAATGAAAATTGATCTGCCATTTATGTTTATTATATGATTGGTTTATTTTAAAGATGCTCTCCCTGGCTAAACATAAGTTTTTTATGCATACGTAAGAATAACATTAGTAATTAGCTGTATGAATATATTTATTTAAACGCAGCTTGTATATCCTGTAACGATATTCCTAAGGTTTTTAATGCTATTTGGTTAAGCTCGGCTTTATCGCCGGTAAAATGAAAAACGCTGTGTTTATGCGAAAGTGACTCCTCAGGCTTTAAAAATGCAGCGGACGATACGCTTTCAATTTCATAAAACGGCCCCATTTGTGAGCCGTCTGCTAAAGGGCCATCATTGTAGGCATTTACCGCATCGCCAATAAACGGATTTCTATCGGTTCTCCATTCCTGGTTCAAATAGGTGGCTTTAGGGTCAAGGTCAAACAGGGTAACGGTAAGCACGTTATTTTGCGCATCATAGCTGCCGGCCATGGCCTTGCTCCGGTTAGGCGGCATACCCAGTTTACCGCGCGATTTGCCATCAGCCTTAAATAATAAAATTCCGTTATTATACTTTATCCGGTCCTTTGATATTTCACCAAAATAATCAGTGGTGGCCACTTTACCGGTATCGCTATTGTTGTACGGAACAACTATCACTGTTTTTGCAGAAGGCGTAAACATATCCAAATTCCATAAACAAATTGCCCCGGTTGTTTTGTTCCATTCGTCATACCCGTTGTTGGCAATTGTATTTTGGGTACTGAAGGCTACAGATTTTACCTTACTATCAAATGTTATACCTAACATTTTCTCCGCGTCGGCTGGCTCCAGTATTTCAATATCGCGCGAAAGACGTATGGTAAACATGGCACCTGCATAATTACGAACAACGGTAGATTTACTTAACGAAGCCTTTTTATCGGTATTTGAATTGAGCGTCCAGTTTTCAAAGTCAACAGCTACAGGCGTATGCCAGTCGGCGAAATCCATTTTGGTATGAGGCTTAAAAAACAAGGCGAACTTGCTGCCTTCGGGACCTATCCATAAGCGATCCTCGCCCCCGTAAGCGTTCATATGTGGATCTAATGACTTTTCAGCGAATGTTTTATAGTTTATCCAGCCAAAGCTTTTTCCATTAAGCCCATCGGCAGTTGATGTAAATACTTTTGCCTGGTACTTTGGCGATACAATTACCTGTGCGTTGCCATCTTTACTATTTAAAACCACAACGCTATCCTTCTGCTTCAAAAAATCAAGATCATAACCAAATGTTCCTTTTGCGTAGGGAGATCCGAGACCTGGCCCTTTCAGTTCTTTGGTTTGACACGAGCAAAAGCAAAAAACAGCCATCGCTAAAAGCGAAAATTTAATACCGTTCATATACAGTTATAATTTATGTTTAGGATTAAAAGCTATGGTATTTATCAAGGTACCTATTTTATCGATACTGATCTCCACCACGTCATCTTCCCGCAAGGTAAAATCAGAAGACGGCACCAAACAGGTACCCGTCATCAGGAAGCATCCGTTTGGGAAATCACATTCGCTGAATAAATAAGTGGTTAATTCGGTAAATGAACGCTTGATGCGCGATACGGTTGTAGCATCCTGATAAACTATAGCATCTTCCCGCTTAATGATCATTTTTATAGCGGTTTCGCCGCCGATGGGCGATGAACTTACAAACAGACAAGGCCCCAGGGCAGCACTTTTTTCATATATTTTGGCCTGAGGCAGATACAATGCATTTTCGCCCTCAATACTTCTTGAACTCATATCATTCCCAATGGTATAACCCTGTATGTTTCCTTTTGAGTTGATGAACAAAGTAAGCTCCGGCTCGGGCACGTTCCAGGCTGAATCTTTGCGGATAAAAACAGGCTGCTGATGTCCTGAAACCCGAGAGGCAACTGCTTTAAAGAATAGTTCAGGGCGGGCGGCATCATAAACCATGTCGTACAAACTGGCGGCGCCAGAATTGTGCGACTCTTCCATACGGGCATCCCGGCTTTTTAAATAAGTAACCCCGGCTGCCCAAACTTCCTGCTGCCCTATCGGTGGCAAAATAGCATCATCGTTGAGCCATTTGTATTGTTCTTCAACAGTAACCGGTTGGATGTTTTTAATTTTTGATAACAGGTAATCTTCCAGGTCATCATGATTGATCAGCGTATCCCAGGGTTCGTTCATCATAAACATGGCGTCATTATGCTCCAGCAGGATGCCGCGTATGGAATTGTATAATTTCATGAATCAATTTTAAAGAAAATTTCTGTTAACCTGACATTTCAATTTACAAAAAGCAATCATAACGTCAAAGTGCCCATTGCTTTCCCTTTCAGATTAAAATCCCTGGTCACTTATTCCCTTTTCATCAAGCAATTGTCCTGCTTCATGTAAAAAATTTATCTACAGCTAAGTTTATCTATTTCTTAGTACCATAATTCAATCAAGGCATAAAAAAGAAAAATTATGAAAAACGAGAAAGACGAAGAATTTATTCATAGTGATAACAATCCGGACGGTATTGACCGCCGGGGATTTTTGGAATGTATGGCCTGGGCAGGCACGGGTGTGCTCTGGATGATATCGGGCGGCATACTTAAATCATATGGCATGAGCCAGATGATTGATAAAACTACCGGCGGCATTAAAAAAGGGCTGATCATGCCCAAATCTGATTTTAGCTTTGTACAGATCAGCGACAGCCATATCGGTTTTAACAAAGCTGCTAATCCTGATGTTACAGGGACATTACAGGCCGCAATTGCAAAGATAAATGCCATGCCTGCTGCACCTGAATTCATACTGCACACAGGCGATCTTTCTCACCTGGCACAGGCCGATCAATTCGACACCCTTGAGCAATCTTTGAAAAGTACCAATAAGCAAGTATTTTATGTACCCGGCGAACATGATTTAACCGATAACGGGAAACTATACCTGGAACGATACGGCAAAGGCACAAAAGGTAATGGTTGGTACAGCTTCGACTCAAACGGTGTACATTTTATTGGCCTGGTAAATGCTTTGGTACAGGTTGATGGAGGCATGGGAACTTTGGGCGATGACCAATTAAAGTGGCTTGCCGATGACCTGAAAGGTCTTTCAAACAGTACCCCAATTGTAGTATTTGCGCATATACCCATGTGGGCCATTTATCCGCAATGGGGTTGGGGAACAAAGGACAGCGAACAGGCGTTAGCGCTTTTAAGGCGTTTTGGATCAGTAGCGGTTTTAAACGGCCATATTCATCAAACCATCCAGAAAGTTGAAGGTAATATTACCTTTCACACGGCCATGTCGACTGCGTTTCCGCAACCGGCGCCGGGTAGTGCGCCATTTGCCGGCCCTATGAAAGTACCTTCCGAAAAATTGCGCAGTGTGCTGGGAATAACAGACGTTAATTATGTTGAACATAACCATACATTAGCCATTACCGATAGCCCCTTAATAGATACAGCTGCACAATAATGCTGATCTTCTATACAAGGCGGAGTAACCCTTGTAGTTACTCCGCTTATTTTAAAATCTGCACCATATCCAACTTATAACCCAGGTGCCAATTACATAGAAATGAAAAAAAACGCTTTATTAATACTATCTGCTTTAATTTCAGTCAACGCTTTGGCCCAGTACAAACCATCGGATCAAGGCTCTTCATTAAATTTCACCATTAAAAATTTTGGTATTGATGTAACCGGTAAGTTCACCGGTTTACAAGGGGATATTACCTATGATCCGGCAAACCTATCCACCGCTAATTTTGACGTAAGCATCGATGCCGCAACAGTAAATACCGATAATAGTTTAAGAGATAGCCACTTGCGCGAAGAGTCGTATTTTGACGTTAAAAATTATCCTAAAATACATTTTGTGTCAACCAAGGTTACCAGCGGTAAAAATGGAGGATTTGTTATAACAGGAAAATTGACCATTAAAAAACAAACCAAAATAATTTCCTTTCCATTTTCGGCAACACTATCCGGTGATGGCTATTTGTTTAAAGGAACATTTACTATAAACAGGAAAGATTTTAATGTTGGCGGAAATAGTACAATTTCGGATAACCTGGACGTATCATTAAACATATTGGCTAAAAAGAATTAATAATCTATTGTTGCTACTAAGCAAAACACATAATACAAGTATGAAAATCAATCGTAAATTTTTAATTATATTACTGTTTACTGTAACAATATCTGTTATTGCAAATGCGACAATTTCTAAGGCAACAGACCAGCAGTATGTAAACCTTAAAGTATTGCCAAAGAATATAAACTCAAAAGACCTTCAAAAAATAATGGTTGATTTTGAAGATGATCTGGGTGTGGCATGCATTTTTTGCCATTCGGCAGATAAAACGACAGGTGAGCTTGATTTTGTAAGCGATGCAAAACCCGAAAAGGAAATTGCCCGCTTGATGATACGGATGACCATTGGGATAAACAAAAAGTATTTTAAAGTGAAACATCCAATGATAGGCACAGATGCGCTTACTATTACCTGTAATACTTGTCATAATGGAACGGCGTTTCCTGATGGGAAATGAGTGAATGGTTGATTGAGTTGATTAGGTTATAAGTTAATCAATACTACAACTCAATCAACCTAATCAACCCCTATCTCTTAATCATCTTATCTTTTAATATCTCTGTTAACACTTTTTCGCGCAGATTTTGGCTGATGGTAATTTTCCCGGTTCCAATATTTATCAAATTGCCTTCTATACTTTTTATTTTATTACGGTTCACAATAAATGATTTATGAACTTTTATAAAAATGCTTGCGGGCAATTGTTCCTCCAGGCTTTTAAGGGTAATGTATACGATCATTTTTCGGGATGATGTATATAGTATTACATAATTCAGCATCGCTTCTGCGTATAACAGGTCGGTATATAAAACCTTTTCAATCTGGTTTTCACATTTAATAAAAAAATGGTCGTTGGGAGCTTTTGCGAAATGATTTTTTATATCATAAACCTCCTTAGCCTTATTGCAAGCTTTTAAAAACCTTTCGAAAGGAATTGGCTTTACCAGGTAATCCAAAACATCCAGAGAAAAAGCTTCAACGGCATATTCTGCATAAGCAGTTGTCATGATGATGCTTGCAGTGTTTTTTGTACTCTTTAAAAAATTGATCCCGTTTACTTTTGGCATATTAATATCCAGGAAGATCAAATCAATTTCGTTATTACTAAGTATGGTAATTGCCTTTGCCGGGTTTTCTGCCTGTCCAATTAATTCTAAATAGTCAATATCACTGATAAATTCCTCAATCAGTTTCCTGGCAATGGGCTCATCATCAATAATTAAACATTTTAATTTCATGTGAGTTCTAATTTCAAGGTTGCTTTATAATAATCACCCTCTTGTTCAAAATTAATATCATACCTGCCGGGATATAATAATTCAAGCCTTCGTTTTAAATTAACCAGGCCAATACCACTTTGATTAAGCGTTGACTCGGCCTGTTTATGTTCCGTTGTATTGCATACGTAAAAAATAAACTGATTACCGGTAAGACTTATATTTATCCTGATCATGCTTTCCTTATCGGCAAAGCTGCTTACAAATTTGAAAGCATTTTCAATCAGCGTTACTAATAAAAGCGGTGCAATAGTATATTGACCCATATCTTCACCTATTTCAACATCCACTTTTAAATTTTCGTCCTTACGTATCTGCTGAAAAGAAATATAGTTCCTGATGTACTCCATTTCCTTTTCAAGGCTAATCTTATCTTCATTACAATCATAAAGCTGGTAACGTAACAGTCCTGAAAATTTTAACAGGATATTGCGCGCGGTTTGATTGCTTTTATCGATATGTCCATAAATAGTATTGAGCGAATTAAAAAGTGCATGCGGATTAATCTGTGCCTTTAAAAAATCAAGTTCGTGTTTCACCCGTTCCTTTTCTAAAAGTACCAGTTGCTGCTGGTTGTATATCCTGTCGGCAATCATTTTGCCCAGTATAATCAACTCCACCCAAATAAAGATATTTACTAATGAATTAAGATATAAACGGCTAAAAGTTATTGAAGGGTTACCGGTAAAAACATGGATATTCATTTGCATTGCAATTGCAGACCTTAACAATGCCGAAAAAGCAATTAATACTACAGTGCATAAAATAAAAAGCACGTATTTCTTTTTCTTTAAAAACCTGGGGATTATGAAGTAAATGGTGATGTAATAATCAGCTGTGATAAAAAACAGGTAGCAAAATTCAACGGATAAACTTTTTGTTAATGAAAAGGAATAATTACGAAAACCAAAGACCCAAAGCAGGTATACGCCTGACCAAAACAGTATGTGATAAATGAAATTATTTTTAACATCGCGCGTAAACATGCTCAAATATATCAATGTGTTTTTTGCTTTCCGCTTTTCTTACATTATCCAGGCAAACCGCTTGATAAAACATATTTCATCAATTTTATTGCGGCATGTTTCCACTTACATAACGTGTTTTTTTATTTTGATAAAAATTAGCTTTGAAGTTGGGGTGTTGCTCCCAATCGCCACGCTATCAATAGGGACCAAAACATTTGTTTCGGGGTAATAAGCCGCTGTACTACGTTCAGGAATATTATAAGGCACTACTACAAATAGCCGGGCAACACGTTCAATACCGTTATGGTGGTTAAACAGGTCTACCTTTTCTCCGCTTTTAAAACCAGCTTTAAGCATGTCATTTTCATTCATAAAAATAACACGCCGCTCGTTGTGCACACCACGATAACGGTCGTCCAAACCATATATAGTTGTATTAAACTGATCATGGCTACGAATGGATGTCATCATGTATTCATCGCCGGCAAGCTTGTGTACAGGAAGTGCAGTGACAGAAAATGCCGCTTTGCTGCCATGTTTTTCAGTTTTAAATTTTCCTTCGCGTGGGCCATTGGGCAAATAAAAGCCAGCTGGGTGACGCACCTTTTTGTTATAATCTTCACAACCGGGTATAACTTTAGCAATATCATCGCGAACAGCATCATAGCTGCCGGCATATTTATCCCAATCAATTACCGAACGATTGCCAAGCGTGGCTTTTGCCAGCTTGCATACAATCTGGTTTTCGTTCAGCAAATTATTTGAAATGGGCTGCAATATCCCTTTCGACATTTGCACCACACCCATCGAATTTTCGCAGGTAACAAACTGAGCCTCTCCGTTTATGATATCTTTATCACTTCGTGACAATGTTGGCAAAATAAGTGATTCATCACCATGCACTAAATGGCTGCGGTTTAATTTAGTCGATACATTGATAGTCATTTCCAGTTTGCGCATTGCCCCGGCTGTATAAAGTGTATCCGGTGTGGAAGAGAGAAAATTTCCTCCCATAGCCGGAAAAGCTTTATGAAAAAGGAAACTGAATAAATAAATAAGGAAATGAGTTTAATTTTTACCCTCTTTCCCGCTTGCGGAAGAGAGGGTGGTCGGCGAAGCAACGACCGGGTGAGTAAATTATACATGCGCTATTAGCATCAGTGCATTGGCGGTATTGACTCACCCCAGCATCGCTTCGCTTGCTGACCCTCTCTTTGCCTGCGGCAGAAAGAGGTTAA
>Ga0206874_1003_pt1 | contig 88776 bp, 74 predicted proteins | sample Alteio_BWOrgCont_12_FD_152629 | JGI IMG/M metagenome (GOLD analysis project Ga0206874, IMG submission 152629) | Enriched cells from forest soil in Barre Woods Harvard Forest LTER site, Petersham, Massachusetts, United States -... | ecosystem: Environmental > Terrestrial > Soil > Temperate forest >...
AATGGTACTGCCAACCAATTTATAATTGGAACTGGTTAATGAGCCGCTTATCAGCTGCAGGCTCGAATTATATTTATGCTCAGGAAAAACAAGGCCGAAGTAGCTTTTTGTTTTATTGTCAATAATAAGTGAATTTGCAAACGCAAAGTCTTTGTCGTGAACATTTAATTCAGCTAGTTTTTTAAAAGTTTTGTCTTTTACCGTAAAACGTAATATATCATAAAGGTTTTTAGGGTTAAGTATTTGCATGCCGCTCACATTTCCGTATCCACCTACTATATACGCGGTATCTCCCTGGGCCGTGCTACCAAGGGCTGCCAGGTAACGCGGTGTAAAAAAATCACCTTTTACCGGTACTGTTTGCCATTGGTGAGTATTTAGATGATATTGCTGTACGGCATTTTTATAAAGTAGCTGCCCGTAACCGCCAATTAAATACAATGAGGTGTCTGTGCCGGAAAAGAACTTATTAAAATGCCAGAAATTAGTTACCGGTCCAGGTTTAATTTCATTATCCCATAGTTGCTTTTCAAAACTGTAACTGGCGACAAATTTTTGATCAGGGAAAATATTGTATAATCCGTTGTTATATGGATTAAAAGCAGACTGATTCCCTGCATTTAATTTCAAATAATTACTTTGATAATGCCTGTTATTCCATTTCAGGTTACTTACATCATAACTGTACAAAGAATCCGTTCCCACAACATACAAAATCTCTTTTTTTGAGTCAAATGCAATACTTGCAGGTCCGTTAACCGTTATGGATTGTGCAGCATTCCAGTCATGATGCATTGAGCTTATCCACGCAGGGTTAGTTACGGCCCCGTCACTCTGTTCTAAAACTTCATGAGCAACAATCCCTTTTTCTTCGCTTAAAGGCCAGGAATATTGTAATGAACCATTTTGAGATATTTTGATGTCTCTCAATCGCATTGGAGGAGTATCTGTTGTTTGAAACTGTTTATAGCTGTTGGTTCCGAACAATATTTTGTAACATCCGCCTTTTCTTAGATGCACCCCCTTTTCGGTAAATGACTGATTACCCGAATAAAGTATTATCCGGTCGGCATCGAAATCAAATTTTATCTTTAATTTATTCCATTGCCCGAACAACTTTTTACGATCGATATCAAACCCTATGTTTGACAATTTCTCACCAGCTATTAAATTAAATTGATGCTTAGTGTTTTGAACATCATAAATAACATCCACATTTTGCTTATCTTCTTCAATGATCCGCACAATGTAACCAAAGTAAGTGTTGAGATTTGGAACGAAAGATAAATCAAAGGAAAGTTCAAAATTACCATTAAAACAGAGCGTCTTATCTGGGCTTAAGTCCAAAGAGGTTCTTTTATCTTGTACTACCTCATGGCTGGAAAATCTGAGGCCGTAGGATTGTGCGTAACATTTTAATGTTAAAGTAATGAATAGGACAGAAATAATAAAAAACGTTTTAAAAAGACAACAATCTAATCTCATTCTATCTGTTATTAATTGAATCAAGGGCCGTACTAACGAGATATATTGGTTTATAAATTACAGGCGGGTACTAAATTAGCCTGTAATGGCAAAGTTTGATCAAATTTAAAATGATAATTAATTATTTTCAATATGCTCGATAGGAATTGTGCTTTTTTCATCACGCACCATTATTTATAGCAAATAGTTTTATTCAATACAATAACGATTTACGTGTTTAAGCACAATTAGCCATTTTTATTGCATTTTTCATTAATTCAAAATGCAACAATCTTCCCAGGTCAATACACGAAGGTAATAAATGACGGCTTAATACCTGCATTTTAAACAGCTTCGCGAAAAAAATTGTCAAGTCTTAAAATTATTTGAATTATTCGACCGGGCTATCTTTATGTAATAGTGGCTGTAACCCCTGAACTGCAATATAAAAGTTAATGCTTATTGCTTTCACTCATTTCTCTTCTTACATAAATGGTATCATTTTGATTATTTTCATTCCACGCCAGAAGATTCCGGAAGCGACGGTATTCAGATTATAATTTGAGAGGGACGAGGTATTGATAAAGCGAAGGGCAATTATTATAGGTTTTTATACGGGTTCGTTATTAAGCCTTTATTTTTTCGATAAAAAATGACCATACTTAGCCATGCTATAACTACAGATCCTTTAAACAAAAGATTTATGCCATCGGACATTTTTCCCTGAGCCCGGAAAAGTTTCCGGACTCAGGGATATCCATTTATGGCTTTTCCAACGCAGATACGAGCTGTGTTAGGAATTCAGGCTGACTACTGGTCAATTGTCCTGAAAACTGCCATCTTCCATTAGTTTGAATAAGTTTAACCAGAAAATGGTTCCATCCCTGGCGCAATTTAAGCGCTTCGGCTTTTGCTTTTCCATCTTCTATATTTCCGGTTCGAATATGATCGATCACTAATTTACCATTGAGGTAAACTTGTACCGCATTACTTGCAGCAACTTCCATATTTACTATGGGAATATTGGGCTCGGTAAGCAAATCTTCCAGTGAACGCGGGCTTGAAACCCAAAAGCTTAAATAGGCAACAGCATTGTTCCTGGGGCCGTCCACCTTTATCCTCGACAAGTCTAAGATTCCGTTTTCATTGTAAACCGGCATCCAGGTTTTGCCGTCTACAGAAACACCTGCATGAATTTGCTCGCCCGAAGACGGGTTAACAAAGCTTTTGGCAACGCCATCCTTTAAGGAATCAACAGGGAAATTACCGCAATATAATTCCCTAACAATGGTTCCATCTTTTAATAATGGCTTGCCCACATCATTTCCTGCATCCAGTGGGATTCCCGCATTGGCAAGTATTTGCCGGACCAATTTTTCTTCTTTTGCGAGCCTTGGAGCAGGGGGCAGCGTAGTAACAATCAGCGTACCTTTATCCATCTTTTTCTTTATTAACGCTACGCCAGGCGGCTGTGTCTCCCTTTCAGACCGCACGACCATGCTCGTTTTGGCGTATTCAGGCTGACTGTTCCACTTCAGCCAATCGGTATGGTCAGCATTTAACAGCACATTGCTTTGATCAACAAGTTGCCCCGAGAGGCCATGCAAAATTATTTCGGGCGGCCTGAGTTGAGAAAAATAAAGATCAGCATTACTGATTCCTGATATCAACTGATCTTTTACCACGGGCAATAAAGACGAAGCTTTTCTTGAAGTAATTTCGAGTGGGGCAGGCAAAAGCTGATTTAAACCGGCCAACCCGTTTTCGTCAACACCCCACACAATTACAGTACCGCCTTTAGCATAAACTGCATTTATTAAAGAACGGCTGTCAGTTTCCGGAGGGTGTACGCCATCCACAAATAATATTTCAGGTATTTTTTTTGTATTAAGTTTGGTAAAGGGAACCCCGGTTCTTGTAAGTTCAGCGGCAAGCGTACTTCCTGTACCTCCTATTATTTTAATGGAAGTCACCGTCTTTGCCGGCTCCGCAATGGAAACAGCGGGTTTAACAGGCTCCCATTTATCGGCGGCGGGGAGCGTCGCGGCTCCTGCGTCCTTTATCGCATAAAAAAGCGGCCATGGCTGATAAAGCGGCAAAGACGGATCATACCCCGGATTTAAAGTGGTAGAATAGGGGCCCAGGCGCTCGGGCTGTACGCCCGGCTGCCCTTCAACATATGAAGTGAAATAAACCCCGTCATTTATTGCAGGCGCTTTAGTGGTGTCTTTTAAACCCAGCGGCAGTGGTTTTAGCCCATACCAAACCAAATTAAATACGCTGCGATAAATAGCATCCCGGCTGCGCTGCTGAACAAGTATTTTATAAGAATCCTGCGCAACACCCTCCATGCGGCCTAAAAAAGATTCATAAGCTCTGTCGCCGTTGGTTTCTGCTACCTGTTCGGGTGTTCCGTAATAGGCATTACCGGCCTCGCCCACGCCCCATGGCTTTCCGCTGTTTTTACCTCTGTCCAGTGCTTCCGCTCCACCATAGTGTATAACATAATCAGGCAGAACCTTTTGTCCGTCATCCTCGCCATCAGCCGAGATCCATGGCCGGGAAGGATCCATATTGCGGCATATATCCTTCCATATTCCATAATATTTTATAAGTGTATCCTTCATACCCGGCGGATTACGCAGCACATTTGTTACTATTGGCCAAACCTCATTTGAGATACTCCACCCAAATACAGCCGGATGATTCCGGTCCCTCAAAATAAGTTGCGACAGGTGAGTTTTTGTATCGAGCCAAAAAGCGGGATCATCAAGTTTAGGGCCGCCGTCGCTTGCCCACACCGCCGTTTCATCAAGCACTAATATCCCCATTTCATCTGCCACATCCAGGTAAAAAGACGGATAGGGTTCTGCATGCAGCCTGACCGCATTTAGGTTAGCATCGCGCATTGCCTTAAACCATGAAACCGCATAACGGCGTGTCATCTGTGGAATGCCCAGGAAGTGCCATGAATCGCCTTTCATAATGATGGGCTTGCCATTAAGCAAAACCTTACCCCCATCAAACGTTATTTCCCGCCATCCAAAGCGTGTGTATTTATTATCTGCTGGCTTGCCATTAACCATTGCTTTGACGATCAGTCCATAAAGGTTCGGATCATCGGGCGACCAATTTTTCAACTGTTCCTTAACGATTGCTGATAATACCAGTTGTGCCTCGCCGTGTGCTGCAATTTTTAGTTTTAGCGCAGACAAATGAAGCGACGAATTTGAAGACAGTTTAGTAGATGGGTTAGCCATATCCGAAACGGTTTGGCCATTCCCGGGCAACCATTGAAATGCATCTGCAGCCAAAGACACATCCATACTTTTATTTGACTCGTTCTTAACAGTTACAGTTGCTTCCAGTTTGCCGGCACTCACCTTTGGTTCAATGTAAACATTTGTTATATGTACCAGTGGCAGGGCCTCCAGGTAAACGTCCTGCCATATGCCGGCAATATGCTGCCCCCAGAATGAACCGGCCTGGTATGTCCTGCGGCCATAGGGGCCCCGTTTATCAAAAAGTGAAGCTTTACGCACGCCAACATATACTTCATTTTCTTTACCCGGGACTATAAAATTGGTCACGTCGATATCAAACGGCAAAAAAATGCCGGAATGATTTCCTGCCATTTTACCGTTAACCCATATTTGCGCATCACCGGCAACCGCTTCAAAATGCAGTACGATATGTTTTCCGTTCCAGCTTTCAGGTACCACGACCCTTTTCTTTAACCAACCCATTTTTATATTCTCCCATTCCTTAGGATAATCTGGGTAAGTCCTGAAATCACCTCCCTGGCCTTTATTGTCGGCAAAGCTGTTTACATTCCATGGTGAAGGAATACGGATGGGCGTTTTCTCCCAGTTATCTGCTTGAAAAGCCGGCAAAGCAGGGGCAGCGTCAGCGCCTTCCTTAAAATTAGCCGGCAGTTGAACGGGTTGAAACTGCCATGATCCGTTAAGGCAGATGTCTTCCCGGTAAGGTTTTTCCTGGGGCTTTACCAGGCTTTCCGATGGGGCGTACACACCATTGTATTCCAGGTGCTGGCTATAACCGGCAGTGGAAAATATAAAAAGTAAAAGTACGGGTAGAAATAAATGTTTCATGTTTTTGGTGACTATGGATTATAAATTGGAGCAGGCTGAATAATTTCCATTCAACCTTTTCCAAAAAAAGCTTTAGGCGCTAACAAAAAGTTAATAAAGGCTTAATGGGAAGGATATCATGAAATTAATTAGTAACAAAAGTGTTAACCGGACAAAAATTTACCAATTAACATACTTTACCCACGCAAAACGTTTTCACTTTTGTTTAATGGCTTTGCATTTTTATTTAGATGGGCTAATTTTTAAATTAAAATATCCCCGGTTGCCGACCGGGGATATTTTAATTATACGTGGTAAAATGAAATTACTGCACTGTGGTTTTCATTACAGGGCTGTAATTATATTTCCCATTAGAGCCATTTCCTATCACGGCAACCCGGATATAGTAAACACCTTTGGCTAAATGTGTGGCCGCAAACGGGATAGTTTGAGTTTGAGGTACCCCGAGAGCAGCATTACTTATGGTGTATTGAAATTGGTTTTGATAATACTGTCCGGCGGTATTTGAACATACACTTTCATCAACAATATTATAATTATTGATCATGATCAATAAGTTATTATTAGCAGTCAAATTATTAGCTACTGTTGTTGTTGTAGATTTGGTTACCGTAAAATTAACGGTAGTATCACTTACACTTGCTGTAATCCTAAAAAATGGAACTACTTTAAAATTAACCTGGGGGTTTTGACCATTGGCTACTACAACTTTTACAGAGTCATTGGCAAGGTATTGCCATGGCCCCGATTGCGCCAGTGGGAAAACCTTATAGATTTCTGCAAAGATGAGGGAATTAGCGTAAGTGCCATCCGCTTTTACAGCAAGATCAAATGGCGTTGGCGCCGGGTATTTTGCCGGATCATTTACCAGCATCCTGACTGTACTGTTATTGCCGGCCTCGCTCAGCTCCAGTGTCCCCCCTGTTTCCCCGTCAATCAGAGCGCCGTGGATTCCTGCCCCCGGCGTGGCATAATTATCTTTTTTGCACCCTGCGAAGACCAGCAGAATGCAAGATATTAAAAGTATTGATTTTATCGTTTTCATATCGTTTCTTTCAAAATTGATTAATAACCCGGGTTATGCCCACCGTTAACTTGGCCTGAAATTGTTGAGCCCGCACTGCTGATATCATTAGCAGGAATATCAAAATAATAATCTCTGTTTGTATAGGTCTTAACTGCGCTGGGGATTTTTAGAAATACATAATCCTGTGTATCAACGTCCCAATAGATGCGTAAACCATATTCCTGCCTGTTGCTAAACACAGTGGTTAAGGTTCTCCATCTCACATAATCCCAATAATTTTTATTTTCAAAAGCAAACTCAACAAAGCGTTCGTTACGAATCAGGTCCTCTGTAATAGCTGTATATGCGGGCATTCCGGCGCGGCCACGTACCTGGTTCACTGCTCCAAGCGCTTCGGAAGTACTATGCCCCAGCTCAAATGACGCCTCAGCAAAGTCCATCAGTACTTCACCGTACCGCAGATCAAGCCATGATGTACGTGATGTATAAGGTTGAAGAAGTGATACATCGGTTACCGGATCTGTCCATTTTTTCAGCCAAAATGCGTCGTCCGTGCCAAGGTCTGTCGGACTCCCGGCTGAATTACCTGTACCCCAAACCAGCGGTGACGGCGGGGTAGCCCCGGTGGAAGCACTGAAAGTATTATTAGTTGGATTAAAATACTGAGCGTAACTACTGCCGTTATAGATCGTTCCATTATGGATTACGCCCCGCTGACTGGTAACCCATCCACCTTCCAGAGTGCCCACTGTTGTGGAGTTTCTAAACACCGTGCCTGGAGCAACAACGGTTCCGGCAAAGCGGGGATCTTTCTTGGCGAAAGGAGCCGACATAGATGGGTAATGAAGCTGAACGTTCATGTTGTTTGTCGCACTATATCCCTGGTCAGTACCAATCGCTCCTGACGAACCATCAGTATTCTGAAATTTCTCCACAACGTCCATCGACGGAAGCAGCCTGTTACCATAACCTTTTGGCGATTGTATAGCATGCGGCAGTACCATCAAATCTTCTGAATGGGTACTTTGCGTAGTACCATAATCATACCCGCGGTAAAATATGCCCTCACTATTTGAAGTTCCCTGCTGGTCATCATAAAACAGATATTGGAAGTTTTGCGCTAAATTTGTCGGATACTTCATATACAAACTAAAATTATTTGATTTTACCACACTATCGGCAGCATTGTAAGCAGCCTGCATATAAATTTGAGCGCTCGCAGCATCCACCCCGTTTATGCCACCGCTTTCGCCTAAATTACCGGTATTATCAAACTTGCCTATAGAGCCTGCGTGCAGCATAGCCCTTGCCTCCAGTGCGAAAGCTGCCCATTTGGTTGCCCGGCCATAATAAGCATTGGGCAATGTTGTTGCCGGCATTAATGATTCTGCAGACTCAAGGTCGGCTTTGATCTGGTTCCAAATCTCCACTTCTTTATTCCGTGGCAACGGAACAGCTGTTGTTTGAACAGTAAGCAACAACGGAACACCCCCATAATATTTCACCAGCGCGAAATAATCATAAGCCCTTATAAACTTTGCTTCACCAAGCCACCCGTTAATTTGTTGCTTGGTAAAATTACTTTGGCTGGGTATCAGGGTGATGAAATTATTTACGGCACGTATAGCCTGGTAAATTTTACTGTAAACATCTGTAAGCTTTCCTTCTGCATTCTGAGAATCATTTGCCTCATCAGTCCAGTTAGCTGTATACTGGTTCCCGTTGCCCGGGAACGCCCCGTAGCTTCCGTTACAGAAAGTATAATCTTCCATCGGAAGATCTGAATAGAGGGATGCAAAATAAGCATCCACCGAAGCGGAAGAACTGAATATTCCTGCCTGTGTTATTAAATTGGTGGGCTGTATATCCAGTGGATTTTTCCTGCAGGAACAGAATCCGGCAAGAAAAACTATTATACATATAATTCTTATCTGTTTCATTTCAATTATTTTAAAAAGTAATATGAACACCTAAATTATAATTCGCTGTAATAGGGTAATTATAGCCGTACAAGTTGGTATCGGTGTATTCAGGATCAAACCCTCTTAAGCCTTCTTTTGTCCAGGTAAAAATATTGTACCCGGTTGCAACTACACTTATCTTGCTGATCCCCGCTTTCTTGTACCATCTTACAGGTAGGGTATAACTTAGTTGCAGTTGTTTAAGGCGTGCGTAAGTACCATCAACCACATTAAAAGTATTACCATTTATAACATACTGATTAGTATTTGCCCCGCTGGGAATGGCCTGGAAGCTGCTTCCTTTATAAGGAAATTCGTATGAACCTACAGGAGGTTGACTACCGGGCACCCAAGTGCTGTTAGGATTAAATACGTTTGAAAGGTGCCAGCTGTTTACATAGATATTAAGCGGATCGGCACCATTAAAGAACGGGGCGCCCAATTGATCCTGGAAAGAGATATGGTAATCGGTTGCGCCCTGGATGAGCATGGAGAGGTCAAATGCTTTCCATGATACATCTATAGTAGCTCCAAAATTTATAAGCGGCCTGTTTCCTCCGTTGGCAATAACTTCCTGATCATTTGCATTAATAACACCATCGCCGTTAATATCCTTATACATCAAATCCCCTGGCAACAGCGTTCTGTTCCCGGCGCCGTCCTGGATAGGAGCAGAATAGATCTGCTGGTAATTCTGGAACTGCCCTGTTACCACATAGCCCCAAATTTGATCGGTGTAGCGGTTCTGATATTTGTTCCGGTAATTGTCATAAGGATTGGTTGCCGGTGTTTCTTCATATTGCAGTTCCTGGGTCCTGTTATAGCCCACATTAGCCGATACGTGGAGCGTTACGTCGCCAATCCTGCTGGTGTGCCCGAAGGTGAACTCAATTCCTTGTGTCCGGTCTGAGTTTATGTTTTGTTCCGGTATCGTAGCTCCAAAGGTGGTTGGGATATTTTCAATAGGAGTTGCCAAAAGCCCGGTTCTGTCTCTTCTAAAAACGTCGCCTTCAAATGTAAGTTTCCCGTTCCAAAATGATGATTCCAAACCTATATCAGCTGTTTTGGAGGTATACCAGGTCAAATTCGGATCAGCGGCAAAATTAAAATTTACGCCTTTGGTAATACCACCGGTGTTGCCAAATACCGTTCCGATATTGGAACCACCGCTTGCATATACATTCGCTGTTGCGGGATAAGTATAGCCTGTTAAGTAATACGGTGAGCCGGTTGAGCTGGCGGCCGCATCGTCTCCAAGTTTACCATAGGATGCACGCAGCTTTATATTATCTATCCATTTAGCATTGTTCTTTATAAAAGGTTCTTCGGATATGCGCCATGCGGCTGAAGCATACGGGAAAAACCCCCACTGATGGCCCGGCGCAAAATATGACGACCCTTCATCCCTGAATCCACCCTGCAAAATATATTTGCCTGCATAATCATAATCAACCTTACCTACATAGCTTACATTGGCATTTGCGCTATAACCACCCGATATCTGATCGGTAGACTGATTACCGGCGCTAAGCGTAGGGATAGCGTCAACGGTGTAATTTAAACCGGCGCCAATATTATCGCCAGTGTTATAAACCTGCTCATAAAGCGCTAAAACACTAAAATGACTTTTTCCGATATGTTTGTCATAATTCAACGAAAGCTGAAGGTCATCAGTTATAGCCTGGTTGAAGCCTTCCTGAAGGCTTGATGGCGCACCAAATAACGTTGGGGTATAAACGCCATCGTTATAGGTATATTCATTAAAGGCCTTGGCGAAATTATAATTCTCAGTATAATTATTGCTATAGCCAAACATCCCCCTCGCACTTAGCCCTTCAATACCCGGAATTTGGTAATTCAAAGAAAATACAGAATTAAACCGCCTGGAATTATTGTTATCATAACCACCTATATTTTTGTTTATCAAACCTGCAATATTTGCATCCTGAGAAACCGTTGAAGGGAACTGGTTAAGGTAATTGGGATTACCATTTGCATAAACAGGCTCAATGGGAGGGATCCCGCCATCGGCTGCCTTTATCAGCGAGCTCCACAGGGTTGCGCTGGTTGTATTTGGCTGCGTATAGTTTACGTCATTAAAACCTAAGTTTATATCGGCAGTAAGGCCTTTGGCGAGTGTAGCCGTAACCGATTCTCTCAAATTATATTTCTTATCACCATCAATGCCCGACGCGATTTCACCACCTGACTGGTAATATCCTAAAGAGGTGAAGGACTGTATTTTATCGTTACCCCCACTAATGGTAACATTGTGCTGCTGTTGCTGAGCCCCGGATTTAAACAGCACATTTGTCCAGTTCGTGCTCGGCAACTGGCCGTTAGCATATTGTTGTATCTGTTGTGCTGAATACAACGGGGTGATCGGGTTTGACCTGGCACTTAATTGGTTATCAATCTGCATCTGGTCATACAGCTGGGCGTATTGGGAAGCATTGGCCAACTGCGGGTATTTGGTAATAACCTGTACGCCCCAGTTACCTGAATAATCTACTTTTACCTTGCCAACCTTTCCTTTCCTGGTAGTTACCAGGATAACGCCGTTCGCAGCTTCCACGCCGTAAATGGCAGCAGTTGCATCCTTTAATACGCTGAAGCTCTCAATTTCATTGGGGTCCAGCCGCGAAAATGCAGTTTGATCGGTTGTCGGGATACCGTCAATTACAAACAAGGGGCCACCGGTCTGTGTAGGTGTAATACCATCGCCCTGGTAACTGGCAAAACCCCGGATATCGATAGAACTTGCAAATTGTCCGGGCTGGCTCGATTGCTGCGTAATACGCACGCCTGGCGCGCGGCCGGTTACCGCATTCATCGTGTTATCAACTACGTTTGCCCGCAGATCAGCCGCACCCACCGTGCTTACGGCGCCGCTCACACTGGTCCTCTTTTGTGTGCCATAGGCCACTACAACCACCTCATCCAGCCCGCCTGTATTTTGCGTAAGCTGAATAGTAAGGGTTTTCTTGCCTTGTATATCCACCTCCTGCTCCACATAACCAACATAGGTTACAATCAAATGAGCTTGCAAACTGGGTACATTTAAGGTAAAATCACCCGTAGAAGTAGAAGTTGTACCTGTTGTGCCTCCCTTTACCTTAAGGTTTGCACCTGGTAAAGGCAACCCTTTTTCGTCCAGTACCTTTCCCGAAACGGTAAAAGTCTGCGCTTTAAGCGTTAAAGAAACACAACATGTCAGTAAGATAAATAAAAATCTTCTCATGTTAAATAAATTTTGGTTTAGAAATTGGTTAATTGAAACACAAAGAAATTTATGCTTATTAAAAAAAAATTAATTATTTATTAATTGTAACATCTTTGATAAACAAATTATAAATAATTGATTATCAATAAGTTAAAAAAGCAATGAATTTCATAAAATTGATGGCAGGAGCCCCGATCTGAGAATATAATCGATTACAAAGCTCTCTAAATTATTTTTTAATAGGTTATTAATCTATTAATATTAAAAATATCCTGATTGTTTTATAGCCCACAACTACTTTTTTGAGCGTGGTATTTAGTATTCAATCCAGGTGCGGCAAGAATTTAAATCCTTAACATAGTTTACCACAATTAATTTTAGGTTAATCCTGGCACCATTGATCATTTGAGCTATTTAAACTGGCTGGTACAGATCCTTGTAGATCTGTACCAGCCATGTTGTCCATCGTTTATTTAGTGCCTCTTTCAGGCATTTTAAAAACAAGTGGTTTTTCTTTTCTTAACATTTGTCCCGCTTCTCCCGTGAGCCACAAATAAAGATCAGAAGGCTTCCCATCCAGGTTGGCAAAGGATGTTTCGGAACCTGCGGGAGTTACCGGAGGATTATCAGTAACTTTAAATATGGCTGTACCTTCATTTACTTCATCAAACATGGCTACATAGATCATTGTAGCCCCCGCTTTCATAGCAGTTGATAGCATTTGCCAGTAAAAACGACCTCCTTCGCGAGGTATGGACCCTACAGGTTTTATATCGTCAGGAAATTCGCGCCTGCTTAAATTGTGCCAGCTAAAACCAGGGTAAACGCATGGAACATAGGCTACGTTGTTTTCTCTGCACCATTTCATATCTTCCATTACATCATCCCTGTAACGGTCCATGTCGTTATGCAGCAATGGCGAATAGCGTTGTACACTCCATGGAAGAACGATATCACATTGTTTGATCAAATCGTGCAGGTATGGATCAGGCAAACAATCTGCCCTTAAGGTACGCCATGAGTTAGGCACCCCGAGCATTACGGCACAGCCACCATAAACCGGGTCGTTTTTTAAAAAATCAATTAATCGTTCCAAGCCTATATTCCTGATATTATACGGGCGGTCAGGAAAACCAACGCCCCAAATGGCGACAACTGGTTTCCCATTTTCGTGAAGATAAGTTTTAGCGCCTTTTTGATTAGTTACCCTCAGGCTATCCACAAGGTACTTCCAATCTTCTATTATTGCAGAGCAATCCTCGCCCGATGCTCTAAGTCCTGACAAGTCGTACATCACCGCTATTGCTCTTTTATATTTAGAGGCCGCTTCAAATGCATTTTTTACAACCTGCGAAGATTCACTGTTCCCGTTCTCTTTGCGTGCATTATTGAAAAAACGCTGTACAAATACACCATCCACACCATATTGCTGCATCCACTTAAAATGCAGATCTACCGTGCTTTTATCTGCTGAGCTGAAGAAACGTGCGGGCTGACCGTTAGCAAGCTTAAAAGGAGTTACATAAGTTTTTTCATATTCACTTACGTCCGGCCACATATCTATCCCGGAGTGGTTCTCGTTCCCGTAGGCAAATTGTGTTCCTTTACTTCCATCGCCGGCGGCTCTGAACCAGCCCTGGTAACCTGCCATGATCAATCCTTTATAGGATGGATAAAGGGTACTTTTATCGTGTTTGTTCTGGGCCTGGCTGTAAGATGCAAAACAGGGCAAGGCCAATAATAAAAAAACAAGTCTGATTTTATTCATAATCATTCGAAGTTATAAGGGTTTATTTTTGGTGTGTTTTATGTTTATTTAACCTGTTACCAGGCTAAAGCTTTCCCGGCAATTATTCTGAGAGCGATGTAAAAAAGTGCACTCCGTATCTCATCCCGGAATGCACTGAACTAAAGGATTAATCAACCTGGTCCAACTTTATTTAAGGACAGCGTCAAAATTATCAGGGCGTATTAAATTTTTTATAATAATTGATTAATGGTGCCCACTGATATCAGGCAAGGAGCGTAATAAATGCATATTAAGTTGTTAAATAGAATTGATCGGCGATACCGGTTTGGTTAAATCCTCCCGGTAAAAATGATGATACAAAAGTGGTTTTTTAACGCTTAAGCCGCCACGACTTCAGATTTACTGCGCATATTAATATTTTGTTAAGCTTTTCGTTAATCACCGCGCCTTTCTTTACAAACGGATTATAAGCTAACCTTTTGACCTCTAAAAAATTATGAAAAAAATATTTTTACCTTTCCTTTTCGTTTTTTTTACTTTCATAGCCGCAACAGCTCAAAGCACACACGGTAATATAAGTGGCAAAATAATTGATGCCGAAACAAAAATACCGGTAGATTTTGCTACGATCAGTATTTATAAAGAAGGCTCGGCAAGTCCTTTCGGCGGTATAAATTCTGATGAAAAAGGAAATTTTGTGCTAAAAAACCTGCCGTATGGCGAGTACAAAATTTATGTTGATTTTATGGGCTACCAACGAGCCATTATGGATCATCTTATTATCGGCAAAAGCCAAAACGAGGTTCAGTTAAATAACATATTTCTTAAAAGCAGCTCCAATCAACTTAAAGATGTCGTGATAACCGCACGGGCGCCGGTTGTCGAAAATAAAATCGACAGGCTTGTATACAATACCGCTAATGATTTGACTTCACAGGGCGGGATTGCCCTGGATATATTAAAAAAGGTGCCGATGATCTCCGTTGATATTGACGGAAATGTAGAATTGCAGGGCAATTCAAATATCCGCTTCCTAATAAACGGCAAACCGTCAAGCATATTTGGGGCAAATTTAGCCAGCGCCTTACAGGCAATACCTGCCAGCCAGATAAAAAGCATCGAGGTTATTACTAATCCCGGTGCCAAATACGATGCTACGGGAACCGGAGGTATTATTAACATTATTTTAAAGGATAGCAATATACAGGGAGAAAATGGCAGTGTTAACCTTTCAGCCGGAAGCCGGCTTGAAAATGGATCCGCCAACCTCAATGCACGAAAGGGTAAATTTGGTGCCGGGATTTTCTTCAGTGCCAACGAACAGTTGAACACCGTTACCAATAGTATGAGCAACCGGCAATCATACAACAATACCCGCGATACCGTAACTGATTTACAACAAAAAGGAAACAACGCTTCCAGGCGAAACGGTTACCAAACAGGCCTCAATTTACAGTGGGACATTACACGCAGGGATAATTTAACGGCCACTATCGGGCTCAATCATTTTAACAGCAGCAGCAATGGTTTTAAGTTTCAGCAACAGGACGAATTAAATAGCGCCGGAAACAGCATCTCAGATGTTTTAAGTGACCGATACTCCAATAATAATTCTAATACCTCTGCAACAGATTGGAGCCTTGCCTATAAAAAGACGTTTAAAAGAGAGGGTCAGCAACTGGACATTTTGTATAATTCAAGCCTGAGCAAAACTTTTAATGATTTTTCACAGATCCAGGATTATCTTACAGGCGGATACCCTTCATCCGGCACACAAAGTAATAACCCGGGAAGAGATCATGAAACAGATATTTCTGCTGACTACACACAGCCTGTAAATAAAAGCATCTCAATTGAAACGGGAGCAAAAGTTGTGATCGAGAACCTGAGCAACAGCGTAAGTACGGATACCTTATTAAACGATGGAAGCTACGCTCCTGACGTTAACCAAACTTACGCATTCAATTATAACAGGGATATTTATGCCGCTTATTTGTCTTCGACCTTTTCTTTATTTAATAATTTCATTAACGGCAAAGCAGGACTGCGTTATGAACGCACCTCTGAAAACTCCACGGCCAACCAATTACCGGGATTTAATACGCTTGCGCCTTCGTTTGTACTGCAACACAAATTAAACGGAACCGAGGCTATTAAACTAAGCTATTCTTACCGTATACAAAGGCCTTCTTACGGCGATCTTAACCCTTTTTATAATATCAGCGATCCGCATAACATCAGTACGGGTAATCCGGATCTTAAACCCGAAGGCGGATATAATTACGAAGCGAGCTACAATAAATCATACGACGGAGGAGGAAATTTATATGTATCGGGGTTCTATAGATATAATACGAATGATCTTCAGTCATTTACTACTTATTACGAAGTACTTGATATTAATGGCGTTAATTATTCGGATGTATCACTTACCAAGCGTTACAACATTGGTACGGAAACATCCGAGGGCGTTAATTTTTATGGATCGTTACCCATAAAAAAGAAGTTGAATTTCCGCACCAATATTATGCTTGCCGGGAGAAGCGACAGTAATCCGGGTGAGCCGACGGTAACAGGCTTTAACTACCACGCTAATTTAAACGTAACCTACGACCTGGGAAATAACCTGGTTACCGAAGTGTTTAGCAATTACAACTCGGCTCAAAAATACATCCAGGGCCAACGACCTGCCTTCGCTTTTTACAATATAGCTTTACGCAAACAATTCATGCATAAAAAGTTAAGCATTGGCCTTACCGCTGCGGATCCTTTTAGCGCAAACATAAGCCAGCTATCAACCACCTATGGTTCTAATTTTAGTCAAACAAATCTCCGCGAAGTGCCTTACCGCTCGTTTGGTGTTAGTTTATTTTATAAATTCGGTAAATTAGAATTTAAACCAGATGAGGAGGATCAAAAAAATGAAGACAACTCGCCAAAACCTGCTGAAAATTAAATTCACAAACTGCGATCATTTGTATTTTTTGATTTATGTTTAGTTAATCAATTATGAATAAGACATTACTTGTTTGCCTGGTGTTGTTTATGAGTTTAGCGGCCAGCGGCCAAAAATCCGATAAATGGCAAGGTTATGATCGCACCTTTATAACCATCGGCAATCACACAGGCTATTATGTAAAACCGGCAAAGGCCCTGCCGGGAAACCCCTGGGTATGGAGAGCGTCTTTTCCTGATTACCACCCCGCAGTGGACACTATTTTACTATCGCGTGGCTTTTATGTTGCATACCTGAGCATTGATAATCAGTACGGGAGCCCCGGTGCCATGCAGGTTTGGGATAAATTTTATAACTACCTTACGGATACATTACACCTGGCCACAAAAGTGTGTCTTGAGGATGTAAGCAGAGGCGCATTGTATGCCCTGGCATGGGCAAAACGCAACCCTGATAAAGTGAGCTGCATATATTCAGAAACGCCGGTTTATGATTTTAAGAGCTGGCCCGGCGGCAAAGGAAAAGGCCCTGGCGATACGGCTGCATGGCGGCAACTAAAAGAGGTATACCATTTTACCGAAGAACAAGCGCTGGCCTATAAAGATAACCCGGTTGACAATTTAGAAGGATTAGCGGCATTTAAAGTGCCTGTTTTGAATGTTACCGGCATACATGATCAATTGGCTCCTTTTGCCGAAAATACAAGCCCGTTTGTAGAACGCTATACTGCCCTGGGCGGCCCCGTTGCCATATACCCGGTTACAGAAGGCCCGGAGGAATTGCAGGGACACCATTTCCCAATAAAACATGCCATCAATTATGCTGATTTTATTTATTACAATTCATACCCGGTAAAAAAAGTACTCCCGTATACCAATTATATACACGTGCGTAAAGGAACTGGAAATTTCTATAATGCTGCCGCGATCGGTAAAAAAGCTACAGTTGCCTTTTTGGGCGGTTCAATAACCGATAACCCGGGATGGCGGCAAATGGTATGCGCCTATCTGCGCGAACGTTTTCCGGAAATAGATTTTCATTTTATAGCAGCAGGCATACCCTCTCTGGGAAGCTTACCGCATGCCTTCCGGCTGCAACGGGATGTGTTGGATTCTGGAAAAGTTGACCTGATGTTTGTTGAAGCCGCTGTAAACGACCGAACCAATGGGACAGATAGCCTTACCCAGGTTAAAGCACTGGAAGGGATTGTAAGGCATGCATTGAAAAGCAGCCCATTAATGGATATTGTAATGATGGAATTTGCCGACGAGGATAAATTTGGAGATTATCGCAAAGGAAAAACGCCTATTGAGACCTTCAACCATGAGTTGGTAGCTAACCATTATGGCTTGCCGTCGATAGATTTGGCAAAAGAAGCATATGATAAGATACAGAATAAGGAGTTGAACTGGAAAGACGATTTTAAAGATGTACACCCGGCCCCTTACGGACAGGCTTTATATTTTGAAACGATAAAAAAGTTGTTGGAAATATGTTTAAACGGCACCGCTCCCGTTAAAAATAAGCCCACTCTTGTACGCTCTTCATTAAATAAAACCAGCTTTGTCAATGGCAGTTATTACAGTATAAAAAATGCAAAAGTTGATGGTAACTGGACGTTGGATGAAAGCTGGAAACCAACAGATCATCTGCCCACGCGCAAGGGTTTTGTGAATGTACCTGTATTAAGCTCGGCTACACCGGGAGCAACGCTCAGGCTGCAATTTAAAGGCTCCGCAATTGGCATAGCTGTTATATCAGGCGCAGATGCCGGAATGATCTCCTGGTCAGTTGACGGGGAACCGTTTAAGCTCATTGATCTTTTTACCAAATGGAGCAATTCTTTATATATACCATGGTATATTTTATTAAAGGGTGATTTACACCAGGGCACACACACCTTAACTATAAAAATAAGCGAGCAACACAATAAAGCCAGCAAGGGCAACAATTGCCACCTTGTTTATTTTCTAAAAAACGGATAACCATTTCAATTGGCCCTCGATCGCTGCACCGACATATCAATAACATCAGCCTTCCTTGATGCAGGTATTACAACCAGATCAGTTAATTTCCCTGCCTTTATTTTACCTTGTACCGTAGTATTATAAGGAGCATGCAATTTAAATTCAACGTTGTCCCACTCTTTAGGCCATGCTGGTAACAGCATTATTTTTTTGCCCTCTGTTTGCATCAGCATTTGCTGCAATCCATTTTCACCATTCCCACCATTGTCTTCATCCGGGGCATAATCATTAGCTGCCTGCCAAAATGCCGGGAACTTATATTGGGGATCTTTTCGCTGAAAATTAAATGATACATAAGTTTGGGCCACACCAGTCAATCCAAGCATGGCGGCTTGTATTGGGTCCTGCACCCAACAGCCCTTTTGCGTATGTTTTAACCTTTCGTTAAAGCTGTTGATTGCTAACTGCAAACCGGGCTTATCCAAACCGTAGAGGCGAAAAGGATAAATAGCATATAATTCAGGATTTTCATTATTACGCGGTTTGGCGGTCAGGCTGTCTGTTGTATAAGGAAAAAGTATTTCCTTGCCATCCCGTTTACCCAATGGCAATGGCGGTAATTCGCTCCGCAGCCTTTTCCAGTTAGCACGCAATGTTTCATTGGTCATATCATTAGGCAGTTTAAGCATCCGGATAGTAATAGCCATCAAACCGGCAATGTCAGGTGCCGGATCATGCACTTTCCAGTATTGCTCTATCGCATTATCGGGATCAAGCAATAATTTGCCGTTGGCATCGCGGCTAAAATGCTTGTCAAAAAACTCAAGCCCTGCCGTGGCCATTGGCACCAGCGTTTCCTTAGCGAATTTCTTGTCGCCTGTATATTCATAATAATCAAGCATCATCATGCTCAGTTCCAGTATCGGGGTAAAGTAATGACCGGTCCAGTCTTCCTTAACTTCGGGTCCCCAATACTTTACTCCCCCATAAAACGGGGCAGTCTCCGCAAAATAGGATCCGCCATGATGATAATAATCTTCTATTTGCTTTTTATTATTTATGGCTTCCTGCGCGTACATTTTAAACAGCGGCATTAACATGTCAAAACTCCCCTGCTGCAGCATGGGCCAGTACATTGCCCTGGTATTCTGAAACCAGTATTGACCGCCCCAGGTACGATGATCAGCATTGACGCTTATGGTTTTTTTGCTTCCTCCCTCTTTTAACTCAGGGTTATCCACCACGAAAATTGAACCATTGAACTTGATGGGATAAGCCCCCCTCCCCGCACAGGCCGTAACAAACCGCTGCAATACATATCCCTGGTTTACACGGGTTGCTGTTTCATCACCGCTAAAAAATATCCAGCTGCGGTGCCAGAAACTATCCCACCATTGCTGGTGTGCCTTTCGGGTTTGTTCAAGAGGCAATTTATCGATAGCCGCAATATTTTTATTCAACTGCGCCCGCCAGTTATTGACGCTTGTTTGTGCTGTAAGGGGATAAACAGTTATAAGGTGTGATGTTGCTGCACCCGATTGCAGCGTTGTGTCATCTTTGCTGATAAGCCCTTTTCCCTTAATTACGGCGCCAAATGTTAAACCAGCAACATTTTTTTCGACCGTTGCGGTATTACGGTGGTACCAGGAAATATTATTTTTGCCAGAAATCACCGTATCGCCTTCTCCTGTGTGTAAACGCCAGTCGTTAAGGGTTACCTTTACTGCAACAGCTTGCCTGCTTTGGGTTTCAACACGTATTACCGGGTTGTTGGCATCAACCCATACCCTCAGTTGCACGGCACCGGCTCCGGTACCTTCTTTTATCCAAATCTCTCCTTCGTGAAGTTTAAGCACCTGTAAAAAAGCAGATCCGGCTGCTAATGGACTCGGGTTTAACGAAACGCGTACTCCCCCAACTTTCATCAATCCTTTTGCCCCTTTTACATCAGGCCCCCAGCTATCTGTTTTGCCAATGTAAAAGTTCAGATCGCCCCCTGGTTCAACCCATACATTCAAACCAATGTCGCCATTGCCGACAGGCATAGACGCTGCTGATGTAGGGCCCGGGGTATCCCAGCTTACATTGCAGGTATCCAGCATATGCTTAATATCAGGCTGATTTTGAGCCTTAACACCGGCGTTGGCTCCCACAAGAGCTAAAATAAATAGACTTGATTTGAAAGATCTGATAAAAAAATTCATAGTTGGCTTGGTCTTTTTTTATAATTTAGCCGGGCACGTTTACCGGCAGGTTATCCGTTAAGTAAAGTTTACAAACATTATTCAATTAAAATCAAACAAAAGCGTACCCTTTACAGGCTCGCCATTGTTATGATATTTTTGGCTTTGCGGCCCCATCACTTTTGCCGGTTGAAATTTGGTTCCTATCGCACTTATGGCATTTAGGAAACCGAGGTCGCCTGCAGGAAAAGACGGTTCAACGTTGTTGTTTTTCAATGCATCTTTTTCTCTTTGCGGATGGAGCATTTGAAAATACAGGTTTCTGTCCGTTGTATAAACAGTAAACGGCGATTCCCTGTTCTCTATAGTAACCCAGTTAATTTCTGCATGATAACCCTTAAACTCAGGATATCCCCAGGTTTCGCCTGTAATAGCATTATTGTAATTTTTGTGCCATACGCCAAATAGCTGTCCTTTCAACCGGTTTTGCCAAACCCGGTAAGGCCCTCTGCCCAACCATTTCATGCCGGTGATCTTTTCTTCAGGGTAATTAAAGCTGATGCCTGTATAATCAAAATCACCTTTTTGCGTATATTGATAGTCCAGTTCAACGGGATGCCCGGGAGTAAATATCCATTTTACCTGTAACGCACCCTCGCCATTATAATCAGCCTCGATAATGTAGCCGTGATCCGCAGCCCGAAAACTAAATTTTTTTAATACGGTATGAAGCCCGGCAAGAACAGGCCCGCCCGACAGGGAGATGGTAACGCCCTGCTTAATCACTTTTTCGATATACCCGGTACTTTTACTAAAAAAGTATTGATTTCCATCACATGCTACGATAAGCGTACTATCGGTTTCTTTGGTTTTAACAGCTATTTTGGGGAATATAGCAGGGACCCGAGCAAAAGCTGCCGGTTGTTTTATGGCCCAGCTCCATGTAAACAGCTCCTTTTGATCAGGCCCATAAGCAGTTAAATAAAGCGCATCGCTTTTTGACCAGTTTGCAGGAAGCTGAAGGTTCAGCGTCCCTTTCTCCCCCGGTAAAAGTTCAAAGGGCAACGGAATTCCGGTAGTGATGACCTTAGCCCCTGTGCCTGCACTTTGCGCAGCGGGAAATTTAACAAGCTGCCATTTAAATTTGCACTGGCTCAACCTGGTAAAAGCATACCTGTTTTCAATTGCTACCCGCCCATTAAACGTTTGGTCAATAGGTTGCGGGTTAATAAAAACAGGCGACCAGATCTCCTTTATGGCGTAAAAGCTGCCTTCTTTTTCCCGGTGAGGACCTACTATACCGTCCGGTGCGTGATTGCCATCTGTGTCATAAACACCATTCTTATCCGTCCGGATAACTGCTTCGTCTAAAAATGCCCAAATAAAGCCACCGGCTCCGTGCGGATGTTTTATCATTAAACTCCAGAAATCATCTAAGCCAGCCCCGGCGCCGCCATCATACAATCCATGCATAAACTCCGTTGGGAAGAAAACATCGGTATCGGTAGCAACTGATTTAACAACATAATTGTAATCAGGATAGTGCTTGGTATTCATGCCGTTGAACCTTGCCCAGGGGTGAATAACCGTTCGTTTTTGCGGGTCATAGTCTGCGTAGTCATTATCCAGCGCTGTGTTCCAGCCATCCTCGTTGCCGTTATCCCAGAATAGGATAGATGGATGATTTACATCGCGGATAACCAGTTCTTTCACTAATTTATGGCCGATAACAGTATCGTATTTGGCTTCCCACCCGGTTAATTCATCCAAAACGTATAGGCCCAATGAATCGCACACATCCAAAAAATCCTGATCGGGCGGGTAGTGCGACATGCGGACCGCGTTCGCGTTCATCTGCTTCATAAGCTTTACATCCAGCAACTGGATGTTATGATCCAGCGTGCGGCCGGTTTCAGGCCAAAAGCTGTGCCTGTTGGTTCCTTTAAGCATTATTTTAACCCCGTTTACATACAGCCCGTCTTTTTTGCGCAATTCAACTGTACGGAAACCAAAACGCTGTTTTACCTGGTGAACGATCAAGTTTTTACTTTTTATGGATACTACCACCCGGTATAAATTCGGAAACTCGGCGCTCCATAATAGCGGATGATTAATATGACCAATAAGTGTAAGCTTTGAAGATGAGTCTGCTGCTTTTACCGAAAAAGGCTTTCCAACGGGCTGCCCGGTTAATGTCTCCACCTGTGCCTCCACGGTTTCACTCCGCTGCATATTTTGAGGATATACATCAAGTTGGAGCGACCCATCTGCCCTGGCGTTTACAGCCAACCTGTCAATAAAAGTTTCAGGAACAATTTCCAGGTAAACGGGACGAAATATTCCGCCGTATAACCAATAATCGCCATTTCTTTCAGCCCTGTTTACCGATGCATTTGCAGACGTTTTACTTACTGTAACTTCCAGCTGGTTTTGAGCGCCGCGGTTAACCAAATCTGTTATATCATACTTAAAACGATAAAATCCTCCCTGGTGCACCGGCCCCGCCAATTTTCCGTTTATCTTCACTTCGGCATCGGTCATTACCCCTTCAAAAGCTATAAAGATCCTTTTCCCTGACCAGGCCTTCGCATAAAATGAATATTTATACAAACCCTGTTCATTGGCCTTCACTTTATCATGACCATAATTATAACTACCAAATCCCTGTAGTTCCCAGTTAGAGGGTACCGCAATCTTTGTCCACTTGCCGCTGTTGGCTCCGCCTGTGCAGTAAAAATCCCATTGTACGGTGTGGTCCTTACCTGTGCCCGACAGGTATTTTATTTCCGTTATCTGCGCAAGCAAGGCAATAGGAGAAATGAACAAATAAAACAACAATAACTTTGGGTTCATCATACGGATCAAAGCGTTAACATCTTTATAAAATTCAATACGGCTTCAGGATCATTTTGCGACAGATAATGCCCCTCGCCTTTTTTTATCAGCACTGTTATTTTCCCGCCTAATTGTTTATACCTTTTTTCTGCCACTATGGTTTGATCGTTTAACGAAGGATCTTCGCTGCCGCAAACGAATAACAACGGGATACCTGCTTTCGCCAGCGGAGCAAGATTGTCAAGCGGAGGTATCTTAGTCATTACTTTGCTTTTCAATATAGGATTTGTTGCATATACACAGGCCACTTCACCCGGATTTTCAATGGCCCAGGCAATTGCTTCTCCGGCTGCTCCGCCATTCCCTGAGATAACCACTTTTTTTGCAAAGCCATAACCAGTCAAATACTTGTAAATATTGTTCCACTGCGCCAGCACCGGCCCATCGTAGTTATAAGGAACGGCGCCGGTAACAATATAATATCCTTTGTTTAAAAGCGCCATATCTACCGTATCATCCCGCCTTACATAATCTGAGCGGAATACCCATGGGTTACCGGGTGCAGGTTTTACAGGGGCAATGATTGTTGTAAAGGCATCTACGCCCGGTATCTGGACTAAGTAGCGGCGGTAACATGGCGCAAATAACGGCCCTCTGCATGTAATGTAGGTGCCCTCTTCCTGAAATTTATGGTAAGTATTGGTATTACTGTAAAACCATGTGGCTACAGGTTGTTTGCCTGCAAAATCAGGGGCAACAGCTTTCGCTTCTTTAAAGCTTTGTTCTATAAAATCGGCAATGGGCTTTGGGTTGTGCAAACTATGCGGATGATGCCCGAAACCTTCTTTGATCATTACTGAGATCCTGCCGCCAAATTGCTGGTAAATATTTTCAACCGGCCCGGTGGCTATGTTATATAAAGGGTCAAAACTGCCGCAAACATGCAGCAGGGGAACATCGTTTTTGGCTAAGCCGCCCAGTTTCATTAAAATATCATTGTTCACCGCGGGGTTGTCGGCATAAATGCAGGTTACCTTGTCGGGATGATTAGTTGCCCAGGTATATTCAAATTCGCCGCCCCTGCTCATACCAATAAAAGCCGGTTTCGCAGACAGTCCATGCGCTGTTAAAAACTTATACCAGGCATCCCATTGTTTGCCGGGCCTTAGCGTAGCACTGGCAGAAACATAAGCAATATAAAAGCCGCGCCTCAACAGTTCCACCTCTGCTTGTGGCTGATGGTCCCAGTAACATCCCTGCCATGACCAGGGATTACCCGCGGCCGCTTGCCTGGGCGCAACGATTATACACCGGTGCTTGCCCGGGGGCGGATCTTTGATGCCGAATCCTTCTCCGTCCGGCGCCTTAAACGGTGTTATCGCCAGGGTCGAATCATCCATAATAAAATCATACCGCACAAAACCATCATGCCAGCTGCTCTTCTCGCCATTAAAATTAATAACACTCTGTGCCTTTACCAAAGAATGGCAAAGCATTATTCCCAATATTCCTATCATTATACTTGTCTTATGCCAGCGCTGACCGCTTGCCTTTTCGATATGCCGGGCGGAAATCAAAATAACCTTGTTTTTTTCCATATATCACTTGCAAATTTTATGTGCTGATCGGTTCGTTTCTTGCGGTCAACTTTGCCTTTTTTTATCGTTATCCCTGCACTTCTTTCACTTTCCATGCCCGACCAGTTAATGGTAGTTACCCGGTAGGTAAAGCTGCCATGACCATTCGCTGTGGAATCGGTAAAAATCATTTCCGGCGCCGGTATGGGTGCAGGCTGGTCGCCATCGTTCCAGCGTTGACAACCAGTTTCTTTAGTAAATTTAGTTTTTATTTGATATCCTATCGTCTGTAATTTCTTGCAATTGCGATAAATGGCAAAGGTTTTTATGCCGCTTTCCAAATCAGGGTTCGCATCCCAATTTAAAGTAACTTTATTATACCTGTAACCTGCAGTGAGGTTAAACGGCGCAGGCGGCGGGGTGTAATCGGTAACAGTGCCCTTGGCCATGTATTCAACCCATTTCTCCGCAATCGTGCGGTTAGGGAACCAATAAGCGGCCGCTTTATCACCACTAAAGGTTTTTTCGGGGGCGATGACCCTGGTTGCAGTGTCTGCCAGCCAGGATTGCGATGTATTAATATCACGAAGATTAGCATCTCCCGCCTTTTCAGGAAGCCGCATACCCAGGCATGCATCCATCCATGGTATAGCAAGAAAGCGCAGATCATGTACCTGGTGGCCATCCATAGCCGATTCTACATAAGGATTAACCGCATGGGCCCAAAGCGCTCCTTTTTTGCGCCCGCTTGCCACAATCTCACGGTTATTATAACACAAATCCTGTATGCCATTGTGATGAAGCATAGGCACTTTCAGTGCAGCATCAATGTTTGATATGTCAAAACCGCAAGCTTCTGCCACAGCTACCGCAACCCGCTGCGGATATTTGCCGGTCATTGCTGTCACCCACAACGAGCCTCCTGAATGCCCCCATAATGCCCACGGAACCGTTTTTATTTCGGGATGGTTTGCTTTTGCAGCGAGTGTATCCAGCATAGCCAAAAAAACCGGATCAGATCCGTTGGCCGGATTATACCAGTTAACGCAGGCCTTTGAATTACCACCCGAAATAAATTTGGGAGCCAGCAAAACGGAATGCCACTTTTTGGCAAGCTCGCGCCATTGAATGTCATACATCATCTGCCGGGCATCTCCCTCCCGCGTGCAGCCATGCAGGTGAACAATAACACTGCGTATGGTGCCGACATTGGGAGGGATCCAGGCATAACAAGTGGCATTGTCGATCATCGTACCTTGTTTGGGGATAACAAATTCATAAATCGCCCCGTTATCATTCTCCCGCTTTAATTTTATAAAAGCAAAAGAAACCACGCAAAGACAAACTATCCCGGAAAGGAATATGGTTTTTAAATTGATTTTGCGCGTTTTTCCAGTTGACATGCGGTTTAAGAATTGGGTACCCATAATTCAGCTCAAGGTTTAAATCTGATCGGCGATGCACTACAGAACAAACTCAAAATAAACGTACGTTTATAATAATTCGTTAATAATTTATTAATGGAATAGCTGCAGCAGATATTTTATAAAAGGATTTTAGATCTATACCGGCAAAGCCGATGCTGAAGTCAGCGCCATTGATTGCAAGACGTGGTTTAGGGAGGTTTGGGAAAGCAGACTGTCTCTATTACCGATTTATTTTATGAAGGAGTAAAGTACCGGGGCGAGCATTTTTGCTGCTTTAATGTGCCCGCTATTACTGGGATGAGCACCATCATTATAATCATCAGATTTTACCACTAACCAACCTGTTGTATCGATATAGTGAACCTTGTGGTCCCCTTCCGCATTTCTGGCATTTACAGCAGCAATTGCAGGCGCTTCTTTTAACCCCAGGAAAGTGCGCATAACTAATATTTCTGCTCGTGGAAAGGTTGCACGGATCCTGGTCAAAAAGCCTGTATAAACTTTTTGAAAAACAGAATCCGGGATTTTATTCGCATTATCGTTGGTGCCCAGGTTAATTACAATTATGTTGGGCTTATAGGTTTTAAAATTCCAGTTTGCTGATGCCGGATATTTGCATGATTTTTCCTTAAAATATTGTTCATCCATACCAATCCCTTTATACCCGCTTACCAGGTTAACTCCCGGGTAAGCAATTTGGATATGCTCGCAGTTTAAGTTTTCAGAAGCGATCCAGGCGTAATCGGATACATTTGCCTGGGCATCCGTGTAGCCTGTGGTAATGGAATCGCCGATATATTCAATCAGGGTATGGGATGTTTCCGGCTTTAAGGTAGCGGCACCGGGATCTAAAATAAAGCCCTGAAAATTAAAAACATAGTCATAGTCCTTTCCCTGTGCCACAATTATTGAATGAATGGTGTCTTTCAATTTTATGGGCGTCAGGTTAAAAGTGCCCGTTTTATTCAAATAGCTTACCCAGGGTCCGTTATCAATTTTTGCGTAAAAATTGCTTGTATTACCTACTTTCAATGCGATGGTGGTGCCTGAAAATTTGGTCTTAATATATGCACCGCCCCAGTAGCTAACGCATTGCTGCGGATTACTGAAATCCCACCGGCCGAAATACTTAATGTGCTTATCTCCCGGTAAACCAGCCGGCGTTTTATGTAAAAAAGAAGCGGTTACAGCTTTATTAATTTTAAAAGTTTTCGCATTGGTTTTTAAGCAATATGATAAACAAAGCACCATCAAACAAAATGAAACCAGATAATTTCTCTTTAACATAAGCAGTTAGTAGGTTATGAATATATCCGGTAAAGGTATCATGAGGGATTAATTTTTTATTAATATTGTGTTACTGCGGACCCGGGTTGTCACTACAGCCGGGCCTGTTGCCGTCAGGTTCATTTTAGTGTTCCGTTTTTTCACACGGAACACCCGGAACGTTGTGAAACACGCTCATTATCAGCCTGTTCGATTTTTACGGATCAACAGATTGCGCTAAGTGACTGATAATCAACCCCTACAAGCGTTGTTAAACTTTTGCACTCTTTGCCTTATTTTTGATCACAATCATTTTAACGATCTTATCCTGTTTTACGGTAAAGAAATAATCGAGGTACAGCGGATCGGGGACTTTAGCTTTATCGTAATTTCCATCTACAAGGGCGGTTATCAAAAAATCGCCGTAATGTTCAATAATTTCGTCGGCCTTAAAAGTTATTTTTGGTTCAATTATCTCTTTATCGGCCCAGTTCCTGATTTCATCTTTCCCCCAAAAATTCCTGGCAACATCATTCACTAATGCATCGTCTGCAAAGGTTGAAATATACTTATCGCCGTTATGTTCATTACTTGCATTAATAAACATTTCAATAACTGCGGGTAATTTTATTTGATTTTCCATGCCTGTTGAATTTTAATTAATTATCAGGACAAAGGTATTGGCTGCTAACCCGGTAATTTAACGCCAAACGTTCAAACTATGTAGTTATCGGCTCAAATTTAACAGCTGGTATGCTGTTGGAGTCATTCCATATTCGTTTTTGAACGCGAGAATAAAGCTGGACTGGTTGCTATAGCCTACCTGCGCATACACGGAACCCGGACGTTCATTGGGGTGTTTCAGAAGATGAGCCGCGAGCTTAATTTTTTGCCGGGTAAACCATCGTTGCGGAGATGTGCCATAAATATCCTGAAACCTACGCTTAAATGTGGAAAGGCTGGTATTGCACAAAAAAGCCAATTCTTCCAATGAAATCGGGGTGGTAATGTGGCTTTCGGCTACCTTTCTAAACTGCATATCATTATCATCCTTTGCAATTATCGATAAGGATTGTAATTTTTCAGGATCGGTATGCAGCAGGTATAACAACAGCTCTTCCAGTTTTACCTGCTTAAGCTGTTCCGAAAATTTCGACGGTGTTTTTAACAGGATAAGCACGGAATTGATATAGTTGCTGATGAATGCATCCTGCCGGTAAGTAATAAAAGGCTGTTTAACACGCTCTTTGATTTTCCCGCCATGCTGTGTTGTGTTTTTGATCCAAAAGTCGGCTAACACTTCGTTTGTAAAATAAATTACCAGGTTATGAAACAAGCCATCTTTAGGGAGCGCCTGCGAGATAAGGGAGCTGCCTTTGGCAAGGATCATTATTTCGCCGGCCTCAAGCGCTGTAATATTATAAGCATCAATGATGGTTTTTTTTCCGGCGATGATGATATCCACCATATTTTGATGAATGATGCTTTTATTGTTCGCTGAGCTGACCGATGCCTGGTGCGAACGAATAATAACCGGTTTACCATGTTCTTCGGCCGAATTGAAATCGTTAGGAAGATTATAAATTACCAATGCCTTGCAGATTATAGTATTAACAAAATTAAGCAATTAACTTAATGGGGATTGCTATAATTGGTTATTGGAATGAGGGTCAGCGGCCCGGTCGATTGTCTACGTTTGGATGCAAACTGTTGTGAGCGACTCGCTTACGATTCACGCCAAAAACCATCGACACTTTAAGGTATAAATCTCTCATTTTCAGCCAGTAAAATAACAATAATGAGCTTTACTTATCAATAAGCTTGTTCAGAATAGGTTGCATTCAAGTGGCACACTTAAACGGGCTAAGGGATATCAGACGTTTATCCAAAAGTGATGGAGAGTTAAATTAGAATTATCTTCTCGGATATGATTTGACATTAATTTGGCGGTTTGGTTGAAGTAACTCTTTTGTAGTAATTCGGTATCCGGCCATGAAGCATCGGTAATCCATTGATTTACCTGAGTATGCCAATAGATAAAATCCTTTTCCTTGATATAAGCAATCATACCATTTTCAGAAAGTAGGTTATTGCAATCATCCAAACCATGGTTGCCCGTTTTGAAGCGCTGGATACCTGCCCCTTTGCCATAAACATATTCATGTATTAAACGTGGGTTTTTAGAAGTCCCTTGGGGAGTAGGAAGCACTTTCGCTTCAATGGTAAATATTAGTTTACTCCCGGAATAAACACCAATGTCAATCGTACTGCTTCCTTTTTGAGCGCTTTCCCTGTTAAAATAGAATTTGCTTTGACAATTATTAGTCATATATAAGCAAAAAGCAGTAGAATGCTGGTTTTCATTTTTCTTTATTTGGGTGATGTCAACAAATTCTGAAGACCCTACAAATAGCGGGAGTTGCTTTTCAATATATTGAATAATGTCATTAACAAGATTATTAGGTTGTATTACCCGAAAGCTTCTTATACCGTTAGAATTATCCTCTGCAGTCATTAATACCCCTCCCGTTTAAGGTCAGCAAATGTATCATCGGCATCACGTAGTGCAATCGAATTTAACCAATAACGTTGTGCATTAGGCTTTATAAAAAAAACGCAGTCAAACCCATTAAGGTGTTGATAAAGCCTGATTATCCTGCGGAAAATAGCGCCACTGTTGGATAAATTATCTTCAAGTAATTGTGAAAAATCATTTTTACTAAAATCTGTGAATATTGACTTGTTAAAGTGGTTATCCTTGCCAAAACCAAAGGGATAAATGATATAATTCTCTTTTGAAATAAATTCGCTTTTTTGCCATGAGTTACCGTTGCTTGCATAGACATCATTCATTACTGAACAAAAATTTTCACCAAAAGTAATAAGCTGATTTTCTTCAATTGCTTTTTCAAAAATAACCCCTTCTCCATGTTCAGAAATTGCCTTTCCAAAGTGTACGCTATAATCCAGCACATCATTTTGGATAAGTTGTTCGGTTTTTGATAGCTTGAGGTATTTTTCGTCCTTTGGATAGGGAACTGATAGTATTTCCGATTTATTGATGCCAGTTTCTTTAAGAACTAACAAACAACTACTCGTACTTATAATGAAGAGTTGGTGATTTAATTTAGTCGAATCCTCATTTGCTGTAAATTGATTATAAATATTCTTTAATATATCCTCATCTTCTTTCGGAGAACTAATCCCTATAAAATCCCTGTTATAGTAAAGCTGCGTCTTGTTGCTATATTGATTATTGGACGATACAAAACAGGCCAAAAGGTGATGCTTTCCTAAAATTTGATCTATCACCAAAAAAGGTGGCGCATACATGAAATCATTTTTGAGTTTGGACGCTTTTATCGTTATATCTTTGTCAATTATAGGACACCCATCTGTTGTAATACCCTTAATTTGATCCACATTATTTAAGATAATATTTTCACCAGCTTCAAATCCTCTTACTTGTTCCCATCCTTTTTTGCTTTCGATAAAATCTTCTAAACTTGGTAATAAACTTAACCGATACACCAAATGAAACAGGCGTTCTCCGCCAAGTAAATTGGTTTTCCATATAAAAAACTTTTTTTCATCAACGGCCCAATCCCATTTTACCTGATGCTTGTCATAATAATCTATTTCAAAACCGATTTTCTTTTCTGAAGACAACATACGCTTCACTACAGTATGTTCAATTGACTGTTCTTGAGAAGGTTTGTTTTTTAATAACACTGCAACAACCGGCGTATCGGCTGTCTTATGAAATAGATCACGCCTGAGGTGGGTGAAGTCGTATATTTTTTTTACCGTATAATCTGTAAAAAGGCGCTTCCTGTATTCCAAGGACGCTTTATCGTAAAGCAAAATACTTGCAGGAATAATCATGCATACATTTTTACCAAAGAATAAAGCACCTTCAAAAAATTTCAACGCAAAATTATTTCTAGGTATATTTTTATTGCTGATGTTGAAAGTAGTCAATTCTGCATCTGTTACCGCTTCTTTTTTACTTAATCCCATTATTGGATTAAATGGCGGGTTGCCGATAACCAGATCAAACTTTAATCGCTGCTCTTTATTTTCTTTTGCCCAATCGAAAAAGCTTCCTGTTCGGATGTTTTTTGCACTAAGGTCACTGAATTTTAAATTGTTCCAGATTTGTTGTGGAGTAAGTTTGTCCAATAACGCAGTAGTCAGTCCAAAAATGCTAACTAATGTGGCCGTCTCCTTTATGTCAACGCCGTAAATATTATTTTCCAATATCCTTAAAGCCACATCACTTTTCGGATAAACAACAGCGCCATTCTTCTGATTATTGATGGCCCACCATTGCAGCAAACGCTTATATGCCGCGACAAGGAAGACACCTGAACCGCAAGTTGGGTCTAAGACTTTAAAATCCTCATTCTGGAATAACTCAGGCTTGTCAATCGGCATGGACTCATTTATTAGGAAATCGACCAAATGGATGGGGGTGTACACTACTCCTTTTTCAGCTCCACCACTCAATCTTACAGATTCAGCCTGTATGAAATTTTCATAAATAGCACTTATTACCTCAGCAGGGAGATATTTGAAATCATACTGTTTCCATATAAAATACAGTTTGGTTGTCGGATTAATATCACCTCTGAGAAAGCCAGCAAGGATACTTAGATTGGCTTTTTTTATTTTGTACTTTTCATCCTCTGTAAATTTATCAAAAATTTTACCATTGAACTCCGATGCCAATGCAGTAAGAATCTCTATGGATAAGCTTTTATCCAGCGCTTCAGAAAAATCATTTATTGAATTATCCTTGTAGATTTTCCTCAGTGTATGTTTTCCGTTATCGTCATCCCGCTCTTCTAAAAACTTAATTAAAATGCAAGTAATTAAAAGTTTATCAATCGTTTCGGGAAGTAACTCTAATTCTCTTACATTATTAAAATGATTTCGTGTTTCAAGTAAATAGCGTAACAATAAAATGTACGGACTTTGATTTTCGTCAATCTTTTCTCTAAAATCCTGTTGCTCCCAAAAGGTCCCAGTGTTGAATAGGTGGGCTGTGAACCTGACATCATCGAATTTTTGTATGGCTGAACTTGCCAACAGTAAATTTTCTATGCTTAGTTGATGAGTATTCTCGTTAAATTCTGCTGGCTTCCTTGCGTTTATAACATCGATCCTCGCATTTCCTTTAATAACATAAACCTGTGTCTCGCTTGCGCTCCATAGTTTGGCGTGTAATGCTGTGTGTTCTGTAGTATTAAAAAAACTATTGTCCTTTTGGAAAATGCAAACCGCCGGCTCAGATTTATATGGAATACCCTCTCCATCACGAAAATACCGCCTAAAAAGCACGGCATCCATATCTAACTTCCTAGCTTCATAGATGTATAATAACTCTGAATTGTTCTTTGCCATACTTTGATCCTGGCAAAGGACAAGGCCGTTTTCTTCCTTGTAATCCAAAAGTATAGTATCCATTCGTTTTATACAATATCAGGTTTAAAGCCACAAATCAAACTAAAAATATTAGTAATTAAAAACCTTTTAGATGAATTGTGCCAAGGTAAAGCTAAACATTACAACTTGATTTTACTTGTTTTGTTGATGTTTTGGAGAATGTGAAGAATTATCGGGCTGAATTGAAAGGTTTTTTTACCCGTACCAATCACAACCCAGCGCGAGTAAGCGCCGCTCAAAAACGCAATGGCTACTCATGATTTACCATTTTATCATATAAATTAAAACTAAAAAAAGCCCTGTGTACAAAGGCTTAATAGTCTTTGTACACAGGGCTTACAATGCATGGCCGCGAGAAGCTTTTGCCCGCATACCTTCTCTTCATTCTCGCGCCAGTTTGGCGGAATTATAGTGTTTTTACAATCGCCAGCGATTTTTCAACATGCTCGGTAGGCGAAATATGATCGGTTTCTGATGAAAATACAGCTACAACTTTACCATTTTTACCAATAACATAAGTGGTGCGCGGGATAAAACCGTGGTTAACTTCCATACCACGCACGTCTTTCATTCCAAGCTTTGGTGGATTGATTAGCAGTCCGTAGGTTGCCGCAATTTTGCCTTCAGCGTCTGACGCTACGGCGAACTTGCCCGCACAATAATTCGGATCGGCAGAGAATGTATTCAGTCGCTTAATATCGTCTCCCGAAACACCGATAATGGTGGCTCCGGCTGCTGTAAATTTATCCTTCATTTCGGCAAAGGCATGTGCTTCTGCATCACAGCCGCCGGTATAGGCCGAAGGGTAGAAATAAATTACAACGGGCCCTTTATCAAGCGATCTTTTCAACGAAAAATTAAATTCACTGCCCGCCAAACTGGCCTGGGTGTTAAATACCGGCGCTGCATCTCCTTTGGTTAACATCTTCGTTTGGGCAAAGCCGGAAAGGGTTGTCAGGAGTGAAAAGCTGAAAATTGAAAAAGCCAGGCAATAATATTTTTTGATCATGATTGATTATTTTGATATGTAAATGGTGTTTTATCAAAAATACGATAGTCTGCGCAATCAGGTTGCCTGTCATCAAAATTTTACTGTAGTTGAACAGTTGGGGAATGAAACAAAAAAGGTCTCAAGATAAAATAAAACTAAAAAGCCGCCCTGCTTTCCCAATCTCACCACCTGTAGAGCGCCCCTTGTTTTTGTCTTGACTACATTAATTATTCAGTACAAACAATTATTTTTGTTAGTATGATCAAGCTCCTCTTAACTTCTTCGGGTATCTCTAATAAAAGCATCAGGGATGCGCTCGAACAGCTCCTGGGCAAGCCCATCAGTGAGTCGGGCGCGCTGTTCGTGCCTACAGGGGTTTACCCGTTCCCGGGCGGCGCCAATTATGCCTGGTGGCCAATCGCAGGAAAGATGAAAGACGCCCTTGTTGACCTGGGCTGGAAAACCATGGGCCTCTTTGAGCTCACCGCACTTTCCAGTATTAAAAAAGATCTCTGGGTATCGTCGCTTAACGACGCCGACGCACTGTTGGTTTGGGGTGGTGATCCGTTGTACCTGGCGTATTGGTTCGAACAATCAGGACTTACAGAGGTATTGACTTCGCTAAACAAAGATCTGGTCTATGTTGGCGTAAGCGCGGGCAGCATAGCTGTAAATACTATTTTTGGTGAGCCCTATAGTAGTCCCAGGGGAGGCAGCGGGACGCCGCTGACTACGGAAAATATGGTATTCGATACAGAAGAGGGCGAAATCAGCAGGTTGTTCATTACGGGTAAGGGTGCAGGGCTAACCGACTTCGCGATCATTCCACATTTTAATAACCCTGGTTTCCCGGAGGCTTGCGGCCTGAATGCCGAAAAATGGGCTGCAAAAATTCCTGCGGCTGTTTATGCCATTGACGAACAAACCGCGCTCAAAGTCGTAGCCGGCCAGGTTGAAGTTGTTTCGGAGGGGCAGTGGAAGTTTTTCAGCAAGCCGGCTTAAAAGAGCTGTTGACAATTTTTATCGCAGAAATCATAGAAAAGTATTAACAATTACGAAGAGAATAAGCAGAAAAACCAACCATCTAAAAATCAAAATTATGAGAGCAATTAATCCCTGGATCAACTTCAATGGAAATGCTGAAGAAGCATTCACTTTTTACAAATCAGTTTTTGGTGGCGAATTCACAAAGATCGTCCGTTTCGGCGACCTGTCGGGCGATGAATTCCCGGTAGCCGAAAATGATTCAAATAAAATAATGACCATTGCTTTGCCCATTGGCAAGCACACTGTGTTAATGGCCAATGACGTTCCCGAATTTATGGGGCGGGTAAGCGAGAACGAAAACAGGTCAAAAATAGTAGTGAGCGCTGAAAGCCGTGAAGAAGCAGACAAAATATTTAACGGACTGTCAGCAGGCGGAGATATTGAAGGGGACATTGGCGACAGTCCCTGGGGTACATACGCCAGCATGTTCAGAGATAAATATGGGATTGAATGGATCGTGGAATTTGACCCAAATTATAACGGGCATATTTAACCGAAGAAAAACAATCCGAAGCTTTTTTCCGGCATTTTATAATGAATTAAAAGAAGAGGCGAGTGTAATTCTCAAATTCCTTTATCTCATTGCAAAGTCTCGTAACAAAACGGCAGTTGCCTTAACTCAGCATATCCCTAAGGGGAGATCGAACTCTCAAAAAGTGAGGTTAAATAATACAGGAAGCCTGATACAGCCCAATTTTGAAATAGTATAGATTTTTATTGAAAAAATTCAAACTCTTTTTAATGGGAAGTAACCACCTGTTTATCATTTTATTAAAGACAATAAACAAGAAACGCGCTTTGCAGCGCGTTTCGTTAAGTAGCCCGTAGGGGAATCGAACCCCTGTTTCTAGAATGAAAATCTAACGTCCTAACCCCTAGACGAACGGGCCATTTTGGGAGTTCTGAGTCTTTAGTTTGAAGTCATAAGTCATTTAAGACTGTAAACTCATGACTACCGACTTATTCAGCACCCTTATTTTGGGATTGCAAAGATAAAGTTTTAATGAGAAATTAAAAATAAAGTTTGATTTTTTTGTGATTAGTGGCTGAGGACAGGGAATCAGGAAAAAAATATGCTTAACGGCTGCAAATCATCTTCCGGTCTTCCGGACTTTGCCGACTTTCGGACTTCAAAAAAACACAAACTATCTGGTTAATTAGCTACATAATAATTATCCGCTTATCTTTATAAATAAATACACCCATTATATGAAAGCAATTTGGAACAACCAGGTTATTGCCGAGAGTGATGACACCATTGTGGTTGAAAACAATCATTATTTCCCTAAAGAAAGCGTTAAGGCCGAATACCTGAAGCCTTCGCCTGCACACACCACCTGCCCGTGGAAAGGGCTGGCATCGTACTATTCGCTTGATGTGGATGGCATGCACAACCCCGATGCCGCCTGGTTTTATCCCGAGCCAAAACCCGCCGCTGCAAACATTACCGACTATGTAGCGTTTTGGAAAGGCGTTAAAGTAACTGAATAGGGAATGAAACAATACGATGCGATAATAATTGGATCAGGGCAGGCCGGTGGGCCATTGGCAAAAAAGCTGGCCCTTTCGGGGATGAAAACTGCCGTTATCGAAAAACGATGGGTTGGCGGCACTTGTATTAATGATGGCTGCACGCCTACCAAAACCATGGTTGCATCGGCAAAAATGGCTTACCTGGCCACTAACAGTGCACCGCTTGGCGTAAAGATCAAGAATTTTAAGGTGGATATGGTGCAGGTAAAAAAGCGCAAGGACGATATTGTGCTAAAATCGCGCGAAGGCAATCAAAAAGGTTTGGAAAGCACCAAAAACCTCGACCTGATTTTCGGCGAGGCCGCGTTTACCGGCGATAAAACCATCGCTGTAAAGCTAAAAAACGGCAAAACTCAGGAGCTTAAGGCGGATCTGTTCTTTATCAATACCGGGGCCAAAACTTTTATTCCGGATATTGAAGGGTTGAGCGACATCAGCTACCTTACCTCTACCACCATAATGGATCTGGATCATGTCCCGGAACATTTATTGGTTGTCGGCGGTAATTATATAGGTTTGGAGTTTGGGCAAATGTTCCGCAGGTTTGGGAGCAAGGTAACGGTTATTGAAAAATCTGGCAGGATAGTTTCGAAGGAGGATGAGGATATTTCGGAAGAGTTAACCAAAATTCTACAGATGGAAGATATTGATATCCGCACCAATGCAACTACCACCCGTTTTAAACAAAAAAAGGACGGCAAAATAATAGCGACTATCAAAACCGGCGACCAAGAAGAAAAGATCAAATGCTCGCACGTGCTGATAGCTGTCGGCCGTATCCCGCAATCTGAAGCGCTCGATCTGGCAAAAACCGGCGTAAAAACGGACGACAAAAAAAGCATTATCGTAAATGATAAGCTGGAAACCAATATAAAAGGTATTTATGCTTTGGGTGATGTAAAGGGCGGCCCGGCATTTACGCATATCAGCTATAACGATTACACCATTGTTTACCGCAATTTGATTGAAAAAGAAGATTTAAACATAAAAGACAGGCCCGTTCCTTATTGCATGTTTACCGATCCGCAATTGGGCCGGATAGGTTTAACCGAAACCGAAGCAAAAAAACAGGGCATTAAGCACGTAGTAGCCAAATTGCCAATGGCCCACGTTGCCCGCGCCATTGAAACCGGCGACACCCGCGGCTTTATGAAAGCCATTGTGGATCCCGATACTAAAAAAATATTGGGCGCAGCCATATTAGGCGCCGAAGGCGGCGAGATAATGACTGTACTGCAAATGGCCATGCTTGGCGATATTACTTACGACAGGATCCGTTATTGCGTTTTTGCGCATCCGCTGTACGCCGAATCGTTAAACAACCTGTTTATGGCCCTTGAAACATAGGAAACACAATACTTTGCGTCTCTAACTTGTATTTCGAATCTTAATGGCTTGTATTAAATTATTGTTGTAATCAACCGGAGACACAAAGTATTGTGTCTCTACAAAAAATCATTTGACCACCTAACGCTTTTTATGATAAAGGTTGAACATCTGAGCAAACACTTTGGCAAAGTTAAAGCCGTGGATGATATCTCTTTCGAAGTAAAGGAGCACGAGAACCTTATTTTGCTGGGCACCAGCGGCTGCGGCAAAACCACAACGCTAAAAATGCTCAACCGGCTTATTGAGCCAACCAAAGGTGAAATTTCTATAGACGGTAAAAACATTTTTGAGCAATCGCCCGAAATTTTAAGGCGCGGGATAGGCTATGTGCTGCAAAACAACGGCCTGTTTCCGCATTATACCGTTGCCGAAAATATTGCCATTGTGCCTCAACTATTAAAATGGGATAAAAAACGCACAGAAAAACGGGTTGATGAACTGCTGGAGAAACTGCATCTCTCCAAAGATCACCTGCACGCTTACCCAAACGAGCTGAGCGGCGGGCAACAGCAACGCATCGGCCTGGCAAGGGCTTTGGTAGCGGATCCTGCGGTTTTATTGATGGACGAGCCTTTTGGCGCTTTAGATAATGTTACCCGCTCAAAAATCCATGCCGAGTTTAAGGCGCTGGACGAGCTGAAACGCAAAACCATTATTATGGTAACCCACGATGTGCAGGAAGCTTTTGAGCTGGGCGATCATATTTGCCTGATGGATAAAGGTAAAATTGTTCAGGACGGTACGCCAACCGAATTGTTGTTTAATCCAAAAAACGATTTTGTACGCGGATTTTTGCAGGAACAGCGCCTGCAGCTGGAGTTTAAAACCATCAGGCTTTACGATATATGGGATTGGATTGCCCCCCAGCCCCCTAAAGGAGGAGCCGGGCTGTCAGCCGGAACCAGTTTTTGGTCGGGGTTAGAGCATTTTAAGTTTAATGAATCCGAAACCATCAACATCACCCATAAGGAAAATCACGAAGTAAGGTCGGCCAGCTTTGAGCAGCTGATGTCGGCATTTTATCAATACAAAAAACAGCAGGCCCATGAATGAGCAACAGCAAACCTTATGGGATTTTATGCGCCAGCAAAGCGACAAGCTTTTGGAGCAAACCCTGCAGCATATCGGGCTTACTTTTATTTCGTTGTTTATCGCCGTACTGATCGGGTTGCCGCTGGGCATCTTTATCACCCGTAAAAAACAATTTTCGGGCGCAATTTTAGGTGTAGCCAGCGTTTTACAAACCATCCCCAGCATCGCGTTATTAGGTTTTATGATACCGTTGCTGGGCATCGGCGCAAAGCCTGCCATAACCGCTTTATTATTATACGCCCTGTTGCCTATCATTCGCAATACCTACACCGGCATTACAGGGGTTGATGCTGCGGTAAAAGAAGCCGCCGTTGCCATGGGCATGAGCAAATGGCAGGTGTTGTTTAAAGTAGAGTTGCCGCTCGCTATGCCGGTGATATTTGCGGGTATCCGCACCGCTACGGTAATAACTGTGGGCGTGGCTACGCTGGCATCCTATATAGCTGCGGGTGGCCTGGGCGAGTTTATTTTCGGCGGCATCTCGCTCAACAATACCAACATGATTTTAGCCGGAGCTATACCCGCTGCCCTGCTGGCTATTTTATTTGATTTTTTGCTTTCGCGATTGCAAAAGCTCAACATCAAAAAGCTAAAAACTGCTACTAAAATCCTGCCACTGCTACTCATACTTTTGTCTGCATTTTACTTCATCCCATCCGCCTATGGCAGTAAGCTCAAGGCCGGTTTTACGCCCGAATTTATGGGCAGGCAGGATGGTAACCTGGGCCTGCAGAATAAATATGGTTTAAAGATCAATACATTGGTGATAAACGATGCGGTGATGTATAAGGCCGCCTACGAGAAACAGCTGGATGTGATCAGCGGCTACTCCACCGATGGCCGGCTAAAAGCTTATAACCTGGTGGTTCTGGATGATGATAAAAAAATATTCCCGCCTTACTATGCTGCGCCAATAATCAGAGAAAATTCACTAAAAAAATTTGCAGGATTAGAAAAAATACTAAATTTGTTAGCCGGAAAAATAAATGACAGCATCATGACCGCCTTAAATTATAAGACTGATTACCTTCACCAAAGCCCCGAGAAAGTTGCTAAAGACTTTTTAACGGCGAATGGTTTATACAAGCAAGCGCGTAACGGTAATGCGGGAATTGTACGCATAGGTTCGAAGATTTTTGGTGAGCAGTATATCCTGGCAAATATGTATAGTATGCTGATAAAAGGTAACAGCGATTATGATGTGGCAACAAAAACCGGCCTGGGCGGCACCAAAATATGTTTTGATGCCCTGACTAACGACCAGATTGATTTTTACCCCGAATACACTGGCACAGGTTTACTGGCCATATTAAAGCCATCGGCAAAAACTGTCGATTCATTAACAGGCAATAAGGACGCTACTTATAATTATGTACAAAAAGGGTTCAATGAGCAGTATCAAATTAAATGGCTAAAACCAATTGGGTTTAATAATGCGTATGCTTTAATGATGCGAAGGGAGCAGGCAAAAAAATTAAATATTAAAACAATTTCTAACCTTAAACGATATTTAGAAAGCAAATAATTCAATGGACATCGCCGACTGTTATATAAAAGTTCGTAAACGCACGGAGCACATTTGCAGTCCTCTCCAAACTGAGGATTATGTGGTGCAGCCTGTGGTTGATGTTAGCCCGCCTAAATGGCACATTGGGCATACCACCTGGTTTTTTGAAACTTTTATCCTCAAACCCTATTTTATGGGCTACCAGGAGTATAATCCGGATTATAATTACGTATTCAACAGCTATTACGAAACCGTAGGCAACCGGGTGATCCGTACCGATCGCGGAAATCTGAGCCGCCCAACCGTTCTGGAAATTTATCGTTACCGCGAGTATGTGGATGATGCGATGCTGAAATTTTTGTGTGAAGAGCCCTCCGACGATATTAAAGAATTACTGATCCTTGGCTTCAATCATGAAGAGCAACACCAGGAGCTTCTATATACCGATATTAAATATATCCTTGGCCATAACCCATTGTTCCCGGCTTACTCCAAAGATTATGTTTCTCCAAAGGTTGAAAGAACGGAGAGTGATGAGTTTATAAGGTTAAATGAAGGTATTTACGAAATAGGCTTTAAAGGCGAAGGTTTTTGCTTTGATAATGAGCTGAACCCGCACAAAGTTTATTTAAATGCTTTTGAGATAAGCCCCAACCTGGTTACCAATGCCGAATACCTGGAATTTATAAACAGCGGGGGTTACCACGATTTTCGCCATTGGCATGCCGAGGGCTGGGACTGGGTAAAAACCAATAAAATAGAAGCGCCGCTTTACTGGCATTTGGTAGATGAGCAATGGCACCATTATACTTATCATGGCCTGGAGCCATTGAATTTAAAAGAACCGGTTTGCCACATCAGCTATTTTGAGGCCTACGCTTATGCAGCATGGAAAGGCTTGCGACTGCCTACTGAATTTGAGTGGGAAGCTGCCGCACCGCAATTTAAATGGGGCAAAAGTTGGGAGTGGACAGAAAGCTCGTATTTGCCTTATCCTGGTTTTGCTAAAGCACCGGGCGCTATAGGCGAATACAATGGTAAATTTATGGTTAACCAAAAAGTATTACGCGGTGCATCAGAAGTTACCTCGCCGGGGCATAACCGCATTACATACAGAAACTTTTTTCAAACAAATTTACGATGGCAATTTACCGGCATAAGGCTGGCTAAGTAGTAAACTACTACCAATGAATCCATCATGAGCAGCTTTAAATATAACACGCTCATGATAGCTTCATTGCCAATAAAAAACAAATAGTTCGATGAAAAATATGGAAACAACGCAGGCACAAGCTGCCCCGGTAGCCATCGGGGCAAACGGGCTTTCAAACTGTAAAACCGGACAGTTTTATTACGATGTTATATGCGGGTTAACTGAAAATCCCAAACGGCTAAGCTCAAAATATTTTTATGATGCCAACGGCGATAAACTTTTCCAGGATCTGATGAACTGTGAAGAATATTATCCAACCAAATGCGAGCTGGAAATATTTTCGGAAAAAACAGCCGAGATCTGTAATGCCATTATTGGCGATGGCGACACCTTCGACCTGATAGAACTGGGGGCGGGTGATGCTACAAAATCAGCCTATTTGTTAAAATACCTCTTAGAACAACAGGCTGATTTTACTTACCTGCCTATAGACATTTCCGATAATGTAATATCGTACCTCAATATTGCGCTGCCTGTAACCTTACCCGGTTTACAGATCACGGGCCTGAACGGCGAATATTTTGATATGCTTAAAAAAGCGGCTTCCATATCAAATAAACGCAAAGTGGTTATGTTCCTTGGATCTAACGTAGGTAATATGCCCGTAAAAGAAGCGGAAAGTTTTATCAGTGAGCTACGCAATCATTTATCTCCCGGAGATATGCTGCTGATAGGCATTGACCTTAAAAAAAATCCTAAAACGGTATTAGCTGCTTATAATGATAAAGGAGGGATTACCAAAAGGTTTAACCTTAATTTATTGGAGCGCATTAACCGCGAGCTGAATGCTGATTTTAATATCAATCAATTCGAGCATTACCCAAATTACGACCCTGAAACAGGAAGCTGCAAAAGCTACCTGGTAAGTTTAGTTGATCAGGATGTAAAGATCAACGGAATGGAAACCATCAGCTTTTTAAAAGACGAATATATTTTTATGGAGATCTCGCAAAAGTTCACTGTTCAGCAAACTGACGAGATGGCCGAAAAAGCCGGATTTAAAGCAGTAAACCGCTTTTTTGATAATAAGAAATGGTTTATTGATGCTATTTGGGTAGCGGAGTAAGGAAAACTGATAATCAAATTATTCATTATTTAATCCCTTTATGATTTAAATCATTATAAAGTAACGTGTATAATAAGTATATTGTTAAAAAGTTAATAACTTTATATTTGTTACTTATTTATTAGTGGGTAATTTAAAATGTTATTTATTAAGGTTACAATAATTGATGGCTAGAGATATTATTTTAAAAACAGGACTAAGGAAAACTTCGGTAGACCGTTCAGAAATTCAATTTGCTGTCAAAGAAGCGAGCAGTGATAATAACGTACTATCAAAAGGGATAATAAAAGTGTCCGGGATATCTGAAGATGTAATATCCAAACTTAAAAGAGAACAACGTTATCAAATTCCTTTAAACATGAGGAATATATACAAAACACGTATTAGAAGGAGGAAAAATGCAGCCACTAAATTAAGGGCAAAAAATGCTCAAAGAAAAACATCCAAATAGTGAATAGTGGCATACTCAGATAATGTTTTTATTAATTGCCCATTTGACTCCAATTACTCCTTGTTTTTAAGAGGTATAATTTTTACTATTTACAGAACTGGGTTTTATCCTCGATGCGCAATGGAAGAGGATAATGGATTACAAAACAGACTCCATAAAATATTGAAAATTATTGAAGACTGTAAATATGGATTTCATGACATTTCCAGAACGCAACCAAATCCTAATGGTTATCCTCGCTTTAATATGCCATTTGAGCTTGGATTATTCTACGCATGTATGCATTATGGAGAAGAAAGACATAAGAAAAAGAATGCTGCAATTTTCGAAGAAGTTAAATACTCATATCAACAAAGCATTTCTGATTTAAATGGTGTTGATACAAAAGATCACAATAACGATATTGAAGTATTAATAACCAAATTAAGAAATTGGTTATCTACTGCTTCTCAAAGAAGAAATATACCTGGACCTGATATTATAAAACAAAGCTTTAGCAGTTTTGAATTACAGTATCCTATTATAGTTCATAAATTAGGATTTCAAATAGATAATGTTCAATTTAATGATTTATCTACAATTATAGAAGATTGGTTAAAGGTAAATTTGTCTATTGCGTAAAACCTGCCAAACATAGTACATTCTTTTTAAGCGGTCTTACACCGGAGGCAAAAACTCCAGTTTCTTTTTAAAATACGCATCCCAGCTTTGTTGCTGTATCCGGTTGGTCATGTGCTGGGTATCTTCATCATAATCCAAATTAAGCTGCCTGTACTTAGCATCAATCCGGTTAAAAATATTTGCGGCCTGGTACTGATAATCGGCGTGAAAAACAGTGTGGCCAACTGTCCTCAACAGCTCCTGCTGCTCAAGGTAAGCAATGATGTAATGCCCCTGCTCGTGTTTTAGTATTTCGGTCAGCATTTCGCCTGATGTAACTTTACTTTTATCCATCCACGATTTATTGGTGTTCACCATCAGGTGGATATCAAAATCCAACCGGTAATAGTCACGCTGATGGTAAGCCTGGTATCTAAAATCAATGCTGCAATTGGTATAGGCAATTATGCCAGTGTTAAAGTGGGGCACTCCCTGAAAATCATCAATTGTTAGCTGCCTGTAGGCTTGTGCCGAAGCTGATTGACCAAAAGAAAACAACAAGGCGCAAATGCACACTAAACTAAATTTCATGAGCCGTCATTAGTAAAATTTTACTTTTTGACTTTGTCGTTATGCAAAAGGTTTAATGCCATCATTTCTTTCATGGTTTGCTGCATAGCCTCGGTTGATCCATCAAGGAATATCACGTTGCCTTGTGAGTTTTCGGCAAAGTGTTTAATGGATTCCGTCCACATTGTAAATAAAATTACAGAGGTATCCATATTGGCGTCCTTCATTTCTTTGGCAGCGACAGACATACCCTTGGCCACTTCCTCGCGGAATAAGGCCACACCCTGTCCGCGCAGCTGTGAAGCTTGCCTGTCAGCTTCGGCAGATATTTTTATAGCATTACCCTCGGCTTCGGCAGCTTTAGTTTTGGTAATCAGCAGCGCCTGGCCTTCATTCTCGGCTGCTGCTTTCAGGTTATTTGAGGCAACTACCTGGCTCATCGATTTCATGATCACTTCATCAAAAGTAATATCGTTCAGCTGCAGATCCTGCAAGTGATAGCCCCAGCCTTCCAGTATTAAATCCAGCTGGTCTTTAACGTGTTCCACAATATCGCGCCTTAGTATCAATACTTCCGACTGGCGTTTAGTAGCTACAAACGCGCGGATAGAGCCTTCTACCGTACGGATCAGGGCCTGCATCAGGTTACGGTCGTCAACAAACTTAAAAGCCACATTTTTTATGGTTTCTTCATTCTGGTCAAGCACAGAATATAAAAGCATAGCCTTAAAATAAACGTTGGCCTGATCAAAAGTTACGGCCTGGAACTCCAGCTCAACGGAGCGGTTTTGGATGGATATTTTCGAATAAATGGTTTCGATGAAAGGAATCTTGAAATTAAGGCCCGGGGTTAATATGCGGCGGTATTTCCCGAAGACTGTAATTACAACTATAGTGCCCTGTTTTACAGACACAAACGATGAAAACAAAACTACCAGTAAAATAAAAATAATAATAAAAGAGGCTATTTGGGATGTCATGGCTGATAAATAATTATAATATAAATGTAGGTAAATTATTGGTGTGCTATTTGTTTTTTAAAAATTGCTTTACAAACAGCACTCAACCTATATGAACTTAAAACGCACTTTCGGAGCTATACTTACCGTGTTAGGTATAATTGGATTAATTTACACAGGCTTTGGTGTAATAAACCACAGCGGCGCAGCCACCACCCTGGTAGTTGTTGGAATAATTGCCATTTTGTTTTTCTTTACAGGAATAAGCCTGATAAGGACAACAAAGGATGAGGTGTAAGCGTGCCTGATTGCGTTCAACCTAAAATCGTAGAGACGCAATACTTTGCGTCTCCCGCATACAATTCCGTACTTGCAGATCGCCAGGCATAGCCCAAGACGCAAGCAAAGTATTGCGTCTCTACGATCCATAGAAATCATAATTACTCTTTCAAAGGCATTATCTCCCCATCATTCAAAATACTCAATCCTGATTTTGGGAAGTCGGCTTCTGTTAGCGTTTTGATACGGGTTATGGCCTGGTTCAGGGTATCCGGTTCCAATCCTTTGGCACGGGTTTGTTTACAGGCAATGATATGTCCGTTCAAAAACTCGCCATTTTTATTTACATAAATTTTAAGCAAGGGTGCAATACCGCAGCTGCCGCTTATGCTGATGCATTTATAAGTGCAAAAATTACCAAGGCTATAGGCTATCAGTCTTTTTTTGTACAACTCCATTGCGCGGCAAACATGCGGGCCGTTTCCTAATATTAAATCTGCGCCTGCGTCTACTGCATGGTGGGCAAAATCATATACATCTCCGCGCTGTTCGGAGTTTAATTTTTCAGTTGCAAAAGGGATATGCTCAGATGCCGCCCCTTCGGCGCCACCGTGGAAGGATACAATTACAATATCGCATTGCTGTTTTAGCTTTTGAATAATGCGGCCGGCATTTTTCATGTCGAACATGGATAGTGTTTCGCCGCTTGGTGCAAAAGCGCAAAAGCCATAAGTTGTTCCGTTTATTTTTAAAATTGAAGAAGGGTGGCTCAACAAACCGCCATAGCAAATGCCCAGGCTATCCAACACCTTCATGGTGCTGATGCGTCCTGCATTACCAAAATCCCCGCTATGGTTGTTGGCAAGGCTAAGCACATTAAACCCGGCATCTTTTAAAATACTGCCATAACTTTGTGGCATTCTAAACAAATAGCCTTTACTGCGAAAGTGCAATTTATAGTTTGCCGGCTTTCCCGTATCCAGCAAAGTTCCTTCCAGGTTACCGAAAACAACATCGGCATTGTGCAGCTCATATATAACATTTTTAAAGCTGTTTTTCGCGCTATCAGGGGGTAAGGTGTTTTTATTGGGGTAAGCAGTGCCTAACATAATATCGCCAACGGCAGCAATACAAAAAGGATCGCGCTGAATAACTTTAGCAGCCGGCGTTTTTTTTATTTCCTTTCGGGGATAAGCAGGCGACTGCTCGGCAGGCTTATCCTGGCAGGCAAAAAACAAAAATAAGGAGCAGGCGATAAGAAGGAACAGGCGCGTTTTCATCAAAAAAAAATCCCTTCATAAATGAAAGGATTTTTTTTATCTCTTTTTCTAAAATTTTTTAATTCTTGTCTGTAGCATCTTCTTTTGCCAGTTCGGCTTTGAACGATTCCAGCATACGGCCTCCCCTGTAAAAGTAGCGTTTGTAATATGCATCATCCAGGCTGCTGATGGCTACACCTCTCGACGAAGCATGTGCAAACCTGTTGTTGCCTAAATATATACCCACATGAGAAATGCGGCGGCTATGAATTTTAAAGAAAACCAAATCACCTTCCTGCAAATCATCCTTCCTTACCGGGCTAACCATGCTGAAAATATCGCGCGAGCTGCGCTCAATGTCCATATTAAAAACCTGGCTATATAATTCTTTTGTAAAGGCCGAGCAATCAATCCCTCTCCGTGAGCTTCCGCCAAAACGGTATGGTGTACCTATCCAATCATAAACAAAATGAAAAAGTTTCATATTTGAGGTTGCGGATAAAGCAACGCCCATAATTTGGGATAAATAATCTTTTGCTAAACTTGCCTGGTCATCAGTAGTAGTCTCGTCCGTTTGGTTTGGAGTGGTTTTTGTTTGAGCCTGAACAGCTAAAACGCTGAAAAATAACGCAATAACGATAGTAATTTTCTTCATTTAATCTCTTGAATTGTTGTTTAATGTCAACAAATTGTTTATTAAATTGGACACCCTGTCTATTGTTGGATACAAAACTATTTAAAAATTTTAAAATTGCAACTAAATGGCATCTTTTTTTCAACATTTGTATATTAAGCTAAATTATATAGGTGAATAATTAACATTTTTTAAAATGCATTGCAATTTTTTATTTAATGCTACGTTGTACAAATCTTTTTTTTGTAAAAATCAGGCGACAGACAAATTTATCGGGTTGCTTAAAGGATCATCATCCTGTAGCTATCTGTACGAAATGTAACATTATATTGTCTTTTTATAAAAATCATCGTTTAACAGGGCTATTGCAGTTTCTATATTTCATAGATATAATTAGATTTGCGCTTTATATCATATCAAAATTGATCGTTTAATATAATTCATGAGTTCAATCGAAATAAATAAAGACACTTACCTGATGTGGTACGAGTCAATGCTTTTGATGCGAAAGTTCGAAGAAAAAGCAGGACAATTATACGGGCAACAAAAAATAAGGGGCTTTTGCCACTTATATATAGGACAGGAGGCTGTTTTAGCCGGAGCAATGTCTGTATTAAAACCAGAGGACAGTTTGATAACTGCCTATCGCGATCATGCGCACGCTATTGCAAAAGGCGTTAGCTCAAACGCTATAATGGCCGAGCTTTATGGAAAAGCTACCGGCTGTTCAAAAGGCAAAGGCGGCTCCATGCACATGTTTGATAAAGAAAAACATTTTTATGGTGGTCACGGTATTGTTGGCGGCCAGGTTCCGCTGGGAGCAGGCATAGCTTTTGCCGAAAAATTTAAAGGCACCCAGTTTGTAAACGTAGCCTACATGGGCGACGGCGCCGTACGCCAGGGTTCACTTACCGAAACCTTTAATATGGCAGCATTATGGAAATTGCCTGTAATTTTTGTTTGCGAAAACAATGGTTACGCCATGGGGACCTCGGTTGAACGTACTACTGTACAAACTGATATTTATAAATTAGGACTTCCTTACGGGATCCCATCTTCACCTGTTGATGGCATGGACCCGGCTGCGGTACACAAAGCAATGGACGAAGCCGTTCAGCGTGCACGCAATGGCGAAGGACCAACCTTCCTGGAAATGCGTACTTATCGTTACAAAGGTCACTCCATGTCCGATCCGCAAAAATATCGCACCAAAGAAGAATTGGAAAGCTATAAAGCAAAGGATCCGATAGAGCTGACTAAACACATCATTGAATCGGAAGGATACGCCGATGCCAAGTGGTTTGAGGATATAGAAGCTAAAGTAAAAGCCGAGGTTGATGAGTCTGTAAAATTTGCAGAAGAGTCGCCATGGCCTGATGCATCAGAGCTTTATACTGATGTTTACGTAGAAAAAGATTATCCTTTTATAATGAGCTAATCATTATATTTAAACTGAAATTTAAAAGAACTATTGATCAGATAATATATGGCCGAAGTAGTTAAAATGCCAAAAATGAGCGATACCATGACCGAAGGGGTATTGGCTAAATGGCATAAAAAAGTTGGTGACAAAGTAAAGTCGGGCGATGTGCTGGCCGAGATCGAGACGGACAAAGCCACTATGGATTTTGAATCGTACCAGGATGGCACTTTACTTTATATAGGCGTTGAAGAGGGCCAGGCTGTTCCGATTGATGCAACCATTGCCGTTTTAGGCGCCGAAGGTGAAGATTATAAAGCCGCCCTGGCCGCAGCAGGAAGCACCGCCCCTGCCGCAGCAGCATCAACAGAAGCTGAAAAAGCTGAGCCCGTTGCCGAAAAACCTGAAGCTGCTGCTGAAACCGCAAAAACAAAAGCCCCTAAAACAACAGGGGATAAAAAACCGGAAGCCCCGGTTGAAGCCAAACCTAAAGTTGATAAATCAAGCATACCTGCAACCGTTATCCGCATGCCCGCACTGAGCGATACCATGACGGAAGGGGTGATCAATAAATGGAATTTTAAAGTTGGCGATACTGTAAAATCTGACGACTCATTGGCTGACGTTGAAACCGATAAGGCAACAATGGAAGTAGTGGGTTACGAAGCCGGCACTTTATTATACATAGGCCCTAAAGAAGGCGAAGCTGCACCCGTTAATGGCATTATTGCCATTGTTGGTAAAGCTGGTACGGATATAACGCCGCTATTAGATGATGATGCGACGGAAGAAGTTGCAGCTGAAAGTAGCAGTAGCAGTGAAGAAGCTACGGCTGCGCCTGAAGCTGAAGAGTCGGGCAAAGGATCATCAGATGATGATAGCCGTATAAAAGCTTCACCACTTGCACGTAAAATAGCAAAGGAAAAAGGCATTAATCTGAGTGATGTAAAAGGCTCAGCCGAAGGTGGCCGGATTATTAAGAAAGATGTTGAGGATTATGTTCCGTCTGCTAAGCCAGCAGCACAGGCAGCCCCTCAAGTTGCAGCGGAAAGTAGCAGTAAAGAAACTGCCACCGCCACTGCTACTGCAACTACCCCTTCCCCAACACCACTCCCAGCTTACACAGGCGAAGAAAAATATACCGAAAAAGCAGTTAGCCAGATGCGTAAAGCTATAAGCAGGCGTTTAAGCGAAAGCTTATTTACGGCACCGCATTTTTATGTAACCATGAGCATTGATATGGACGAGTCAATTAAGGCGCGTACCCGCATCAATGAAGTGGCCCCGGTAAAAATATCATTTAACGATTTTGTATTAAAAGCCTGCGCAGTTGCCATTAAACAACACCCGGCAATTAATTCATCGTTCCAGGGCGATAAGATCCGCTTTAATGAGCATGTTCACATCGGCGTTGCCGTAGCAGTTGACGAAGGTTTGCTGGTACCGGTTATAAAATTTGCTGACGGCAAATCATTAAGCCGCATCAGCGCCGAAGTAAAAGACTTTGCCGGAAAAGCAAAATCAAAAAAATTACAGCCTAACGAAATGGAAGGCTCAACGTTCACCATATCAAACTTAGGTATGTTTGGTGTTGATGAGTTTACTGCCATTATTAACACACCAAATGCTTGTATCCTTGCCGTTAGCGGTATACAGCAGGTACCGGTTGTTAAAAACAACGCGGTAGTACCGGGCAATGTGATGAAAGTAACCCTGAGCTGCGATCACCGCGTGGTTGATGGCGCGACAGGCGCCGCATTCCTGCAAACGTTAAAATCGTTGCTGGAAGAACCGGTAAGATTGTTAATTTAATTTCGGATTTAGAATATTTTAAACAGCGATGAATTTTAGGATTTATCGCTGTTTTTATTTACTCTTTATGCCATTGCGAGTTATCAAATTCTGCGAATTCTGAAGGAGAAATGACAAAAAAGGGTGTCATGGTGAGCCTGTCGAACCACGACATCCTTCTCTTCTTTAAAATATGTCAGGCGTAGCGAAGTGCGGCAATGACATCGCGAAGATTGAGTAGGCTAGTTACCTTTTTCCCTTATTGTTATTATTTCCCCACCTGCGTCCCTGCGGCCTTTTATTGGTGGGATGCTCGGTTTTAACCATTTGTATTGAAGCCAGCTCATCGGGCACATCAATCAAACGGATAGGTTTATCTATCAGCTGCTCAATGCTCTTTAGCTTCCGTTCATCCCGGTGATTAACGAATGTAATGGCGGTGCCGGTGGTTTCTGCACGTGCAGTACGGCCTATGCGATGAATATAATCTTCCGGATCACCGGGCACATCATAGTTTATAACCAGGTCAATACCTTCCACATCAATTCCACGCGAAAGCGCATCGGTACCGATGATAACCGGCAGCTGTTTATTTTTAAAACTTAGCAAAATATCTTCGCGTTCTTTTTGCTCCAGGTCAGAGTGAAAGGCGCTTACTTTAACATGGGCAGCTTTTAGTTCTTTGGTTAATGATTTTACAATCTCTTTTCTCGATGCAAAAATAATGGTACTCGCGTATGAGCCATTTTTAAGCAACATTTGCAGCAAAGGTGTTTTTTGCTGATCATGCACCCTGTAGATCTGCTGATCGATGCCAACTGCGGGTTGTGATAAGGCGATATTTATTTGCTGCGGATTATTTAAAACCGTTTTGGCAAGCGAACGGATACGGCCCGGCATGGTAGCCGAAAATAACAGCGTTTGCCTTTCTTTAGGCAGATAGCTTATTATTTTCATGATATCGTCCTGAAAACCCATGTCCAGCATACGGTCGGCCTCATCCAAAACCAAATGCGTTAAATGGTTCAGCTTTAAAACGCCCGATGTAAGGTGAGCAATCAGTCTGCCGGGTGTGGCTATAATAATGTTCACATTATTTTGAATGCCCCGGCGCTGTTGCTCGTAAGCACTGCCATCGCCACCACCAAATACAGCTATGCTGCTGATTCCTGTAAAATAGGCCAAACCTTCAACCTGCTGATCAATTTGTTGTGCCAGCTCGCGCGTTGGCGCTAAAATAAGCGTACTGATTTGATGCTTGTTGGTTTTGCTGATATGATCAAGCACCGGCAATAGGTAAGCACCAGTTTTCCCGGTGCCTGTTTGTGCACAGGCAATAATGTCCTGTCCGTTAAGTATTATCGGGATGGCCATCTCCTGTATAGGAGTGGGGGTGGTATACCCCATGCTTATTACGCCTTCTAATAAATGTTCGTTAAAATTGAATTCCTGAAATGTCACTATCTTTTTATGGTGTTGCAGGCAAGTTAGTAAAAAATGTTGTGTAAAATGGTATCTGGTATTAGGAAGGTCGGGGAAATCACTTTGAAATATCGGCGGCGCCCAATAAATCAACACGTAGAATGGCGACATTTGGCTAAAGCCCTCGCTGTTTCCTTTATAAATCCGTCACATAAATGTGACGGCAATGATTTTTGTCATTGCCGTTGGCTTCAGCCAACGTTTAAGACTACAATTAAAGGCGGGCTTTAGCCAAAACTGGTGCTTATGTTTCGGTATTTAAGCCCGTTTGTAAGTGTAGCGGGGCATAATGCCCGGAATTTGTGTAATTTGCTATAAATCAAACATTCAATTTTCATCCCCAATCAAAATAAAACAATCAAAATATTAATGGCTATCGTACTTTTGAAGACTTATGTTGAAAAAGAATAATATGCTCACCGGCATTCTGGCCGCATTGGTATTTCCGGCAATTGCTTACGGGGTAGCGCAATTATTAAAAAATAATGCTGATGTGATTAACCGCCCTGCTTTGCCTTATCTTTTTGCCATTGCAGCAAATTTAATCGCCTTGCGTTTCATCTTAAAAAAAGACCTCGACCAAACCGGGCGTGGATTAATGCTGGCTACCTTTGCCATTATGCTGCTGATATTTTTACTTAAAATTCACCCCATCAGATGAAGTATTACCTGGTAGCCGGCGAAGCTTCGGGCGATTTGCACGGGGCCAATTTGATGAAGGCCCTAAAAGACCGTGACCCGCAAGCGGAGTTCCGTTTTTTTGGCGGCGATTTAATGCTGGCCGAGGGCGGTACACTGGTTAAGCATTTTGCCGATATGGCCTTTATGGGATTTTTTGAAGTGACGGCCAATCTATCCACCATTTTAAAAAACCTTAAATTTTGCAAGGATGATATCGTCGCATGGCATCCCGATGTTTTGATACTGATCGACTTCCCTGGTTTTAATTTAAAAATAGCGGAATTCGCTAAAAAAAATAACCTGCTGGTTTGCTATTACATTTCGCCCAAAGTTTGGGCATGGAACCAAAAGCGTGTTCTCAGGATTAAACGAATAGTCGACCACCTTTTTTGCATTTTACCATTTGAGGTTGATTTTTATAAAAAATGGGGGATGAAGGTTGATTATGTCGGCAACCCGCTGCTGGATGCAATGGCTGATTTTAAACCCGACCCGGGCTTTTTTAAAAATCATCAAGTTTCCGATAAAAAAATCATTGCCTTATTGCCAGGCAGCCGTAAACAGGAAATAAGCCGGCTGTTGCCCGAGATGATTGGTGTGATGGACAATTTTCCGGATCATCAATTTATTATTGCCGGTGCGCCATCATTTACTGCGGAATACTATAAGCAGTTTTTTGGCGATAAAAACATTCCGGTTTTATTCAATGCAACCTATGATCTGCTGAGCCATGCCGAAGCAGCAATTGTAACATCCGGCACCGCAACGCTCGAAACTGCTTTATTTAACGTACCGCAGGTGGTAGTTTATAAGGGACATCCCATATCTATAGGTATTGCGCGCATGGTGGTAACCATAAAATTCATTTCGTTGGTTAATTTGATAATGGATAATGGGATAGTGAAAGAGCTGATTCAGCAGGATTGTAATCCGCGAACAATAACAGCAGAACTTAATGCCATTTTAAACGATAAAGGCTATCGCCATAATATGCTGGCAAATTACGACTTGCTTGATGAGCGAATGGGCAAACCCGGAGCATCAGGCAAAACGGCAGAGTTGATTATAAAATACACAACAGAATCCTAATAAGTAGCTAAAAATCAATCACTTGTCATTGTGAGCGAGGAACGAGTGAGGCAATCTTAACGAAGAAAGGGTGTCATGGTGAGCCTGTCGAACCACGGTGCGCAGGGCATCGCTAACTATGCATTGGCGGTAATGCCTGTCGTATAAGCTTTGACCATGACACCCTTTTTTTGTCGCTCCCCATTTTAAATCCACTGGATTTCTAATTTTACAATGACAATTGTTAAAAAATCTCTCTAAACAGTAAAGCCCCGCAATCTGCAGGGCTTTACTGTTTTCATGGTAGATGGCAGTAACGATGTTTATAGGTAGATGATAATATATGATAGATCAGGCTGCCGATAATGTTTGTACAATAGCCTGTGTGTTGCTGGTTAAAAATTGACGTTTCGCTTTAAAAGACTTTAAATCTTCCGTTAATATATTCTTTAACTCGTTATCAAAACGCGCTACTAATTTGCTGGTTGACGGTTTGTTATAAGCTTTCATAATTCAATATCTATTCAGGTTAAGCGATTTTTTAATTAAGCAGCTGATAAATGATCAGGAGTTATAGTAATTAAAAATTTATTCTGTGCTTCTTTTAAAGCTTTCAGATCATTCATTATAATATTCTTTAATTCGTTGTCAAAGCGGGTTAAAAGCTTGCTTACTGATAGTTTTTTGGGCGTTTTCATAGGTGAATGTTTTAGTTTAATAGTTATTTAGTTTCGTTTTCAGTTTCATTTTCTTCAGTAAGGTTATTCTTCCTGCGCTTGGCTTCCCGGTATTGTCTTAACAATTGTTCCTTGTCCCGTTCATCCGAAGTTGCCGCAGGGTCTATTGGATTTTCCCATTCCTTCTCTTCCGTTCCAGCCGGCTTTTTCTTTTCAAGTTCCATCCTGTACTGCATTTGATTAGTAGTATTCCAATACGGTGCCAAAGTTTGCATCGCCATAAAAAATAGTCATCCATACATAAGATTTATTTTACAATGACATGTAAATACAGCGAAAATGGGCTTTTAAACTATTTTAAAGGGATGATAGATTTGAGGACAGTGTATAAAATTGTAGTACACCTGTTGTAAACAGTAGTCATCCGGTTAGAGTCAAGAGCCAAGAGCCAAGAATCAAGAACCAGGATTTAGCATAGCTTTTAAATTGAATAAAAAAATTGTCATCGCGAGGAGGAACGACGTGGCAATCTCATAGCTATGCATTAACGTTAATACATAACTACAAGCTCACAGGTCTGCGCAGATTATTTTAGCACGTTTCGAATTATAATTGGGCAATGGACTCTTAACCTTAAGTCGCTTGACTCTTAATTCTTGGCTCTTAACTCCTAAGTCGCTGGATTCCTGGCTCTTGATTCTTGATTCTCTTTTCCAGCAAAATGTATAATTAACGTAACTATGGATATAATTGCTCCTATGGCACACACACCGTTCCACTGGTAATTGTTCCAAAGCTGCGTGGCCAAAAACGTACCTATCGATCCTCCTATAAAATAACTAACCATATATATGGTGTTAATACGGTTACGCGCCTCGGGTATCAAAGCAAAAATTATCGACTGGTTTGAAATATGGGTTGCCTGTACGCCCATATCCAATACAATTACTCCTATAACTAAACCTATAATACTATGCCCCGAGAAGAAGAAAATACCAAACGAGATAAGTATCAGTAATAAGGTAATGCCTGATAATTTGTAAGCGTCCATTTTATCGCTTAATCTGCCCATCAGGCCCGCGGCTATCGCGCCAAAAGCGCCCACTAAGCCAAATTCGCCGGCTACATTGCTGCCCATATTAAAGTTTTGCTTTAATAAAAAAACAATGGTGGTCCAAAAAGCGCTGAAACAGGCAAAGCATAGGGCACCACGTAAAGCAGCCAGCCTTAGTGCCGGTTGATGTTTTACCAGGTCTATCATAGAGGTCATTAGCTTTTTATAGGTGCCTTTATAATCCGGTTCAACCTCGGGTAAAAACAAACCGATCATTAACCACATCACCACCATAATACCTGCAGCAATATAAAACACGGCCTGCCATCCTAAATATTCGCTGATAAACCCGCTGAATGTACGAGACAGCAATATACCAATTAGTAAGCCGCTCATAATTACCCCTATTTTTTTACCCCGCTCGTTGGGTTTGGCTAAATGGGCGGCCATAGGTACCAGCAATTGCGGCAGCATTGACGAAGCGCCTAAAAAGAAACTGGATACTATTAACAGGTTGATGCTTTGTGCAACGGCAATTGTTAAAAGCGATGCAATAATAAAAACAAACATAATCACCATTAACCGCTTGCGTTTTACCATATCGGCCAATGGCGCCAAAAAGAACATCCCGGTGGCATATCCCATTTGGGTTAATACGGAAACCTGTCCCACCTTAGCCCTGGATGTGTGAAAAGTATGGGCGATATCTTCCAGTAATGGCTGGTTATAATACAGATTTGCTACAATTAAACCGGTAGCAATGGTCATTATCCACAAAGTTAGCGGAGTAAGCTCTGGATGTTTTTTAACGGTGGATATAGTCGTCATAGGTAAAAGTATCCACAAAGATGTTAAAGCATTTTTATAATGATGTTTAGATTAAGCAATATTTTTAGTTTGAAGTTGCCGGTTTGCAGCAGGCAGTCATTTTCTTCCCCCTACTACCAAAAATCATGCAAGCTATAACTGCCACTGCAAACTGAAGCTACTGCCTATTGCCTACTGCAAACCGCCCACTTCAAATTTCTTACGCGGTTCCAGTAACCTAAAGCCAATCGCAGATATGATTAGCAGCAAAATAAGAACTATCCAGAGCCAGTTATAGCCGCATTTTTCGGCGAGGTAAAAACCGCAGGTTGGGCCGATAATTTGAGAAACCGACCAGCTCAGCGTATAGCCGGTAGCATATTGGGCGCGGTTAAATTCGTTTGAGCGGGCTATTACAAAGCTGTTTATAAAAGGCATGGAAAACATTTCGCCTACAGTAAAAAGTGAAATAGATATAAGCGCAACCGGTAAAAATGCAATGCCGGGTATCGTCAGTAATAAATAGGCCCCCGCCATGCACAATGCGCCAATTATGATATAATAAATTTGCGATTTCTTTTTTTCAATTCTGTTAATCAGCACCATTTCAAATAGTGCAATGATTATTCCGTTAAGGCCAAGTATTATCCCGATCATAGCCTCACTGATGTGCCAAATTTGTTTAAAAAACACCGGCACCACCCTGAACATCAAAAAAAAGCAGATTGTTAAGAGTGTGGTGAGCAAAATGAATTTTACAAATAGTTTATCAGCCCAGGCGCTTTGTACCTTAATGTTCTTCATTTTCTCTTTCATCTCTTTCCGGTAGGCTTTCGCCGATGGCAACATCCACCAGATTGCAAATGCGGCAACAACGCTTACCGCTCCATCTACAACAAATAACAAAGGATAACTTATAGAGGCTAACAGCCCTCCTAACGAACCTCCCACGGCCCAGCCAATGTTTGATGCCAAACGGTTAAGCGAATACGAGCGTGTTTCGGTGCCGGGAGTGGCATAAGCCGCTGTTGCGAGAAAATTTGCCGGCCGGAATGCTTCAGCAAAAAAACTGATAACAACGGCCAAAATGCACAAAGTATTAAATTGGATAAGCGTAGAATAAAAAATGAAAAATACGCCGCTGATTGCAAGTGTAAATATTTGAACTGGCCTGAAGCCGAGTTTATCAGTAAGTTTCCCTCCGATTGCGGATCCCAATACCGACCCTACACCAAACAGGGTAATGATAAAACCTGCATCGGCTATTGACCGGTGCAGGTATTGCGTTACATAAAGGCTCATAAACGGAACCGCCATATAAGTGCTCCGGTTAATCAATATCACTACACTAAGCAACCAGGTTTCGCGGCTAAGCCCGGTAAAAGATTCTTTATAGTTTTTTGCTATCTGTTTAAACATTAAACTTTAGTTCTTCTGTACAAGCTTTGAAAGATAATCCCCGGTTATTTCGTTGTTAATTAAGTTAAGGCCTTCAAATGCTTTTAATTTTACTGCAGCATCCTTCATGGCCTGCATAGCAATTTTTAACAACGATGGCCCCAGGCTAACCCTCGCAACACCCATTTCGCTAAGCGTTTTTAAATCGGGTACCCCGGGAATTGCTAATATATTAACCGGGCTGGATAATGAAGAAACTAAATGTTTAATGTCCGCTTCATTTTTAATCAATATCGGGTAAAAGCAATCTGCACCGGTGCTGATGTAGGCTTGTCCTCTTTTTAATGTTTCCTGCAGCAAATCTTTATTGTCCGCTTCATCATTCGCAACAATATATACATCTGCCCGGGCATTAATAAATAGCGGGACTTCCATAGCATCAGCAACCTTTCTTATCAGCGCTATCTTTTTACACTGTACTTCAACAGGGAACAGCGAATTAGTTGTTTTATCGTAATCCTCTATATTAATCCCAACTATCCCGGCCCTGATCAACAGCCGGATGTTTTCTTCCAATCCCTCATCGATATTTGAAAAACCGCTTTCTATATCAGCAGTTACCGGCACATGCACACTTGCCGCAATTTTGGTTAAAAGATTTAGCAGTTCATTAAACGGGATATTTTCACCATCCTCATACCCGTTTGTATAGGCCGTTGAAGCGCTTGCTGTGGCAATTGCAGGATAGCCAATATCCTGTAATAAAGCTGCACCCAATGGCTCCCATATATTAGGCAATACCAGCATTTGGCCTTTATGATGCAAATCGCGCAATAATTTTGCTTTTGCTTGTTGTGTTTGCAGGTTAAACATATGATGGCGTTTTATGATTTTTATTTTTCTAACCCTCTTTCCGCCGCAGGCGAAGAGAGGGCCAACGACCGAAGCGATATTGGGGTGAGTAAATTGTAGCCATGCATTTGGAAAATTTCTGGCATTTAATCATCCGCTCCGCCTGGTACCCTCTGTTTAATTTATACTTCTGGTTCCATATGTAAGGCAATGGCAATCCGGTTCCAACCGTTAATGGTGATAACCGACATTATAATTTGTGCCGTTTTTTCTTCGCCAAACAATTTTATCGCTTTTTCATAAAGCGCATCACTTAAGCCATGCTGATGAATCAGCGTAATTTCTTCGGTCATTTCAAGCAGTAATTGTTCTTCTTCGCTAAATAAATTCCGGGCTTCTCTCCAGGCGCTTAGTACATAAATTCTTTGTTCGGTTTCTCCCAGTTTACGGGCATCGCGCGAATGCATATTTAAACAGTAAGCACAGCCATTAATTTGTGAAGCGCGTAATTTTATCAGTTCTTTATGAAGCGGAGCAATTGCTGCTGTAGCTAAATACGCTTCTAATCCGCCCATTGCTTTGTATGCACCTGGCTGTACCAGCGCCATTTTAAATCGTGTTTCCATTTTATTTATTTTTATCTGTTATTATTTATTTTTAAGTAATAGCGCGTCAATGCTCCAGCGGTACACCGGCATGGTAGCCAGCAAAAATGCAGCTGTGCAGTCAACAAATACCGAATAATCCAGCGGTTGTTTTACGCCAAAAGAATACGTCATAGTTAATGCAAACGTCAGCGTTAATAGAGCCGCGGCCAAAGCGATGATCCTGGTTTTGTAGCCGATGATAAGTAAAATTGCAAAAGAGATTTCCAGCACAGTCGCTGCAATTGCCAGCAATGGTATTACACTTGCGGGGGCAAATGAATTTACCTGGCCGGTATATTCTACAAATTCTTTCCAGTTGCTTCCGCCGGCCGCCTTGCTCCATAAATCTAAACGACTTGCCACTGCCGATAAAAAGGTTGCCGCAAGCGCTAACCTCAATAGTAACGTTGCAAGATCCTGGTGCTTTTTCATTTTGTTTTTTGTTTGCTTATACAAATTTATACCTTTATTGGACTACTTGTATAGTCCAGTTATAACAATTAAAATAGTCCAGCTATGCTTTTATATCATGAGCTTATTTCTATCGATAAATCCTCGGATACCGCTATCTACCTGCAAATCTCCAACTCTATCATAAATAATATCCGCCGGGGAAGGCTGCGGCGGGGATTGAAGTTACCCGGTTCACGCGAGCTTTCTGACCACCTGTCCGTACATCGCAAAACCATCCTTGCCGCTTACGACGAGCTGCTGGCACAGGGATGGATAGAAGTGATACCCCGCAAAGGCACCTTTGTGGTGCATAATCTGCCCGAAATAAGGCCGCAAAAGCTCACCAAAAACGAAATAACGGGTCAGTATCCATCAAAAACTATCTTTTCAATTGATGAAGATAAGCTTATTTCTTTTCCAATCACCAATTACGACCCTTCCGTTAACCTGGTTATTAATGACGGATTTCCGGACATCCGCCTGGCGCCTATCGAGCTTTACCTGCGCGAGTTACGCAGTATCTCAAAGCAAAGCGCATTCAAAAAATATTATACCTATGGCAGCCCGAAGGGAGCCGAATATTTACGGGAAACACTTGCCGCGTTTTTAAGCGATACACGGGGATTAGCTATTTCGACCGATAACGTAATGATAACCAAAGGCGCGCAAATGGGAATCTACCTGGCGGGCCGCTTACTGATTAAACCCGGTGACGATATCATTGTTGAGGAACCCGGCTATTTCGGCGCTACACTTACTTTTCAGCAATTTGGCGCGAATATAAACCGGGTGCCTGTTGATGATTTTGGTATAGATGTGGATGCTGTTGAAAAGCTTTGTAAAACAAAAAAGATCCGATTTATCTATGTTATTCCGCACCATCATCACCCTACAACTGTTTCGCTGATTCCTGAAAGAAGACTGCGGCTGCTGCAACTGGCTGCAAATTATAAGTTTGCCATAATTGAAGACGATTATGATTACGACTACCACTACACCAGCAACCCCATAATGCCTATGGCCAGCCTTGATCAGCATGGCAATGTAATTTACATTGGCACCTTAAGTAAAATGCTTGTACCATCAATAAGGGTGGGATTTATGGTGGCCCCCTTAAATTTTATTGATGCAGTTGCTAAATTAAGGCGAAGTATTGACACACAGGGCGATGGTATGATGGAATCGGCCATTGCGCAATTATACCGCAACGGGACCATAACCAGGCATATTAAAAAAGCTGTAAATATTTACCGCGAACGGAGAGATACTTTTTGTAAGCTGCTAACGGGCGAAATTGGCGACAAGGTTTCTTTTAAAATCCCGGTTGGCGGAATGTCAGTATGGGCCAAATTCAATGATACTGATCTTACATTGGTTTCGGAACGGGCCGCCAAAAAAGGGTTGACAATAAGCAACGGCAAAATTTATAATACCAGTGATGTAAATTACAACTCATGCCGCCTCGGATTTGCCTCCCTTAATTTGAAAGAACAACAGAAAGCGATAGAAATTTTAGCCAAATGTTTTAAAGATTAGTTGTACAATACAAGTAAATCACTTTACCCCCACCCTCCGTTATGCCGAATTTTTTTCAATTGCGTTTGAAAATTCATAAAAAACAACCGGAAACATTGTTAATTAATATAAAATAAAGGTAAAACACCTATAATGATAACAATGAAGGCTTAGATTTGCGCCTTCGAATTTTAGAGCGCAGAAGTAAGAAGACAAAATTTTGAGCGAAATATTTGAGATTTTAGTAATTATGTGATAGTTGCTTCATATTTTCGGATATTTTGTGACAAAAAAAGACAAATATCGACTAACAAGCAGCCATAAATCTAAAAAAAATCAATTATTCAATAGAAACGAGAAAATTTTGAGATTTTTCTTTATTTTTTTAATTACAATTTGATTAAAAATGCTGCTTGTTTAGTAATTATTAAAATAAAATAAATTATTTAACATAAAAAATAACATTTTTTATGTTTTTTTACTTTTTTTAAAAAAATTAGCATATTCTTAATAAATTGTTTGTAATATTGTAAATCAAATAGGAACAAAGCGCATTATTACAAAAATATTACAAAAGAAATTGCTGGAATATTAAAAGATAGTGTTACTTTTACACCGTTAAATAAATAAAGTAGTCTTCTCATAATTTAGGTTTATAATTGGTTAGTAAAGGCCCCTGCCCATCAGGGGCTTTACTTATTTAATAGGGCTAGGTAAACAGCGAAGCAGCACTATCCGATCCCTTTTTAATGCCTGTTGCTTGCTTTGCAGATGGTAAATATGGGTTCCCAAATCGTAATTGTAAGCCGGGTACAGCAGGGGATATTTTGGAAAAAGAAGATCTACCCTTTTTTTGTGAGCCAGTCCATTTGGTTGGATGCTTGAATAACAGGTAACGGCTCCTGGCTAACAGCTGTTTTAAAGTATCATCGTTGAAAAAGACCTTGAGCTGATAGCTTTGCCTATTGTTTTTAGCAGCTTCAATAGCCTTTATTTTCTTCATCCAATGCTGTTGCCTGGTGGGTAGCTGGCTGGTTCCATCTTTTCTTCTTTTCCTGCCTTTTCATTTGCGGGTTTTACCAGGAAAATGTATGGCTAACAGTAGCCGCCTGCATTAATATTTTAATTGACATTGCAATTTATCTTTACCCTTTATCGCTTAATTTAAAAAAGCAGGGCAATACAGTTATATCAAAAAGCTTTAGCAGACAAGATTAAAAACCTGGCTCAGCTTTTCGCCAAGCTGGGCCGGCTGAAAAGGTTTGTTAATATAGTCCTGCATGCCCACTGCCCTTATCTTGGTATACAAGTGATGGGAAACTGATGCAGTTATTGCAATGATGGGTATATTTGCCTTCACGGGGTCGCTTAGCGCGCGTATGGCTCTGGTTGCAGTATAACCATCCATAACCGGCATATGGATATCCATTAATACCCCATCAAAAGTTTCATGCAGTAATTTATCGATAGCTTCCTGCCCGTTAACGGCTACCACTGTTTCTATTTCCCATTTGGATAACAGCTTCTCTAAAAGCAACACGTTGATCCGGTTATCCTCGGCAATTAACAGCTTAAGGCCCTTTAAACTGGTTGTGTCAGCTTTAAAAGCGTTGGCTATATGCACCTCTTCTCCGCATAACGGAAATTCAATGGAAAATGTAAATACGGAACCTTCACCCGGCAAGCTTTCCAGTTGAATAACGCTGCCAAAAAGTTTAAGCAATCTTTTAACAATAGCCAGGCCGAGTCCGGTTCCTCCAAATTTACGGGTCGTATCGGACGATGCCTGGGTAAACGGGTCGAATATAGCATCCTGGCGATCTTGTGCAATACCAATCCCGGTGTCACTGATTGAAAAACGGATATTGATCTTATCGCCATCAATGGCAACAACTCTCAGGCCAATTTTTACGATACCTTCGTCGGTAAATTTGATGGCATTGCCCGCAAGGTTGTAAATAACCTGGGTTATCCTGGTCGGATCGGTAATTACCCTTAGGTTTTCCAGTGCCGGATCCAAATCCAGCAGGAGGTTAAGCCCTTTTTCTGCCGCTTTTATTTTAAGTCCCGAATGAATTTGCCCTAATAAAACACCCAGCTGAACCGGTAAAGCTTCCAGCTCGATCTTATCCAGTTCGCTTTTATTGTAATCGAGCACATCATTGATGACCGATAAAAGGTTATTGGCCGAAAACTCCAGTATATCCAATTTATCCTTTTGCTCTTCAATGGCCGTATCCTTCAGCAGATGGGTCATGCCGATCACGCCATTTAAAGGGGTACGCAATTCGTGCGACATGGTTGATAAAAATACTGATCTCGACTCTGCCAGGGCCTTTACCTCTGCAATGTTGTTTTGCAGTTGCATATTAAGTACCTCTTTTTCTTTAAGATTTTGGTGAAATGCCCTGTAGTACAGGTAATGGCTAAAAACAAAGGTGAGAAAGTTTAACAGGATGACAGGGTCCATTCCCGACGAATTCAGCTCCTGTGCGGGAATAGCCAGGTGGCCGATAGCAAGGTATTCGGTAAGTAAATAATAAAAAACCGGTAATATGGCCAATGCGGTATAACAAGCTGCACGTATGCCGCCTATCAGGTAATAACTGACCAGGGTGGTCATAAAAATCAGCTGGACAGTAAGGATATTGATATGCTGTACATATATCAGCAAATTTGACCAGATAACCACTATCCCGGATGACAGCATGATATGTGAAATGATTACCACACTTGCCGGCCGGTATAAAACAACTTTGATTAAAGAAAAAAACAGGATGATGATAAATATGGCGCGAAAAAGCTGGCGGTACTGACCATATTCATAAGCGACAGGTAGCACAATAAGTGCTTTAATAACCGAAAATACGATGATCGTAATGATGATTTGAACCTTTGCCCTTTTAAATGAATCGGGCTCCATAGCCAAAACCTTCTTTAGGGAAAAATTAAAAAAAGGTAATTGTTCTTTCATTCAGATCTGTAAAAAGTGTTTCATTTAGTATCGCTTATACGAAGGATGGCCGAAAGGGTTCTAAAATCATTCTTATCAGGATAACTATCAATCAACGCCGCCTTAAATCCATCCTTCCCTTATTGCTTTACCAATTAATTCCCCGGTACTGTTGAGGTTATTTTTGCGGAGCATATTTTTACGGTGGCTATCAACAGTTTGCTTGCTGATATTTAAAATATCGCTGACCTCTTTACTAAGTTTGCCTTCAATTAGAAGTCTTAGTACTTCCTTTTCACGTTTGGTCAGTACTTCATTGCTTTTAAAAAAGCTGTTTTTTACACCGATGTTCAGATATGATGGTTCACCCTCCATGCCAATTAATGACATCACCGGCAGGCCATCGGTTTTTAAATGAGTAATATCCGTATGCACGCCTAAAGTGCGTATCACACCTCCGTTTTCATCTGTCTGCACTACTGCTACCTGATGTAAAACCCGCATATAATCGCCATTCTTTTTTTTAAACCGGTAATCATACCTAGTTTTATACTTCATCAATTTATCAGGGGGCAATCGCGATAAAAACTGGGCAGTGCGGTTTTCAAAACTCAAAAACCATGGCCTGTCATCAGGATGCATTTTATCCATAATAAATTCTATAGTTACCTCTGATGGATGATACCCCAAAACGTTTTCTATTTCATTACTTACAAGGTCAAATTGTAAACTTTTTAAATTAAAGATGTAATAGTAATAGCCGCCAACCTGGAAAAAATTTAAAAGCCTTTTATATAGATCAAGCTCCATCTGCAGCAAATCCGGAACAGCTTGGCTGGCAACCTGTTTCCAAATCTTATTTGCTTCGTTAGTAAATAGTTCAAGTTTCATAACTTATTTGTAGACGACCTATTTTGTTGCTGTGTTTAACGGTTTAATAAACATCTCTTATAAATGACCGAAGATGATGAAGGATTATATGTTTTTCATATCCATCCTTCCCTTATTGCTTTACCAATCAACTCCCCGGTACTGTTCAGGTTATTTTTTCGGAGCATATTTTTACGGTGGCTATCAACAGTTTGCTTGCTGATATTTAAAATATCGCTAATCTCTTTACTAGGTTTCCCCTCAATTAAAAGTATAAGCACTTCTTTTTCCCTGCCAGTCAATACTTCCTTACTTTCAATAAACGCATTTTTTACATCAACATCCACATATGATGGTTCGCCATCCATGCCGATGTACGATAGTACAGGCTTCCCTTCGGACTTTAAATGAGTAATATCGGTATGTACACCTAAAGTACGGATGAGGCCACCTTGCTCATCATGTTCAATTGCAGCTACCTGGTGCAGTATCCTTATATAATCGCCGTTTTTCTTTTTAAACCGGAAATCGTACCTTACCTTGTATTTAACTAACTTATCTACAGGTAGCTGCGATAAAAATTCGGACGACTTGGTCTCAAAAGCTAAAAACCATGGGCGGTCATCAGGATGCAGGATGTCCATAAAAAGCGGTACAGTAAAGGTTAAATGGTCATATCCCAATACCGTTTCAACCTGTGGGCTTACCATGTCGAATTCCAAAGTTTTGAGATTGAAAACAAAATAATAGTATCCGCCTACCTGGAAAAAGTTTAGCAGTCTTTTATAAAGATCCAATTCAATATGCAAATTATTGGAAGCAGGCTCGCCTGACATTCTCCTCCACAATTTATTTGCTTCATCACGAAAAAGTTCAAGTTTCATAAAGTCTTAAAAAACAAGCAGCTTCGATAAGCTGCAAAAAGAAAACAGCAATTATTAGCACAAAAAGTAAGATGACTGAAAATTTATCGCTTTTTGATTTTTATTAAACAGGCTTTTGGCCAATTGGGGTTTATAAATGTAATAACATTTTTTTAAAAATGAACAATCCCTATAAATGGGGATTTTTTTAATGAGTAAATATGGCTTTTTTTGATACGGCTTTTTTTGCTTTATTATGAAAAAAATATTCAATACTATTTTCACCTTCCATTGTGGATTTTTTGTCCTGTTTTTGATTAATATACTAATTTCATTCAGCTCCTGTCAAAAAACAGGCGCAAGTGGTGATTCATCCGGAGGTTCTCCTGGTGGCGGTCCATCAGCTACCTCGCCCGCTTTAGCCATTACAGATTTTACACCATCAACAGGAAGTTCAGTTACCTTTGTGCTTATTACAGGCACAAACTTTAATACGAATATTTCTAACAATACTGTGAGCTTTAACGGTGTTGCAGCCACAGTACGTTCGGCCACATCTACATCGTTAGTAGTAGAAGTACCCACTGGCGCAACTACCGGCAAAATAACCATAACCGCAAACAACAAAACAGCCACTTCGGCTTCTGATTTTAAAGTGGCTACCGTAAGTACAATTGCTGGCACTGGCGTAACAGGCCATAAGGATGGCAGCGCCGCCACTGCAGAATTTGCTGACATTAATAGCTTAGCTGTTGATGCAGCAGGGAACGTGTATGCTGCAGATCATAGTAATTATTGCGTTCGTAAAATAACACCCGCAGGTATAGTGAGCACATTGGCAGGCAGCCAGCCTGCATATAGCGGTGGTAGCTTTTTGAATGGCACCGGTACAGCGGCAACTTTTAATTACATTGAAGCGATAGCCACAGATGCCCAGGGTGACGTATATGTAGCAGACCCTGTAAATTATGCAGTGCGTAAAATTACACCTGCAGGCGTGGTAACCACCTTAGCCGGTGGTACTGGTGGTAGGGCAGATGGTACAGGCACTGCTGCTCAATTTGGACCAATTATGGGGATTGCCACAGATGCCGCCGGTAATATATATGCAGCAGATCAAGGTAATGGCATTCGCAAAATTACGCCGGCAGGTGTAGTAACCACATTGCACTTCCAATCGAATTCTGGTGTATCGTGGGCCCCTTTTGCTATAGCGGTAGATGCGATGAATAATTTATACGTAACGAGAATTGTAGGACCTGACTATTTTCTTAGTAAAATTACACCAGCAGGAGTTATTACTGATTTCAAGTTTTATAACAATAATGATTTTGACCCTGACGATGCCGGGAATGTTTTGCCAAACACATATTTTGTAGGACCATGTAATATGACGGTAGATGCAGCAGGTAATGTTTATTTATGTAGTAGCGCAGGTGTGCAAAAACTAATTACAGATGCATCGGGAATAACAAACATTGTAAACATAGCAGGCAATGGAGCAGGATATAAAGATGGTGCGGGTACTTCTTCACTGTTTACTGCTATTCAGAGCATTGCCTCAGATGCTTCGGGTAACATTTATGCAGGAGAGGCCATAGGCCGTATTCGTAAAATTGTGCAATAGCAAGTGCCATATCTAATGCAGTTGTAACTACAGGTATAAATCAACAATTCCTTTTTAAGGAATTGTTGATTTATAAATTAGTCAATTTAAAATAGCCCAGGTGGATCTCATCTTCGGGTAACCCATCGACAGGAATTAGCTGAACTTGATATTTTTCTTTTTGAAGCAGCGAAAGCATGTCCTCAATCTCGTAAAGGTCATCCACATCAATGCCATATTTATCGTCGATATGTGAGTTTGCATCGTCAAAAGTATTGTGCTGAAAAAACAAAGTTTCTTTAGCTTCTTTGAAGGCAGCGGTCCTGTCGGGTTTAACGGTAAGTACTATGTAGTGCTGTTCTTCAAATTTGTTGGGCTGATAGCCTCCTAAATTAATAAAGAATAATTTATTTAATTGATTGATTGAATTACCGGCTGAACGCAGTATTATTTTAAGCCGATAGCCTTCAACAACATTTACCTCGCGCCAGGCATCGATATGTATTTTTTCGGGTTCGGGCCAATACGCTTTTATATCCGGAACAAGGTCTTTCAAAGAAGCAGCTACACCAAAAAAAACGTCGTGCTGCTCAATATGCCTGCCCGGCGGCTTGCATCCTAATAATAACATAAAAAGCTTAAGTACAGGCGTTTGCTGTTTGCTGGTATCCATTATTTTGTATAGGTCTTTTGAAAGTATAAAGATAAAATCTTTAACCTATGCCTTTTATGGATGCGCGGACGATTTGTAAACATTCGTTGTTAGGTTTATCAACATCATGAAAGTTTATTGATTCACTTGTTCATTGATCGGATCGATTTGTCATAAGGGCATCAAATTTGTTTAAAAGCATTACTTTAAGGCTGTTTTCTTCGTACTTGCTCATATAAAAAGTAATTTTTACGTTAACGCAATTAATAGAGATTTAAAAATTCAGATCCTCCATAAATGAAAAAGATTGTTTGCTGTTTCGCCTTATTAATAACAACTTGTTATACTGTTTTTGCATTATCACCCAATAGCGATAATAATTATAGCTTAAAAAAGGGACTAAAACCTAAATTAGATACAGCCACCTTTGCTACCGGGTGCTTTTGGTGCACAGAAGCAAAGTTTCAGCAGTTAAATGGTGTCGAAAAAGTTATTTCGGGCTTTAGCGGCGGGCATGTTGCTAACCCCAGCTATAAAGAAGTTTGTACAGGCACAACCGGCCATGCAGAAGCCTGCAATATTATTTATGATCCGGCCAAAATAACCTACGACGAATTATTGGAGGCCTTTTTTGTAGCCCATGACCCTACACAGCTTAACCGGCAGGGTAATGATGTAGGTACGCAGTACCGGTCGGCCATATTTTATCATAATAACGCACAAAAAGAAAAAGCCAATTATTACATTACAAAACTAAACCAGGAGAAGGTTTATAAAAGTAATATAGTAACCCAGGTTGTACCTTATAAAGTATTTTACAAGGCCGAGGATTATCATCAAAACTATTTCAATCAAAACTCAAGTCAGCCGTATTGCAAGTATGTAATACAGCCCGAATTGGATAAGTTTAAACAGGTATTTAAAGACAAGCTGAAGAAAGAATAATTTCAGATGTGCGAGAGATGTGCAAATTTCGGATGTGCAAATGTGCAGATGATTTGACTTGATTGTTCGATTAATTTAATAGGTGGCTCTTATAGCCGGTTCAACCCCTAATGAAATGAAAATAATATTCAATATAATCGCTTTAATGCTATTATCCTTCACCGGAGTTTACGCCCAACAGCTTAAATCAGATAAAGGACACGAGAATAATCCCTATTATTCCAATACCGACACCCGGAAACTTAATGTAAGTGATGCGGAATGGAAAAAAATATTACCCCCTGCATTATATGCCACCGCAAGGGAGCAGGCCACGGAAAAGCCATTTACCGGTAGGTACTGGAATGCCAATGCTAAGGGAACGTATTATTGCGCGGTTTGCGGCAACGTATTATTTAAATCGGATGCCAAATTTTCGAGCACCTGCGGGTGGCCGAGCTTTTTTGAACCTATCCGAAAAAACAGTGTGATCTACCGTACTGATAATTCATATGGTATGCATCGCACTGAAGTGATTTGCGCCCGGTGCGGTTCTCACCTGGGGCATATTTTTGATGACGCGCCGCCGCCAACACATAAAAGATATTGCATGAATTCCATCTCGTTGGATTTTGCGCCGGATGGGTTGGGGAAATGATGGGAAAGGCAGTTGTTTTATGTGTGTTTTAAATGATTAAATTTGTTTAATTAATTTCAATGGTATGTATAAACAGATTATAACGCCCGATAAAATAATCATAGTATTGATTTACCAAAGGAGCTATTCGGTAAAAAATAGAGGTCACCATGATCGAAATAGGTGATCTCAATGCCGGCGGAACCCACCCTACCCCTCCAAAGGGTAAAAAGGTTTCATCAAAAGAACTGCTGGAAACTTTTGGAGCCAATCCTGATTTTCCTTCAATAGAAGAAATTCGCTCAAATACGTGGCCTTCAAAATGGTAATATTTGACACCAATATTCTTATAGAGCTTTACCGTGGAAATGACGCTGTAAGACAGCAGGTAGAAAAGATGGAATCGGGTATTTTTATGTAAGCAGCATAAGCATAGCTGAATTTATAGTTGGCGCAAAGGATAAAGCTGATCTTAAACTAATAGAAAAGCAACTTGAAAAGTATACCGAAATCCCTGTAAATAATGATATCTCAGCTTTGTTTCTAGAGCTTTTTAGGACCTACACCTTAAGCCACAGGCCTGGAATTGCAGATGCACTGATAGCAGCTACCGTGCTTTACTATGATCTTTCATTGTTTACTGCTAATAAAAAGCATTTTCAATTCATCCCTGGAATTCGTTTGTTCTAAAAACACAACTCCTGCACCACCATCCCCTCCGTCATACGGCTTTCCCTGCAAACTATTCTTCTTGTCAGCATCTGCAATAATTTTGTGTATAAAATAACCTATGGTGAAATAAATGAAATTTATTTGCCCGTGAAATTTCTTTAAACAGTTTGCTGTATAATATTAAAACGATACATTAGGAGGATATATAGCCGGAGAGGAGAGGTATTTGCTTATGCATCTATTTTTTATAGAATATTTTTGGCGCCCATCGCCATATTTACTTTTTAGAAAATCAGCTATACCCGTGCTGTTTTTTATTGCTATTTCGATTTGTTCCTGTAAACACTCTAACCCTGCCGGATCCGATCATCCTGCTATCATCAACAAAATAATTGATAGCGCCAACCACCTGGCCGACCGGAAGGGGACGGATTCGGCCTTTAGTTATCTTGATGTACAATATGCTTTAATTCCTGATCCCGGTACAGGCGACCAATGGAAAAAATATTACTTTAAGCAAAAAGAGTGCTTAAAAATTGCCCGGTTAAATAATGACAAGAATCAACTTGCTTTGGCATCAACTTATGCCGACAGCATGTTGCAGGTGATAAAAAACAATCATGCCGAAAAAGCTTACAAAAATGAATTGAGCATTGCCGATTTTTCAAAAGGAGATGCGCTTTTCGATGCTGAGCGATACCAGGAAGCCTATAAGTTTTTTTTTGAGGGTAAATTGCTGGCCGACAAATCCGGCAATCAATGCAGCCATGCTTTTTTTGATAGCCGTTTTGCATTATTAAACTATAAAGAGGCAAAATACCGGCAGGCGGTATCCCTGTTTTTAGAAGCGTATCACGACGACCTGGGCTGCACTATGAATTTTGAAACATTTGCAGCAACCCAAGGCGCATTGGATAACGCAGGTTTAAGTTATGATCACCTGGGCATGGCCGATAGTGCCATTACCTGTTACCTTAACGTTTTGAGGTATATTGATCAAAATGCAAACCGCTTTCCGTATAAAACCCGTTTTTTAAACGATGCACGGGGCGTTACCTATGGCTACCTGGGTATGACTTATCAGCAGAGGGGTAAAGTAGAGGAAGCGGAGAAATGGTATAAAAAGAGCATTTTGCTAAACAACAATGCCGGTAATGAACGGGCAAATACACAAATAATTCAGTTGAAACTGGCCCGTATGTACCTGGAAACAGGTCATATACCCGAATCAGATTCTCTTATCAAAGCCATCCGGGCTTCATTAGATACTTTACACAATGACCGGGCCGAGCTTGATTGGCAAAAATTAAAATGGAATTATCTAAACGCTACCAGGCAACCACAAAAAGCCAACCCCTACCTGCTGACGTATTTAAAACTTAAGGACAGTGCCGATGCCAAAGAAAGAAAACTAGCTGTAGCCGATGCAGGGAGCAGCTTTCAGCATATTCAGCAGGATTATGAGCTGGCTATTTTAAAAAAGGAAAATCAGCTGCGTTCCTTGTCGTTGATACTTACGTTGGGCTTTTCTTTTATGGCTCTATTCATTATCTTTTTGGTATGGAGAGGCTGGCGGATCTCAAAAAAGAGCAATCGCGAACTTACTATGCTTAACCTGCAGATAGAAGAACGGAATTTATACCTGCAAAAAGCGTTGAGTGCGCTTGAGCAAAGCCAGGAGGAAAACACAAAAATGATGCAGATTGTGGCGCATGACCTGCGCAATCCTATAGGTGGTATTACATCTATAGCCTCTATGATGCTTGATGAGAAAAACAGATCGGAAGATGACCAGATGATGCTGGAACTGATTAAAACTTCGGGCCAGAATTCGCTTGAACTGGTCAGCGACCTGTTGCAGGTGCACACCCGCGTAGAAGACCTGAAAAAAGAACCGGTTGATCTGTCGCGAATGCTTCATTATTGTGCAGACTTATTGCATTTTAAAGCCGAAGCAAAAAAACAACAGATCGAGTTGTATGCAGAATCTTTTATGATACCGGTAAGCCGGGAAAAGATGTGGAGAGTAATAAGTAATCTTATTGCAAACGCAATTAAATTCAGTCCCAGTGGCGCTATTATCCAGGTAGAGATGACTGTAAATACCAATGCAGTATTAATAGCAGTTAAAGATCATGGCATTGGCATTCCGGATGAAATGAAGGACAAAATATTCGATATGTTTACCGAAGCCAAAAGACCGGGCACAGCCGGAGAACAGCCCTTTGGCCTGGGATTAGCTATATCTAAACAAATAGTTGAAGCTCACGGCGGCAAAATATGGTTCGTGAGCAAGCCAAAACAAGGCACTGTGTTTTATGTGGAGCTGCCTGTAGCCAGTTGAAAAGGAAACCAATTAATTTAACGGTTACTCCTGTTTACAGGAGAACCGATGTTATTAACCTTGCGAAGAAATAATAGTTACAAATATGCTTCCCTTAGCTTGATCAGCCGTATCCAGTGCATTACTTTCATTATAGGATAAACCGGATCGAACTCAAACCATTTTGCCGCGAAGTTGGCATTATTGGGCCGTTTATGGTGATTGTTTTGAAATAGCTCGCCCAGCATGAAAAAATCAAACGGGGTTGAATTTTTTGATTTATCGCCATTGTCGAAATTGGCATAACCATATTTATGCCCGCACCAATTAACAATAGCACCATGAATAGGCCCCATAAAAAAGTGAATGGGCAGCAATAAAAACATCCACCAGTGGGTAGCGAAAAATATATAAAACGTTATATAAAGGCAGCCAAATAATATACGTGATAAATGTGTTGAACCCCAGTAATCCAGCAAGCGCCATTCGGGGTAATTGCCTTTAAACTGAGCTTCTGGCTCTTTTAAACGTTTCTCGTAAAGCTTATAGCTCTGTGCGGTACGCCACATCATCTGAAAAACATCCTTAAAAAAATATGGAGAATGCGGGTCCTTTTCGGTATCGCTGAATGCATGATGCTCACGATGCATAATTGCATAGGCGCGCGGGTTTAAAAATGACGAACCCTGGCAAATAAACGTAAGCAGGTGAAAAACCCGTTCGTTAAATTTATGGGTGCTGAACATTTTATGTGATGCGTACCGATGCAGAAAAAATGTTTGAAAGAATAAAGAAAGGAACCAGTGGGCTAAAAAGAATATTAATATAATCACAAGGATACAAGCTAATTGGTAATGGAATTGTTTTGATATATAACGCAAAGATACAATTAAAATGATTTGGCAGGTGTAATAGTATCAGCTCAATCATAAATCTTAATTTCAAGATTAAAAGCCGGGCAATAAAAGCAAAAATACTTAACCCCGAATGGGTTTTAAGTTTTGCTCCCTAAATATTTTTAACACTCACACCTCCTGGTTTACCAGTCACTCATTTAAGTGCTTTATTCTCCCGGATTAAATTATTTTCAATAAATAAATGGAATTGCCGGCGAAATGCAACGCGGTGATTTTTAACTAAATAGGAGCTGGCCTCATAGTATGGAAATTGAAATTTTTACAGGTGAAGCGACTAAGATATGGGAGCGTATTGCAGGCGGATCAGCGCCTGATTTATTAAGTAAAGAACTGGAGCTTTATAAAAAGCTTTTAACCTTTTCGCAGGTTGGTGATTACTATTATTATATTTTCAATTTTAAGCATTTACAGTTCGATTTTGTAAGTAAAGAAATAGAAGCAGTGCTTGGCTATGATCCTGCGGAGGTTACCATAGAGTTTATTATGGATAAAATGCATCCGGATGACAGGCCATGGTTTTTGCAATTTCAAAACCGCTCATCCGAGTTTTTGGCTCAGTTGCCCAGGTATAAACTAATGAAGTATAAATCGCAGTTTGATTGCAGGTTTAAAAAAAAGAATGGCGATTATACCAGGTTATTACACCAGTCAGTAGTAATTCAAACGGATGATGATGGTGGCCTGATCAGAACATTGATACTGCATACCGATATTTCACATTTTAAAAAGGAAGGCAGGCCGGTAATGTCATACATCGGTATGGACGATGAGCCATCGTACATGAATATCGATATATCGAATCTGTTTGTTGAAAATAAAGAAGCATTGAGCAGGCGTGAAAAAGAGATTCTTAAGCTTTTAATTGAAGGTAAATTAAGTAAAGAAATCGGTGCGGTTTTAAATATCAGCAAACAAACCGTTGATACGCACAGAAAAAACATGCTCCACAAAAACAAGCTAAACAGCACGGGCGAGCTGATAGGCAAAGCGATAAGAAACGGATGGCTTTAATAAAAATACCTATAAATGGGTATTTTTTTGATGGAATGAATTCACTTTTTTTGACCCGGATAACTTTTAACGATTATGGAGTACCTATTGCCATTATTGTGTGCGGCGGCTTTTTTAATAATAAACACAAAAGAAAAGATTAAAACAGCCTTAAATGCGCTATTATTAAATGACAAGGTAAAAACTAGAGTTTTTACAAATGAAATTAAAAAGGAAACGATTGACTATAGTCAATTAAAAGATTTTGTAAACATTATCGCCACCGATACAAACCGGTATAAAAGAAATGATGCTGTAAAAACAAACGGGAAGGAGTTTTTGGATGTTAGATTTGAGGAACAGCAACTGCATTAAAATTTAAGCAGTATAAATAATGCCCGTTAAAAGAAAATCGTTTAATTCAATCCCCAAAAAAGAGGCTGTCTTGATTTAAGGCAGCCTTATCTTTTTTACGCTTTTATTAAAATCCGAAACCCTCCTAATCTCCCGATAACTATCTGGATCTCTAATCACCAATACTAAATTCCTCAGCCAATAGCTTATACGAGCTCAGCCTGTCTTCAAAATACTCTGTAATGGTAACGGCAATTATTTCGTTTACATCGTATTCATTGGCAAGCTCAGTTAACCTGATTTTCATTTGTGCCGGCGTACCTGTTATTACGCGCTTACGGTTGTACAAAATTCGCTCCTGTTCCAGGGGAGAATAAGTTACATCTTTAATATCATCATAGCCTGCCGACGAAAGACCTGCGCCTTTTTCAAACTGGTTAAAACGGTAATCCATCAATGCCTGGTGCTGTCGTATTTTTTCTTCATCCTCCGAGCAAAACACAAATATGGCTACGTTTGCCTGCTGTTCCTTCAACTCTTCCGACGGCTGAAAACGCTGTCTGTAGGCCGCAACTGCCTGCGGGCCGCCTATAGGATTAATGAAGTGTGCAAATGATAAACCCATGCCAAAGTGAGCGGCAAACAAACCGCTCTCGCCGCTTGAGCTTAGCAGCCACATAGCCGGTACTGTTTTCACCTGCGGAATGGCGCGTATTTTTGCTTGCGGCGTGCCCGGTTCGCCGGTATCATGAAAATAATTATTCAAATCATACAACTGCTCTATAAAATCCTGTTCTCTGAATTGGTTTGAAGGATTAAGCATAGAAGCAGTAAACCTGTCGGTTCCCGGCGCACGACCCATTCCCAAATCAATCCGTCCGGGAAATAAGGCCTCCAGCATCCTGAAGTTTTCGGCCACTTTTAAAGCGCTGTGGTTGGGCATCATCACCCCGCCCGAGCCTATGCGGATGTTTTTAGTTTGCCCGGCAAGGTGCGCCATCAAAACTTCGGGCGTTGAACCGGCCAGACTGCCGGTATTATGGTGTTCAGATACCCAAAAACGGGTATATCCCAATTGGTCGGTATATTTTGCAAGCTCAATGGTTTCCTTAACAGCTTGCTCTGCTGTAACGCCTTTACGTACCGGAGATTGATCGAGCACGCTAAGGTGGATGTTATTTGTGTTCATTGTATTGTAAAACACAAAAGTACTGAAGCAGTTGTACTGGGATTGTAAAGATTTGAGATGTGAGACAGGAAGCCGCTACCCATTTATCCTGCAACATAAAAGAAGATTAAGTAAAAAGCACCATAAATACACTGATTATTACCATACTAGCACTTCGGATGCCCCTAATTTTGAGCACAGTTAGTAAGCATTAACCAGGAAAAAATTAAGCCGCCAAACCGATGTTGATATAGTTCATTGAAAGTGGCGGATTATAAGAATTATATGAAAAGTGAATTTCCGTTATTTGACATTTGCCATTTTAACGAGCACAAAAAAGTAATCGTCAGCAGGCTTGGCGTGTTTCTAAAAAAATTTAAAAAGACTGATTTCCCCCGCCGTCATGATTTTTATCATATGGTTTTGTTTACGGATGGATCCGGAAGGTTTTCTATAGATTATCAAACGTGTACAATCAGGCCATTTCAGTTTTATTTTATGGCGCCGGGACAAATACACAACTGGTACTTTGACGGTGATATGGATGGATATGTCATCAATTTTTCGGCTCATTTTTTTCAGTCATTTTTGTTAAAAACCGATTACCTGGATCAATTCTTCTTTTTTAACGGAAATGTACAGGATTGCGTTATTGAAATACCGGAAGCGCTGAGACCTGCTATAATTGAACTGCTCAAAAAAACAATTGCGGAGACAGAAGGAGAAAACAAGTTTAAGAACGACACGGTTAGAGTGCTTTTGCTACAGTTGTTTATGGAAATAAGCAACCTGGATACCCGAAATAAGCCGTCGTCTTATGAATCGGGCAAAAACGCATTGCATCAAAACTTTGAGAGGCTGATCGATCAAAATTATCTCAGTCTGCGTCTTCCCAAACAATATGCAGAACTGTTAAATATAACACCAAATCATCTGAATAAGTTGTGTAATGAGCTGCTGGGAATATCCGCAGGTGATATGATCAGGAACAGGATAATACTGGAGGCGAAACGGCTGCTTATCAATTTAAAATTAACGGTCACAGAAATTGCATACAGACTCAATTTTGAAGATAGTTCCTATTTCTGCAAACTTTTCAAAAAGCAAACGGGGATGACCCCGAAAGCATTTAGAAATCATCATAATTTGAATATACATTAAAGGATAAATCAATATCCTATTTACCACACACAATATGAGGCGGACTAAATTGATTTTAAGTAATTTTTATAGTGCTGATGATTTGAAACAAGGCATCGACGTGTTGCAGCGTTATCACGTCCCCATTCTTGAAATATATCTGTCAAAACCGGTAAAAGGGATTGAAGAAAAATTACATGTTAAAAAACTTCGGTTGGGGCATGCGGCTATTAAATTCGGTTTCCCTACAGGAATGGTCCTCTCAACATTAATCTTTTACACTATTGAACTGGGATGGCCATTAATGAATTCAAATTCGGCTTATCGGTTCATTATCACCCTTTTTTTAATGGTGGCAACATTTCTTTTCGCTAACTATTTATTTCCGGGCCATGCACCAAAAGTTATTAATCTTTCACCATCCGACGGCAGGTTTCTAATCATAGTTGATGCCAAAAGCATTACAGGTTGTAAAGGGTTAAAACACCTCTTTGAATATGCGGAGGCTATTGAAATGAGTCCGTCAATAAAAAAAACCGTAACCATTTAAGAATAGTAACTAAACAAAAGCCAGCCCCATTTTAACCCAACATCATAATTTAAAAATGATCACAAAAAATAATTTCGACCAGCAGTTTGTATTCACAGGCAAAGCAAAGATTTGGAGTTTAGCTATGATAGCATTAGGAATTACAGGTACCGTATATGGCTTTATGTCGGGCAGTGGCGAACGCACATTTTCAAATTTACTGCTGATGGCGTATTACTTCGTGAGCATTTGCATTTCTGGAATTTGTTTTTGTACAATTCAGTATGTATCGCAGGCAGGCTGGTCGGCTGCCATTCTCCGCATTCCGCAAGCATTTTCCAAAATGCTGCCAATTGCATCAGTAATACTGCTGGTAATTATCGGCGCAGGAATATTTACTACGCATACCGGTTTGAATGAATATGGAAAACAAACGGTTTTGCCATACCTCTACAAGCTTTGGGCAGTAAAGGGTGTTACAACACCAGGAAACGCAAACTATGATGCCAATATTGCCGGTAAAGCCGGATACTTAAATCTTCCGTTCTTTTTTATACGCGAAATAGGCTACCTGGCATGTTATAGTTTTATGGGTTGGCTGCTGGTAAAATACTCGTTTAATGAGGATAAGATCGGCGGGATGTCCAACTACAAAAAGAGTTTTACGCTATCATGCATATTCCTGGTGATTTTTGGGTTTACTATTCCATTGTTTGCCTTTGATACCATTATGTCGTTAGAGGCACATTGGTTTTCTACCATGTTTGGGTGGTATAATTTTGCGGGCCTTTGGGTAAGCGGGATGGTGGTAATTACACTGGTTATAATTTACCTGCAGGAAGCCGGATATATGCCATGGGTAACAGCCGACCATATTCACAGTTTAACGACCCTGATATTTGGCTTTTCTATTTTTTGGACTTACTTATGGTTCGGGCAGTTTTTGTTAGTGTGGTATTCCAATCTTCCGGAAGAGGCCGTATATTTTTATAAAAGATGGGAGCCGGAGTTTAATTTCTGGTTCTGGTTAAATATGACCATCAATTTTTGCGTGCCATTATTTGTGATCATGTCGCGCGACTCCAAGCGTAAAATGAAAACTGTAAAAGTGACTTGCATCCTGCTTATTATCGGTCACTGGCTGGATTACTGGCAAATGATTATGCCCGGAACAACTGGCCCGCAATCACATTGGTATACTGAAATTGGCCCAATTGAAGCTGCCGTTTTTATAGGCTTTGCAGGGTTGTTTATTTACCTGATGTTAAATTCTTTAAGTAAATTCAAAACGCTTGCCCCCATTAATCATCCTTTTATTGAAGAGAGCCTTCACCATCATATTGTATAACTGTCTTAAAATAAAATGCCATGTTAGAAATTGCTTTTATCCTTACCGTATATTCCATTATTAATTGTTTCCAGTTTGCTGCGGGCATCCTGGCAAACCAAACCGGCCGGAGTTTTTGGCGATGGTTTTGGATCTCGCTGATTATTCCAATCATTTCGCTTTGGATTTTGATTTATTTGTGGGATGATAAAGAAGTAAAAACAGCCGTATAGCAAATGAGGCGATTAAAGTTCGCCTCATTTACCAGTAGATTACCCAAAACAAAATTTTGTAGCTTATTTCTTCCTTTCGCCTTTCATTTTTGATGCTATTTCCAAAGCCTTGTAAGCATTTACAATACCGCCGGTTTTTGACAATGAAGCAAAGTCAACTTTTTCGGTTTTCGAACCTGGTTTTATTACCATGGTACCGGTTAGTGGGGTTGCCGATTGTAAAATAGCGTGTTTAACCTGGCTTGCACTTAAATCAGGATAGTATTCCAAAATTAAAGCTGCAATGCCCGAAACGATAGGCGATGAAAAGCTGGTGCCGTCTTCTGTATTAAATTCGGCATCCATGTCTATTGAGGTAACCTTAACACCCGGAGCAAAAATATCCACGTTGTTTTTTCCATAATTGGTAAAGGTTGCTGCAAGGTTTTCGTCTAATTTAGGTCCTGATGCGCCAACGCTGATCACATTATCTGTTGTTGAACCATCCAAATAGGTATCATTGGGGAATTGCGGGGTTTTGTCAACATCCTGATTGTCATTGCCCGATGCCATTACTAAAAGAACATCCTTAGCGGCAGCATATTTAAAGGCCTCATCAACCCAGGCTTTATGCGGCGATATTTTTTTACCAAAGCTCATGTTAATCACTTCGGCGCCGTGGTCAACCGCGTAATGTATCGCGTTAGCAACATCCTTATCATATTCATCGCCGTTTGGTACCGCTTTAACCGACATGATCCGTACGTTGTCAGCAATACCATCAATGCCATATCCGTTATTACGTACCGCGCCAATTAAACCTGCAACGCCTGTACCATGCGATGCATCTGCATTTTTCAACACATTGTTTCCGTAAGGTTTGCCATCGTTAACATCCGGATCGTCACCTACAATGCGTTTACGTGCATCCAGATCGGGATTAACGCTGTTGTTTTGCTTGGCATAATATTCAGAAAGATCCTTCAATACTTTTGCATTGTTAGTGCTTTCGCCGATTTGCGAAAATACCGACTCCCATACCGTTTTGCTTTGGTTAATGGTATCATTAGCTGTTTTTATCCTGTCAAGGTCGCCCTTGTTAAAGGTTTGGTCCGACTGTAGCTTCAACTCTCTTTTAATATAGTAGTTAGTTGCCGAAAGTACATTCACTTCGGTAGTCAAATCCTTAATCTCAGCCTGGGCTTTAGTGTAAGTTGAATCGTAATTAGCTTTTACGCTCTCCCAAAAGGCAAACTCTTTTTCCTGGCCTGCCGGGGCCGAGCCAATATTGGCATACTTGTCTTTCAACTTAAAGTATTGCCTTACTTCTTCTGTAGTTTCGGTATAATCAACCTTACCGCCTTTACCACCTAAAAAATCCCATCCATGCACGTCATCAACCAGGCCATCGTGGTCATCATCAATGCCATTATTTGGTATTTCTTTGGTGTTTACCCATAAAATGCTTTTCAAATCATTTTGCGAAGTATCAATACCGCTATCTATGGTGGTAACAATTACAGTTTTGCTTTTCTTTCCTTTTAAAAACAGGTAAGCCTGGTTAAGGCTCACGCCATAAAAGCCATCGGTTTTTAAATCCATTTGATGCCAGGCTTTTGGCGGCTCAGGTTCAGGTTTCGGTATTTGCTGCCCAAAAGCATTCAGGCTGATAAATAGCGCCCCACATACCAGGGAGCTTAGGGCGTAATTTTTTAGTTTATACATTTAGTTGGTTGATTAAGTAAGGCCCCCTCTAAATCTCCCCCGGTAGGGGAGACTTTAAGAAAATAATTTCCAAGTCCTCCCTACCGGGGAGGATTTAGGTGGGGCTTCACCAATATTTACAAATCAAATTTAATTCCTTGTGCCAAGGGTAACGTTTTTGAATAATTAATAGTATTTGTTTGGCGCCTCATGTAAACTTTCCAGGCGTCTGATCCTGATTCGCGGCCGCCGCCGGTTTCTTTTTCTCCGCCAAACGCGCCGCCTATTTCTGCGCCCGATGTGCCGATGTTTACGTTGGCTATGCCGCAGTCAGAACCACCGTAGGATAGAAATTGTTCGGCCTCTCGCAAATTTCCGGTCATTATAGCGGAGGATAAGCCCTGCGGTACTCCGTTTTGCAAAGCAATAGCTTCTTCCAGCGTTTTGTATTTGATCAGATACAGGATAGGCGCAAAGGTTTCGTGCTGCACAATTTTGTAACTGTTCTCTACTTCGGCTACGCATGGTTTAACATAACAACCGGATTCGTATCCTTCGCCTTTAAGTTCGCCGCCTGCAACTACAAACCTGCCGCCTTCGGCTTTACATTTTTCAATCGAATCTAAATAAAGTTTTACCGCATCCGTATCTATCAGCGGCCCCATATGATTGTTTTCGTCCAACGGATCACCAATGCGGATCTGTTTGTAGGCATTTACCAGCTTTTGTTTAAATTGTTCATACACACTTTCGTGGATGATGAGCCTGCGGGTGCTGGTGCAACGCTGACCTGCAGTGCCTACCGCGCCGAATACTGCGCCAATTAATGACATATCCAGGTCGGCATTTTCACTAATGATGATGGAATTGTTGCCACCGAGTTCCAGCAAGCTTTTGCCCAGGCGTGCGCCCACCGCCGCGCCAACCGCTTTACCCATACGGGTTGAGCCGGTTGCGGATATTAAAGGCACGCGGGTATCATTAGCCATCAGCTCACCAACTTCGCGGTCGCCAATAACGAGGCACGATACCCCTTCGTCAATATTATATTTTTTAAAGATTTCCTGCGCAATATGCTGACAGGCAATAGCTGTTAACGGTGTTTTTTCGGATGGTTTCCAGATACAGACATCGCCGCAAACCCAGGCAAGCATAGCGTTCCAGCTCCACACCGCCACCGGGAAGTTAAATGCCGAAATAATGCCCACAATGCCTAAAGGATGATATTGCTCATACATGCGGTGCTGCGGCCGCTCTGAGTGCATCGTTAATCCATATAGCTGGCGGCTTTGCCCAACTGCAAAATCGGCAATATCAATCATTTCCTGTACTTCGCCATAGCCTTCCTGCAGGCTCTTACCCATTTCGTAGGATACCAGCTTACCCAGATCCTGTTTTTTATCGCGCAAAGCATTACCAATTTCACGTACTATTTCGCCGCGTTTGGGTGCGGGTACGGTACGCCAGTTTATAAATGCCTTTGCCGCCTGCTCAACCACCTGGTTATAATTACCGGCAGTGGCTATTTTTACCGATGCTATTTTTTTACCATCCGTTGGCGATACAATATCTTTTACTGCAGCGCCCGGGCTGCTTGCCCATGTGTTGCCGGTACTAAAGGCTTCATTTATGTCGTTTACATGTAAACGATTTAGAATTTCTGATATATTGAGGCTCATAATTGTTACTTTTGCCAAAGGTAAAAATCTTTAAGGCAATTTATACCAACTCATCCCTTGCCGGCAAAATGATTTGCATTAATTATCAAGGCTTTGTAAATCGTCCTGTTAACAATGTTTGAATGTTGATAACTATTTTGCATTATGGATGTTTATTACTTGTAATTTGATCTCAGTTAAGAATCTAAAAGCGATTTTGAAGGCCTTAATTGAGTACATGTTCTGAAACAAAATTGAATGGAAGAAGAATTTGAATTTGGTTTTACCGAAGATCCAAAGTTTTCGGTAGAGCGGTACGAAGAAATGATTCGCAATCATGATCAGTACTTTTTTGATGCCCAGGCGTTTGAGAACATAATCGACTACTACATCGAGAAGAACGATCCGCCAAAAGCTTTACAGGTGGCAGAATATGCCAGGAACCAGCATCCGTTTGCTGCTGTTTTTCTGATAAAGCAGGCACAGCTTTTAGTGGTTTCCAACCAGGTAACCGAAGCATTTGAAGCCCTTGAAAAAGCCGCAATGCTGGAAGCATCAGACCCCGACATCTATATCATCCGCGGTAACCTGTACGAAAGTATGGAGCGCTATGGCGAAGCCCTGGAAAACTATGAAAAAGCGCTTGACCTGGCCGAAGAAACTGACGAGGTATTATTACATATAGCTTATGTTTACCAAAACATGGGCGATTATGATACCTCTATCACCTACCTGAAGCTTTGCTTAAAGCAAAACATGGAAAACCAGGATGCGCTTTATGAACTGGCATTTTGTTACGATGTAATGGATAACCAGCAGGAAAGCGTGCTGTTTTACCAGCAATACATCGATAACGAACCTTACAGCTACGCTGCCTGGTATAATTTAGGCAACGCCTTTACCAAGCTGAGCCTGTTTGAAAAAGCCATTGATGCATATGATTATGCTATATTAATAAAGGACAGCTTTGCATCGGCTTATTTTAACAAAGGCAATGCATTGGTGAACCTGGAGAAATATGCCGAAGCAATAGAAGTTTATCGGCAGACCTTTGAATATGAGCAGCCCAACGCCGATACCTATTGTGCTATTGGCGAGTGCTACGAAAAGCTGGAGCAGATGGACGATGCGCGTGCTTTTTATAAAAAATCGGTTAAAATGGATCCTAAGCTGGCTGATGCCTGGTTTGGGATAGGCGTTACCCTTGATTTTGAGGAACGCTACTTTGAGGCCCTGCATTTTTATAAAAAAGCCCTCGATCTTGATATTGCCAATGCCGATTACTGGTTTGCCATTGCCGATGCCGAATATAAGCTGGGCCACATGGATGAAGCCGAACACGCCTACGAAAAGGTGGTAGAGCTTAATCCTATAGATGTGGATGCCTGGTTAGACTACTCATCTATTTTGTATGAGCAGCAGCGTTTGGTTGACGCGATAGAGATTATAGCACAAGCTATAAAAAACAATCCCGAAGCAGCCGAGCTTTATTACCGCATGGTAGCCTATTTATTTGCCAAAGGCGAATACAACGAAGCACTTAACCACCTGGAACTGGCCCTGGCATCTGACCCGGAAAAACATTATATCCTGTTCGATTACTTGCCGCAATTGCAAAAGAATAAGGTGATTGTGGATATTATAAATAGGTATACTAAGTAGTGATTAGAGATAGGAGATTAGAGATTAATTGAGAAAAAGCTAATCTCTAAATCACTGATCTTCTAACCTCTAAAAAAACCTGAAATTTTAAGAAAATTTCAGGTTTTTTTTATGACCTTTACGCCATTAAAACTTTTAGTTATAGTCTATAACCAAATTGATGTTTATGAACTACCAGATCAATAACCTGCCTGAACGCGTTGTTAAACCCCGAAACAGCGGCATTACCATGGTGATGGATAAGGGGCTGAGTTTACGGCAGGTAGAAGATTTTATTGAAGTTGGCGGTTTGTATACCGATGTTGTTAAGTTAGGCTGGGCAACCTCCTACGTAACTCCAAACCTGACCGAGAAACTAAAGATCTACCGTGATGCCGGCATCCCTGTTTATTTTGGCGGAACATTGTTTGAGGCCATGATCGTTAGAAATCAGTTTGATGATTATTGCCGTTTACTGGATAAATTTCAAATGGATTATGCCGAAGTATCGGATGGTTCCATTACCCTGGAGCATGACATCAAGTGCGAGTACATTCAAAAATTATCCAAACAGATCACGGTAATATCCGAAGTAGGGTCAAAAGACGTTCAAAAAATATTTGCGCCTTATAAATGGATCAAACTGATGCAGGCTGAAATTGAAGCCGGCTCATGGAAAGTAATTGCCGAGGCCCGCGAAAGCGGCAACGTAGGCATCTACCGCGACTCAGGAGAAGTAAGGCAGGGACTGGTTGATGAGATCCTGACACAGATCCCCGAAGAGAAAATAATATGGGAGGCCCCGCAAAAAGCGCAGCAGGTTTGGTTCATAAAACTAATAGGCGCTAATGTAAATTTAGGCAACATCGCTCCAGCGGATGTGATCCCGTTAGAGACTTTGCGCCTGGGAATACGAAGCGATACGTTCGATCATTTTTTGTAGAGGGAATACATCATTATTTTGCTATATCAGACTTACGAAGTTTTTAAACGGCAAAGCCCTCAATGAGGCCATTGAAAAATAAACAATTCCGAATTAAACTAAGTCTTTTTTTTTGGACGGTAGCAGGGCTTATACTTAATAGCGGCGTGGCCCAATCAAAAGCTGCGAATTTGCAAAATCAATTTCACGCACGTATATTTGATTAATAAAACACACGTGCAATGACAACAAAGCTTACATTGACAATGGAGGATGGCGTAATTGATTCCGCTAAAAAGTATGCCCGTAAAAAGGGCGAAAGTTTATCCGGCATTGTAGAAAACTATTTAAAATCGATAACTACCCAGGAAGAAACCAGGGAAGAGCTATCCCCCAAAGTAACCAAACTAATGGGTGCAATTAAATTACCGGAAGATTTTGATTATAAAAAGGAATTGGGCAATGCTTTATTAAAAAAATACAAGTGATTCGATGAAACATATTTTCATGGATACCAATGTTGTTATTGACTTTTTGGCAAACCGGCAACCCTTCTCTTTAGACGCGGCCCGGCTTTTTAATTTGGCTGTTGGTGGCAAGGTTATAATCTATATTTCAGCAGTTTCATACAACAATATTTATTATATTTTAAGACAATCTTTAACCCGTAATGCTGCTATTAAATTATTAGCGGAACTGGCAGAAATGTCGGAAATTGTTGATGTTTCCGGTTCGATCATCAGGCAATCATTGAAAACCGACTTTAATGATTATGAAGATTCTATTCAATACTACTGTGCCCTCAGTATTCCGCAAATTGATTTTATTGTAACACGCAATACAAAAGACTTTAAGAAAAGCACCTTGTCTGTATTGACACCTGCAGAAGGGCTTGCTTCTTTTGCTGTGTGATTCTTGCCATCTTCAATAGTTGAATTATGAAAATATCAATTTCACTTATCTTAATATTTATCACTGCCGCTTCATTTGCTCAAAAGAGCGTAATAGTAATCAAAGCAAACTCCAAAAAAGCGTTTATTATTGAGGGCGAAGATGACCGGCATAATTGGAATTTAAGCCCCGAAACTAAGCTTGACGTTTATACCATAACAAAAAGCATAAAACCCCAATGGGTTAAGTTTTATACCGATATCGACTCCATTAAAGTTAAAATAAAACCGGGTAAGCATTTCGATTTTATAGTGCTGCTAGATAATAAAGATAGCTGCCACACAAGAATTGAAAGCCCGCCTATTAAAAACTATTCAAAAAAAAGACCGGTAACCCACGATACGATTCCGTTTACCCTAACGGACTTTAACAATGTGAAAATTAAGGCTATTCTTAATAATACCGACACATTGAACCTGATGTTTGATTCGGGCACTACAGGATTGTTATTAACCAACGCCGCTATCAAAAACAAAACACATTTATCAAACAATTCAAAAGCCGACAATACTTTAAAGATTAGAAATTTAGTTTGGGATAGTCTGCAGGTTTACCCGGTAGAGCTATCAGGACAGGGCACCGACGGAAGATTTGGCTGGGACTTGTTTGATGGGAAAATTGTTGAGATAGATTATGATAAAAGTATTTTCATCGTTCAGACTAATTTGCCCCGGATAAATGAAGTATATTCAAAGCTGAACATGGAATACATGCATACTTTATTTTGTATTACGGGAGAGCTGGAAATAAAAAACAAAAAATATAAGAACCGATTTCTTTTTGACAATGGCTATCAACGGACTGCCATGTTAGATACCGTGCTGATGAATGAGCAGCATTATCCGAAAGACTTAACGGTAATAAAAAAAGTGATCATGAAAAATGGACAAGGCAAAGATGTACCTATAATCACAGTGAACAATGAACAACTTAACCTTGGGAAACAGGTACTATTGAACATCCCCGTACAGCTATTAGCAACATCTAATCCCGCCCGGTTTAAGACACACATTTTAGGAAACGAAGTTTTAAAACGATTCAATACCATTCTTGATTTTCAAAATAACTTTGTTTACCTGAAGCCTAATGGCTTAATGAATTTGCCTTATAAGGATGCGGAGTAAGGAAATGAAACTGCAATCAGTTCAGTCGCTTGCTTTTCGTCTTCACTCACCTTTTATCAACTTCCTCAACGTAACCACATGCGCAAATAACACAACAGGTACTATACAGCATGGCAGCCATATAAATGGAAAATAAAGCAAGGCTATATTTGGCTGGCTAAATCCAAATTGCTGAATAGGAAATGGCGCCGACAATAACGCCATAGCAACTATATTGGCAAGCATCAATAAACAAGCTATGTTCCATGCTATTAGCACGCTTCTGTTCAGCGGATTTTTAACGTATCCAAAATAATAAACTAATGGCGCGGTTAGTCCGCAAAGTATGTCGAAGTTCCTGCCTTCAAATGTCATTATTCCGGGGATAGTTTTATGCAGAAACAGCCAGTATAAACCCAGCTCAACCGGTATTCGTACGATATGCAGAAGGGTTAATTGTTTCACATTATAGCCATCCATTGCCTGTCTTCCTTTTTTAGTAAAAAACATTACTGCTATCAATATTATCGGCGGCAGCAGCAACAGGGCAAACCGTGGGGGCATCACATTGGTAACCGTGTAAAATCCCGTAAGGCTGATTACTGCCTGCAGCGCCAGCCATAGCAGCACAACTATGATTACCGGTTTTGAATAATTGGTGGCATTATATAGTAAGACTAAGGTTAAAATTGTGGTGAGTATAAATACGGTACTGATGTAAATTGGTAATTGTTCCATGGTTTAATTGTTTTATAAAACAAAGGAACCAGAATAAAAAGGCAGGCATCTTGCCAATTGGCAAGAAATGAGCAGGTTGCTATTTTCTTGCCACTTCTTTTCGTATCCTGCTTAAAGAGGTGTCGGTAATGCCAAGGTACGAGGCTATGTTTTTTAAAGGCGCATGCTGAAAAATCTCAGGATTGGTTTTTAACAAATGCTCATAGCGCTCTTCGGCTGTTTCGGTGATTATGGATAGCGTCCTGGTTTTAAGTTCTGTAAATCCTTTTACCAGCACCGATCTTCCGAATT
>Ga0206874_1001_pt2 | contig 70065 bp, 53 predicted proteins | sample Alteio_BWOrgCont_12_FD_152629 | JGI IMG/M metagenome (GOLD analysis project Ga0206874, IMG submission 152629) | Enriched cells from forest soil in Barre Woods Harvard Forest LTER site, Petersham, Massachusetts, United States -... | ecosystem: Environmental > Terrestrial > Soil > Temperate forest >...
GCAATACTCAGTGCAATAAAAATACCTATAGATATTTTTCCGCAGCTCAACCTGCCTACTATTTATGTTATTGAATCATATGGTGGTATGTCGCCCCAGCAAATGGAGGGTTTTTTTGCCACCCGTTTGCAGGATCAGTTTTTATATGTCGATGGAATAAAAAACATCAGCAGTAAAAGCATACAGGGCTTAACCATTATTAAAATAGCTTTTTACGAAACTACCAACATGGCCGAAGCTTCGGCCGAAGTAGCCCTGCAGGTTAATCGTGCTCAAAGCTTTTTTCCGCCGGGCGCTTTGCCACCGCAGGTTGTACGGTTCGATGCTTCATCACTGCCCGTTGGCGAATTGGTGCTGGATAGTAAAAGCGAAAGCCTTAAAGATATTTATGACATGGCTGCTACGCGCATCAGGCCCATGTTTGCCACCATCCCCGGCCTGTCGGCGCCTCCTCCGTTTGGTTCAAATGCCAGGTCGATCATTTTTAGTGTAGACCCTGACAAACTGCGCAGCTATAACCTCACTCCCGACCAGGTGGTTGATGCATTATCGCAATATAACGTTATGTCGCCCTCGGGAAACCTTAGGTTGGGCAACACGATGTATATCACTACCATGAATTCACTGATCACCAACTCCAAAAATTTTGAAGACATTCCGGTGATCACAAAAAACGGTGTGCCCATCTATGTAAAAGATATAGCAAGGGTTACCGATGCAGCCGATATCACAGTTGATTATGCCCTTATCAACGGCAAGCGGTCGGTTTATATCCCCGTAATTAAAACCGCTTCGGCCTCAACCTGGACAGTAGTTCAGGATTTAAAAAGCAAGCTGCCTGAAATGCAGAATTTACTGCCCGACGATGTAAAAATATCTTACGAGTTCGACCAATCCATATTTGTGGTAAACGCGGTAAAAAGCTTAATGACCGAAGGCGGGCTTGGCGCATTGCTTACGGGGCTAATGGTGCTCCTTTTCCTTCGCGATTTAAGAAGCAGCCTGATTGTGGTTATTACCATACCCGTATCTATACTCATAGGCGTACTGCTGCTCAGCTTATTTGGCCAAACCATTAATATTATGACCTTGAGCGGACTGGCATTGGCTATTGGTATCCTGGTAGACCAGGCGACGGTAACTATAGAGAACATACACCAGCACCTGGAAATGGGAAAATCCAAACGGTTGGCTATATACGATGCCTGTGAAGAAATATCGTTCCCTTTACTACTCATTCTGCTTTGTATCCTGGCTGTATTTGCACCATCGTTCCTGATGAATGGAGTGCCCAAGGCTATGTTTTTACCACTATCCATGGCTATTGGCTTAACCATGAATGTATCTTACCTGTTGGCGCAAACTTTAGTACCGATTTTAAGTAACTGGATGATTAAAGCCGAACGCTACCAAACATTGCACCACGGAAAACAACCCGTAAATACGGATGAAGTATTAGATGAAAAGAAGCAAAAAGAAGGGGATAAAAATAGAAATGCAATAAAAGATCATCCCCAGGATGACGATTTTTTCGAAAAGATAAAATCGCGCTTTATTGCAATTATCAGTCGTTTAATGCCTCGTAAAAAGCGTATTGTACCTGTTTACCTGGTAATAGTTATCATGCTTGCCGGAATCGGCTTCGTGATAATAGGTAAAGATATGATGCCAAAACTAAATAACGGCGAGTTCCAGATAAGGATGAAAGAGCCTGAAGGTACCCGGCTGGAACGAACGGAAGATAAATTTAAACAAGTTTTGCACATCATTGATGAAACTGTTAATCATCATATAAAAATCTCGTCAGGCTACATCGGTTTGGTACCCAGCAGTTTTGGCAGCAGTAACCTGTATGTTTTCAATACGGGTACGCACGAGGCTGTTTTACAGGTAAACCTGGACGAAAACTATAAAATAAATCTCGACGAGCTAAAAGACGCTCTTCGTAAAAACATTGCGGCTGCGCTTCCTGAAATGACTATCAGCTTTGAACCTATAGACATGACGGAAAAGATAATGAGCCAGGGTGCTTCAACTCCTATTGAGGTACAAATCGCAGGGAAAAACATGAACCAGATTGAAACCTATGCGGATAAAGTTTTGGGTAAATTAAAACAAATACCATACCTGCGCGACGTACAGATAGATCAGCCCTTAAAATTTCCTACAATTGCTATTACGCTTGACCGGCTAAAGGTTTCACAACTCGGGTTGAATGTAAAGGATATTTCCCGATCAGTAACTGCAAGTACCTCGTCCAGCCGGTTTACCGAAAAAAACCTGTGGCTTGATGTAAACAACTCCTACACCTACCAGGTGCAGGTTGAAATACCCGAATACATCATGGAATCAATGGATGAGCTAAAGGAAATACCTTTGGTAAAAGGCCAGAGCAGCCCTACCCTTGCCGATGTTGCTACTTTTAACGTTGTCACAGCTCCCGGTGAGTATGACCGCACAGGCCCGAGGCGCTTTATTACCATAAGCGCCAACATTTATAAAAAAGATTTAGGTACTGCTACTACTGCTGTTCAAAAAGCGGTAAAATCATCGGGCGAACCGCCAAAAGGTTTAGTTGCCCAAATTGGTGGTATGTCAAGCCTTTTAACCGACACATTAAGCAGCCTTCAAAATGGACTGGCATTTGCCGTGCTGGTGATTTTTTTATTACTGGCAGCCAATTATCAGTCGTTTAAGGTCTCGCTTACCGTATTGTCAACTATTCCGGCCGTTATATTGGGTTCAATAACAGCATTATTACTTACCGGCTCAACACTTAACCTGCAATCTTACATGGGTATGATCATGTCTACGGGCGTATCCGTGGCAAATGCAATTTTGATTGTTACCAATGCCGAAAGACTGCGGCTGGAGTACCGTGATTCGAGCAAGGCGGCTATCACCAGTGCGTCAATACGGTTAAGGCCAATATTAATGACAAGTATGGCTATGATAGCCGGGATGATCCCCATGGCGTCGGGTATGGGTGAGGCAGGTGAGCAAACGGCGCCACTTGGCCGCGCGGTAATTGGTGGTTTATTCGCATCAACACTGGCGGCATTATTTATACTGCCGTTAGTATTTGCGTGGGTACAAAATAAAACCACTTACGATGATCCTTCTTTGATGCCGGAAGAATCGACTGAAACAGAAACCCTGATTAAACACTAAACAAAATGGATCATAGTCGTAACATGTTATTTGCTGCAAAGGTGAATCATCTTCAGCAACTTCTGTTAAAAAGCTTTCACTTTTTAACGATTCCGGTTTGTTTAGAGCTGTCGGGAGCTAATTTTAATTCACTAATCCGTTAACTATGTCAATTATCTCATCAGCGCTAAAAAGGCCGATCACGGTAGTTGTAGTTACCGTGAGCCTTTTAATATTCGCAATACTCAGTGCAATAAAAATACCTATAGATATTTTTCCGCAGCTCAACCTGCCTACTATTTATGTTATTGAATCATATGGTGGTATGTCGCCCCAGCAAATGGAGGGTTTTTTTGCCACCCGTTTGCAGGATCAGTTTTTATATGTCGATGGAATAAAAAACATCAGCAGTAAAAGCATACAGGGCTTAACCATTATTAAAATAGCTTTCTACGAAACTACCAACATGGCCGAAGCTTCGGCCGAAGTAGCCCTGCAGGTTAATCGTGCCCAAAGCTTTTTCCCGCCGGGCGCTTTGCCACCGCAGGTTGTACGGTTCGATGCTTCATCACTGCCCGTTGGCGAGTTAGTGCTGGATAGTAAAAGCGAAAGTCTTAAAGATATTTATGACATGGCTGCTACGCGCATCAGGCCCATGTTTGCTACTATTCCCGGCCTGTCGGCGCCGCCTCCCTTTGGTTCAAATGCCAGGTCGATCATTTTTAGCATTGATCCCGACAAACTGCGCAGTTACAATTTAACACCCGACGAAGTAGTTAGCGCATTGGCAAAGTACAATGTCATGTCTCCATCCGGAAATTTAAGACTGGGAAGCATGATGTATATCACTACCATGAACTCACTGATCACCAACTCCAAAAATTTTGAAGATATTCCGGTGATCACAAAAAACGGTGTACCCATCTATGTAAAAGATATAGCCAGGGTAACCGATGCAGCCGATATCACAGTTGATTATGCCCTTATCAACGGTAAGCGGTCGGTTTATATCCCCGTAGTTAAAACCGCTTCGGCCTCAACCTGGACAGTAGTTCAGGATTTAAAAAGCAAGCTGCCCGAAATGCAGAATTTACTGCCCGATGATGTAAAAATATCTTACGAATTCGACCAATCCATATTTGTGGTAAACGCGGTAAAAAGCTTAATGACCGAAGGCGGGCTTGGCGCATTGCTTACCGCCTTGATGGTATTGCTTTTTTTGGGCGACCTAAGAAGCAGCCTGATTGTAGTTACCACTATACCGGTATCCATATTAATTGGGGTGCTATTACTTAGCTTGTTTGGACAAACCATCAATATTATGACACTAAGCGGGCTTTCCCTCGCAATTGGAATCCTGGTTGATGAATCAACAGTAACGATTGAAAACATACACCAGCACCTGGAGATGGGGAAACCAAAAACATTAGCTATACATGATGCCTGCGTAGAAATTGCTTTTCCAAAGCTATTGATCCTGTTGTGTATCCTTGCAGTTTTTGCTCCGTCATTTTTAATGAATGGCGTGCCTAAGGCAATGTTTTTACCACTGTCATTATCCATTGGGCTTACCATGATCGTGTCTTTTATACTTTCACAAACCATGGTACCCATTATGAGTAACTGGATAATGAAATCAGCGCATTATGAGAGTTATCACCATGATGAAAAACATTCACATGCCGGTGAGGCTTTAGACAGGGAGGAAGAAAAACAGGTGAATATGCATGGCCTGGAGGAAAAGGTTCATCCTAAAGATAATAGCTTTTTTGAAAAGGTAAAAACCGGCTTCATGAATATTATAACCAATTTAATGCCTTATAAAAAGATCATTGTACCTGTTTACCTGGTTGTGATTATAACCCTCGCGGCATTTGGATTTGTTTTTATTGGTAAGGATATGATGCCTAAGTTAAATAACGGTCAATTCCAGATAAGGATCAAAGAACCTGAAGGCACCCGCCTGGAACGAACGGAAGATAAATTTAAACAGGTTTTACATATTATTGATCAAACCGTTAATCATCATGTAAAAATCACATCAGGCTATATTGGTTTGGTACCCAGCAGCTTTGGCAGCAGTAATCTGTATGTTTTTAATACCGGTACGCATGAAGCTGTTTTACAGGTAAACCTGGATGACGATTACAAAGTAAATATGGATGATTTGAAGGATGCTTTGCGCAGAAACATAGCTTATGCACTCCCCGAAATGAAAATAAGCTTTGAGCCTATTGACATGACGGAAAAGATAATGAGCCAGGGTGCAAATACGCCTATAGAAGTGCAGGTAGCCGGTAAAAACATGGATCAGATTGAAACATATGGCGACAAAGTTTTAGAAAAGCTGAAACATATTCCCTACCTGAGAGATGTGCAGATAGATCAGCCATTGAAATTTCCGGTAATTGCTATTTCGCTTGATCGTTTAAAAGTTTCCCAGCTGGGTTTAAACGTAAAGGATATTTCCCGCTCGGTAACATCAAGTACCTCATCCAGCCGCTTTACCGAAAAAAACCTGTGGCTTGATGTAAACAATTCATACACTTACCAGGTACAGGCGCAAATACCGGAATTTATAATGAATGCCATGAACGAGCTGAAAGAGATTCCACTGGTAAAAGGACAAAGCAGCCCTACCCTTGCCGATGTTGCAGCATTTAAAGTGATCACTGCGCCTGGTGAATATGACCGCACCGGCCCAAGACGTTTTATAACCGTAAGTGCCAATATTTATAAAAAAGACCTGGGAACGGCCACTGCTGATGTAGAAAAAGCTGTAAAATCATTAGGTACACCGCCCAAAGGCTTAATTGCAGAAATTGGTGGTATGTCGAGCTTGTTAATTGAAACCTTAAGCAGTCTTCAAAGCGGGCTGGCGTTTGCTATTTTAGTTATATTTTTATTGCTGGCCGCAAATTTCCAGTCATTTAAAGTTTCGTTAACAGTTTTATCAACCATACCAGCAGTAATATTAGGGTCAATCATAGCTTTATTACTTACGGGCTCAACACTTAACCTGCAATCCTATATGGGTATGATCATGTCAACCGGCGTATCCGTAGCCAATGCTATTTTGATTGTTACCAATGCCGAAAAATTAAGGTTGGAGTTCAAAGACTCAAGTAAAGCTGCAATCACAGCGGCGGCTATTCGCTTACGACCCATCCTGATGACCAGTATGGCCATGATAGCAGGTATGATCCCCATGGCTTCCGGATTAGGCGAGGCCGGCGAACAAACCGCTCCGCTTGGCCGTGCAGTAATTGGTGGTTTATTTGCATCCACACTCGCTGCCCTTTTTATATTACCCCTTGTATTTTCATGGGTTCAAAATAAATCCACCTATGAAAGTCCATCACTAATGCCAGAAGAATTATCAGAAAACAATCATTTAAACATACAACACCATGAAATATAAATCATATTTATTAATTGCTGTACTTGGCTTTTTTGCCGCCTGCTCCGGAAATAATAAACCGGTAGACCTTACAGCGCAAACTAAAAAGGCAGCCACCAAATACCAGTTCGGCAGTGTGTCTGAAAAAGCGCTCTCAACATCAGCCACATTGCCGGGGCAGCTTATTCCCTTTAATGAGGTTAACCTTTTCCCTAAAGTAAATGGTTTTGTAAAGCAATTATTTGTTGACCGTGGCTCAGTGGTAAAAAAAGGGCAACTGCTGGTGATCCTGGAAGCGCCCGAAATGGAATCACAGCTGGAAGCGGCAAATTCACAATATATCCAGGCGCAGGCAGATGCCGAAGCCAGTAAAGAAAAATATGACCGGCTGAAGGAAGCGGCGAAAGAGCCAGGATCCGTATCTCCATTAGACCTTGATGATGCAAGCTCACAAATGAAAGCCAGCCAGGCTAAAGCCCAGGCTCAACATTCAAATGTAGCCGGAGTTAGAACAATGTTAGGTTACCTTCGTATTTATGCACCTTTTGATGGGATGATCATTCAGCGGAATGTATCTCCCGGCGCTTTGGTAGCTCCCGGCAAAACCGGGGATATGCCTATATTCATCCTGCAGGATATTTATAAAATGCGCCTTACCGTATCTATTCCCGAAGATTATGTAGATAAGGTTGATTTAAGCCAGCCGGTAACATTTATTTTTAATGCGATGCCGGGGCAGCCTCAAACTGCAAGAATCAGCCGTTCGGCTAATTCTTTGGGCAGCATGCAGCAGGAAGCTATTGAAATTGATGTACTGAACAAAAACGGGCAGCTTAAACCAGGCATGTATGCTGAAGTAAAGATACCCATGCTATCCGGAGCTAAATCACTGTTGGTGCCTAACACCGCTATCATTCGCTCTACCGAACGTGAGTATGTAATTAAAGATAGTAGCGGCAGAGCCAGCCTTGTAAATATCAAAGAGGGGTTGGTAAGCAATGACTCTACCGAAGTGTTTGGTAACCTTAAAGCTAATGATAAAGTGTTAGTCCATGCCTCTGATGAAATAAAACAGGGAGATAGTATTCAATAAAATAAGAGGTTGTTTTATTGTTTTATAAGCCGGCAGCAAATAAACTGTCGGTTTTTCTGTTTTATAATATATTAATAATGAGTTAATTAAGTACTTATAAAATTCAGAGTTAACATTTTTTTAATAAATATTTGCGAATTGAATTATTCGGCATATCTTTACACTACTAAAAAGGTAGACAATATAGATAATACTTTACTTCAACACGAAATGAAAACTTCCAACATCCACCCGCAATTTGTTATTACTGCGGGATGTTATTTAAAATTAACTACACTCAATATGTATTGTTGTTGTTGAAACCCTTTTTCAACTTTAAACAACACCATTATTTAATCACAATTTTCACGACTAAAATTAACACATGAAATTACCTTACGTAATTAGAACGGTACTCCTATTGAGTATACTTTTCAGTGCTATTACATCAAAAGCACAACAAAATGACGACCTTATTAATATCTTACTTAAAAAGCACGTTATCAGCCCGCAGGAAGCAGACTCACTGCGTGCAGACCAGGCTATAAAACAACAAGCCATAAAAGATAAAGAAAACCAGCACGGCATCACCATTGGCAGCAGGGCTTTACAAATAAGCGGCCTGGTACAAACGGAATATGAAGGTTTTCAGCAAACAGGCGTTAATAACACTTTTTTACTGCACCGCGCACGTTTGGATGTAAAGGGTGATATTAACGACAACTGGAACTACGAGGTTTACACCGAATTTGCAAGTACTGTTAAGCTGCTTGATGCCTACACAACCTATAAAATAGCCGATTGGTTGAAATTTAGTGCAGGACAATTTAAAGTTCCTTATTCGCTGGAGAGCCTGATTGCTGATAGTCAGCTTGATTTCATTGACCGTTCCCAGGTAGTTAATGCACTGGCCGGCAGATCGACAGATGTAATTGGTAATCAAAACGGACGTGATATCGGTATCCAGATTAACGGCAGCTTTGCAAAGCTGGACGATCATTACCTGTTTGATTATACGTTTGGTGTTTTCAACGGCGCTGGCTATGATGTAACCACCGACAATAACAGCCATAAAGACATTGTTGGAAGATTAACCGTTCACCCTATTCAACACCTGGATATATCCGGCGACTTCTATAACGGTGTTGGTAATTACGGAACCCCTGCAAAAAACGAAAAGCGTAACCGTGGAGGTTTTGATGCAAGGTACGTAATTGGAGGTTTAGCCCTACAGGCTGAATATGACAAAGGTACCGACGGAACAATAAAAAGGAACGGCTGGTACGGACAAGCTACTTATTTTGTAATCCCCAAGAAGGTACAGTTGGCAGCCAAATATGATACTTATGACCCAAATACCATTACTGCAAATGCTACTACTAAAATTTACACAGGTGGTATAAACTACTACTTCAATAACTGGGCCCGGTTCACAGTCAATTATCTTGACCGCCGTGAAGAAACTGCAACTCAAATTAAAAACAACATTTTCGAAGCGCAGCTACAGCTAACATTCTAAATATTACGCTATGAAAAACATATTAATTAAACAAAAAACACTTATAGCAGCAGTTGCTGCTATAAGTGTTTTAATCGGAGCCTCCTCTTTTGTTAAGCTTAACGCGGTTAAGCCGGCTGCCGATGACCTGGAAGGCACCATAAGTATCTCCGGCGCGTTTGCCCTTTATCCTATCACGGTAAAGTGGGCAGACGAATTTAAAAAGCTGCATCCAAACATAAAGTTCAATATTTCAGCCGGTGGTGCTGGTAAAGGAATAACCGATGCCTTATCGGGCCTGGTCGATATCGGGCTCGCCTCGCGGGACATTGATCCATCCGAAGTAAAAAAGGGGGCTTATACAGTTTATGTAACTAAAGATGCTGTAATTCCAACTTTTAACACCGGCAACCCCAATGCAACTGCATTACTTGCAAAAGGTGTTAAAAGAGACCAGTTTCTAAATATATTCGTAAATGGCACTATCAAAAGCTGGAACCAGGTTGCGGGTAAAGTTGCAGTTCCGATACATATTTACACCCGTTCAGATGCAGCAGGTGCAGGCGAAACATGGGCAAAATATTTTGGCAAAAAACAGGAAGATCTGCTTGGAGTAGGTGTTTACGGCGATCCTGGATTGGCACAGGCTGTTAAAAAGGATGTTACAGCCATCGGCTATAACAACATCGCTTACCTGTACGATTTAAAAACCCGTAAGCAGGTTGCAGGTGTACATGCATTACCGATAGATGTAAACGGCAACGGTAAAATCGATGCTGATGAAAATTTTTACAATACGGTTGATGAACTTACCGCAGCTATTGCCGATGGTAAGTACCCATCGCCCCCGGCGCGTAATCTTGGCTTTTTATTTAAAGGCAAGCCAAAGAAAAAAGAGCTGATAGAATTTGTAAAATACGTATTAACCACCGGCCAAAAAGATGTGGACGAAAACGGTTACATCGCGCTTTCAAAAGCTAAAATTCAGGAGGAGCTGAAGAAAGTAAATTAGTTGAGTGTCCATAGTCGATAGTCCATAGACCATAGTAAAAGGGTTTTGATTATCTGGCTATGGACTATCGACTATCGACTATCGACTAAAACATGAATTTACGTCTCCTAAAAGATAAAATCGTCGCTAAACTGATGCTGGTATTTACGCTGGCATCAGTTTCTTTATTATTGGTAATTGGTATCGGTTTATACTATAAATCCATTCCCATATTACACAAATTATCATGGGCCCAGCTGCTGACGACAAGCATCTGGAAACCGCTTAAAGGCCTGTTTGGCTTTTACCCGTTTATAATGGGGACTTTATGGGTAACAGGCATTGCTATCATTGTGGCGTTGCCACTTTGCCTGCTCACAGCATTATATATTGTTGAATATGCGCCAGGTCGTATTAAGCGGATACTTACGCCATTTGTAAACCTGTTATCGGGCATTCCTCCTGTAATATTTGGCGTGTGGGGCGTGCTATTTATCATCCCCCTTATCCAGGATCATATTGCACCGCATTTCGTAGAGTTTTCAACTGGCTATAGCGTACTGGCTGGAGGAATTGTTTTAGCGGTAATGATATTTCCGCTGATTGTAAGTATAGTGAGTGAAGTGCTCAGAACTATTCCGCAGGAATTAAAAGATGCATCCCTTTCGTTAGGGGCAACCAAATGGGAAACCATTAAAAAGGTAGTATTGAAAAAAGCGCTTCCGGGTATAGTAGCAGCCATTGTGTTAGCCATATCACGCGCTTTTGGCGAAACCATTGCCGTTTTAATGGTATGCGGTAACAATGCAGCCGTACCTCATTCTGTTTTCGATCCCGGCTATCCTTTACCGGCATTAATTGCCAATAATTATGGCGAAATGCTTTCCATCCCGCTTTACGATTCGGCTTTGATGTTTGCTGCTTTACTGCTTTTTATAATTATTTTATTGTTTAACATTATTTCTCGGGTGATATTAACCCGTTTAGAAAGGAGATTGGCTGCATGAAACGAAGAAAATTGGAAGAGTTATTTTTCAGGCTGCTGATGGTATTGGCAACTATCGTGGTTGCCGGAAGCTTTTTTTTAATTGTCGGCACTATCTTTATCAAAGGCGTTCATTATATGAGTTGGGACATGATTACTAAAGTCCCGGGCGGTGGTTTTTATATCGGTAAAGATGGCGGCGTATTAAACGCAATCATCGGTTCAATGTATGTAGCCGGTGGTGCAACAATCCTGGGGCTTTTAATCAGTATCCCGGTGGCATTGTTCATCAATATCTATATAGATGGCAAAATGTTTTTATCCAACACGCTAAGAGCAGCATTTGACGTGTTATTTGGGATTCCAAGTATTGTTTATGGCGCTTTCGGTTTCCTGATAATGATTTATTTCGGCATTCGAGCCTCATTATTAGGCGGTATCATCGCGGTAACGCTGCTGGTAATTCCCATTTTAGTGCGTACGCTTGACGAAGTGATCCGCACGGTTCCGTTCGAATTACGTGATGCAGCACTTTCCTTAGGTGCAACACGATGGGAAATGGCCAAAGTAGTTTTACGGCAAATACGGCCGGGGATATTTACAGCTATCTTGCTATCATTCGGCAGAGCCATTGGCGATGTGGCATCGGTATTGTTTACTGCAGGGTTTAGCGATAACATCCCAACATCGCTGCACGAGCCTGCTGCTACCCTGCCGCTGGCTATCTTTTTTCAATTGGGCAGCCCTGTTGAGGAAGTGCAGGGGCGCGGGTATGCATCCGCGCTTATCCTTACCATTATTGTATTAGTGATCACGGTACTGTCTGATATCCTGATAAAGAAATTTTCAAAACACAAAATTTAATGACCAAAACTCCACATATCAGCGTACAGCATTTAAATGTGCATATCGGTAACCAGCATATTTTAAAGGATATTAACATTAATATTCCTGATAAAAAAGTAACATCCATCATTGGCCCATCCGGCTGCGGGAAAACCACCTTACTAAAATCGTTTAACCGCTTGCTGGATAATACGCCCGATGTAAAAATTACCGGCAAAGTTTTAGTGGATGGAGAAGATATTTATGCTCCGGACGCCGAAGTAACCCATATCCGTAAAAAAATGGGACTGCTCTCCCAGCGTCCTTATCCTTTGCCCATGTCCATTTATGACAATGTAGCTTACGGTCCGCGTATTCACGGCATCCGTAAAAAGCAGCAACTGGATCAACTGGTTGAAGAACAATTAAAAGCAACCGGCTTATGGAACGAAGTAAAAGATCGTTTAAATGCATCGGCAACACGCCTATCCATCGGTCAGCAGCAACGTTTATGCCTGGCACGGGGACTGGCAGTTGGGCCCGAAATTATTTTAGGCGATGAATCAACCTCAGCTCTTGATCCTGTATCTACTTCAATTATCGAAGATCTTTTCATCAGCTTAAAAGAAAAATATTCCATTGTGCTGGTAACACACATTCTGCGCCAGGCCCGCCGGGTTTCTGATTATATTATATTTGTTTACATGGGTAAGATCATAGAGTTTGGCCCTACCGAAGAGGTATTGCTGAATCCAAGGGAAGAATTGACAAAGGAGTATGTGAAGGGTTATATTAGTTGATGGATTTTCTTAGCGCAAAAGGGTGTCATGGTGAGTCTGTCGAACCACGGCGCGGGGGCTGATTAACTATGCATTGGCGGTAATGCCAGTCGTACGGGCCTTTGCCCGCTATGGTTCGACAAGCTGCCAATGACACCTCCTTTTTTTGTTCAGAGATTGCTTCTTCGTTCCTCATCGCAATGACGCACAGGGGAGTAATTTATATTTAAAAAAAAACGTCTTTTAAATGCATTTCACCTCCATTTAAGGCAAAATAATGGACTTTTATATAAAATCGACATAAAATAATTCCAGACCAATCAAAAACGTATAAAAACAACAACATTTAATACATTTTACCCGTATATTGCACCATTTACTACATAAATGGCCTACAATTACCAACGGATCATTATTAAAATTGGCTCAAACGTACTTACTCAAAAAGACGGCCTGCCCGATATAAACCGTATAAATCACCTGGTTGATCAAATTGCCAAAATAAAAAGACAGGGCATGGAGGTGATATTGGTCTCCTCAGGCGCGGTAGCTTCCGGCAAAAGCTTAATAACAATCTCCGAGAAATTTGATTCCATTGCCACACGCCAGCTGTTTGCTTCAATCGGCCAGGTTAAGCTGATCAATACCTACGCGCAGCAATTCGAAAAATATAATATCCTTTGTTCGCAGGTATTGGTAACCAAAGAAGATTTCAGGGACAGGCTGCATTATCTCAACATGAAAAACTGCCTTAAAATATTATTGCAGCACCATGTTATCCCGGTAGTGAATGAAAATGATGTGGTATCGATCACGGAGTTAATGTTCACCGATAATGATGAGCTGGCTGGCCTCATCGCATCCATGCTTAATGCGCAGGCGCTTATCGTGCTAACCAATGTTGATGGCATATACGATGGCAACCCCGATAATGAAACGGCCAAAGTAATTGAAGAGATCAGCGATAAAACCATTGACTTTTCATCCTTTGTAAATACCAGCCGTTCGCAATTTGGGCGCGGTGGCATGATCACTAAATCAACCATGGCGCAAAAGGTAGCGCAATTAGGTATAGCCGTCCATATAGCCAACGGCACTAAAGAAAACATTTTGGTTGATGTGTTAGATAATAAAGTACCACACACCTACTTCACACCAAACAGATCAGCTTCAGGGAAAAAGAAATGGATTGCCCATGCCGGAAATTATGCCAAAGGCATAGTGCAGGTTAATGAAGGTGCTAAGGCGGCTCTCACCTCCGCAAAAGCATCCAGCCTGCTTCCGGTTGGGGTAATCAACATCCTGTCTGATTTTAAAAAGGGCGAGATCATCAAATTAGTTGATGAAAATGGCAAACATATAGGTTTGGGAATTGCTGAATACGGCTCTGACAAGGCAGCCGAAATGATTGGACAAAAGAATCAAAAAGCGCTCATACATTATGATTATCTTTACCTGGAATGTTAAGTAACTACTCTACATATTTTGAAAATGCAGTAATAGCCGGTCGCCAAAAGCTTGATGCCGCTGTTATAAACCTGGTTTTACATGACCTGGCTGCAAATGCCCTTACCCGGGCTGCTTATTTATTAGAGGAAAATAAAAAGGACCTTGACCGTATGGATCCGCACGATCCGAAATACGACCGCCTAAAGCTTACAGCTACCCGAATAGTTGATATTGCCGCTGAAATAAATAACGTAGCGCAATTAAAGAGTCCGTTAGGGCTTACCCTTTCAGAAAAAACAATGCCGAATGGACTGCATATTTCAAAAGTAAGCGTTCCGCTTGGTGTGGTTGGTGTAATATATGAAGCCCGGCCAAACGTTACTTTCGATGTATTTTCGCTTTGTTTTAAAACAGGCAATGTTTGTATTTTAAAGGGCGGCAGCGATGCAGAGCACTCAAACAAAGCCATTATTGCTATTATTCACCAGGTTTTAGTAAAGTATAATATCGATATAAATGTAGCTACCCTCCTGCCCGCTGAACGTGAAGCTACCGATGCATTGCTAAGCGCCGTTGGCTATGTTGATGTATTGATACCAAGAGGAAGCCAGCAACTGATAGACCATGTACGAAATAACAGCAAGGTACCGGTGATTGAAACCGGCGCCGGGATTGTACATACTTACTTTGATGAAACCGGCGGCCTGCAAAAAGGCAGCGAAATTGTTTTTAATGCCAAAACCCGCCGTGTAAGTGTTTGTAATGCGCTTGATTGTTTAATTATTCATTACAGCCGCTTAAAGGATCTTCCCGCACTCGTAAAGCCACTTGGTGAAAAAAATGTGTATCTCTATGCAGATAAAACGGCCTTTACCATATTGAAGGGCCATTATCCCGACGCGCTTTTAAACCACGCCAAACCAGAGCATTTTGGGACGGAGTTTTTATCGATGACCATGGCCGTAAAAGTTGTTGATAGCTTTGAAGCCGCTCTTGATCATATTGCCGCAAATGGCTCAAAACATAGCGAAGCCATCATATCCGAAGATGCAGCACGTATAGAAACATTTTTGAACCAGGTTGATGCTGCTGCTGTTTACGCAAATGCCTCTACAGCCTTTACAGATGGCGCCCAGTTTGGATTAGGTGCAGAAATAGGCATAAGTACCCAAAAGATGCATGCCCGCGGCCCAATGGGTTTAGAAGAACTATGCAGCTATAAATGGATAATTAAAGGCGATGGGCAAATACGAAAACCCTAAGAAGAATCAAGAGTCAAGATATCAGGATACAAGAGCCGTCCCAAACTCAGTTAAATTTGAATAGCGTCATTTGTAAGCCCTTTGTGTCTTTAGTGGTTAATTTTTTAACACCAACAACGCCGGGAATTCATAAATAATACCTCTTGCAGTAGTAATTCCCCTTTTTTATTGTCCTGATTTACAATATTATGACCATTTTACTACCCACCTTAATAATTAGCTAAATCTTTATAGGCGTTTAAACAGCCTTTTCAAACTCATAAGCGATTATGGACTGCTATTTGATACAACCATAGGGAGTAGCCTTATAATAATTGTTAGCAGATACGTACCAGTATGAAAAGATCCGAACGAAAAAGACTCGAAGCCGTAAGCCAATTTGAACAATTGAATTTGAGCGATAATAAAGAACTAAATGACCTTATAACGCTTACTATTGAAATATGCAATGTGCCAACCGCACTGATATCCTTAATGGGTAAAAATACACAATCGATAAAATGTCAATCAGGGGTTATTACTATTGAAGATGGCAGCCTGGAGAATGCCTTTTGTAAATATTTAATTAACAGCAAAGAGGTGATGGTAATACCCGATACCTTAAATAATGAATGTTTTATAAATCACCCGGCCGTAACAGGCGGCCATGGTATTCGTTTTTATGCGGGCGCCCCCTTAATTACATCTTCAGGTTTTCATATAGGTTCGTTATGTGTGCTTGATCAAAAACCCGGCATGTTTTCAAAAAAGCAAAAAGATATGCTTGGCATACTTGCTTTGCAGGTAGTATCTGTTATGGAACTGCAAATGAGCTTAAAACAGGTAGCACTTTATAATGCTGAGCTGAGTATTCAGAAAGAAAAAACGGCTGCATCTGAGCTTAAATTAAGAACTTTTTTTAATAGTTCATCATCTTGTCATACGGTGATCGGAAGGGGCCTGGAGATCCTTGATTTTAATAAAGCAATGGCTCATTTTATAAAAAGGATCTACAACAAAAAGATAGAGGCCGGTAAAAACATACTTTATTATATCAACTCGTCCTACAAAAGCGAATTTAAGAATTATGTTAAGTGCGCATTTGCCGGTAAGCATATCCATAAAGAAATTTTAATAAATGATGGAAAAGGATTTGCATGGTGGAATATTTCATTTACCCCGGTAAAAGATGAGGAAGGAAATATTATAAGTGTTGTAAATAGTGCAACTAATATCAATGAGCAAAAGCAGCAGGTGGTTGAAATAATTGCACAAAACGAATCACTTATAAATATTGCTTACATACAATCGCATGAATATCGTAAACCTGTTGCTACCATACTCGGGTTGATGAATGTAATAAAAACCTACAATTATAAAGCCAATAAGGAATGCCTGCTGATGATGGAAAAGGCGGTAAAGGAACTTGATGACAAGATAAGAAGTGTTGTAAATTGCACACAGGATAACATATTATCTGAATATTACCACCACAAACAAATTCCGTTTAACTTTTAAATTGATTAATACTATCACATTTCAATACTTAAATGTTTTAGTTAAATAACGTTCATAAATGTTTGATTACTAATTTAAATTAACTTTAAAGAAACATCAAGTATCAATATCATAATTTCATTTTACCCTCCCCTGACCAACAAATCGTCAACATAAAAATCAAAACGGTATCTTTGCAGCACTATGAGTAAGCATGGAAGGATCTTAGTGGCAATGAGTGGCGGCGTTGATAGTTCTGTAGCGGCAGTGATGCTGCATGAGCAGGGCTATGAAGTTATTGGCCTTACCATGAAAACCTGGGACTATGCCTCATCCGGCGGAAGCTCAAAGGAAACCGGCTGCTGCAGTTTGGATAGCATTAATGATGCCCGCGCACTTGCAGTTGGCTATGGCTTCCCCCACTACATCCTGGATATACGAAGCGAGTTTGGCGATTTTGTGATCGATAACTTTGTGGATGAATACCTTGCTGGCCGTACCCCCAACCCGTGCGTTTTATGCAATACGCACATTAAGTGGGAAGCACTGTTAAAGCGTGCCGATAAACTGGATTGCGAATTTATTGCAACCGGTCATTATGCCAACATCCGTTTACAGGATAACGGCAGATATGTAATATCAAAAGGAAAAGACGAAAATAAGGATCAGTCGTACGTGCTGTGGGGGGTATCACAAAAAAACCTTGCCCGTACAAAATTCCCTTTAGGAAGTTTTTCAAAACCCGAGATCAGGCAAATGGCTATGGATATGGGGCAGGTTGAATTGGCAGGCAAAAGCGAAAGCTATGAAATATGCTTTGTGCCTGATAACGACTACAGATCATTTTTAAGACATAAAGTTGAAGGATTGGAGGAACGTGTTGCCGGGGGTAATTATGTTTTAACAGATGGTACCATAGTGGGCAAACACCAGGGCTATCCGTTTTATACCATAGGTCAGCGCAAGGGTTTAGGTATTGCCTTAGGTCAGCCTATGTTTGTAACTAATATTCAGCCCGAAACAAATACAGTAGTATTGGGGACAGCTGATGATCTGGAACGCAAACAAGCCTGGGTAAAAAACCTTAACCTGGTAAAATACGAAAGTATAACCGAACCGCTGGAAGCGATCACCAAGATAAGGTATAAAGATGCCGGCATGCAAAGCACCATTCAACAAATGGGCCAGCACATGAAAGTTGATTTTCATCACAACGTTTCCGGCATAGCCCCCGGGCAATCCGCAGTATTTTATGAAGGCAATGACTTGCTTGGCGGCGGGTTTTTGATGTAATGAGGTTGAAATAAGTTATAATTGTTGTAAAAATTGTAGTGGTTAATCTTTCGTTTCAACTCTTATAACACCTACAACCATTACAACTTTTACAACAACTTTACAACCTTACAACATTCTAATTTTCCCATATATTCCCAAAAAAATAATTGCGTTTCGCTTTCTTTATGTTTTATTTGCAAAAAATAACTGCTTAAATGGCTAAAAACTTACTAATAGTTGAATCTCCGGCGAAAGCCAAAACCATTGAGGGATACCTTGGCAAAGACTTCACCGTTAAGTCGAGTTACGGCCATATCCGCGATTTGGTTAAGTCTGACGATGCTATTGATATCGCAAATAACTTTGTACAAAAATATGAGGTACCTGCCGATAAAAAGCAGGTAGTAAGCGAATTAAAAAAGCTGGCTAAAGAAGCTGATATGGTATGGCTGGCATCGGACGAGGACCGCGAGGGAGAAGCCATATCATGGCACTTATTTGATACATTAGATTTAAAAGATGCTACTACTAAACGCATTGTTTTTCACGAAATAACCAAACCCGCTATATTAAAGGCAATTGAAACTCCACGCAAAATAGACTACAACCTGGTACATGCCCAACAGGCCCGCCGGGTTTTGGACAGGCTGGTAGGTTTTGAGCTCTCCCCTGTGTTATGGAAAAAGGTAAAGCCTTCACTTTCTGCAGGTCGTGTTCAATCAGTTGCAGTAAGGCTGATAGTTGACCGTGAGCGGGAGATCAATAAATTTAAATCGGAAGCTGCGTTTAAGATAGTTGCCATTTTTGGAAAAGGAAAAGAAGCTTTTAAAGCTGAGCTGCCCGAGAGATTTACCAAACAGGAAGATGCCGAAAAGTTTTTACAGGATTGCATAGGCGCTGATTTTGATATCAAATCGTTAGAGACGCGCCCCGCAAAACGTTCGCCGGCTGCTCCTTTTACTACATCAACCCTGCAACAGGAAGCCAGCAGGAAATTGGGCTATTCGGTATCGCGCACCATGCAGGTTGCTCAAAAGCTGTACGAAGCCGGACATATTACCTATATGCGTACTGACTCGGTTAATTTATCTGACCTTGCTTTAAATACTGCCGCTCAGGAGATTATATCGGCCTATGGCGATAAATATCACCTGCAACGGAAATATAAAACAAAAAATGCCAGTGCACAGGAAGCGCACGAAGCTATACGGCCAACCTATTTCGATAAGCATACTATACAGGGCGATCCAAGCGAAATGCGCTTATATGAACTGATCTGGAAACGCGCCATAGCATCGCAAATGAGTGAAGCGCAGTTTGAGAAAACTACCGCAAAGATCAGTGTGTCAACCCGTAAAGAAGAACTGGTTGCCAACGGTGAAGTAATGAAGTTTGACGGTTTCCTGAAGGTGTACCTTGAATCGAGCGACGAGGAAGAAGATAACCTGCAGGATGGTGAAAACGCCATGCTGCCGCCTTTAACAAAAGGACAACGGTTGGCTTTGCAGGAATTGTCGGCAACCGAACGTTTTTCACGGCCGCCAGCGAGGTATACGGAAGCAAGTTTGGTAAAAAAGCTGGAAGAATTGGGCATCGGTCGCCCTTCTACCTACGCCCCTACTATTTCTACCGTTCAAAACCGTGGATATGTGGTTAAAGAAGAGCGTGAAGGTAAGCAAAGAGCCTTTCGTGTTTTAACGCTTAAGAACGATAAAATAGTTAAAGAAGAAAAGATAGAAAATACCGGCGCTGAACGCAACAAGCTTTTCCCTACTGATATTGGCGCCGTAGTAAATGACTTTTTGGTACAATATTTCCAGGGGATTGTTGATTTCCATTTTACGGCCAACGTTGAAAAACAATTTGACGAAATTGCCCAGGGAATGACCGAATGGACGGATATGATCCGTGGTTTTTACACCCCTTTCCATAAAGAAGTAGAAAGCACCATCCAAACTGCCGATAAAGCAACAGGTGAGCGCGAATTGGGCATTCATCCGCAAAGTGGTAAAAAAATGTCAGTACGCATTGGCCGTTACGGTCCGTTTGTACAGGTTGGTGATACTAACCCTGATGCAGCCGCCGAAGATAAACCGCTATACGCAAGCCTTCGCACAGGCCAGAGCATTGAGACTATCTCTTTAGAGGAAGCTCTTGAATTGTTTAAACTCCCTAAAAAAGTTGGTGTATTTGAGGATAAAGATATGACGGTTGCCATTGGCAAGTTTGGCCCTTATATACGGCATAACAGTGCATTCTATTCGTTACCAAAAGATATTGACCCGCTTGACGTAACCGAAGAACGGGCAATTGAAATAATTGAAGAAAAACGTAAAAAGGATGCCGAAAAGCTGATCAAGGCATTTGATGAGGACCCAACCATGAAAGTTTTGAATGGCAGATGGGGTCCGTATATTGAATTTGGAAAACTGAACATCAAAATACCGAAAGATAAAGAACCCCTGTCTTTAACTTTTGAAGAATGCAAAGCACTGGCCGCCATTGCCGAAAAGGAACCCAAAAAAGGCGGCAAGAAATTTGCGAAGAAAAAGTGAATTAGTTGATTAGGTTGATTGAGTGAGTGGTTGATTAGGTTAGGCCTATCCGATTACAAGTTTTCGATACTCAATAAGTGTTTTAACCATTCACTTAATCAACTTAATCAACCCAATCAACTAACAATGATAAAAGATCTCCCCGAAAATATAGTAAAGGATATTGCTGTAGCAGTAGCGCTGGAGAAGGAAAGCGTTGAGACTAAAATTTGGTATGTTTATTTAATTAACCTTAAAAACGTACCTATTGAAAATGTGCTGATCACATCCAGGGGATATGGCGAAAAGGATGGCGCTCCTGTTAAAACTTCTACCCTGCGCCACATGTTTCCGGTTATTGAAAGCGGTGCCTACAAGCTGATTGAACCGATTGATGAACAAACTTTCGGGTTAAATAATGAATATTGGTTGAGTTATTACATAGACGGTAATATCTACGATAAAAAATTCATCTTTTTGCCGGAAAGTATTGTCGAGTTGAACTTTATTAAACTGCCTGTGGTTAATAAGGTTGGTGTGATGATAAGGTAGTCTGAACCTTGATTTATAGGATTTAAGGATGACCTTGATGATATCCGCGAAGACGGAGAAAAATTCCTAAATAAAAATCCGAAATCCAAATTCCGATATCCGAAATTATTTCTACTCCCACATCCAAATTCCGAAATCATTTGCATAAATTACATGGTAATAAATCTACCTATCCATGAACAGCATTTCCAACCTTTTCCAGGCCAGGAAAAGATTAATTGTTGCAGGCATTTCGCTTGTAACGTTAGCATTGGTTCTTTTTTTTATTTTTCATCATCGCCAAAAACCAGGCATCGATCCGGCATTTAGCAAGTACATCGAGTCGTATACTACCGGGGTAATCTCTAAAGAAAGCGCCATCCGTATCCGGCTGGCCAGCGAGATACAAACCACCCACGCGCAAAATGAGGAGTTAAGCAGCGGTGTTTTTGATTTTTCGCCATCAATAAAAGGAAAAGCATATTGGGTTGATGCCCGTACTATCGAATTCAGGCCCGAAGAGAAACTCGATCCGGATAAAAATTATACTGCTGATTTTAAACTTAGTAAGATTCTAAAGGTACCCGATCATTTCGAAGATTTTAAGTTCACCTTTCAAACCATAAAACCCGACTATACAGTATCGTTCACCGGTTTACAAACTGCTACCAATACATCCACAGATAAAATGAGACTGGGTGGCATTATCCAAACTGCCGATAACGAAGACGATGCCAGTATTGAAAAGATCATCAGGGTAAACTTCGCTTCCCCTGTTCACATTAGCTGGCAGCATAACCCGGTAACCAAAACTCATCAGTTTACTATTACACAGCTAATCAGGGATAAAGAAAAATCAACCCCGCTTACAGTAAAATGGGATGGCGGCAGCCTGAATGTCGGTAAAAAAGGCAGCCAGGATTTTCAGATCCCTGCAATTGGTGATTTTAAGGTATTGGATATCCGCACAGTGCAGGATAATGATCAGTATGTACTGGTTCAATTTTCGGACGCTATAATGGTTGGACAGGAGTTAAATGGGCTGGTAGGCATCAGCAATGTGACCGATGCGGCCTATACCATTGATGGCAGCACGGTAAAAGTTTATGCGCCCGAGCGTTTGCAAGGAAATTACAGCGTTTTTGTAAATGAAGGAGTCGAAAATATATCACACCAGAAAATCACTAAGACCTATTCGGCTAACGTATTTTTCGAGAACCGGTTGCCTGCTGTTACTATCCCCGGTAAGGGCGTTATCCTGCCCGACTCAGGTAAATTAATGATGCCTTTTGAAGCGGTTAACCTTAATGCTGTTGATGTAAGCATTATTAAAATATATGCTGATAATGTTCCCCAATATTTTCAAAACAATGGTTTTGATGGCGGCGATGAGCTGCGGCACGTGGGTAAGCCTGTTGTTCAAAAAACTATCCGGCTGGATGAGGACAAAAGTTTGAACCTGAATAAAAAGAACCGCTTTATGGTGGATATTGACCAGTTGATCCGTACAGAACCCGGCGCTATATACCGGGTGATTATCGGTTTCAGGAAAGAATATTCTATTTATAACTGTAGCGCGGGAGGTGTTTTAGCCAAAAGCAATGATGATGAAGAGTATGGCGAGGGTGATGGCGGCAATAGCGGAAGCAATACAGGCACCATAAGCGACGAAGACGACGACTTTTGGGCAAGGTATGACAACTACTACCCCGATGGTTTTAACTGGCAGGAGCGTAACGATCCGTGCACTAACTCCTATTTCACTAAAGATAAATGGGCAACACGTAACATCATCGCCTCAAATATCGGCCTCATAGCCAAACGGGGCAATGATAACAGCATGTTGGTAGCCGTGACTGATATATTGAGCGCCAAACCGATGGCTGGTGTAGAGCTGCAGCTGATGGATTATCAAAAGCAGGTTTTGCTTACCGCTACTTCCGATGCCGACGGCTTTTCCAAATTTGATTTAAAACGTAAACCCTACTTACTGGTTGCAAAAAAAGGCAACGAACGTGGCTATTTAAAGCTGGACGATGGCAGCTCCCTGCCCCTCTCCCGTTTTAATGTTGGCGGCGACGAAGTACAGAACGGTTTAAAGGGATTTTTATATGGGGAGCGGGGTGTTTGGCGGCCGGGAGATTCTATTTATATGTCGTTTATACTGGAGGATAAATCAAAAACTCTTCCTCCTGATCATCCGGTTGAGTTTGAGCTGTATGACCCGAATGGTAAACTTTACCGTCGTATTACCCAAACCAGTTCGATAGATGGTTTTTACAGCTTTCATACTGCTACCGAAACTTCATCGCCAACAGGCAATTGGTCGGCCAGGGTAAAAGTTGGTGGTGCTTTGTTTGAAAAGAGCATTAAGGTTGAAACCATAATGCCAAACCGCTTAAAGATAGGTTTAACCTTTGGCGGAGCAACCGAGCTAACTAAGGGTGGCGACATAACCGGTGCGCTATTTGCGCAATGGTTATTTGGCGGTACAGCACAAAACCTTAAAGCTAAAGTAGACGCCTTTTTATCGCCCAAAACAACAATCTTTAAAAACTATGAGGATTATGTTTTTGATGATCCTACCCTTGCCTTTAATACCCAAACCTCAACCATTTTTGATGGACAGCTTAACGCAGAAGGCAAGGCATCGGTAAAAACTGATATCAATGTTGAAAAGCAAGCCCCCGGGCAGTTGACCGCAAATTTCTTAGTTAAAGTATTTGAACCGGGCGGCAGTTTCAGTATCCAATCATTAAGTATGCCTTACAATGTTTATCCGGGCTATGTGGGGATTAAAATACCTAAAGGCAGCGATCTTTCGGGAATGTTGTATACTGATAAAGACAATGAAATTGATATTGCCGATGTAGATGTAAAAGGAAACGCCTTTGCAGGCACCCGGAATGTTGAATTGGAGCTTTATAAAATTCAATGGCGCTGGTGGTGGGACGAAACCGGCAACGAAATGAGCAATTTCACCCAGGATAAATTCAATAAGCTCATTAAAACCGAAACCGTTAAACTAACAAACGGGCGCGGTAAATGGAATCTGCACATCAACCAGGCCGATTGGGGACGTTACCTCATTAGGGTTAAAGATCCGGCAACTGGTCACTCCACCGGGAAAATTATTTATGTGGACTGGCCAAACTGGTCGGAACGGTTACAGCAAACCAACCCTACCGAAGCGGCTATGCTATCCTTCACAGCCGATAAAAGCAATTATAAAGTTGGTGAGGATGCAACGTTGACCATTCCTACCATGTCTGACGGGCGGGCACTGATCAGCTTTGAAAATGGCAGCAAAATTTTAAAAACAGTTTGGGTAGACACTAAAAAGGGCCAAACCCGCTATACATTTAAGATTGACGAAACGATGGCGCCCAACATATTTGTGAATGTTACGCTGTTGCAACGACACTCGCAAACGGTGAATGATCTGCCGATCCGCATGTATGGCGCAATTCCATTAATTGTAGATAATCCGGAAACGATATTGAAACCGGTGATCAGCATGGCGGATAAAATAAAGCCGGAAGCATCTGTATCTATTACGGTATCTGAAGCATCGGGTAAGGAAATGACCTATACCATTGCTATTGTTGATGAGGGCTTACTAGACATTACCAATTATAAAACACCCGATCCGCACGAAACGTTTTATGCCCGCGAGGCCCTTGGCGTAAAAACCTGGGATCTGTTTGATTACGTAATTGGCGCATATGGCGGTGGTTTGGAACGTATTTTAAGTATAGGTGGTGACGGAACAGCCGGGACAAATCATAATGTTTCTGTAAACCGGTTTAAGCCGGTGGTAAAGTTTTTAGGTCCGTTCCATTTAAATGCCGGTGATAAGCAAACACATAGTTTTACTTTGCCGCAGTACATAGGTTCGGTTAAAGTAATGGTTATTGCCGGGCACAATGGCAGCTATGGTTTTGCCGATAAATACGTAGCTGTTAAAAAGCCATTGATGATACTGGCAACGTTGCCACGTGTATTAGGCCCATCAGAAAAAGTACAGCTACCGGTAACTGTTTTTGCGATGGAGAATAACATTAAAATGGTTAGCGTTCAGGTGCAATCAAACGCATTCAGCAACCTGTCGGGCAATAACTTAAAGACGGTTACCTTCACAAAAACAGGAGATCAGCTGGTAACATTCGATCTGGACGTTAAGGATTTTGTTGGCGTGGGCAAGGTAAAGATCATTGCCAAAAGTGGTAAAGAAACCGCGGCTTATGATGTGGAGCTGAATGTACGCAACCCAAATCCTCATGTCACCAAAATACAGGAGAAAGAACTTAAGCCGGGCGAAAGCTGGAATACAGCTTATTCGGCAATAGGAATAAACGGCACCAATAAAGCAACACTTGAAGTGGCCTCTATCCCACCTCTAAACCTTACCAAGCGCTTAAATTATTTAATTGAATACCCTTATGGTTGTGTAGAGCAAACCACGTCATCGGCGTTTCCGCAATTGTACCTGGATCAGTTACTTGATCTCTCGCCAAGGCAAAAAGCAGAAACAGAGCGAAATATAAAACTAACCATTAACAGGCTGAACGGTTTCCAGGTAACCGGTGGCGGCTTAAGCTATTGGCCTGGCATGGGTGACGCTGATGAATGGGGAACCAATTATGCAGGGCATTTTATGCTGGCAGCGCAGGCCAAAGGCTATAGCCTGCCGCTTGGCTTTTTAGAGCAATGGAAAAAATATCAGAAGCAAAAAGCAGTTACCTGGGCGCCGGACCCAAAAAGGTTTTATGGCGATGACCTGAACCAGGCATACCGTTTGTACCTGCTGGCATTAGCCCGCGCACCGGAACTTGGGGCGATGAACCGCTTACGGGAATTTAAATACCTGAGCGTTGAAGCCAAATGGCGCCTTGCAGCGGCATACAAACTTGCCGGTCAGCCAGAAATTGGTTTGCAAATGATATCCGGTTTGCCGTTGATCATTAAACCATACAACACCATGTACGGCACTTACGGCTCTGACCTGCGGGATGATGCTATGATATTGGAAACGTTAACCCTGCTGGGCCAGCAGCAAAAAGCAGCGGGGCAGTTACGCTTAGTCGCCGCACGTTTATCGCAGGATGATTGGTACAGTACGCAAACTACGGCATACTCGCTTATTGCCATTGCTCAATATTGCGGGCAAAACAAAACTGCAGCAAAACTTATCTTTAACTACCAGACCGGTTCGTCAAAAGCGAACGTCGATTCTTCCTCTTATTTATGGCAATCAGATCTTGCCGCAAACGGTGGTAAAGTATCGCTCAAAAACAACGGTAATAATAAATTATATCTCAGGCTGATACAACAGGGACAGCCATCATCGGGTGAAGATGTTCAATCGGTTATTAATCCGGATGTTTTACAAATGCGGATAGGATATTTCACCCTTGGCGGGAAGCATATCGATCCTGCAAGCCTGAAACAGGGAACTGATTTTGTAGTACAGGTAACCATTAAAAATCCCGGCAAACGCGGCCGGTATGATAATATGGCGCTTACACAGATCTTCCCTTCCGGTTGGGAGATATTGAATACCCGCATGATGGGAACCAATGAAGCATTCCCCTCATCAGAATCTGATTACAGGGACATACGGGACGACAGGGTGTATACTTATTTCAGTTTGCCCGAAGATAAAGAAGTAACCTATTATGTAATGCTTAACGCAGCCTATGCTGGCAAGTATTATCTGCCAGCCGTATATTGCGAGGCTATGTATAATAACTCAATAACAGCGTTATTAAAGGGACAATGGGTGGAGATAGTGAAGTAGCGGTTAGTAATTGGAGGTTAGAGGTTAGGCAAAAAAGAAACTATGATTAAACTTACGAAGTTTTCAAAACTTCGTAAGTTCTTTTAGAGGTACTTATTGCATCATCCTCCCTAACCCAAACTGATCATTGGCCCTTACGGCTTTTCCGTTTTCAAAATCAATCTCTACCATTTTTTCGCTGCCAACGCTGTTATTGAATTCATCCGTAAGTGTTGTAAGCACTTTGCGGGTTTTAACATCAATCACTTCACCGCTCGACGGGTATGCGTATTTGCCATCAAGGCTAAAGGTTATCCAACCGGGTAAATCCTGTAAAGGTATGGTGGTTAATTGCTGATAAGGTTCAACGGCGCTAAAAACATGCAATCGCATGTTAAATCCGTCACACAGCCAGATTTCTTTTTCATCAGGAGTAAGGCCTATTCCATGGCTTGGAGTACCATGGCGCCTTACGGGGCCTATGCCCCACCCTTCAACCAATACGCGGTTAAGCTTTTTACCTGTCTTTAAATCCCCAACTTCAAAACCAAGCAAGCTATCTACAGTTACAAAAGCGTGGGTTTCCTTGCCATTAATTGTAAACGGGCGGATAAAGTTCCCAAACGGGCCCACCTGACTTGTAACGGTATGTGTTTTTGTATCGGCAATTTTTAACCACGGCGATCCGATATCATCCAGGTAAACATGCTCACCTGACAAGCCATAAATTGTATTATGAGCATGTTTAAAACCCGGTATCTTTTTAATGATATCACCTGTTTTACAATCAACCACGTTCCATATCTTGCTTTCGAAAGATGGCAGGTACATTGTTTTGCCATCCGGCGATATAGACATCCGGTCACAGCCCCCATCTATCATCTTTTCCCATATAATTTTACCGGTGCTTAAATCAATCCGCTGCAGCGACTCAATGGTGCTTATGTAAATGCTGTTAAGCTGAATGCTAACCGCAATTCCTTTCACATTCGACGGTTTTTTATCCGGATGCAATCCCCGGGTTTCAATCCGTTTCACAAATTTATGCCCATGATCCATATCAAAAACCAGCAAGCCATGGCCGCCATAGCCCATATAATCGCGTATCCCCGGCACGGCAACATATAAATAATGGCCCGATAACGATTCTGGTTTATTACTATCAATTTTTTTATTGGGTAATATCATTGCGGTAAGCAAGATGATTGCCCCCGACAGAAATAAGATTAGGCTGTTAATTGGATGTCGTCGCATATCTTTTTGTTTTTATTGATTAATAGCGAATTAAAATTAAACATAAAAACTGCCCGATCCTCTCTATAAAAACTTTTTTCTAAAAAACTTGCGCAAGTAAATACTTGCTTATACATTTGCAAGCATATACTTGCGCAATATGAGACTGACAATAATTTATCAATCAGCAACATTATGAAAACCAAGAGGATCATCATTTTTAATTTAATAGCAATTATGACAACTACAGCAGTAACCGCCCAAACTGTGGGCAAATATGCCGATGTAAACGGCATAAAAATGTATTACGAAATACATGGCACCGGAAGCCCGCTGGTACTTTTACACGGCGGAGGCTCTACCATTTACACCAGCTTTGGCAGGATACTGCCTGCCCTGGCAAAAGATCATGAAGTTATTGCCATAGAATTGCAGGCGCATGGCCATACCGGCGACAGGAACGCTCCTGAAACATTTAAGCAGGATGCTGACGATGTAGCCGAGCTGATGAGACAGCTTAATATACCCAAAGCAGATATATTGGGTTTCAGTAATGGTGGACAAACTACGTTGCAACTAGCGATGACACACTCTGACAAAGTGCGCAAAATTATAGTAGCATCGGCATTTTTTAAAAGAAGCGGTGTACCTGCAGGTTTTTGGCAGGGATTTGCCAAAGCAACCCTGAATGATATGCCAAAACTTTACAGGGACGAATATTTAAAAATAAACCACGATCCGGCCATGTTGCAGAATATGTTTAACAAAGATGTACAGCGCATGGAGAATTTTAAAGACTGGACGGACGATGATATCCGGTCGATAAAAGCGCCGGCATTTATTGTAATAGGTGACCATGATGTATCCACGCCAGAGCATGCGGTAGAAATGTCGCGTCTTATGGCGGGCAGTCGTTTGGCGATATTACCAGGCGCTCATGGGCAATATCTTGGAGAGGCATTATTCTCTGATTCAAATAATAAATTACCGGATTGCTTTGTGGCCATGGTAAAAGATTTCCTGGCTGCACCGGCAAGTGAAAATAAATAGATTTTAGTGAGTAATATTCAATAATGCCGCATTAATAATGCTTGGCAGAAAATAAAAGTCTGTACACAAACAAACCCTGAAGTTTCCTATTACGCAAAGGCCGGTTCAATAATCGGTCTTTGCTTTTCAAAAAGACCAATTATTTTATTACTAAACCTAATCTCTTATTGAAAAAGTAAAATCTAACACTTTATCTTTTCTTTTTCCTCAAAGTAGAGAAAAGAATGCCCATCCAGGTATTTGGCCATGGTATCCATAGTGAGCAATGACGAAAAATGTTCTATGTTGTTTCGCTGAACCAGCAGAGGTCTTTTTTCAAAATAGTTGACATGAAAATCTGCTTCTGAAACCGGGGAAATAATAGAATGAAAATGCTGCATCTTGTATATTATACGGCTAACTTACTTACGGGATAACTTTTATTTAATCAGGATAAACAGTACCGGATTTGTTGTAATATATATGTTCCTTTGTTTGAAGGGGGAAAAATTATATTAATATTGCGTATAATATCATTACGATGAAAAAATTTAATGGAAACACAATAGTTGAGCGTAATCAGGCTGAATTTATATCTTCTCAACTTGGTGACGACATTTGCTTTAGGCATAATTGCACAAAGCGTATGTCGAGTGGTTTTGTACTTTAACCCAATGAAGTTTTTTCGTAAAATTAAAACAGCGGTAAACATGCCTGGCAGCAATAAACTATTGTTTGCCGAAGCATTGGTTACATCGGCTTATGTACGCTTTGCCCTTAGTTTTTTGCCTTTTAAAGTTGTAAAAAGCTGGATGGGTAAGCCCAATATACAGCAACAGACCAACCTAAGCCCCGCGCAATTACTACAGATAAAAAAAACTTACTATACATTAAAATTGTGTAGCAAATATGCCTTTTGGAAAACGGAATGTTATACTATGGCGCTTACCGGCAAAATATTATTAAGACGGCGACACATACCAAGTACAATTTACATAGGGTGGAAAAAGAACGATGGCAAATATGAGGGCCACGCCTGGTTAAAAACTGCGAATGATGCTATTATAGCGGGCAACATGGACTTGACGCAGTTCCATGTAAATGCTTTTTTTTCATAAACGAATGGTTTGTTGTCAAGCCACGCAACAACCTTATCTTTTTAGTTCCCTGTTAAGTATTTTTTACATTTACAGCATGAGCGCTATTTACGGTAAGTATAATTTTTTTAATGGCGCTGTTACCAGTGAAGAACTTTGCGTAATGGAAAGCAAGCTTAACCATTGGAATGCTGATGATGCCGGTCAATGGTATCATAAAGCCTTTGGCATGGGGCATTTAATGTTATACAACACGCCGGAGTCATTGCATGAGAAACTTCCGCTTCATAAAAGTGAAAACGGGCTATATATTACCGCCGATGCCCGTATTGATAAAATTGCCCCCCGTTTTCCGATGGCCGACATATGCCTGGTTGAATATTGTTTATACATGCCTAATTATTTAAAGTACGAGGGTGAGCTTTCTCGTACGGCATATCGTAAAGCTTTATCTCTGGGCAATTACCTGCCGCCCGAAGTTTTGGAACGGAACGACAAAAGGGTAAGTATGGGCCCGTACAGACAACCTGTTACCGATGAGGCGCTGGTTAAAGCTAAACAAGAACAGGCAAGAGCCCGGGCCGATGAGTTATTTAAAAACCTGGAAGGCAACGCTTATATTAAACCTAAAGCGCTTAAAGCCAGAAAAATAAATTTAGTTATTTTCAGGTGGCTGGAAAAGGATACGCTTAACAAACATGTTTAGGAAACTGCTCATTCTATCTCAATTTAGTAAATAAAAATGATGTTTGGCTAAACCAGCTTCTAAGATCGAAAACATTGCTGCTATAGATTACATTAGCATAATAATCTAAGTTCCTAAAATCAATAATTATCATGAGTATCTACAGCGAAAGCCTGCATGCAACAGTAGTTAATTCACTGCAAAACCAGTATCTGGATCAACAGGACTTAAGTTCCCAAATGAACGCAGCGGGTTTTACCTTTTATTATGCGCAGGGCGCAACCATTACTACAGAAGAAAAACTGGAAAAAGCCAGGGCAGATGCCGTAATTAAGGAAACGGTAAATAAACAAACTGTTATCAACAGTAATATAGCAAACAACTTGCTAAGCCTGACAACCCAGGCCAGTCAATATGCAAATCAATCAATCTCAAATACAGCGGTTTGCGCTTCAAATGTACAGGTAGCGGCAAACGCTATCACCAGGTTGGCGACCGATATTGGGACTATCAGGAGTATAATAGCTGCCGCCGATTTTTCAACAGATATGCAAAAGCAGACCAAAAAAGTGTACGATTTGATGAATGACACAGCCTATTCGGCGGAAAAGGCGTCCCAAATGGCTATAGAGGCCTCGACACTTACAGCTGAGGGTTCGTCGTTTACCGTGCTGGATAAGGCAAAAAATATTAATGAACAGCTAAATAACCTACTGAAGACCACATCGGCAGAACTGGATACTGCCCTTCAGAGTGTAGCGGCAGGTAACGCAACGCTTTCGAAGGCAAGTAACACCGAAAATCTTGCCGGAGGTGCTTTGGCAGCGATTAGTGTAGCTTATAACGCCTCCTGGTCGGCTTACAATTCCTTCAATAAAACACTCAACCTTGATTTAAGGGTACCCGATACCGACATAACAGACAGCAGCTTTGTTGTGCAGTTTACAAAATTCAATTACCCGGTGAGCGAGTATTACGTCGTTATAGTTAAGGACATTAAAAAATCAACTTTTTCATTGGCCAACGCTGAAAATCTATTGTTGCAAAAGGAAACGCTAATATTAGTCAGCGTACCCGTGCCGCATGTTTCCCACGCCAATCATTCTACCCTTCTTAGCAGGCAGATCAACTTTTTTGATATGCCCGGCACAAACAAAATAATGAAGGATTCGGATGGGGATGATGTGGTGCAAGCACAGCGTTATGTGGCCTTCGCATTTGCCGTTTTAACAGACGCATATAAAAAGGAAATAAATAATTTTGATAACTTCTTATCTGCGCCTTCTGAACCGTTTATACTGACTATTAAACTGAACGCGGTTGACAGCAGTAGGGTCGCCTTTAAATCCGACAACAACTTGCAAAAGCTGGAATTTACGATTGACGGGAACACCGCCTATAACCTGGAATACCGGTGTATATTTTTACCGGCTGATGCTCAAGGTTTGCTTTTTAATGTGACTATTGTAGAACAGGTATCAAGGGGCAACTATTCGATAGCGGAAAAACAGGATCTCAAAAATCTTTATGAAGTGTGCATAGGCCCTGAAACCACCGATAATTTCGGCAATCCGTTGGTACCGGGTAAAGCATATCTGCCCGTTATCCTTACCGTTTCTTCAGACGAGGTCGACAACCCTTCAAAATTCACAAACGCACTTTCAGCCATCGACAAAAAAGCAGCCTTTTATTATAACCAAAAATGAATACTCAACCCGTTCCAATCCAGCCATTACTAGCACCAAAAGAAAAGGCAAAACTTGATGAATTGTCTATCCAGGTAATAGATGCTCAATATAAAGTTGAGCAATGCCAGGCCATTGTTACTTCGCTTACCGAAAAAAGGAATAACTACCAGGGCTTTTTAACCGTCGCGCAAAATAACCGGGCACAGGCTCATGACAATAAAGCATTAGCAGACCAATTAGTTCAAAGTGCACTTGACCTGAAGGATGCCTCGAAAACTGCACTCAGTGAGATCGGGTTGGCAGACGAAAAAACGAATGCACTCTCCGCAAGCATTAAAATACTCATTGACAAACTGATCTATGCGGTAACAGTATTGAACAGGCTCTCCAATGATATCGTGCGAAAAAAAGCGTTGAACCCACTTATCTCCGACCAGTTGGTTGCTATGGCCGGTAAAGCTAGTACTGATGCTAGTAATGTAGTCACGTTAACACTCGTAGCGCTGCAATCTACCTTTATAGCCGCGACTTTCAATATGGAAACTGAAGCCACCCTTGCACTTGAATATACACAAGCTGTTAATCTGCACGAAACACTCACAGGTGGTGCATCAGCCAGTACTCCCTCCCTTCGCTTGTCACTTGAGGAGGCTTATCACAGTGCTGACACCTGTTACTTGCAAACAGATAGATCATGCAACATTATTAGCCAGGAACTGGATACGGCCCAAGCCAATTTAAATAAGGCGCAGGTAAAACTGGCTTCGCTGCAAGCGGGCCTGTCAGCTGCAAATGCAACAGTAACAGCGACTTAAAAGATTAAAAGTATTAAGCTTATATATCTGTCGAAACTTCACTGACTAAAATAAGAAAAGCCCGATAAAATATGTTAATATCTTATCAGGCTTTAATTTAAATTGATTTAGCGACTAAAAGGTCGCTTCGTCGACCGAACGCGGTGAGGGAGGGATTCGAACCCTCGGTACAGTTTCCCGTACGTCAGTTTAGCAAACTGATCCTTTCGGCCTCTCAGGCACCTCACCATTTAATTTGGTCTGTAAGACCGTATCTCAATAAAACCCCTTTTTTCGGGACTGCAAATATAGCAATTAGGCTAAGCCGTCAAAAAAATATTTTAAGTGAGTGGTTGATTGAGTTGATTAAGTGAGTGGTTGATTTTTATAAGCCTGAATAATAGGGTTTTGGGATAAGACTTAGAAAGAATGTTTTTTCTAAAAATTCAACTTAATCACAATTTACCTAATCAACTCAATCAACTAACACCCTAATAATCTATCCGCACATGATAAATACTCATCAGCATGCGTTTAAATATTGTTTTAATGGTCTCAATATCTTTTAGGGTTATATTACTGTCCTTAAGCTGATTTTGGTCGAGTTTATATTTTACAATACGATCAACAAGGTTACTGATGGATACCTCATCAGGCTCTTTTAATGAGCGTGAGGCTGCTTCAACCGAGTCGGCAAGCATTAAAACACCCCCCTCCTTCGAAAACGGGATGGGCCCGGGATACCTGAAAGTATTTTCATCGATGATCTTTTCAGGGAAATTTTTTAATGACGACTGGTAAAAATAATCAACCCGGGTATCGCCATGATGGGTTCTGATAAAGTCAATCACAATTTCGGGTAGGTTTGCCTTGCGCGCCATTTCAATACCCTTGCTTACGTGCCTGATAATGATCTGTGCGCTTTCCTGGTATGACAGCTTATCATGCGGGTTAAAGCCGGAGCTTTGATTCTCGATAAAAAACAGGGGGTTCTCCATTTTACCAATATCATGATACAATGCCCCTGCCCTAACCAGCAAAGCGTTACCACCAATTGAATAGATGGCATTTTCGGCAAGGTTAGCCACCTGTAACGAATGCTGGAATGTGCCCGGCGCAGTAAAGGCCATTTCACGCAGCAAAGGAGCATTGGTGTTGGTTAGCTCGATCAGGGTGATATCCGAAGTAATGGCAAATATCTTCTCGAAAATGTAAATAAGCGGGTAAGCCAGCAAGGTTAATAAAACGCTTACTACAAAGGGCAGAAAATCCATCCAGTCGATATTGCCAAAACTGCCTTCCCGTATAAATGAAATCCCTAAAAAGGCAGCAAAATACGTTACAGTAATGATCAGCGCAGAGATAAGGAATTGCTCGCGCCTGATCAGGTTTTTAATGCTGTAAATAGAAACCATACCCGCCGTGATCTCAAAATAAGCAAATTCAAAGCTATTGGGCACAAAGAAACCGGCAATAAGTACCACCAGCAAATGTATATTAAGCGCCAAACGGGTATCAAACAATATCCGGATGATGATAGGTACAATACAATAAGGTATATAATACAAATTGGGCAGTTGTAGCTTTATAGCCATTGACAGCGTAAATAACATGGCTGTAACCACCAAAAGGATTAAACTTACCAGCCGGTTATCTTCATAAATATCCTTACGGAATAAGTATAAAAACACCATTAGCAAGGTAATGGCTATAGCTACCAATAAAAATTGCCCTAGTAAAACTAACCGTCGGTCGCCATTTATACGGGCATTATCTTCAAAGGCCTTTTTAAACGATTGCAGTTTTTGATAAACTTCATCGCTCACTACCGATCCTTTAGCTACAATAACCTCCCCTTTCTGTACCATTCCGCGGGTGGTCGACAGTCCTTCAACTACTTCACGCTCCAGTCTTGAGGTTAATTTAGTATCGTAATTTAAATTAGGCTGCAACCGGTTACTGACCAGGTTTAATAAAAAAGCTTTATCCAGATCACTTTGCGTACTTAATAGCTGGTTGCTGTAAGCTAAGGCTTTCTCTTTAGTATACAGGTCGGCTGTATTTTTATCAGTTGCAATATTTTTGTTCAGGATGGTTATCGGGTAATTCTCGGCATTCTGCTGATATTTAGGATTAAGCCTTAAAACGCCTTTATCATATATTCCCTTTAATAAATTAAACCCTGCCGTTATATATTTATTTTTTTGCCTGTCGTTTATACCGGCATCGTGCCATTTTATTTCCAGGTCGTTTTTAAAACCATCCAATTCATGCCCTTCAACATCATCATCAAACTGGTATATAGGCGTTACGCTGGCTAATGCCGTTTTCTGATCGGCCTCAATTTCCTGTTGTGTTTTTAATATGGCGAAGTTATAGGGCGAGATCAGTTCCTTTTGGTTCCATATACGGCCCTTTTCAATATCATAGCTAAATTTTGCTTGTTTAGGCAGTGTAAATACAATTACACAAACACTGGCCAGCATCATTAAAAACTTAACATTACGGGAGTATTTGCGCAGCACAGCCTTCTGGCGCGATGATGATAGTTTTGCCATTTATGTGTTTATCCAATCAAAATTAATATAAGTTTCCGTTATCTGTATTTTTTCTTGCTTTTACTCAATCGATTGTGATATCTTTGTGATATCATTTTAAAATCATTAATTATGAATACTGAAAAAATTATCAATCCTCTTTCCGGTTACGGAGTTTTTGCACTATTCCTGGCTTTGCTTGCTGCAATGGTGTTATCATTTTATGCCGAAGCAATGATTATAGGTGTAATTGTTGGTGCGGTAAACTTTATTTTAGTTTTGCCGGGCCTCATCATCATTAACCCTAATGAGTCAAAAGTGCTTACGCTTTTTGGCAGCTATGTTGGCACGGTTAAAAAGGATGGCTTTTTTTGGGTGAATCCCTTTACCATAAAAAAGAAGGTTTCGTTAAGAGCCTTTAACTTAAACGGACAACAGCTTAAAGTAAACGATAGCGTAGGTAATCCGATTGAAATTGCTGCTGTAATTGTATGGCAGATAAAAGATACTGCCAATGCAACCTTTGCGGTTGAAAATTACCTGCAATATGTAAATATACAAAGCGAAGCGGCTGTGAGGCACCTGGCAAATTCATTCCCTTACGATAGTTTTGAGGACGAAACCGCCAGCATAAGCTTACGCGGAGGCGCTGAAAAAGTGAGCTTTTTATTAGAAAAGGAATTGAATGAAAGGCTCGACCGTGCAGGTATTGAAGTATTGGAGGCCCGCATTTCGCACTTAGCTTATGCTCCCGAAATTGCGCATACCATGTTACAACGCCAACAGGCATCGGCTATCATATCTGCCCGAAGGCTGATAGTTGAAGGCGCGGTTGGTATGGTTGAAATGGCTTTACAAAGACTATCTGAAAAAAACATAGTTGATTTGGATGAAGAACGCAAAGCTGCTATGGTAAGCAACCTGCTGGTTGTTTTATGCGGGGATCGTAGTGTAAACCCGGTTGTTAATACAGGTACTTTATATCATTAATTGTTATAAATTGTATTATTGAATTAAGGTTTTCATCAGGGAAGGTCACTGAAACACGTGGCACACATGATACAATTGATACACCCCGCAGCTTTTCAATAATATAATACTTGATAATTTACAATGTTACCCGTTAATAGTATGAGTTATGGCCGAAAAGAAGGCATTTATATTACGTATCAATCCGGAAGTATTAAAGGAGATTGAAACCTGGGCTGCCGATGAATTCAGAAGCACCAACGGCCAGATAGAATACCTGCTGCAGCAGATTTTGAATGAACGGAAGAAAAATAGCAAGAAAAGAAAAGAAACGTAGAGACGCGATGCTTAGCGTCTCCCGCATGTAAGGATTTCACCAAAAGAAACGCGAAGCATCGCGTCTCCTATGTTTAAAACTATGCATGCATAATAAAAATACCTAAATTTGCACTCCAATTAACATTGTTTATGAAAGAAGTAGTCATCGTTTCGGCCACCCGCACCCCTATTGGTAGTTTTGGCGGTAGTTTGGCCAGTTTATCGGCAACACAACTTGGTGCAATCGTTGTCAGATCGGCAGTAGAAAAAGCCGGACTAAAGCCAGAACATATTCAGGAAGTTTACATGGGTAACGTATTATCTGCAAATTTAGGCCAGGCGCCGGCAACGCAAGCCGCTATTTTAGGCGGTTTACCTTATATGCCTGCTACAACGGTCAATAAGGTATGCGCATCGGGCATGAAAGCTATTATGCTGGCAGCGCAAAGTATAGCTTTAGGGCAAAACGATATTGTACTGGCAGGTGGCATGGAAAGCATGAGCAATGTTCCTTATTATTTGGATAAGGCTCGTAACGGGTATCGTTTGGGGAATGGACAAATAACTGATGGGCTTATAAAAGATGGCCTTTGGGATGTATATAATGATTATCATATGGGTTCAGCAGCTGAGCTTTGTGCGGTGGACTGTAACATCAGCCGCGAAGAGCAGGATGCATTTGCAATTGAATCGTATCAAAGATCGCAAAAGGCACAAAGCGAGGGTAAGTTTAAAAACGAGATAACCCCGGTTGAGCTGAAGGATAAAAAAGGCGACATCACTTTATTTAGCGATGATGAAGAACCAAAAGCGGTTAAGTTTGATAAAATACCAACCCTAAAACCTGTATTTAAAAAAGACGGTACTGTAACAGCTGCTAATGCCTCTACTTTAAATGATGGCGCTGCAGCTTTAGTATTAATGAGCAGGGAAAAGGCTGATGAAATGGGTATAAAACCATTGGCAAAAATAGTATCCTATGCTGATGCGCAACAGGCGCCGGAATGGTTTACTACTGCGCCATCAAAAGCTATTCCGCTGGCTTTACACAGAGCAGGATTATCATCAGCAGATATAGATTATTTTGAGATAAACGAAGCCTTCTCGGTGGTTGCTATAGCTAATAATCAGCTTTTAAAACTCAACCCGGCAAAAGTGAATGTAAACGGCGGCGCAGTTGCGCTGGGACATCCGCTGGGTGCATCAGGTGCGCGCATCATTGTAACATTGCTTAATGTATTGCAGCAAAATAATGGCAAATACGGCGCCGCCGGGATTTGCAACGGTGGCGGCGGCGCCAGTGCAATGGTTATTGAAAAATATTAAATAACCAGAGGATTGTAACTTTCAATAGCATATATAAACCTGTCTAAATTTAATTTCATTGTTGAATGCTGCTGGCCAATGGTATGTGTATGTTCGGCAACCGTCCATCCGTCTGCTTCAGTAGCGCCGGGTATTGGATTTGGCCTCACTGTTGAAGTTGTGTTACCTTCAACCGATGTAAATTGATTGCCATTAATTGCCACAACAATACCGGCGTGCCCTTCTGTCGCACTGTGCCCGGCCTGCCATATCACTATAGCGCCTAATTTGGGTACATTGGTTGATGTCGGCCATACGGGATCGGCATGGAAATTACGGGCCATTTGCTGGCTGTTTAGTGATACCAGGCGCGAAGCATGTGCCCAAACAGAAGGATTGGTTGCATAACCTTTTTTCCAGTCGAGTATTGCTGCACAGGCGCACCATTCGGCACCCATATACCATCCTGCAGATACCATATCAGCCTGGTATTGTTTGTTTGTCCAGCCATCATTAGGCTGAATTTCTGTAATGTTTTGGGCGTTGTAAGCTAGTGCAATTTGTACAATTTGATCTGCTGCTGCCATAAGATTAGGTTTTTGAAACAGGTTAAGGTTTAGAATTAACTATTTAAATATATAAAATTATTTGTTGACCAAATACTATGAATGAATTTATTTAATTTGGCATTATGATGCCAGTTTAGGTAGTTTTGTAAAAATAAATAATGACAAGCGAAGGAAAAATAAAAGTAACCGCATTACCGTTAAACTGCAATTAATGGATGATATTAATATATTACCTGTTGTGATAAAGAATTCGCTTTTAACTATAATATTTCTATTTCTATGCTGCCACTGCTTCGCCCAGCACTCCGACGAAAGCAGCCGCTTAAAACAACTGCATATTTATGAAGATAGCCTGGTTGACCTGGGTAAAAAGTTCATAAACGACGATAACGACCTTGAACGTAAAAATGCCAATTATGTCTTTATTAAAACATTGGTAAGCGCCTTAAAGGTTCCCAATTCATTCCTGTATCCGTTCGATTCTGTAAAAAGCATCAGCATTTTAAACTCACCCGATAACCGTTTCCGGATATTAAGCTGGCACATTGTTAATGAGGATGGCAGCTATCGCTTTTACGGCACTATACAAATAAATACCGGCGGCAACTTACAGATGTACCCGCTTGAAGATTACTCGCCCATATTAAAGAACCCCGAAGATTCAGTTACTGATAACCGCAAATGGTACGGTGCGCAGTATTATAAGATCATTCCCGTTTATTCGCCCGAACTTTATTACGTTTTAATTGGCTGGAAAGGCAATACCATAAAATCAACAAAAAAGGTGATTGATGTGCTCTCCTTTAAAAATAACAAACCCGTGTTGGGCCTCCCCGTTTTTGATGGAAATGGTAAAACACGCAAAAGAGTAGTGTTTGAATATACCCGCCAGGCATCCATGCTGCTGCGTTATGTTCCTGAACAAAATCTGATTGTTTTTGATCATCTTTCACCTCCCGATCCTAAATTAAAAACCCAGCATGATACTTATGGACCCGATATGAGTTACGATGGCTATCGTTTAAAAAATGGCAGGTGGCAATATGTACAGGACCTTGACATGCGGAACATGCCCGATAGCCACGACGAAGAATACAATGACCCTAAAAAGCAGGCCGAAATTGATAAAGCTACAGCTAAGAAGGAAGCAGAAAATTAGTTGATTGAGTGAGCAGTTGATTGGGTGAGTTGTTATTTAAAGAAGTGTTAACTATCTGACTTAATCAACCACTCTTCCAAACAAAAGCCCTATCCCCTGTAACACTTTCAGTATTAAATTTTGATTTACGGGAAATATATTACTTTAGTGAAATTTTTATCTTAAAATATGCAAGATAGCCTGACAGCCCCTACACCAGTAAAATCAAGATTTCCTAAAAGCGTGCCGTATATTATTGGGAACGAAGCTGCAGAACGCTTCAGCTTTTATGGTATGCGTTCCATACTTACACTTTTTTTGGTAAACCAATTTTTTAATCCATCCCAAAATCCAGCGCTATCAACCGTTGCCGATGCTAAAGCAAATTCACTCAATCATTATTTTGTAATGCTTGCTTATGCTTTGCCATTTGTAGGCGGCCTGGTTGCCGACTGGTTCACAGGCAAATACAAATTAATATTATATATCTCTGTTGTATATTGTTTAGGGCATTTGCTTTTGTCAATGTTTGATACTAACCTCGATGGTTTTACTATCGGCATTATAGTGGTAGCAATCGGCGCAGGTGGTATAAAATCGTGCGTATCGGCAAACGTGGGTGATCAATTTGATGCTACCAACCAGGACCTGTTATCGAAAGTCTATGGCTGGTTCTATTTCGCCATCAATTCCGGGTCAATGTTTTCAACCATTTTAATTCCATATACCTATAAAAACTTCGGTGCAAAATGGGCATTTGGCATCCCCGGCATATTAATGGCATTAGCTACAATAATTTTCTTTTCGGGCCGTAAAAAATATGTGAAAGTGCCGCCGGCAGGTGTAAATAAAAACAACCTGGTATTTATAACATTCTACGCCCTAAGCAATTTTTCTAAAAGGCAAAAAGGACAATCATTTTTAGATGTGGCTAAAGAGAAATTTAACGACGAAAAAGTAGAGGGTGTTAAAGCCGTATATCGTGTAATGGCAGTATTCTTTTTTGCCCTTGCTTTTTGGGCCGTTTGGGATCAATGCTTATCAGAGTGGGTTTTGTATGCCGATAAAATGAACCGCGATATAAACCTTGGGTTTACACATTTCACTATCCTGGCCGGGCAGGTTTCAACCGTAAATACCATATTTTTATTGTTATTTATACCGCTGTTTAACTACGTGATTTATCCGTTTTTTGATAAAATAGGTTTAAAAACCACGCCGTTAAGAAGATTAGGCGTTGGCCTGGTGTTAACGGCATTGTCATTTGTTATTATCGCTTTAATACATGGCAGTATTGATAGCGGCGCGTCACCATCTATATGGTGGCAGGTGTTAGCCTACATGGTACTATCAGCAGCCGAAGTTTTGGTTTCCATTACAGGATTAGAGTATGCTTACACGCATTCGCCAAAATCAATGAAGAGTACCATGACGGGGATTTGGTTCCTGGTTGTTTCTGCCGGTAATTTGATTACCGCATTGGTTAACGGCTTTATTGCCGATGGCGGCTGGTGGGCACATAACCTTGCAGGTGCAAACTACGAGTGGTTTTTTGTTAGTTTTATTGGCGTATTTGTAATTGTATTTATGTTTGTAGCGCCACGGTTAAAGGAGCGCAGCTACATATCTGATCCTTATGTAGAGAACCAGGTTATTTCAGATACACATAGTTTATAATATGAATCAAGAGTCAAGATACAAAAATCAAGAAAACCGCAATCAACCTTTAAATTTATTTAAAGAGCATGATCAGGACATTTAGGTCTTTATTTGGTAATACATTGGCCTGTAGCTGTATTTTTATCTTGATTCCTGACTCTTGTATCTTGACTCTTAATTTACTTTTATAATAAATAGCAGTTAAGTAACTAATAGTTTACTGCTATTATTTTTATTGATGCCAAAATTGAATTATTTTAGCCCCTTGCTTAATTCTAATTTTTTTTAAGTGCCGGACAGCATAGTTATTATACCTACCTACAACGAAAAGGAAAATATTGAACGGATGATCCGTAAAGTATTCTCTTTACCTCATGATTTTCATGTACTTATTATTGATGACGGGTCGCCGGACGGTACCCAAAACATCGTAAAACAATTGCAGCTTGAATTTGCTGAGCATCTTTTTATAGAAGAACGTGCCGGCAAACAGGGATTGGGTACCGCCTATATTCATGGATTTAGGTGGGCAATTGCGCATCACTACGATTACATTTTTGAGATGGATGCGGATTTTTCGCATAATCCGGATGATCTTTTAAAATTGAGGCAAGCGTGTGTCGAAGGAGCCGATGCTGCTATCGGTTCACGCTATATTAATGGTGTAAATGTAGTTAACTGGCCCATGAGCCGCGTTTTAATGAGTTATTTTGCATCGGTATATGTACGTTTTATAACCGGTATTGAAATACGTGATGCCACGGCCGGTTTTATGTGCTACAAACGGAGAGTTTTAGAAACCGTGAGACTCGACAAGGTAAAATTCGTGGGATACGCTTTCCAGATCGAGATGAAATATACTACTATAAAACACGGCTTTAAACTGGTTGAGGTACCGATAATATTTACCGACCGTACTCTCGGCACCTCCAAAATGTCGACCAGTATTTTCAGAGAAGCATTTATAGGTGTTATTCAAATGCGGATAAACAGTATATTCAGGAAGTATCCGGAGGGATGAGATTAGTGATTGGAGGTTAGAGGTTAGTTAGGAAAAAAACTGTGGAGTTTTTAAAAACTTCGTAAGTTTGGAGTTATCATTTAAGTTAATTAACCCAAAAATTCTGATTTTTTATTAACCAATCTTCAACCAATCTCTGATCTCCAACCTCTAATCTCTACAAAAAAAACATGAATGAAAACCTTGATCCCGAACGCGAACGCCTCTCTCCTGCAGAACGTGATATTGAAAAGGTTTTGCGTCCGCAGGTATTTGAAGATTTTACGGGTCAGCATAAAATATTAGCCAATTTAAAGGTATTTGTACAAGCCGCCCGCCAGCGCGGCGAAGCGCTTGATCATGTGCTGCTGCACGGCCCTCCCGGATTGGGTAAAACCACCCTATCGTACATTATTGCCAATGAAATGGGTGTTGGCATTAAAATCACATCCGGCCCGGTATTGGATAAACCCGGTGACCTTGCAGGATTGTTGACTAATTTGGAAACCGGTGATATATTATTTATTGATGAAATCCATCGTTTAAGTCCGCTGGTTGAAGAGTATCTGTACTCGGCAATGGAAGATTTTAAGATTGATATCATGCTGGAGAGCGGCCCTAATGCACGCTCGGTACAGATCTCACTCAATCCGTTCACTTTGGTTGGCGCAACAACGCGTTCAGGCTTACTAACCGCCCCTTTGCGTGCCCGGTTTGGCATCAATTCGCGGCTGGAGTATTATGATGCGAAGTTACTAACCACCATTGTACTGCGCTCAGCATCTATATTAAAAACACCGATAAGCGATGAGGGCGCTTATGAAATTGCCCGCCGCAGCCGTGGTACGCCGCGTATTGCCAATGCCTTACTGCGCCGTACCCGCGATTTTGCACAGATAAAAGGCGATGGCAACATCGATACCGCTATTGCTAAGTATGCCCTGAATGCACTTAATGTTGATGAACACGGCCTTGACGAAATGGACAATAAAATATTGACCACCATTATCGATAAATTTAAAGGAGGTCCCGTAGGCTTAAAAACCATTGCTACCGCTGTTGGTGAGGATGAAGGCACCATTGAAGAAGTTTATGAACCTTTTTTAATTCAGGAAGGCTTTTTAATGCGCACGGCGCGCGGTCGTGAGTGTACCGAAAGCGCTTATAAACATTTGGGTAAAATAAAGTTGGGTGGTAATCCGTCTTTGTTTTAGATAAAACTATAATTAAAAAAACAGTTCAACCCTCTTTACCGCTTGCGGAAGAGAGGGTGGTCCAGCGAAGCATAGACAGGGTGAGTAAATACGCAAATGCATTAGCGCCAACGCATTAGCGCATTTACTCACTCCGACATCACTGCGTTCGTCGACCCTCTCTTCGCCTGCGGCGGAAAGAGGGTAAAAACATAACACATATTATATGAAGCATATCTTTCTTTTTACATCCCTGTTAATCACTACCAACGCATTTTCCCAACAAACAAAACCCATCAACCTGGTTGACTTTGTTAACCCTTTAATGGGCAGCGATTCAAAATATGATCTATCCAATGGCAATACCTACCCTGCTATAGCTTTACCCTGGGGAATGAACACCTGGACCCCGCAAACCGGTAAAATGGGCGATGGCTGGCAATACACTTATGATGCGCATAAAATAAATGGCCTTAAACAAACCCACCAGCCATCACCCTGGATGAATGATTACGGGCAGTTTGCCATTATGCCGGTAACCGGACATTTAAAGGTATCGCAAAATGGCCGTGCCAGCTGGTTTTCGCACAAGGCGGAAGTTGCCAAACCTTATTATTACAGCGTTTTCCTGGCTGATCATAATGTAACTGCCGAGCTTACGCCTACCGAAAGAACAGCGCAATTCAGGCTCACTTATCCCAAATCGGATAGCTCTTATATTATTGTCGATGCTTTCGACAAAGGCTCGTATGTTAAGATTATCCCGAAAGAAAATAAGATCATCGGTTATTCAACCAAGTTTGCGGCAGGTCCCTTAAAAAACTTCAGAGATTATTTTGTTATTTATGCCGACAAACCCATAACCATAGCGCAAACTTATAGCGATAGTACGTTAACCGATTCACTGTCATTGCATGCAAAACATGCCATGGCGGTCATCGGCTTTAAAACAGTTGATGGCGAAAAAATACACTTACGGGTATCCTCATCATTTATCAGCTTTGAACAGGCGGAATTAAATTTAAAAAGAGAGCAAGGCAACGATAGTTTCGATGTTACCGAACAAAAAGCTAAAAATGTATGGAATAAAACGCTGAACCATTTGGTAGCCGAGGGTGGAACGGTTGATCAGAACCGTACTTTTTACTCCTGCCTCTACCGGATGCTATTTTTTCCGAACAAATTGTATGAAATAGACGCCAATAATAAAATACAGCATTACAGCCCGTACACCGGCAAAACCGAACCAGGCTATATGTTTGCAGGCACAGGTTTTTGGGATACCTTCAGGGCGTTGTATCCGTTCCTCAACCTTGTTTATCCGGGCATAGTAAAGGAGATGCAGGAAGGTTTGATCAATGATTATAAAGAAGGCGGCTGGCTGCCTGAGTGGTCGAGCCCGGGTTATGCTGATGTGATGGTTGGCAATAATTCTGCATCAGTAGTATCCGAAGCATATTTAAAAGGAGCACGGGGATATGATATCGAAAAATTGTACGAGGCATTAATACATGGAGCAAATAACGAGGGACCGAGAGCTACAGGCCGGAGAGGAGTAGAATATTATAACAAATTAGGTTATGTACCCTACGACGTTAAAATTAACGAAAACGCTGCACGCACATTGGAATATGCTTACGATGATTTTGCCATTTATCAGTTGGGCAAAGCACTGCATAAGCCGGAATCTGAAATTGATATTTATAAAAAACGCAGCCTTAACTATCGCAACTTATTCGATCCTTCAACCGGTTTAATGCGGGGTAAAAATAAGGATGGATCGTTTGAGAACCCGTTTAATCCTTTTAAGTGGGGTGATGCCTTTACCGAGGGTAACAGCTGGCATTATACATGGGGCGTTTTTCATGATATGCAGGGATTGATAAACCTGATGGGCGGCAAAAAACAATTCATCAACAAGCTGGATTCGGTATTTACGCTTCCGCCTATTTTTGATGACAGCTATTATGGCGAAGTGATCCATGAAATCCGCGAAATGCAGATTGTTAACATGGGGCAATACGCACATGGTAACCAACCCATACAGCATATGCTTTATTTATATAACTATGCCGGCGAACCCTGGAAAACTCAATATCATGTGCGCGATGTAATGAATAAATTATATATGGCTACACCTGATGGTTATTGCGGTGATGAGGACAACGGGCAAACGTCTGCGTGGTATGTACTATCGGCAATGGGCTTTTACTCTGTTTGTCCTGCAAGTGATCAATACGTTTTGGGAACGCCTTTATTTAAAAAGCTGACTTTAAATTTAGAGAATGGTAAAAAGGTTGTGTTTAACGCCCCGAACAATAGCGATAGCAATTTTTACATCAATAGCATTACTATAAATGACAAACCCTACGATTTTAACTGGCTAAGCCATAAGGCGTTAATGCAGGGCGGTGTAATTAATTTCAATATGTCGTCACAACCCAATAAATTGAGAGGTATAAAAGATTCAGATTTTCCTTATTCTTTGTCAAATGAAAAATAATAAAGTTTTTTTAGCGATCATAGCCATGCTATTTTTCGCTTATGCTGCAAACGCACAAAGTTCGTTCAAAGTTGGTGTTGCCGGCTTAAACCACGATCATATTTACAACATTTTAAATGCTTACAGCAAAGGGCAGGTAAACCTTGTTGGCATTGCCGAGCCCAACAAGCACCTGCGCGAAAAATTTGGCAAGCAATTTCATTTACCCGATTCCTTATTTTTTGATGACCTTAAAACGATGATACTTAAACGCAAGCCTGCTATTGTTTTAGGCTATAATGCTGTGGGTAATCACGTTGATGTTGTTGAAGTATGTGCACCGCTTGGTGTGCCTGTTATGGTTGAAAAACCGTTGGCTGCAACGCTCGAGCAAGCCAAACGGATTGAAGAGTTGGCCAATAAATATCATATTAAGGTTTTAACCAATTATGAAACTACCTGGTACCCAAGCTACCAGGAAGTTTATAATATCATCAATAAAGACAGTATTGGTAAAATCCGTAAAATGGTGGTTCATGATGGTCACCAGGGGCCGAAAGAAATTGGCTGTAGTCCTGAGTTTTTAAGCTGGTTAACAGACCCTGTTTTAAATGGCGCAGGCGCACTGAATGATTTTGGTTGTTATGGGGCCGATTTAATGACCTGGCTGATGCATGGTCAAAAACCAATTGCGGTGACAGCCATAGCCCGCCATTATAAACCGGAGGTGTATCCGAAGGTCGAAGATGATGCTACTATCCTGGTTGAATATCCGGGCGCAACTGGGCAAATTGAAGCATCATGGAGCTGGCCGTTCGGAATTAAGGATCTGGAAGTTTTTGGCGAAACCGGCTATTTACATGCACTGGATGGCAATAATTTAACCATGCGCATGCGCGAAAATATTAAAAGCTTGAGGAATGTTGCGCCGCTGACATCGCCAAATGACAACCCTATCCCCTATTTTACAGCAGTACTGAATAAATCGATCACAGGTGAAGATGACCGTTCGTCATTAAAATATAATATGATTGTGATGGAAATATTGGACGCGGCAAAACGCTCAATTAAAGAAGGAAAACGGATAGTGTTATAGTTAATTAGTGAGTTAGTGAATTAGTAATTTTGCGAATTGTTTATCAGGGATTTTTTAACTGGTATGTTCTTTTTTTAGTCGGATGTAAAATTTATATTACTTTTGCCGATAATCAAACATCACCTCATATTATGTTAAAACAATTCATTTCACTCTCATTTTTATGTTTTTTTGGTTTAGTTGCTAACGCACAGGTTAATAATGCGGCCGTTATGGCACGTAAACAAATTCCCGTTGTTTGCTACCACCAGATACGTGATTGGAGGCCCAAAGACAGAAAAGGAGACAAGGATTATATCATTCCTCCTGCCGCTTTTAAAGAGCACATCAAAATGCTTGCAGATAGCGGTTATCACACCATTCTGCCCGATCAGCTTTATGACTACTTAACAAAAGGTACCCCGCTACCAAGCAAACCCATCATGCTTACTTTTGATGATACCGACCTCGATCAATGGGAAGTTGCACGGCCAGAACTAAAAAAATACGGTTTTAAAGGTGTGTATTTTATAATGACCGTACCGCTTGGTAAAAAGCATTATATGAGCAAAGAACAGGTAAAACAATTAAGCGATGAAGGCAATGTTATAGGCTGCCATACCTGGAACCACAGTAACTTTAAACATTTTACCGGTAAAGATTGGGAAATTCAATTGGATAAACCAACCAAACTGTTGGAGCAAATAACAGGCAAGCCTGTAAAATATTTTGCTTACCCATTTGGTGTATGGAACGCACAGGGACTACCTGAGTTGCATAAAAGAGGATTTAAAATTGCTTTCCAGTTAGCTGATAAACGTTATCCGCAAGACCCATTAATGACGGTAAGGCGTATTTTAGACAGCGGTTTCTGGACTACCAAAACATTCAGCAACAGCGTAAGACATAGTTTTTAAGCCCCCGAGCCCCTAAAGGGGAAATTAGGAAATAAAGTCCTCGTTTGTAACCAAACTGAGGATTTTTTTTTTGTCAAAACTCAAAATTTTACGTCCGAAATCGAAATTCCGAAATCCGAAATCAACCATCAAATTATCAGCCTAAAACGCTATTTTTGCGCTTCAATGGAACACATTCGTAATTTTTGTATTATAGCACATATCGACCACGGCAAAAGCACGCTTGCCGATAGGTTATTAGAATATACCCATACCATTACCCAGCGCGAATCGCAGGCACAATTGCTGGATGACATGGACCTGGAACGTGAACGGGGCATCACCATAAAAAGCCATGCCATACAGATGGACTATGAGCTAAACGGGCAAAAATATATACTCAACCTGATTGATACTCCCGGGCACGTGGATTTTTCTTACGAAGTTTCCCGTTCCATAGCAGCCTGCGAAGGTGCTTTGCTTATTGTTGACGCAGCGCAGGGCATACAAGCGCAAACTATATCCAACCTTTACCTGGCTTTAGAGAACGACCTGGAAATTATACCCATCCTCAACAAAATGGATCTCCCCGGCGCTATGCCTGAGGAAGTTAAAGACCAGATAGTTGAGTTGATTGGCTGTAAACGCGACGACATCATAGCAGCATCCGGCAAAACCGGCATGGGGGTTCATGATATTTTACGCGCCATTGTTGAGCGCGTACCCCACCCCGTTGGCGACCCTGCTGCACCGCTGCAGGCATTAATTTTTGATTCGGTTTACAACTCATTTCGCGGGATAGTAGCTTATTTTAAAGTAGTTAACGGTGAGATTCGCAAAGGCGATAAAGTAAAATTCTTCGCTACTGAAAAACAGTATATAGCCGAGGAAGTTGGCACCTTGAAATTAAAACAATCGCCCCGTGATGTAATCAAAACAGGCGACGTAGGTTATATCATTTCGGGTATAAAAGAGGCTAAGGAAGTTAAAGTTGGCGATACCATCACCCGTATCGATCGCCCTTGTGAAGCGGGTATACAGGGCTTTGAAGAAGTTAAGCCCATGGTATTTGCCGGCATTTACCCGGTTGATACAGAAGATTATGAAGAACTTCGCGAGTCGATGGCTAAGCTTCAGCTAAATGATGCTTCATTGGTTTTTGAACCGGAATCATCTGCAGCTTTAGGCTTCGGTTTCCGTTGTGGATTCCTTGGAATGCTGCACATGGAAATTATCCAGGAACGCCTGGAACGCGAGTTTGACATGACGGTGATCACTACGGTACCCAACGTATCCTACATAGCTTATACAACCAAAGGCGAGCCTGTGACGGTTAACAATCCTTCCGATCTGCCTGATCCAAGCAGGATAGACTACGTAGAAGAACCATATATTAAAGCTACCATCATCTCAAAATCTGATTACGTGGGGCCTATCATGTCCCTGTGTATCCAGAAACGTGGTTTTATAAAAAATCAATCGTACCTCACGTCAGATCGAGTGGAGATGATATTTGAAATGCCAATGGGCGAGATTGTTTTTGATTTTTATGATAAGCTGAAAACTATCTCTAAAGGCTATGCTTCATTCGATTATCACCAGATTGGTTACCGGAAATCAGATTTGGTTCGGTTAGATATTCGCTTAAATGCAGAACCTGTTGATGCGCTTTCATCGCTGATCTTTAGAGGAAACTCCTATGACTTTGGTAAAAAGATCTGCGAAAAGCTAAGGGAACTTATCCCACGCCAGCAGTTTGAAATTATTATACAGGCATCTATAGGCGCTAAGATCATAGCCCGCGAAACGGTTAAGGCTTTGCGTAAGGATGTTACGGCCAAATGTTACGGTGGTGATATATCCCGTAAGCGCAAGCTGTTGGAGAAACAGAAAAAAGGTAAAAAACGCATGAGGCAGGTTGGTAATGTGGAGATACCGCAATCTGCGTTTATGGCGGTGCTGAAACTGGACTAAAATCAGATGTGAGATTTGAGACGTGAGATTTGAGATATTTCTCCGTCATCGTCTCAAATCTTACGTCTCAAATCATATATCTAATGCAATTACTCGACGGAAAATACGTATCAGAAAAACTTAAAGGCGAAATAGCCGAAGGCGCAGCTAAAATATTAGCGCAAACCGGGCGCAAACCACATTTGGTTGCCGTGTTAGTTGGTCATGATGGTGGCAGCGAAACTTATGTAGCCAGCAAAATAAAAAATTGCGAGCAGGTTGGTTTTAAATCATCATTGGTAAGATATGAAAATGATGTAACCGAAGAAGAACTGCTGCAAAAAGTAGCAGAACTTAATGCTGATGCTGACATTGATGGCATCATTGTGCAGTTGCCCTTGCCCAAACACATCGATCCTGAAAAAGTAACCGAGAAAATAGATTACCGCAAGGATGTTGATGGCTTTCACCCGGTTAACCTGGGCCGCATGCAGCGCAATCTGCCATCATTTATACCTGCAACACCATATGGCATCACCCTGATGCTGAAAGAGTATGGCATTGAAACAGAAGGCAAGCATTGTGTGGTGGTTGGCCGCAGTAACATTGTAGGTTCGCCAATCAGCATTTTAATGGCGCGTAATACATATCCTGGCAATTGCACAGTAACCATCTGCCATAGCCGTACACCTGATATTAAAAGCATTACCTTACAGGCCGATATATTGATAGTAGCAATCGGCAAAAAGAACTTCATCACTGCCGATATGGTTAAGGATGGTGTAGTGGTAGTTGATGTAGGTATGAACCGTGAAACATCAACCCTGACTAAATCAGGCTTTAAGCTTTATGGCGATGTTGATTTTCAAAACGTGGCGCCAAAAGCCTCATGGATAACTCCCGTTCCCGGCGGTGTGGGCCTGATGACTATTATTGGCTTGTTAAAGAATACCTTGACTTCAGCGAATAAAGAGGTTTACTTTTAAGTGGGCAGTTGATTGGGTTGATTAAGTGTGAGTGGTTTAACGTGCTGTCACGCTGAACTATATTTCAAGAAATTCTAAATAAAAAGGGTGTCATATTGAGCCTGTCGAAGTATGTGGGCAAAGGCCTATATGTTAATGCATTACCACCAATGCACAGTTCGCTATACCCAACGCACATGCTTCGAGAACCTCAGTATGACACCCCTTTTTTTGTCATTCCTCCTTTGGGATTACCGAATTTTGACACTCACTGTGACGTGCTTTTTTACTTAACTTAATCAACCACTCACTCAATCAACTATTCACCAACTCCGTAGGAACTTTATAATTTTCACTTTCATCGTTCCAGGCCATGGAAGTGATGCGCCAGGCATCATCCGTTAATATAAACTGGATGTAGTTGATGCCTTTTACCCGGTTATTTGTTTCATGGTAGGATAGGCTGTATTCATAAACACTTATACGTTGCGCTATTTTACCAAATATTTCGGTTTTTGAGTAAAGCTCACGCTGCATAAATTGGGTTAACCTGCCATCTTCTATCTGCTCATCCAAATCCTCCGTAAATGATTGAACGGTAAATTTTTTTGGTTTACCAAATGTATTATTGATCAATAACCCATCGGCATAAAACAACTCCTTTACGGTTTCCAGGTCGGGCATTTCCCCGTCCATAAAACTTAGTGATTCATAAAAATCTTCCGTAACGTAATCTATAGCCCTTGTATTCATGTATTAAATCCTTGTTTTATTCTTTCCCAAAAAGAAAGGGCGCCAATATAAATATTGTTATCTCTTATTTCAACAGGATACGTGTTTATATAATCGTTTTGCCCTTTGCTCCCTTTGCCGGTACGCAAATCATAGGAGTAACGGTGGAAAGGGCAAACAAGTTTTTCGTTATTGCACCACCCTTCACTCAAATCGCCGCCGGCATGCGGACACATCGCCGAGACGGCAAACACTTCGCCATTATAACCAACTAAACAAATGCTTTTATCACCTGCCTTTACCCTTTTTATAAATGGCTGATCAAAGTTTTGAATTTCAGGTATTTTATACCATTTCATTTGATTTCGGATGTCGAATGTTCGATTTCAGATTTAGTAGTAAGATATCGAAGTTTGAGAACTTGTTGAAATAATTAAAAATCTATTTTTAAATTCATTAACGATGGGTTTTTGATTACGTCGTCCATATTGGTTACAAGGGTAACTCTTTTTCTGTCGGCTGATAATATGGCTTTGGGGTTATTCACTTTTTTTACCGGTTTGGCAAAATTCAGCACTACCTTATAAGGCATGTCAATTAACATAGCCTTCGCCATGGCAAAGGTCGACTGTGTTTTCTTCAAAAACGTATTAAACTTTGCTTTATCAATAATCCGGTAAAATCTGTGTGGAGTAATTTCATACGAATAATAATCCTCACCCGCTACCAGTTGTTGTGCATCAAAACCAGCGGCATTTTTATTGCTTTTTGCAACCTGGCTAAGCTGGCTGTTCATTGATATTTTTGAAAGATGCTTTAAATAGTATTCCAAATCCGCGGAGTTTTTTGCCAGATGGTTAATACTTATTTTCATGATACTTTTCTTCAAATTCATTTTAATCGACAGGTTGCTGCTTTTAGCCATGTTAACTTCCTCAAAAGTCATTTTTTGCTGGATGCTGTCGGGCAGGGCGGTATAAAAATTAAGGGTGGTATCTTTAACCAGCGAAAATTGTGGTGTTTCTTTAACAGAATCGGTCATCAGGTTCATTAATACAGATACGGCGCTGCCCATATCAAACCCATAAACCACATTGCACGATCCGTCGCTTTTAAAATCATAACGCTCTTCAATATCAACACATGATGAAAAGCAAAGCAGTACGAAAAATAATAAGGGGTAGTAAAATTTTTTCATATGAAAAATTTAAGTAATGTTAGTGAAAAAAGGTTGAATATAAAAGAGGTTAGAGATTGGAGGTTAGTTGGATTAGACTTACGAAGTTTTAAAAACTTCGTAAGTCTTTTTAAGTTTTTTCATCGCCAAGCCATTTTTTTACTAATCTCTATCCTCCAGCCTCTAATCACTAAACAAACCTTTCGCCTTTACCTATAAAAAGATTAATTTTACCACTTATTATGGCGCACCAGATTCCGGACGATGGCACACTGCTTCCTTTAATGGAAGAATTTTATACGATACAGGGCGAAGGATATCATACCGGCAAGGCAGCCTATTTTATCCGTTTAGGGGGGTGTGATGTTGGTTGCCATTGGTGCGATGTAAAGGAAAGCTGGGATGCCGAGCTGCATGCCCTTACTGCTGCCGATCAGATTGTTGAAAACGCATCCAAACACCCTTCAAAAGCGGTAGTTGTTACCGGTGGTGAGCCATTGATCTATAATCTGGATTATTTGACCCTCGCGCTTCAAAACCGTGGTATAAAAACCTTTATAGAAACATCCGGCGCCTACCCCCTTTCAGGCAGTTGGGATTGGATTTGTTTATCCCCTAAAAAATTCAAAGCGCCAACGTTAAATGTTTCGGCATATGCTAATGAATTAAAGGTGATTGTTTTTAATAAATCTGACTTTGCATTTGCAGAAGAGAATGCCAAATTGGTATCGCGCGATTGTAAGTTATTTTTACAACCCGAATGGTCCAAATCAAAAGAAATGACCCCGCTTATTGTGGATTATGTAATGAATAACCCCCAATGGGAAATTTCATTGCAAACGCATAAGTATTTGAATATACCTTGAGCAAAGAGCCAGGAACCAAGAGTCAAGAATCAAGAGATAGCTAACCTCAAAATTATCTTTTTATCTTGATTCTTGACTGTCGGCTCTTGATTCTTGTTTTATCCTCGCAAATAAATGTAACTTAGGATACAAAATCACGTATCAAAACGAATGAGAGTTACTTTCTTCTCGTTGCTGTTATTTATTTTACCAGTTTTTGCGTTCACACAGCAGAGACAATACTCTACAACGGATAGAGACGCCATTAAATATTTTGCCTTAGCCAATGAAAGTTTAGATGGGAGTCTTTACGATGATGCTGTTGCACAATTAAAAAAAGCCATAGAAGCCGATGGCAAATTTGTAGAAGCACATGCGCTATTAGGCGATCTGTTCCGCAAGATGCATCAACATAAACCAGCCATTGCCGAATTTCTTAAAGTAATTGAGCTGAACCCCGATTTTAACCGTTCAATTTATCTTAAAATAGGCGACGAAGAAATAAATGACGCCCGGTACGAGGAGGCACAGCATCACCTTGAAAAGTACTTAACTTACCCTGATATTACGGCGGCTAACACCTTTTATGCTCAAAAGCTAATTAGCGACTGCAAATTCAGCATACAGGCTATCGCACACCCGGTGGCATTTAAGCCTGTTAATATGGGCTCCGAAATTAATACTGCAAATGATGAATACCTGCCGGTTGCTACTGCCGATGAAAGCATGCTGATATTTACGCGCAAAATTGACAATAATGAAGATTTTTATAAAAGCGCTAAAGCAGATGGTAAATGGCAACCGGCTACTTACCTGAGCAACCAGATAAACACACCCGAATATAACGAGGGCGCACAATCCATATCGCAGGATGGTAAATACTTGTTTTTCACTGGCTGTAACCGCCCCGACGGACTTGGGCGCTGTGATATTTATATCGCTCAAAAAAAGGGCGATGATTGGGGCAGACCATTTGATCTGAGTCCCCCTGTTAATACCCCTGGCTGGGAATCGCAGCCATCCATCAGCGCCGACGGGCGGACGCTTTATTTTGTAAGTAACCGTAAAGGTGGTTACGGCGGCTATGATATATGGAAATCAAGCCTTACAGATAAAGGATGGGGCGAACCTGAAAATCTTGGCCCTAATATCAATACCTCTTTCGACGAACAATCTCCATTTATTCACCCGGACGACAGTACGCTTTATTTTTGTTCAAACGGCTGGCCGGGTTTAGGTGGGAAGGATTTGTTTGTAAGTCGTTTAGGTAAAGATGGTAAATGGCAAAAGCCCGAAAATTTAGGCTACCCTATTAACACAAACGGTGATGAAAATGGATTGTCCCTAACCGCTACGGGCGATTATGCTTTTTTTTCATCGAACAATTTAAATGGTTATGGCGGATATGATATTTATACATTTGAATTACCGCCTGATTTAAGACCCCGTGTGGTAACCTATGTAAAAGGTAAGGTAAGCGACGCAAAAACAAGGCAACCGCTTGAAGCTGCCGTTGAAATAATTGATCTGCAGAAAAATGCGGATGTTTACCAGGACGACAGCGATCCAAACGATGGCAGTTTCCTGGCTACTCTCACATCGGGTAAAGATTACGGTTTAAATATTTCAAAAGCAGGCTATTTGTTCTATTCCGATAATTTTTCGTTGATCGGGCATGAGTCTAAAAACCCATTTAACATTTCCGTTTTATTAGAGCCAATTGAAATTGGAAACAAGGTAATATTGAGTAACATATTTTTTGACACCAATAAATTCGACCTTAAACCCGAATCAATTGCCGAACTACAAAAATTGCTGGAATTTTTAACTGTAAACCCATCAGTGCACATCGAGATATCAGGCCATACGGACAATGTGGGTAATGATGAGATCAATCAAACACTATCCGAAAACCGGGCAAAGTCGGTTTATCAATATCTTCTTACCAATAAAGTGGATGCATCAAGGCTTGTTTATAAAGGCTATGGCAAAACACAACCCATAGCGCCAAATGACAACGAAGATGGTCGTAAAAAGAACCGGAGGACGGAGTTTAAGATAATCGCTAAGTAGAGGTTAGAGGTTAGAGGTTAGAGGTTAGAGGTTAGAGGTTAGAGAAAAACTTAATTAAACTTACGAAGTTTTAAAACTTCGTAAGTTTTTTAGGGCTATCAAATCTTTTCTCCTGACTCTGGACTTAAGACTATAGACTTCGTCTAATTGCCCATTTCCGAAATAAATTTTATCCGCATTAACTGTACTTCTTCACGGGTATAGTCATCGCTGCCTAATTCAACCAGTGCATCATCTATCGAATCCACTTCGGCAGTGCGGAAATAATCAAATACTTCCTCCTGCTTATCTTCATCAATGATCTCATCGATATAATAGTTGAGGTTCAACTTGGTACCGGAGTTAACAATAGTTTCAACCTCTTTCAAAACCTCTTCATAGGATAGTCCTTTTGAGGCTGCAATATCATCCAGGTTTAAATGACGGTCGATATTTTGAATGATAAAAACTTTAAGCGCCGATTTATTGGCGGCGCTCTTAATCACCATATCAATTGGACGGTCAATATCATTATCCTCTACGTATTTCTGGATCAGGTCAGTAAACGGTTTACCAAACTTCAGCGCCTTCCCCGCTCCTACTCCTGATATTTGTTTGAGTTCTTCGGTAGTGATAGGATAATGGGTACACATTTCTTCCAACGAAGGATCCTGGAATATAACGAACGGAGGTAAGCCTTTTTGTTTGGCCAGCTTTTTACGCAGGTCCTTCAGCATTTGCAGCAACTCCGTATCTAACGCGCCACCGCCTTGTTTAGGGCCATCTTCGCTATCATCGTCATCTGCAGCTTCAATAGGCCTGTTCAATACAAAACGAATGCTGTATGGGTTGTCAATAAATGAATTACCCGCCTTGGTTAATCTCAATAAACCATACTGGTCAATATCCTTTGACAGGAAGTTATTGAGCAACGCCTGCCTCAGCAGGGAGTTCCACAAGTTAAGGCCATCTTCCTTGCCCGAACCATAATAATCAAGCAGGTCATGCTCATAGTTCTTTATTTGGGCATTGTCTTCACCCATCAGAATGCTAATGATATGATGATCATCAAATTTCTCACCAATCTGTTTAATCAGGCTCAATGCTTTATGTAAGTGCAGCTCGCCATCAAAATGTTCTTTTGATGCACTGCAGTTATCGCACATGTTGTTGCAACCGGCCTCGTTAAAGTTCTCACCAAAATAGTGCAACAATTGCTTACGGCGACAAACTGACGATTCTGCGTAGTCAATCACTTCTTTTAATATCTGGGTACCAATTTCGCGTTCCGAAACAGGTTTGTCCTTCATAAACTTCTGAAGCTTGTCGATATCTTTTTCCGAATAAAAGGCTACGCATACGCCTTCACCACCATCGCGGCCTGAGCGACCGGTTTCCTGGTAATAGCCTTCCATGCTTTTAGGCACATCATGGTGTATTACATAACGCACATCCGGCTTATCAATACCCATACCAAAAGCAATGGTTGCTACAATGACATCCACATCTTCCATCAGAAATTTATCCTGCGTGTCGGCACGTACTTTGGGGTCTAAACCTGCATGGTATGGTAAAGCTTTAACGCCGTTAAGGTTCAGCGCTTCGGCAACTTCTTCAACTTTCTTACGGCTAAGGCAATATATAATGCCCGATTTTCCCTGGTTCTGTTTTACAAACTTTACAATCTCTTTAATCACATTACGCTTGGCCCGAACCTCATAATACAAGTTCGACCGGTTGAATGATGATTTATAGATAGTGGCGTTATTCATCTGCAGGTTTTTTTGAATATCCTGCTGAACTTTTGGAGTGGCTGTGGCTGTTAGTGCAATAATTGGAATATTATCACCAATATTGCTGATAACCTGCCTGATCTTGCGGTATTCTGGGCGAAAATCATGTCCCCATTCCGAGATACAATGCGCCTCATCAACAGCAACGAATGATACCAGGTTCTGACGCAAAAAATCTATATTCTCTTGTTTGGTCAATGATTCAGGGGCAACATAAAGCAGCTTGGTTTTACCTGCCAGTACATCGTCTTTAACCCTTAAAATATCTGATTTTGTTAGTGATGAATTTAAAAAGTGAGCTATGCTGTCCGATCCTCCGAAAGCTCTTAACTGGTCAACCTGGTTCTTCATTAAAGCAATCAGTGGTGAAATCACTATCGCTGTTCCTTCGCTCATTAAAGCAGGCAATTGATAACACATGGACTTGCCACCACCTGTGGGCATAATCACAAATGTATCGTTACCCGCCAGTATATTCGTTATGATCGCTTCCTGCTCTCCCTTGAAATTATCAAACCCAAAAAAATTCTGGAGGTTATCAAAAAGCGACTTCTTCGTTTCTATCATTTATATGTATTCTTTAGTATATTAAAAGTTTAAAGTAACAAATTTTTCTCAATAAACGATGGATTTACTTTAAAATTTTAAATAAAAATGATTATTCAATGAAAACTTTACAAACCACAACACACAAAAAACAATTGACTTAATGAAAAACAATTTGTTCCTTTATTCATTTAAACAATTGCGTGGCAACGTTTATTTTATTTAGTTTTATTTAATACATATATTACAAATTATTGTACATTTTTGCGGCGCTTATACCAAATAAAAAACTGTTTAAACACACATGAATAAAAACTACTATGCCATAATTATGGCGGGCGGTATTGGAAGCCGTTTCTGGCCCATCAGCAGAACATCACATCCAAAACAATTTATAGATATACTGGGTACCGGGAAAACATTAATACAAAACACCTATGACCGTTTCCTGAAAATTTGCCCAAAAGAAAATATTTATGTAGTTACCAATGAAATTTATACCGACCTGGTAAAAAAGCAATTGCCGGATCTGACCGACAACCAGGTGTTAACCGAGCCGGTAATGCGTAATACTGCGCCTTGTATTGCTTATGGTTCCTTTAAAATAGAGAATCTTAACCCTGATGCGGTTGTTGTTGTAGCGCCATCCGATCATTTAATATTGGATGAAGCGGCATTTATAAGCACAATTGAAAAATCGTTACAGACAGCGTCAGAGCACGATTGCCTGATAACTTTAGGCATAAAACCATCACGGCCCGATACTGGTTATGGCTACATACAGTATACCGACAACAGCCTGAAAAATGATTTTTATAAAGTAAAAACCTTTACTGAAAAACCCACACTCGAAATAGCGAAAACTTTTATCCAAAGCGGGGATTTTTTATGGAACGCGGGAATATTTGTATGGTCGGCCAAAGCAATTGTAAAGGCATTTAGCAACCATTTGCCTGATATGCATGAAATTTTTGCAGAAGCAAGGCCGGTATATAACACGGATGATGAAAAACTTCATATTCACAAGTCGTACATGCAATGTACCAACATTTCTATCGATTATGGGATAATGGAAAAGGCTGATAACGTATATGTATTACCGTCGGAATTCGGATGGTCTGATCTGGGTACCTGGGCATCCATTTACGAGCTTGCCGAAAAAGACTATGTAGGAAATGCTGTTATTCCATCAGAGAAAGTGATCATGTACGATTCATCCAACTGCATGGTGAATGTACCCGGTGAAAAGCTGGTGATATTACAGGGCCTGCACGACTACATTGTAGTAGAGGCCAACAATACCCTGCTTATATGCCCCCGAGACCAGGAGCAAAACATTAAAAAGGTAGTTGCTGATGTGAAGCAGCAATTTGGTACGAAGTATATTTAGTAGGAGTGATTAGAGATTGGAGTTTAGAGATTAGTTTTTTCCCGGCATAAGGCTAATCTCTAACCTCCGATCACTAACCTCTGGCGGATAGCTTCATACAAAATTATCCCCGTTGCTACTGATACATTCAGCGATTCAATCTCACCATACATAGGGATTTTTGCCAGGTGATCTGCAATCCGGATTATCTCATTACGCACACCATTCTCTTCCGAACCCATAATGATAGCCGTTGGGGCCGAATAATCGGGCGTATAAATATCATCCTTTGTTTTTTCGGTGCAGCACACCAGCTGCAATCCTGACTCCTGCAAAAACTTAACAGTCTGCAAAAAGTTATCGTGCCGGCAAACGGGTATTTTATATAATGCTCCTGCTGAAGTTTTTATAGCATCAGGGTTTATCTGTGCCGATCCTTTTGAGGGGATCACTATAGCCTGTACACCTGCACATTCGGCAGTACGGGCAATGGCACCCATGTTGCGTACATCGGTAATAGCATCTAAAACTAATATCAACGGCACTTCGCCTTTTTCGAAAAGCTGGGGAATGATATCTTCAATTTTTTGATAAGTGATAGGCGATATAAATGCTACCACGCCCTGGTGATTTTTTTGTGTAAGCCGGTTAAGTTTTTCAACCGGCACTTGCTGGGCGGTTATCTGATACTCATTCAATAGCTCTTTAAACTCATTCAGCAGGCCGCCGCCAATGCCTCTTTGCAGGTATAAAGCTTCAATTTCTTTGCCCGAACGGATAGCTTCGACAACCGCACGGATGCCAAAAACCATTTGATTGCTTTCGCGGACGGGTCTTGAATTATAAGTCATTTTAAGTATTTTTCAAAAGCCAAAAGTAGCTATATTAATTGATTTAGCACTTATTGAACTCATGCACCATTTTGGTTTTTTTAAAATAGTTAACAATTTCAAATGTTATGCACATCTGTTTAAATGGTTGAAGATCAACACAAATTTAAAATTACTAACATTTTCCCAACATCTGATGTTAGGTGTAAGCATTAAAAATTATATTTCTTTTAACGGTTTTTTTGCAACTAAAAACAAGAATGTTAGTTAATCGATTCAATCTCAATCATCTTTTGTATATTTTTGTTGTCCTATGATTTTCGAGAACGATAACGCAAACAACAAGCCGAATAGTACTGACCGTAAAAGCAGGATTACAAACCCAACTCCCTATAGTGGGTTAGGCAAGCTTCCGCCCCAGGCAACTGATCTTGAAGAGGCTGTTTTGGGTGCCCTGATGCTCGAAAAAGATGCCTTATCATCCGTTATCGACATCCTTAAACCTGAAGTTTTTTATAAAGATAATCACCAGAAAATATTTCACGCCATAAGGCAGTTATTTGAAAAGTCATCGCCGGTTGATATCCTTACCGTAACCGCGCAATTGCGTCAGCAGGGTGAATTAGAGATGATTGGTGGGGCATATTATATCACTGAACTTACTAACCGTGTAGCATCTGCCGCCAATATCGAGTTTCACTCGCGTATAATCATTCAGAAATTTATACAGCGTGAGTTGATAAGGATCTCCACCGATGTAATACAAAGCGCTTACGAAGATACTACTGACGTGCTTGATCTGTTGGATCGTGCCGAGAAAAACCTTTTTGAGATCGCTCAAAACAACCTTCGCCGCGATTCGCGTAAGATGGATGATTTGATGCACGAAACTCTGAAAGAAATTGAAGCGCTGAAAGATAAAAAGGATGGCCTTACCGGTGTGGCCTCAGGGTTTACCGATCTGGACCGCATGACATCTGGCTGGCAAAAATCTGACCTGGTTATCATCGCTGCCCGTCCTGCAATGGGTAAAACGGCATTTGTGTTAAGCTGCGCCCGTAATGCTGCAGTCGATTTTAACAAACCGGTAGTAGTATTCTCGCTCGAAATGTCGTCTGTTCAATTAGTTAACCGTTTAATATCGGGCGAAACTCATATCGAACAGGAAAAGATCCGAAAAGGTAATTTGGAGGAATGGGAATGGGCGCAGATCCACTCCAAAATTGGCCGCCTGGAACAAGCTCCATTAATTATTGACGATACTCCGGCTTTAAATATTTTCGAATTCAGGGCAAAGTGCCGCCGTTTAAAATCGCAGCATGATATACAGCTTATTATTATTGACTATTTGCAATTGATGCAAGGCAAAGCCGATGGCAAAGGCGGTGGTAATCGTGAGCAGGAAATTGGTAGTATATCCAGAGCTTTAAAATCTGTTGCAAAGGAGCTGAATGTGCCAGTAATTGCGCTTTCACAATTAAGCCGGGCGGTTGAAAACAGGCCGGGCGGTTCAAAAAGGCCGATGCTATCCGATTTACGTGAGTCGGGCTCAATTGAACAGGATGCCGATATGGTACTGTTCCTTTACCGCCCTGAATATTATGGATTGGAAGTGGATGAAGATAACATGCCTACAGCCGGTGTCGGCGAAATTATAATTGCCAAGCACCGTAACGGTGAAACAGGCAGGGTGAGATTGAAATTTGTGGGCAAATACGTTAAATTCACCGACCTTGACCAGGGCATGGATGGTTCTTTTTCACCAGGCAATGCGTTTACCGGCTTAGCCCCATCCCAGGATTTTGAAAAACCAAGCAATTTTATTATCAGGCCATCGCGAATGGATGATATGGATGATGAGCAGCCGTTTTAACGTGCTGTCACGTAAAAGTTACGTTAAACTTTAATTAATTTTAACCTACATGAAAAATCATTTCAAATAGTTTTCTAATTTTGAGTGTATATAATACCTATCGCTTTGAATACCTATATCCTGAAAGCAAAAACCAACAGATTATTTATCTGCCTGATTAGTTTAGCTTTCCTTTTTACAGTCGGTTGTAAAAAGGATGATAAATCAATAACCAAAACTACTCCATCTACCGTTACCGGCCCCTATTTGTATGTTGGTGGTGGTACAGTTAACAAGGGTATTTATTGGAAAACCAGCTTATCTCAAAAAGTTGTCAAATCTATCCCGGATACTGTTGCAAATGCCGGTTCCATTACCTCAATTGTTACTTCGGGCAGTGATGTTTATTTAACCGGGAGGGCCGGTGGTTATTGGAAAAACAATGCATTTATTTCTGTAATCAACGCATCCAATATAGTCCATTTAGCGCTATCGGGCACCGATGTTTATACAGCCGGGTTTGATAATATGGTTAATTTGGCATATTGGGACAATAACACAGAGACAAATCTTCAAAATACGGTCAATAGAAACAGCCAGTTCCCATACGAAGGAGAGAGTGATATTAGCTTAAGCGGCATTGCACTGTCGGGTACCAGCGTATTGGTAACAGGCATTTTATCTTTTGAAAATGAACCCGGCAGCCCTAATATTCCTGCCGAGGGTGGTTATGGCCTATTATGGACTAATGGCAATTTACAGCTTTTTGGCCAGGGCTATCAAATATCTGCTACCGATCAATATACGACTGTTGGTGTTGCCGTTTCAGGAAATGACGTTTACGTAGCGGGCCGCATGCCTGCGGCTAACTACCCAGGCGGCTATTGGAAAAATGGAGTTTTTAACACTATTAACAACGGTGCATTCATATCTTCATCCATCACTACAAATGGCACCGACATATATATTGCAGGCTTTACCAATGTGCGCCCGCTTTCACCATCAACCCCGCAGCAAGCTGCTTACTGGAAAAACGGTACGTTTGTTAGCATCCCTGGCGGAAGCACCGCGACAGCTATTGCTATCAGCGGATCAGATGTATACGTACTGGGCGTCGACAACAATAACAATAACGTGGTATGGAAAAATGGAGCTGTATTTGAAATGTTGGGGTCTGCACTCACCCAATTGGCTACTTGTATAGCAATTGGGAATTAAAAACATAAACACGTCCCGCTAAAGCATTTAAAATATTAGCCCTAAAACAATCCCGATAATAATTACTATCGGGGTTTTTATTTTAGTAAATTTTAAAATCAAAAAGGTTGCAGCCATAATTAAATAAGCCATCCAGTTAAGCCCGAATGGTTTGGCTAATAAAATCAATGCAGTCGCCATAAAACCTACGGCTACTGCATTAATGCCGCTTAGCGAGTTTTTTATCCGGGTTATTTTTTTAAGATCGTTCCAAAACGGAACAATAAACAATATGAGGATAAGGCCCGGACAATTTATGCCGATAACAGCTACGATACTGCCGATAACCTGCCCAAATATACCGCCGCCTTTATTACCCATAGTAATCCCCCCCAAAAAGGAGGTGAAAGAAAAAGTAGGCCCTGGCAACGCTTGTTGCAATGCATAGCCCGAAAGAAACTCGGAGTTGGTTAAATAATGTTTTACTTCCACAAACTCGGTATACATCAGCGGTACCAATACCTGTCCCCCGCCAAATATCAGTATCCCGTTACGGTAAAAGTTTTCGAACAAACGGATAGGCAAACTAAATGGCGATGTTTGGTTCACTAATGCACCCATCGCAGCAAAAAGCAGCAGTATACCTATAAAATAAGTAACCTTATTAGGGTTTACATTTGAAAACAGCTTAACACGCAATTCATTTTCCTGTGGCTGGGTTTCTAAAGCTGAAGATATTATCCCGCCCATTAAAATAAGCAAAGGGAAGGCATATGCATTTTGCAAAATGAGGGTGGCAATAAGCGACCCTATAGCCAGCATGGTACTCACCCTGCTCTTTAAAAATTTATAAGCAAAAGTATAGGTAGCATAGGCAACAATACCTACAGCAATAGGCTGTACAAAATGCAGGATGCCGGCAAACCTGGCTCTGTCCGCAAACATTTTATAGCTTATTGCCGCTAAACACATAATGGTTGCTGAGGGCAGTATCCAGATTAAAAATGTAATAAGCGCCAGGCGCAGTCCTCCTACCTTCCAGGCAATACCAACCAGCGTTTGGGTTGATGATGGCCCCGGCAATAATTGAGCAAGGGCATTTAACTCCATCAATTCCTCTTCGGTAATATATCTGCGTTTTTCCACAAACTCGCGCAGCAAAACAGCAATGTGAGCCTGCGGTCCACCGAAGGCCGTAAACGTATAAAGTACTACATCACGTAAAAAAATGAGCTGGCGTTTGTTCATTTGGTTATTAGTTCATTAGTTCACTAGTTCATTGGTACTTGCTCATCGATTAGCCTTACTAATAAACTAATGAACAAGTGAACTAATGAACTAATCATCGTACAAGCCCGTCAATTCATTATATACCGCCTGCAGTTCCGAAAAAGCATGATTATCGCGCTGCTCCCTGGTAACTTTCATACCGGTTTCATAAGTTGTAATAGCATCCTGCTTGCGGCTAAGTGCTTCATATAGCTTTCCTAAATGATAATAGGTGCCTACATAGTTGGGATGATTATTTACCAAATCTTCATAATACGCCAAAGCCTTATCTGTTTGATTAAGACGCAGATACTCTGTTGCCAGTGCATATTTTAAAAACGGGTCTTCCGGTTCATTTTTTATAAATTCCAATAGCTTTTCTAATCTGCTTATCTGCATTTTAATCTGAGTCTTTTTTAACTAAATTTGCAACAACCTATTTATGAATGAACATTACAGCCCAATAGCTACCGGGAGTTCATTAATTTATAGATTCTTCATCATCTTTAAAACGGGAATGCCTGTTTTGTGTTAATGAAGTATACATCAAACCAAAAACAATTACGTAATGAAAATTCTGGTATGCATAAGTAATGTTCCTGATACAACGACAAAAATAACTTTTACTGATAACAACACGCAATTTAATACAAACGGGGTTCAATTTATATTAAACCCTTACGATGAAATTGCATTGGCACGCGCTATTGAGCTAACTGATGGCGGCAATGGCTCTGTAACAGTAATCAACGTTGGCGAGGCAGGCACGGAGCCAACCATCCGTAAGGCATTGGCTATTGGCGCAACAGATGCCGTACGTATAAATGCAAAACCTCACGATGCATGGTTTGTTGCCTGCCAGGTAGCACAATATATTAAAGCCAATCCATTTGATTTGATATTAACCGGCCGCGAATCCATCGATTATAATGGATCGAAAGTTGCCGGGATGTTAGGCGAACTTTTAGATCTGCCTTCTGTTTCTATCATTAAAAAATTAGATCTCAATGGAGATAAAGCTGCCGTGGAGCGCGAAATTGAGGGCGGCAAAGAAGTACTGACCATTCCCTTACCATTTGTAGCCGGTACAGCTGAAGGCGTTGCCGAGCCGAAGATCCCAAATATGAGGGGCATCATGTCGGCACGTACTAAGCCTTTAACTGTTATTGAGCCGGTTGAAGCAAAAAACCTTTCGGAGGTGATTGGGTTTGAAACTCCCGCACCCCGCGGCCAGGTAAAGTTGGTAGCAGCCGATGATACTGCCAAACTGGTAGAGTTATTACATGCAGAAGCAAAGGTTATATAAACAAAACTTTAAACAGATCTGCGGATCTTAGTTAATATTATATGTCAGTTTTAATCTATACGGAAAACGCGGAAGGCAAATTCAAAAAATCGACCTTTGAAGCAGTTTCTTATGCCCGCGCCATCGCCGGTCAAAATAAAACCAACCTGGTAGCTATTTCCATCGGCGATGTAAGCGCTGATGAATTGGCCCTGTTAGGTAAATACGGTGCAGAAAAAGTGTTAAACGTTTCGGGCGAAAAGTTAAAAAACTTTGTTAACCAGGCTTATGCCTCCATAATTGCCGAAGCAGCTAAAAAAGAAGGTGCAGATATCGTAGTGCTGTCAAACTCATTTTCGGGCCGTGGTTTAGCGCCAAGGCTGGGTGTGAAGCTGGAGGCTGGCGTTGCTGATGGCGCTGTGGCATTGCCCGAGCAAACAGGCGGCAAATTCACGGTTAAAAAAACAGCATTTTCGGGAAAGGCATTTGCGATGGTCGAATTAACATCGGCTAATAAAGTGATCTCTTTAACTCCAAATGCCTATAAAATTATTGAAACACCGGCAAATGCGGTGGTTGAAGATTTTAGTGCAGAAACCAAGGCATCGGATTTTAGTGCGATGATAAAAGAAATTGTACGCTCAACCGATAAAATTTCTTTGCCTGATGCAGATATCGTTGTTTCGGGCGGACGTGGCCTTAAAGGCCCCGAAAACTGGGCTATGGTTGAAGAACTGGCCGATTTGCTTGGCGCTGCCCTGGCCTGTTCCAAGCCGGTATCAGATGCCGGGTGGCGACCGCACAGCGAACATGTTGGACAAACAGGTATTGCTGTGAGTCCAAATTTGTATATTGCAATTGGAATTTCGGGAGCAATACAACACTTGGCTGGCGTTAGTTCATCAAAGGTGATTGTGGTCATCAATAAGGATGCAGAAGCTCCATTTTTTAAAGTAGCAGATTACGGCATAGTTGGCGATGCATTTGAAGTGGTACCCAAATTAATAACGGCAATAAAAGAATATAAAGCTTCGGCATAAAAAGGATCAGCAGTGATGGGTAACGACATGAAAAAAATAAAACTGGATATTGTTGGCTTATCTTACAGCCAAACGCAATCTGGTGCTTATGCTTTGGTTTTGGGCGAAGTTAGCGGCCGCCGCAGGCTGCCAATTATTATTGGCAGTTTTGAAGCCCAGGCTATAGCTATTGAAATAGAGAAAATGACCCCAAGCCGCCCGCTTACTCACGATCTGTTTAAAAGCTTCGGGCAGGCCTACCACATCACCGTACAGGAAATTATAATTTATAATTTGGTTGATGGCATATTCTATTCAAAGCTAATTTGCTCTGACGGTAAAAAGATGGTTGAAATTGATGCCCGCACCAGTGATGCCATTGCCGTTGCCGTTCGATTTGACTGCCCTATTTACACCTATGAGTTTATACTCTCAACCGCAGGTATAGTAATTGAAGGGAATGATTTTGTTTATTTGGAAAACATAAATGAAACTCCCGAAGAAAAAACAAATACATCAGCCACCGGCGGCTTCACCTCATTAAGTATAGATGAGCTTAAAACCAAGCTACAGGAAGCATTGGGAGAAGAATCGTATGAAAAAGCTGCCAAAATACGCGATGAGTTGAACAGGCGGAAGGCTTCTTGATAGAGGTTGGTTTTTTTAGAATGGGCGACAATCTTGATTACTATCGTAAAGGAATTTATACCTTATAAAATTATTGCAAAACCATAAGAGGCTTTTCTTTCGGTCTTTCAGACTTTCGATCTAAAAACTAATCTCCAACCCCTAATCACTAATTCCAATTATTTCATTATTTTCCCGCTTTAATTTCCTATTGAACATGGTTTGTTTAAAAAAGTATACCCTATGAATATTAAGTTGCGCTTAATAGTGATGAATTTTATGCAATTTTTTATATGGGGTGCATGGCTGCTAACCATTGGGGCCTATTGGTTTCAAAACAAACAATGGTCCGGGTCACAATTTGGGGCCATATTCTCTACTATGGGTATCTCGGCCATATTTATGCCCGCCCTTACCGGTATCATAGCCGACAGATTTGTTAATGCCGAAAAGCTATACGGCATTATGCATATTTTAGGTGCGTGTACCTTATTTATTCTGCCGCTTGTAAATAATCCTACCACTTTCTTCTGGGTTATATTGCTAAACATGTTTTTTTATATGCCTACCCTATCGCTGTCTATAACAGTCGCCTATTCCGCTTTAAAAAGCAGTGATATAGATATTGTGAAGGAATATCCCCCGATACGAATATGGGGAACCATCGGTTTTATAGCAGCTTTATGGACAGTAAGCATTACCCATAATGAAACTTCCACAAACCAGTTTTATATAGCTTCTGTAGTAGCCCTGGCACTTGGCATTTATTCGTTTACCCTTCCAAAATGCCCTCCTCTTTACAATAAAACTAATAATAAATCATTTGCCGACTCGCTGGGACTGAATGCTTTTACACTTTTTAAAACCCCCAAATTTGCTATCTTTTTTGCGTTCTCCTTACTTTTAGGTGCTGCCCTGCAGCTTACCAATGCCTACGGCGATACTTACATTCATGATTTTAAAAACGTTGCCGAATATAAGGATCTGATTGCTGTAAGATATCCGGCCATTATCATGTCCATATCTCAGATCTCCGAAACGCTTTTCATCCTGGCTATTCCGTTCTTTTTAAGAAAATTTGGAATTAAATATGTAATGCTTTTCAGCATGTTAGCCTGGGTATTGCGATTTGGCCTTTTTGCTTTTGGCGATCCTGCAGGCGGATTATGGATGATCGTGTTATCCTGTATTGTTTATGGAATGGCGTTTGATTTCTTTAATATCTCAGGTTCATTATTCATCGAGACACAGATATCACCCGAAATAAGGGGTAGTGCACAAGGCTTATTTATGATGATGGTAAATGGTTTTGGCGCATTATTCGGCAGTTTTACGAGCGGTGTTATTATCGATAAGTTTTTTACGATGGCAAATCATAGCAAAAACTGGCAGGGCATCTGGCTTACATTTGCAGGATATGCATTAGTGATCGCTATCATATTTCCTTTTATATTCAGATATAAACATAGTCCGGCACTAAAGCCCGTCATAAATGTAGAGTAGAAGAAAACCGATGAAAAAACACTACCGTCACGAAAATAATTGCCTTAACTGCGGTACTATTTTAGAAGGCAAATTTTGCCATAATTGCGGACAGGAAAACCTGGAAATAAAGGAAAGCTTTGGCCACATGATGAACCATGCCATAAGCGATTATTTCCACTTTGATGAAAAGTTTTTTCACACCATAAAACCTCTTTTCTTTAAACCGGGCTTTCTTACAAATGAGTATATGGCCGGCAGGCGGGTGCAATACCTGCACCCAATTAAGATGTATATTTTTATAAGTTTGGTTTATTTTCTGTTATTTTTTCAAAGCGGGCACCAAATTGTAAAGGTTAATAAAACCGTTGGTAAGCCTGCTGCTGTTGAAAATAAAAT
>Ga0206874_1005_pt1 | contig 69791 bp, 58 predicted proteins | sample Alteio_BWOrgCont_12_FD_152629 | JGI IMG/M metagenome (GOLD analysis project Ga0206874, IMG submission 152629) | Enriched cells from forest soil in Barre Woods Harvard Forest LTER site, Petersham, Massachusetts, United States -... | ecosystem: Environmental > Terrestrial > Soil > Temperate forest >...
AGCACCGGGTTGGGCCTGAGCGCATTTCTTAGCAATGTTACTTAAAACAGATATTTTTATAGCATGTTAGACGGAGCAACAGAGATTGATTTATTACGCACTACAATGGGTTCCAACGGCATGAAAGCCGAGGCATTTGACCTGTCATTGCCGCATTGGAAATTAAAGCAATATAAAAAAGGAGAGTTTTATAACGAATATAAAAATGTTTGTAAACACCTCGGTTTCATCATCAGCGGCGTGTTCAGAATTTATCGTGTAAACGAAACTACGGGAGAAGAAAAGAATATGCTTTTTTTTACCGACCATCAGTTTGTAACATCATTTACAAGCTTTTTTAGTCAAACCGCCTGTGAATATTATACCGAGGCAATGTCTGACTCGCTTATTTTATATATCCATATCGATCATCTGCACGGGCTTTACGGGCAGTCGCACCAATGGGAGCGTTTTGGCAGAATGGTTGCCGAAACAGCTTTTCATGAGGTGATGCGAAGCACCGAGGGGTTTTTATTTAAAACACCCGAAGACCGTTACCGGGATATGATCGAGAAGCACCCCAATATTTTTAATTCTGTACCGCTTTATCACATTGCCTCCTACCTGGGAATCCAGGGCCCATCGCTAAGCCGGATCCGTAAACGGATGGTGGGGAAGTAGATAGTAGCAGGTATCAAGTAGTGAGTATCAAGTCGCAAGTCAATAGTCCTTAGCCCTAAGTCACAAAACAACAAAATACTTGCGACTTGATACTATCCATCGTAAAACTATTTTTTTATCCTGCCTGTCGATTTTAACCTGGGTTAAAATTATCCCGTTGGCTTAACGCGATGTTTGTAGTGTCCTAAACAATTAGGCATTAAACAAAATGAAAACAGCAATATTAGTTATGGCAATGAGTGTATTAGGTTTTACTGCTCAGGCCCAAAAAGCAAACAACAAAAATTCATCAACCATTGTACTTGTTCACGGAGCATGGTCTGATGCAACAGCATGGCAGGCTGTTGTGCCTTTATTACAAGCACAGGGTCATGAAGTAATTGCAGTTAACTTACCTGGTCACGGCAGCGATGCAACTTCATTTGCGAACATCGGCCTGCAAACCTATGTAGATGCGGTAAAGAACGCTATCGGCGACAGGAAAAATGTAATTTTAGTAGGTCATAGCATGGCGGGATTGGTGATCAGCGAGGTAGCTGAACAGGTACCCGGTCAAATAAAAGAATTAGTTTACCTGGCTGCTACCTGCCAAAAAATGGTGAAAGCTTATTATCGCTTGCCAAACAAGATGCAGACAGCCATGTAGGCAAATATTTACAAATTGATCAGGCAAACGGTTCCGCAAACGTTGCAAAAGAGGGCGTAATAGATGTATTTGCTGCCGACGCACCTGCACAAGTAGGCGAGTATATTGCCAACAACATTAAACCGGAACCATTAGCGCCGCTTGCCACCCCGGTTATATTAACAGATGCAAATTTCGGCAGCGTAAAGAAAGTTTATATCCACACTACAGAAGATCATGCAGTTAGCTTTTTACTTCAAAATACAATGGTGAAGAATAATGGCCATATCAGTAAGGAATACTCATTGCCAAGCAGCCATACCCCATTTATATCAATGCCCGATAAATTGGCGGCTATTTTGCTGACAGTATCAAAATAAATAAAGGACGGTAAAAAGTCAAAAGCCTTTAGATGGAGAGATCTAAGGGCTTTTGACTTTTTATATTCTAAATTTTATAAATACCAATTCTGAAATCGAACATCCGAAATCCGAAATCAATGCGCTCTTCCCTGTTCACTATCCGCGCCACCGGTGTCGCGTTTTGGAGGGGTGTTGGTTGTTTTGCCGAAACTATAGGTAAATGCCAGGGTTGCCACCTGCGTATCCACAAAGTTGTGGTAGGTTGCGGTAGCGCCCACAATATTTGTAATGGTGCCGCTTGGGCTAAACGTGTGAAGGACATCGCGCATATTTAACTTGATGGAACCTTTATTGTTCAGTATTTTTTTCTGAATGGCGGCGTTAAGCATACCGGTAGGTATAGAAACAAACTGACCGTAGGTACCGCCGGTATTAAAGAAGCCGCTTAGTTCGGCGCCCCATGTTTTTGATATCGTGAACTGGTTATTACCATTGGCCGAAAAAGTATTTTGGGACTGGTTAAGGTATCCGGTGTAAAATGGTCCCTGGTAAGTATTATTATATACCTCGGCATATAGATTCACTGTCCACCATTTAGTTGGCTGGAGGTTAGTATTGACAGAAAAATCCAGCGTTTTTTGTTGCCCTATATTGCCGGTGGTGCTGATAAATACACTGCCAGTATTGTGAATAGTTTCACCCTGAACATCGGTAGTATAATTATAGGCTACAGCAACGGTAAACAAGCTTTTAAAGCTATAGGCCAGTTTATAATTATCGGTAAACTGTGGTTTCAGGAAGGGATTGCCAGAGAAGTAAGTAAACTCATCCACAAAAAAGGTAAATGGGTTTAAGCTTCCATAATTCGGCCGGCCTATCCTGCGACCATACGAAAGCACCAGCACATTGTGACCCGCTGAATCGAGATTATAAGAAAAATAAGAGGTTGGGAACAGATCGGTGTAATGATTAATAAACGACGAATCCGCCTTTTGGGCATTCCCCAGCTGATGCCCGTTGCCATTAGTATTCTCTACCCGCAAGCCTGCCTGTAACGAGAACCGGCCAAAGGTTTTATTAAAATTAACATAGGCAGCATTTATATTCTCTTTATATAAAAACCGGTTGGTATTGTTATAATCAATGGTGCTCACGTTATCAATCACGTTAAAGTAATTGGCGGCGTTATCGGTATTTACATAGCTGCTTTTAATACCGGCTTCTATCTTTGCCTTACCTCCAAGCGGATGCGAATAATCGGCTTTGGCGGAATAAATATTGATGGTAGCCGGCAAATTGTCACTCAATGTTTGTGAGTTTGTTAATGCGCCATCAGGTAAAAAAGTATTATTTACAAACAGCTGGTTACTGCCCGATACATCCCGGATATAATCCAGATCGAAGGTTAATTGCCTGCCGGTGCTATCATATTTATGGGTATAGTTCAGGTTTATGCCTTTGCTGCTAAAGGTGTTTTTAGATGTATTTAAGGTGTTAATGGTTGAATCCAGCTCGCCGTTTTTTCCATACAGCAGGCTGTATACCGGGCTGCTGTCGTGGTCGCGAGATATATCGCCGGTAAATACTACACCCCAGGTTGTTTTGGATGATGTGTAATAATCCATTCCCGCCTTAATATTGGTATTGTAGCTTGTTGGCCTGAAATAAGAAATATCCTTCAGCGACGAGGTTGGATCTCCGCTCGCATCGAAATAATTGCGGTCTATTTCAAGCCTCCTGAAAGTTCGTTGTTCATTATAAGCAACGTTGGCAAACAGGTTAACTTTGTCTATACGGTAATTGAGGTTTATACTCTCATCGTTATGCCCATAATGACCCTGTGCATAATCGGCCGATACCACGGCATTGAAACCCCTTACAGTATTTTTTTTTGTTTTGATATTGATTACGCCCGCATTTCCGGCAGCATCATACCTTGCCGGCGGGTTATCCATCAGCTCTATCTGATCTAATGACGACGACGGTAACGAACGGAGATAAGTAGCCAGGTTGGCAGCCGACAGATAGGTGGGCTTATCATCAATCATTACCAAAACACCGCTTTTGCCTTTAAAGGTAATATTGCCATCAGCATCTACCTGCACACCGGGCGTTTTTTCAAGCACTTCTAAAGCATTAGCGCCGGTGTTGGATATCAGTGCGCCTACATTAACTACGGTGCGGTCAATTTTTTGCTGGATATATGATTTTTGAGCCGTTACGGCTACCTCATTCAATGTTTTCCCAATCGGCGATAAAATAAAAGCCGGTAAAATAACCGGTTTTTGCTGGTTCACAATCACATTGTCGATCCGGTAATTTTTAAACCCTATATAAGTAGCCTTTACCAGGTAAGTATTGTCTTTCAGGTTTTGAAAGGCGAAACTGCCATCTGTGTTAGCTAATTGTGTGCCTACCACTGTTGAATCTTTGGCGGCAAGTAAAACAACTGTTGCGCCATCGAGCGGTTTCTTAGCGTCGTCTAAAACCGACCCTGAAATTTTACCGCCGGTGGTTTGTGCATCGGCAAAGTTGAATAGTAACAGCGTGAATATGGTTAAAAAAAATACAGGTATCAGTTTCATCATAGCTATAAGACGGCGGTTCACCTGATATCGTTACAAAGAAAGCGATAGTTTAACATAAAATTAATTTAAGCAGGATGTTATCCGATTAATCCCGACACAGCGACTTCGCCAACGACGCAAGCAACTTTTCCTGACAATCTCTTCACTTTGGGTTAGTCGCTTTTGGATAATCTGTGAAGCCCTTTTCTCCACCCGTATAGTAGGTAGCCTGATCTGCAACCGCTAAGGGGAGAGAATATTCAAATCGATTTACAAGGTCGGGGTTTGCAATAAAAGGTGTTGCGAATGAAACAAGGTCAGCTAACCCGTCTGCGACAATTTTATTGCCTGAATTATAAGTAAAGCCCAGGTTTGCCATAATGGTACCTTTATAATTATTACGAAAAAACGAATAGTATTGATCCTCCCATGATGCAACAGGCGTATCAATAAGTGAGGCGGCCGGACCTACGATTTCCAGGAAGGCAATATCATATTCGTTAAGTTTATGAAGCAGGTATTCATAGTCGGCTATTGTGTTTTCATCAGGCTTGATGACACCCGTGTTAAAAGCAGCCGGGGTAAACTTAATACCAACCTTTTTGCCGGGAAATACTTTGATCAAAACATCAAGTATTTCAAATAATATCCTGCTCCGGTTGGTTATGCCGCCTCCATATTCGTCAGCCCGCTGGTTGGTGGCTGCATTTAAGAATTGCGGAATAAGCGTAAATAGTTGTGCATGTAATTCTAACCCGTCAAAACCTGCTGCTTTTGCGTTGATTGCCGCCTGATGGTATTCTTCAATGGTCTCCCGTATTTGCTTAATGGTATAGGCCCTGGGGATAACCGTGTCTTTAAAGCCCTGCGGCGTGAATGATTTCTCCCCCGGATTGATGGCAGAGGGGCCCAGCGGCAGTTCACCCTCAAAATAATCGGGATGTGATGCTGCTCCGATGTGAGCCAGTTGTAAGAAAATTCTTCCGTTTTTCTGATGAACCGCGTCTGTTACTTTTTTCCAGGCTTCTGTTTGTGCTGAAGTAAAGATGCCAGGAATGTTCAAAAAGCCTATGGCGTTTTTACTCACCCAGGCACTTTCAGAAAGGATCAAACCTGCACTGGCGCGTTGCGCGTAATAGGCCGCATGTAAATCTGTAGGAACAATTGCTGTATTGGTAGCGCGGGCGCGGGTCATGGATGCCATAATGATTCTGTTGGGAAGCGTAATGCCACCTAACTGGAAGGGGGTTAAAAGGTTTTTTGTGTGTTCTTGAATCATGTCTTTTTTTTCTCAAAGTTCCGGCTATAGGTACATAGCTGCAATAAGGGGGAAAACATACCTATAGGGATAATTTTATCCACTATGGTACATTTTTGTACCTATGCTTATCTTTGCTTAAAGCAATTTGAAGATGTACGAAAAAAAAATGCCCCTGCTGCTTGAATGTGGTCTCACCATGACCAAAGAAGTACTTGGCGGCAAATGGAAGACAAGTTTGATATATGCCATTTCGGAGGGTATCCTGCGGCCCAGCGAATTACAGCGCGCTATACCTGGCTCAACCAAACGGGTATTAAATCAACAGCTTAAAGAACTGGAAGAGTTCCATATCCTGAACAAAAAGATATACCACCAGCTTCCTCCGAAAGTAGAGTACTCCCTCACCGAACTTGGGGAAACCGTGTTACCTATCATTAAAATGATGAATCAATGGGGAGAACATAACCGCATACCCCTGGAAACTGTGATTAGAGCAAGAAACGAAAGCCTGCCAGTTTAACAAATCCGTAACTAACGCGCAAAGCTTTGATGGAATGCTATTTCAAAAAAATGGGCCTCCTTTTATAGATGCCGCCCGAAGTAAACGACTACCCATTATTGTTTATCAAATTCAAACCGCTTCAGTCCTGATTTCAATTGGTGATAAATGGGTTTGTTTTTTGAAGAAACTGGAAAAATGAGACAACTGCTCAAAACCAAGGCTATAAGCAATTTCCGAAATGTTCCAGTCCGTTTGTTTTAACAATATTTTAGCTTCCTGGATCAAACGGTTAGTAATATGTTCAGTTGTCGTTTTTCCCGTGTTTTCTTTCAGCACTTTATTCAGGTGGTTGCTGTGAACCGAAAGCCGTTCCGCATAATCTTTCGCAGTTCTCAGGCTGATTTTTTGTTCTGGTGAAGCAATTGGGAACTGCCTTTCCAGCAATTCGATAAACAGGGAAGAAATCCTGGCTGATGCATTATGGGTATAGTTATAAGTGGTTAAGGGTTCAAGTTTCTGTCCATTATGGATCATTTCCATCAGGAAGTTTCTGATCAGGTCGTATTTATATAAATACGTTGAAGACATCTCTTCCTGCATCTTCTTGTAAATCAATACCATATTATCTGCCTGCGATTCAGAGATCTGGAAGACAGGGCATGCCCCGGGCCGAAATAATGGAAGATCATCCAGCACCATACCACTTTTTGAAGGCAAAAGAAAATCACTTGTAAAAACACAGAAATAGCCTTTCTGATCCTCGTTCAGAGGCACCCAGCGGTAAGGGATTTTGGGCGTAGCGAATAACAACGCGTACTTTTCCACTTCAATCACCTTGTCCGCATATTCAACAAGGCTTTTCCCCCTGATCAGGCTAACCTTATGGTACTCCCGTTGGTTGTACACCATGGTACGCGGATCTGCTTTGAACCTGGCAGCCAGATCAGCAACACTGAATACGTTAAAATGCCCTATTTCCTTTTTTATACCCGGCGGTAACAGGGAATCTACATTTTCCTGCATTGCCCTGGCGGTGTCTTTATAAAAGTCATCAATGGTTAGTGCTTTCATTTGTTAATTGAATTAAATAATCCCTTTCTGACGATTACCTATCAAATATACGCTTTCGCTTAGTTTAATTATAGGTGTTATTTGAATCTGATAAACAATGGATTGAATTGAATAAATCAGGTATATGGAGCCGGCTTACTTTTGTGTCATTAAAAAAAGTAAAAAGATGGAACTTAAAAATAACACCATATTGATAACCGGGGGCACAAGCGGCTTTGGGTTGGAATTTGCTAAAAGGCTGCTGGAATTAGGGAACACTGTGATCGTAACAGGCAGGGATCCCGTTAAACTGGCATCGGCTAAAAAGAATTTGGCTGATTTACATACTTTTCAAAGCGATGTAAGCAATCCGGAAGAAATAGCTAATCTTTATGCAAAGGTAACCGAACAATTTCCTCAACTGAATATATTGATCAATAATGCCGGTCAAATGCGCAAGATCAGCCTGCACGACACCTCGATAGGCCTTTCGGATATCACGCGTGAAATAGAAACCAACCTGATGGGCCCCATCCGTATGGTACAGGCGTTTCTTCCGCACTTAAAACAAATACCATCGGCAGCTATATTGAATGTGACATCGGGCCTCGCCCTTGTTCCGTTTCCGATATCCCCGGTCTACGGAGCCACCAAATCAGGGTTGCGTTCCTACACCAAATCACTCCGTGTACAACTGAAAAATACAAAAATCAAAGTGTTTGAATTAATTGCCCCCGCAGCGAAAACACCTCTAAACGATGAATTCCGCAACCTGGATGGCTATAGTGTAAAACAAATGGATCCTGTTTTATTAATAGATACAGCACTTAAAGGTATGGAAAAGGATAAATATGAAATATATCCGGGTATTGCCCGCATGCTATATTTTATGAGCCGGATAGCCCCTGGATTTATATTTAAAATGCTAAGTAAAGCAGGTGCAAAGGAAATGGCTGGCTGATCAAAATCAGTAACAAAACACTAATCATTCATTTTTATTTAACACTCTCATGAAAAAGGTATTTTTTTCAATTATTACTCTTATGCTTATAGTTTTTTCATCTATTGCCCAAACTACAGGCGGCGATAAAGTACTTGGCATATGGCTTAGTGAAAAGAAGGATGCAAAAATTGAAGTTTTTAAATCCGGCAATAAATATTCGGGTAAGCTGATCTGGGGTGCCGAAATGTACGAGGCCGATGGCAAGACACCTCTAAAGGATACGAAAAACCCGGATGCGGCCTTGCGTACCAGGCCACGGTTAAACCTTGTATTTATATCTGAACTGACTTACGATAGCGGTGAATACACTGGCGGACATTTATACGATGCGCGTAGCGGAAAGACTTATAGTTTAAAGATGAGACTGAAGGATGATAATAATTTAGAAATGCGCGGGTATTATGGTCTTTCCTTGTTTGGTCAAACTATGGAATGGACAAGAGTTAAATGAAAATCAAGCTTTCAGGTTCATTTAGCAGTTTGAATTTCTCTGAAAAATGGCGTTTTCTCCAAAAACCTTTTTTTAAAAAAGCTCTTTATCTTTGAATATGATCGATCAACATTCAATTGAGCTTTACGCACCTGAAATATCCACCCGGGTTGATAATTCGGGTGGATATTTCGTTGCTGTACGCCTCGAAGATTTTTCTGCAGAAAGTGTTGCGGCAACAGCAATCTACAGCCGCAAGGATTTCTATAAAATATCGCTGATCAATGGTCATACTTCTTATCATTACCGGGGCCAGGAATACCTGTTTAATACAGATGATTGGGCACTGGTTTTTACCAATCGGGACGACCCTTATCGCTGGGAAGTGCACGAAGGCACTTCCCAGCGGTTATAGCTGCATGTTCACAGAAGATTTTTTACCGTTGCATACACATATCCGCCCTTCGGATTGGGCCGTTTTTAATGGAAGCGCTCAATCAGTATTTGAACTAACGCAAAAAGACAAAACTTTTTTTGAGGGTCTTTTTAAAAAGATGATAGATGAGCAGGCCTCTGTTTACACTAACAAATATGACCTGCTTTTTCTATATGTACTGGAATGTATCCACGGCGCATTAAAACTGGAGCCTGAAGCAGCAGCCCGCAATCAAACAGCGGCTACCCGATTGACTGATGCATTTAAAAACCTACTCGCAGACCAGTTTCCATTAGTTTACCCTCATCAGCAATTAACTTTGAGAACACCACAGAATTATGCTGACCGCCTTGCTGTACATACCAATTACTTAAATCGTGCACTAAAGGAGGTTACCGGGCGAACAACGTCACTATTCATTAACGAACGTATAATGCAGAAAGCCAGAATTTTATTATTGCATTCCAATTGGACAGTCAGCCAGATCAGCTATAGCCTTGGTTTTGAAGAGCCTACTCATTTTACGAGGGCCTTCCGTGCCTATTACTGGCAAACACCATCTTCGTTACGTTAGGTTTGATTTGGGTCGGTTTTGGTTTGAATGAGGCTAACGCTAACGTCGTTACTGAAGTAATTTTGTCTTGTTATTAATTAAAACAGACAAAACATGAAAACATGGTTTATAACCGGCACTTCAACCGGTTTAGGGCGGACATTGACAGATAAATCGCCATTATCGTCGCTGATAAGTAAATTTTTCGTTCCCGCAAGGTCTCCTGCAAAGGACTCTGCGCTGCATGATGCCTAAGAATACGCAGAGTATTCTTCGAGAGACCCTGCTGAGACGGTAAGGCTTTTTAATACTCTTTCCCATGCTATTCCAATAGATAGGTGTAAATGTGGCCTCATCAGTTTTGAATAGCTAAAATGCTGTCGAATTAAAGCGCATTGATCTCAACATATGTTAAGGCCTATACATGTTGCGTTATAGATTAGGTGATCATCAAGCCTCTGACCCTCAAAACACCCCTCTGCTCCAACACCCCGAATACAGTTAAATCGAGTTCGAAGAACGCGTCGTTTTGGGGCTCGTCAGGCATGTGGCTCCGCTTCCATTCGTCGATGGCGGTGGCGACCCTGGCGGCAAGCTCTGTGGCATACGCCACTTTTGGTAATAGCAACACAGGCACGGTCACCGGCATCCCGGCTCCGGCTTCATAACCATACGAGACGATCAACCGCAACCAGCGACTGGTCGTGTCGCCGAATATCCGGGTGAAAAAAACCTCGATGCGTTTGGCCGGCGTTTGGCCGAAACCCGATATATCAATCGGTTCCTGTGCGGACAGGAAAGGCGTAGCGGCGGCACCAGGGCCCATGAACCCGGTGCGAAGGGCGAAGTCGGGGTTCGGTGTCTTTCCGTCGACAGGTAGCAGGTTGCGCTCGAGCGCCAGCTCGGCGCGGGCGCTTTCGACCCCAAGTACATCCAGCTTTTCGAAAACCAGGCTACGTAAGTGCCAGTTGCGGTCGGCAAAGGACATGTAGCGCTGTGTGGCGTCGGAACGGAACCTCCAGTCTTCGCCTGTCCTTTCGGCAGTGTAGCCTTCGTAACGCGGTAACAACTGCGGCACACCCGGCCCTTCGGCCCCGGTGATGGCAACGCGCAATGTACCATCTTCCTCTTCGGTTTCCGCGATGCGATACGACGCCTGCTGTTTCATCCTCATCATTTGGGTACGATACATCCAGGTATTGCATACGTTTAGTGCCAGCCATTCGAAGGATTCGCGGGCCTGTGGCATCACGTCTTCCTGTTCCAGGTCAATGCGCAGCTGCACATAGGCTTCCGAGAATTCGACCAAAGCGTCGAAGAGGTCGGGCCTCGATGTAGCATTCTTTACGGATGCACCCGTATCGCCGGTATCGAGCCGCACGATCAAGGTGTCCTGGATGGCTGATTGGCGATCGTAGGCGATGTGGTAATCCCACAGCCGTGATTCCAGCAGCTTTGCTGCCGCATCGGCTGCGGCGGCGCCTTCCGAAGCCAGCGCCTGCTGTTGCAGGATGACGGCCGGTATGGGCAGGGTTTGAAGCAGGACGGGAACGCTGGCTTTCAGCAACGGTCCGCTGCCCGTTGGCAATGTAACGGGATGGTAGAGGCGGATGTCGCCTTCTCCGTAAAACGGAGTGCTGGCCCCGGTGACCCGAAGGCTACACTCGAGCGGCAGCGCCTTATGGTCAGCACGGTCGGCTGTATCAGCCGAGCAGGCAGAGATAAACCAAGTCTTGTTTTCCCGGAAATTGAGAAAGCCCTGCGACACCGCAAGCATTTGTCCGGCATCGACCGGAACGGCTTCCACCAGCAGTCCGATGCCCGCCGGGGCTTCGACGCCACCAAGTTCCGCAACAAGCACGGCCACCAGCGTATTGGCACGGCCTGATTTTTCCTCAAGCCACCCCTGCAGCCACCATTGGGCCTGTGCGAGCAGGGCTTCATATCCGGTGTCGGTAAAAAGCGTCGTAAGCTCCTGGCGTGCACGCTGGTTAGCAACGGCCTGGCGCGCGGCAGTGACGGCATCGGACAGATGCCGGTCAAGCGCTTCAACGAAGCTTCCGGCCAGGGCGTTGAGGTCGATGTCCTTCACTGATCGCTTCCCGATGACCGTATCGTGCGACCAGAGCGATTGCCCGCTTACGTATTGCCGCACCGGCACATCCGCCCGCGACTGCAAGGCGGCCGATAAGGGCCGCAGCCCAAAAAACGCAGGGCCTGAGAGCCAACATCCATCTTCGATCGTCCGGAAGGGCACCAGCCATAGTATTTTCCGCCCGTTATACTCCGAGCATCCCATCTTCACATGGGGCGTTTTGTTTTCGTACGCCGTTACCCATGCGTCGAGCTCTGCATCCGGAATGACGCCGAAAGGCAGCTCAAAGCCCGGATTTCCCCTGGTTGGCGTCGGCCCGAAAGGATCCGGGCACCAGGGCCTGTTCCAAAGATACAATGCGAGCGGCCTTAGCCCTTTGAGCTCGCTTGACAGCGCGGCGGAAGGCAGACTGATCGACTTTGCTACGGGCTCAGGGCGACTACCGTCGTTGAGCATGGAGTAGAAGGCATCCAGCACTGCTCTTGTAAAAGACAGGATATGGTGGGCCGAGCCCCATGCCGCAACGTCCGGCACTACCAACAGCAGGTAACGGGCGTGGGAAAGAGCGTCTTCAGCTTCGGAATACCGGTAAAGATCCATAGCGGCCTTTTCAGTATCGATGGGAGGCCCTTCGGTTCCGGCTTCGGTGAAATACGAAGTGGTATCGAACCGGAGATCGATCACGAAAGCATCGGGCAGCAGGCGGGCACTATAGGTTAGATTTGGCCATTCCGTGAAAGGAGGAATTTGTTTATCCTGTCCGGAAAGGTCGTTGATTTGTGTTTGTATCATGGTCAGGTTACTATGGGTGTTAAGTCGAAGGAAAGATAGAAAAATAAGGTAAGAGTTTGGAGTTGACGATGCTCTAATGCACAGAATAGCACGATAAAATCTACCGGAACATCCAGAGTAAATTGGTAAGTGAAAAAAACTCTCTAAAACTCACCTGAATAGTGAAAAAGACGCATAAAACGGCCCTTTTACCAAAACAAAAGGCCTGTAAATATTTGATTTACAGGCTTTCGATTGTTTTTTAATTAAGCGTTTGTGGTCCAAACACCTCAATTATCGAACCTTTTAGTTGAAGATTTTATCAAAATTATCGACTTTATAAATTCAAGTCCATCTATTATAGGTGAATTAGACCAAAAGCACCAGCCTTATAAGATTAAATCTTAAACATATACACAGTAAGTATCGAACTACTATTAAAGTAACTTTAATTAGGCTATGGGAAGTAAGGTAAATCTTAGCAGGAAGGCTAAGGTAGAGAAGGCTAAAAAGATATGTAAGTTGTATAGCGAGGGGATGTATACAATAGCTGCTTGTTGTGAGGCAGAGGGAATAAATTATAATACATTTCAAGGTTGGGCACAAAGTAATTTGAGTAAGGAAGATATTGCGAATGGGAAATATAGGCGTGGATTTGTTCAAGAAGTACAAGAACTATATAAGAAGGCTTTAGAACAGAATGATACAAACTATAAGGTTTTATTAAAAGATGCCGCCAGAGAGGGGATATTGAAGCGTGCGCATGGTATAAGGTATGTAGAAACACATACACAAGCTCGGTTTGATATTTATGGAAATTCGGTTGGCTCAATTATTCATAAAATCGAAAGGTATTTACCGCCAGATGTGTCCATACTTATTTTTCTCTCTAAATGCTTAGCCCTTTTTGATAGCCAAGATGAAAGAAATAAAGAATTTATCGGAAGTATTAAAAGTAAATTTCAGGATTTAACATTGGAACAATTGCAAGCAAAACGGTTAGAACTTGAAAAGGAGTTGGCGAATGAACAATTTTGACAATTAAGCATAAAAACTTCATTTCCAGTTTACTTTTTTTGGTCATATAATAAATTATTCTTAGATTTATTATATGAAATCACCTGATTTACAGCATTTTAAAATTTACACAATAGGTCATGGCAACAGACAGGTTGACGAGCTAATCCACCTTTTGCAGCAGAATAATATTGGGATGGTGATTGATGTAAGAAGTTTGCCTTACTCTCGCTTTCATCCACAGTTTAAACAAATAAATTTAAGGAATAGTTTAGAGGGCGCGGGAATAACTTATCTATGGTTAGGTAAGGAACTGGGAGGTAAGCCAGCTGACCCTAACTTATATCGCAATGGCAAAGTTGATTATCGTGCGATGAAAGAAACAGAGTTATTTAAACAAGGTATTCAGCAACTTTTAAAGTTAGCCGGGGGAAACGTTAAAGTAACTTTAATATGCAGCGAGAGGGATCAGAACGAATGTCATCGCAAGCACCTAATTGCAGAAGAGTTGGTAAAGTTTGGAGTTACCGTACTGCATATCAATAAAGCAGGAACTATTGAGCAGCACGTAAATATTGATGATTATAGCCTATTCAATTGAGTAGGTTTTTTTTTGAAATATGATAATCACATTTAACAAACATCCATCTATAAAATGTTACTAAACCAAATAAATGGAAAGATGAACAGATATATAGCATACTACCGAGTATCTACATCAAAGCAGGGTGTTTCCGGCCTCGGCCTTTCTGCACAGCGTACAACTGTACTAAGTTATTTACATGGTTATAAGCCAATAGAAGAGTTTACAGACATTGAAAGCGGCACTAAGAGGGGAAACAATCGGGAGAACTTAAAAGCTGCTATAAACAGAGCAAAGGAACTTAATGCTATACTGGTAATTGCCAAACTTGACAGGTTGGCTCGGAATGTGCGATTTATTACTACTTTAATGGAAAGCCAGGTTCCATTTGAAGCCTGCGATATGCCTCATGCTTCCCCTATCACAATACATATTTTCGCTGCTCTTGCTGAACATGAAGCGAAATTGATTAGTGAGCGTACCAAATCTGCTTTAGCCGAAAAGAAAAGGCTGGGTTTTAAATTAGGTAATCCTGAAAATCTTACAACGGATGCAATTAAGGTGGGGAAGGTAGTTAGAATGAAAAATGCCCACACAAATGAAAACAACCGTAAGGCCGGGGCGTTAATTGTTTCCCTGCGTAACTCGGGTAATTCCTTTTACCAAATCGCCATTGAATTAAATAGCTTGGGTTTTAAAACTCGTAGAGATTGTAGTTTTAAGATAATGCAAGTGCAAAGGCTTTATAACAGATATAATAAAACAGCTTAACGCAGAGATTATAATAAAAAACTAATTACTTTTGAGACAAAAAACAATGATATGTAAATAGAAGGAACATCCTGTTAAATCAGGCAAAAAATATTGCGTTTAGAAATTCTCATAACTGAAAACTGGTAATTTAAAGGAATATGAGGGATAAGCTAAATGCTCACGTAACAGCGTGGGCTTAGTTTATTTCATATTCCGGGTATACCAGTACCTCAGTTGTGGATGACTAATGTCTCACGCTGCTTTTTTTTACAATTGGTTATTAGGGACAGATAACAATAATAATCTTAACCCTTTGTAAAAATGGAAACACCGCCTAAACTCCCTCCTGTTTTTCAAAATTTTGAACAGAAAGCAAAAAAGAAAGCTGAAAGAAACAACACCGTTAAATTAATTTTAGGATGCATAATCATCTTGGCCGGTATAGGTACAATAAAGGAAAGTAATTTTCTTACTTCTGTCTGCCTTATTTTATGTGGCTTTCTCCTCATCCCCCATGTTATCACCTCTCTTGAGAAAAAAATAAAATTCTCGTTTAAAATCTTAAAGTATTTCCTGATCGTTGGTTTGTTTATCTGTGCTGCGTTAGCAGATAACAACATTAATGGCAACAAAAAAGAGGGGTTAAAATCAACTTTTAATAACGACAGTACTGCGCGGATTGCAGAAAAGCCAAATTATACTCCTGAAATTTTAAAGAAAGAAACCATTGCAAACGGACAGGTGAACTATTGGGTGATGGTTAATGACGCTGATTTGTCTGCAAAGAACATTGAACGTATTGCAGTTGAATTAGAGAATAAGTTTTGTACCGGCAACTGCGTAATATCTCTATATGACAATAAAAACGCCTTTCTGATAGATGAGGCCTATGAAAAGAAGAACATCGAATTAGGGCAAATGCTTTCGAATGGGAAATTATCAAAAGAGCAGTATAAAATTCAATTAAAGAATTATGAAAAGAAATATTATATAAAAATCGCCGACCATCTTTTAGGCTTTCTATCTCATTTAGATTCTGACGATTTCTATTATTACCCTTATCGTGACAAACTCTACAAAGAGTTAGGCGGAAAAGATGAGCCTATGCGTATAACCACAGACACCATTTCATCAAATCAAGAACAAGCGCAAACTGAAAATGATGCGCAATTAGGCAAAGAAGAGATTGATAGCAAGGCGCGTGATGCGGTAGCTATTTTAGAGGTTTATGTAAAGCAAAACATGAATGACGCAGATAGTTTTGAGGAAGTTTCTTATGATTATTCATATCACGGCACTTATTTCATTATTTTATTAAAGTATCGAGGGAAAAATGGCTTTGGGGCCAAGGTGATAAATTATATAAAAGCAAAAACTGATTTGGACGGGAATGTTATTGCGGTTTTAGAAGAATAAATTAAAGTTACTTTAAAATTTAGTTAATCTATTGTCATTAACTATACGGAATTAGATAGGAGTAGCACATCAAAAATAATCTGCGTAGCCGAGTATATTAAAATCATTTATATGGAAGATCAAAATAAGAAAAGCCTCATAAATACATTTAAACATCACCAGTTTAATTTTTTAGAATTACCTATCGAAGTAATTGAAACAGATCCAGACCAGCCTCGTAAGACGTTTGGACATGGAGCGGGTCGTGACCATAATCATCTTTTGAAGTCGATACAGTATTACGGCATTGAAGAACCTATTAAGGTCAGTGAGGTTGAGGAAGGTCGGTATATAATCATAGATGGGCATAGACGATTTTCTTGCGCAATGGAGTTAGGATTTAAAAGAGTTCCCTGCCGTATTTATCCTAAAATGAAAGACGGCGAATTTGAAGCGCGCAGATATGAAATGCAAAATAACCGAAGAAGCTGGCGACCTATTGAAAAAGCAAATTCACTTCATAAAATAAAAACGGAATATAAGGATGCGAGCCAAAAGGAAATAGCGGACTTGCTTGGGATAACGCAGGCTTCTCTATTCCATTTTGCGGAATTGAGGGATATGAGGATGGAATATCTTGAATTAATGTCAGAGCACAATCTTAAAGAATTCCAGCGCATAGCATTTATGCAACTATTACGTGGTTTACGAAAAATAAAACAATATCAGGTAGACGATATTGTAAAAATTATTTTTCAAAAAATAAACGACAACATAATGTATAGGCGAAGCGATTTTGTTGACCTCGCCAAAGTTTTTTCAACTGCTTCGTTAAATGAGGAGCAAATATTGCAATTTCTCACAGAACTTAAAATGTCAGTTCCGGAGTTGTGTGAAATAACGCAACTATCCGGACTCTCAACTCAAATAAAAAATCTAATAAAGGAATTGGGGGTAAAGAAAAACCTGAATATCAAACTCACAGAAAAAGAACAAAGCGTGTTCGAAGACCTTTATAAACTTATGGAAGCTTTTATTTAAGCCATGTTAATCACTTCTCAGCAGGCACCAAAAAAGGCTATATCTTATTATCGGCATTCTGCTGAAGATAAGCAGGAAAACTCAGTAGCTATTCAGCGACAACATACCGAGAAGTTTGCTCATGAACATAATATTGAAATAATTCATGAGGAAGCGGATGAGGGAAAAAGTGGATTACTGGCTAATCGTCCAGGATTTGAAAGGCTCTTTAATGATTGGATTGAGAACCCCCAAGCACCTCATTTTGAATATGTGCTTGTTTATGATGTTTCTCGCTGGGGGCGTTTTCAAGACCAAGACCAAGCAGCTTATTTTGCGCATTTGTGTAAAAGGCAAGGTAAAGAGGTTGTGTATGTTTCAAGAGGGTTTCCTGATGCAACAAACCAACTTATTTCAAGTTTGGAAACTTCCATACAACGCTACATGGCGGCAGAGTATAGCCGTCAATTAAGTGACAAAGTGTTTTACGGCTGTGTGAAAGTTTCAGAACAAGGTTATTCAGCAGGTGGTACAGCGGTTTACGGAATGACCCGACAATTAATTGACGTAAATAAAAAACCAATCCGTATTCTGAATTTAGGAGAGCACAAGCAAATAGCCAACGAGCGAGTTTCTTTCACTCCCAAAAATGATGACACGACAGAGGTAGTGAAAACTATATTCAATTTGTTTGTAAAAGAGCGATATTCAATCCCGGATATTGTTGCATATTTAGGCCTGAAAGAAATATCATCTGCTAACGGCAAATTATGGGACAGATCAAAGGTTATAAAAATCCTCACTGATGAGACGTATATAGGCACTCGGATATATAATAAAACATGGGGGCGATTAAAACAGAAATCTCATCAAAATCCACGCTCTGAATGGATAATAGTTCCAAATGCCTTTGATAGTATCATTGATGAACAACTTTTTAAAGAAGCTCAGGGGCGATTATATTGGTTATTGCCGAGTAATTGGCGCAAAGGGATTAATGCCATCAAACGAGCGAGAAAAAATATCAGAAATGATATTTTTCAATGGCTTTTTAATAAAGGACTTACAGAGGTTGAAGCTAAAAAAATTACGTGGGAATTGCCGATAATTTTTAGTGTTAAAAATGAGGACAAGGATGTTTCATTTTGGTGTTTCATGATTACAGAAAGTACCCGAAGGTTCGATAATGCTTTGGCAATAAGCGTTGTCCCTGGTCGAAAGAAAGTGATAGATGATTTTTTCTTATTCTCAATAAAAGACTTTACATCTACAAATTGTCTTATATTTAGCAAAAACAGTTCTCTATATCACGATGCTAAAATGGAAGGCAGTAGAATTGAAGAAAAGATTACACAACTAATAAAACAATTTAAGCAGTCCAAATTAAGATATAGAAATAAGTATCAGTCTGTTGAAAGCTGGTAATAACACAATTTATTCCCCCGGCTACAACATCCTACAGAATGTGAATATGATGTGTACGATAATTTGGCGAGCACATTGCTGAAAGAGCTAAATAAGAACCCTAAACAGTAAGAAGTCGGCTCAAAAAATGAATGCATTTTTTACGTTTTGAATTAGAAAATAATATTCTGAAATTTGTTTTCGACAAAGGATTACGGCAATACACAAACAGCAGACATTTTCGTCACCACAAAAATTACCGCCACAGCCACAACGTCAATCAGCTTCCCACACCAAAAGATTTAGTGTTGTAAATCTTTAAATTCCATTTAAAGCTGCGGTTTGATTTTTTACGACTTAATTTTCAAGGAATATTATTGACTTAGCTGTAACTTCCAATGGCCTCAAAGGCCATTCATAATATATTACGGCTCGGTTTTTTGTTCACGAGTTATTCTTGCAGCTTTTGGATAATGCAACGTTTGTACAATGTCAAATGCAAAGGAAGCAGATGAAAAATATAAATTAACAGTTGAGGAGTTAAAAAGATTTTCCGGCTTCGAGCATATAAAAAATACTGATGCTGAAGTAGTTATAAATAATTTATATCAATTATCTTTACTTTTTTATGAGTATTATAAACTAAATATGAATGATTGATAATCTCGATATTTTTAAAATCTTAGAAATACCCGCTAATACAAAAAGGAGTGTTATTCAGACTTTAGAAGGGGCGGTTACATATTCACGTGTTTCCACTAATAGGCAGGCTATAAATAATCATAGCTTGGATACACAAGAGGATGCTTGCAAAAAGTATTGTTTGCAAAACGATTTGAAGATTCTGGAAAGCTTTGGGTATACACACGAAAGTGCTAAAACAGAAGACAGAAAAGAATTTCAGAGAATGCTGTCATTCATCCGCAAAACCAATCTAAACAAAAAGGCGGAATATAAAGTTAGGTTTCTCGTTGTATATTCTATCGATAGGTTTTCGAGAGGGGGAAATGAAACTTTCCCTTTAATGGCCGAACTTAAAAAACTTGGAGTTAAAATTATTTCTGTTACAGCGCCAGTCGATACAGATACTTCTTATGGGGAACTCGTACAAGATATAGGAATAATATTTGGGAAGTTTGACAACAATATTAGAAAAGAGAAAATTATTGCAGGCACAAAAACAATGCTTTTAAAAGGTGGGTGGCCTACAAAAGCGACTCTTGGCTACGATAAGGTAATTGACCCCTCCTATCCGTATAAAAAAAGCATTATAAATGCGAAAGGCAAATTAATCAAAAAAGCTTTTCGCTTAAAATTAGATGGTTATAGCAATACCTATATTCGTGATTGGTTAAAGCTTCATGGATTAGTTTTAACCCGTGGAAAACTCTCAGTCATATTTAAAAATTCCTTTTATTGCGGAATTAACCGGCATTCACTTTTGGACTATGAGCCAGTAAGGGGAAATCAAGAGAAGATAGTTTCCGAAGAAGATTTTATAAAAATTAACGATTTAAGTGCAAAGTTTCTTAAAACCAATAAAACCGAAACAGATACATTTCCCCTTAAATATTTTCTGAAATGCCATAAATGTGGAGGAAATTTAACTGCATATAGCTTACCTAAAAAGAAAGCTAAATACTATAAGTGTAACAATGATTGTAAAGTCAATTATAACTCAGATAAGATGCACATATTGTTCAAGCAATACTTAGATACTCTAAATATAGATAACTTGCATATAGAGCCTTTAAAACAGCAATTAGCCTATACCTTTGCGCATCAAAATGAAGCAAACAGGATAGAGGCACAAGAAATATTTAAAAGTATTACTAAACTTAAAGATGAAATTGAAGTAATTGCTGAAAGGCATGCTTTAGGTGAAATTGATAGAATGATCTATCAAAAATTCACTGATAAAAGATTAGTAGACTTGGCTAAACTTGACGCAGAATATCAAAGACTAAAAGTTAAATTATCGAACCTTGAAAAGTTCGTAGATGTATCGTTAAAAATGTGCTCAAATCTTAGTTTATTATGGGAAAAAGGCACTTTAAGTATTAAACAACGACTACAAAATGTGCTTTTTCCTCAGGGTCTAAGCTTTGATAAAGAAATTGAATGGTATCGAACCTCAAAAATCAATAAGTTTATCGACTTAACAATCTCATTATCAAATATTTTAGAGCAAAAAATAACCGAACAAAAGGGCTTAAAAGCCAATTTGTCCGGTTCGGTGGTCCCGACGAGAATAACCTTGTATTCTTAACGTGCAGACTTTCAATATTTTATAGCGACTTAAATTCTTTACTCACCGAATTACTCACCGCTTTTTTTAATACAGATTAATTGCAAATACTATAGTGTAAAGGTACTAAACATTGTATATTCTTTAAAATGACTTTATCAAAAATTAAATTAAAGCTATCCGACTTAGTTAATTTGGAATTGCAATTAGCTCCATTACCGGGTTATAAATATTTATTTCGACCTCATCGGTTTCAATTGAAACAATTAAGCTATAGCGTACCTCCTTATTGGCAAGACCTAATTTTTTACGTGTTCTGTACCAACCATTTTTAGGATATAAGGCTAATACATGCCTGGTAGAAAGGTCTGCCCCGGATATGGTAACGAAATCTTTTTTTACAGAACCTCTGCTTCTTGCTGTTTTAAAATTCCAGACTTCGCCTGAACGGTTTACGGCTTCTTCCTGTTCCTCCTCTTCGGATGCCTTTGACACCCGCAGTTTAAAAGTAGCCAAATCTTCAGCAGGTTTAATGAGCATAAAATCTAATGAGTGGGAATGATATTGAAAGTTATTAGCGTATCGTCTTTCGCCCGGATTTGGTTCTATATAGTAAGATAAAGTAATTTTTAACTGCACATTTTTATCTGCCAGTACTGTCCTTAAAATATCAGCGGGCCAGGGTAGCTGGTATAAATGGTAATCATTATATTTTGGATTAGCTGTCCCTATTTGCTGATAAGGCTGTATTGTGCGTTCCATTACTAAGTGAAGCGAATTGGATGCAGAGTACAATGCCCGGTTTAGATTGGGAACACCATGTCCGAACCGCCTTAATAAAGTCCGTTTTTCCGGTGCAGTAAGCGTTGCAGCTGTCCTGCCTCCAAGCATGTGATCTGTATATTCAGCGGAATGCACCATGAGTGCTCTTACCGTTTCCGGCCAGAACTGTGGGTAAGCCGTTATAAGTTCTGCCGCCATTTTTGATGCTAAAGCAGCTGCGCCGCTGGTATCACCAAAAAATTGCAATTGCTGGTCAAGATGCCGCTTACTGGTACTAACCAATTGCAAATTTGGGGAATGGGCGACATCCGTACCATCAGTTATCATATTTCCGCCTTCCAGAACTAAGTCCGGTTTATTCGGCCATTGACTTTCCCAAAGTAAGGAAGTTGAATTTGAAGGACTCATTCCGCCATTTGGCGCAAGTACACGCCAGCCAGGGTTGCCAGCCGGATCAAAGCGATCCATACGGGTGTAAGTACCTATCGTTAAAGCATTATACGATTGCCCCGGATCGTGAATGGAAGAGGTGTCATTTAAGCTGGAGTAGTCGCCATGCAATGCTGTAAGCACATTTCCGCCACTAATCATAAACAATTGCGGCGGCGCTGCCTGTGCCGGATCACCAAACGCTATTCGGTCTATCATAGCCGACCATGATGACGGCCTTCCTCTAAAAGCAAAATCGGCATCTGTAATACTTAAGCAAAATACCCGCCGATTATCAGGGTGGGTAATTGCCGGTATATTGGTAGCATTCTGTGTAATAGTGCCGTATAATATCGGATCATTAACTACCCCGTATTGCTTTATTTTAAACGATTCCAATCCATGTCGTATGAGGATACGGCCGGGCGTACTAAAAGCTTCGGTGAGATCGCCATATAACGCCAATCCTGCCATACCCGTTCCGTGCCCCTCGCCGTTCCAGCTATCATGATTTCCCCAAGCAGGATTATAAGCATATAACCGATCGTTCGGCAGAAAAGGATTAATTAGGGGGTGACGGTTGTTAACACCGCTGTCCAATAAACATATAAATGTAGAATCATCGTCTATGGCAACATCTGTTCGGTTGATAAGATCGGTTATCCAGTTCTCCCTTCCGGCAATCCCCTCCCGCATAAAGCAGTCAGCGGTTTCCTGTGGGTTCCTGATTTCTGCCAAATTATCCAATAACAGCAGCGATTGGGAAAGTTGATCTGCACTCGCCCTAACTAATCGGACAATATGCTCAGGAAATGTTAATTCAGATTCACCGATTTGCCCGCCAATGGTTTGAAGGTTTTGCATGACTTTGCCAAAACGCTCATCATCATTATTCGTTCTGCGAAACCAAACCTCCCACCATCTGACTTCATTACTATCAGGAAAAGGAATTTCCGGGCTATCGCTCCAAAATTCTTTCAGGGTTGCCATTTGAATAGCGTGTATGTTAGCTACTAAAGGATTGTTTTTGGGGTTTGTCGCCGTTACATTCCCCTCTTCGTCTACTTTTTGAACATCCTTTTCAGGATCAATATAATCTGTTACGTGCTTAATAAAGTGACTAATACCCCCTTTGGTAAGCATAACCAGCGTTCGGAAACGCGCCTGGGCAGGATTATCAGCAGATATTTCCTTGGTGACTTTGAGAACCTGGTATTTCGGTTTAGCTGCGTCACTATGCAGACTGGAAAATTTAAAAGGCAACTCCCATTCCGATATAAACTCTACATAGATAGCGTCATCACGAACAATATTCTCCGGCAATTCCTCCTCCTCCAATTCTTCAAACCGGGTACGAAGCTGGGCAAGTTGTTCTAATATGCGGCGACCATGAATAGCCCTGTCTCTTTGCGCAATAGTGAAATTGATCTTTACAGTGTAGGGGTATTGGTAAGATTCATCAGTCGCATAGCCGTTGAGTTTGATATGCGGTAAATTCGGAATGATCGGCATTATAATTTTTTCTTTTGAAGAGTGCGGTTTAGTAAAGATAAAGATAAGCATTTTCCCTCGCTCAATATCATATACTTAATCGTCTCTTCACAAGCTTTAACTATTTCAGAATAGTTAAGCCCCTCGGCAGTCTCTGCAAGCTCATTAAATTTGGGTTTTTTATCAAATTTGAAAAGCCGGGTCTGCCGTATTAGGATTTCCTCAATGTCTTTCACAGAGGGAAATGGATAGGTTATAATTTCATCAAATCTACGGAACAAAGCCTTGTCCAGTGAATCTGGTAAATTAGTTGCAGCAATAATGATACTATTACTCTGATCTTTTTCAATATTAATCAAAAAGCTATTTAAAACCCTTTTTACCTCACCTACATCCTGCCCAATATGTCGATGGGAGCCAATAGAGTCGAATTCATCAAATAAATATACGGCTCGCTGATTGGGCATAGCATCAAATATCATTCGTAATTTGACAATGGATTCACCCATAAACTTAGACATAATCCCGTCGAGTCTAACAATAAAAATTGGAATGCCCAACTCTCCGGCAATCGCCTCGGCAGTCATGGTTTTGCCACATCCAGGAGGGCCCATCAACAATAGTTTGCGTTGTGGACTCAATTGATGCTGTCTTAGAATTTCAGCCTTACGCTGCTCGTCAATTACCCGAATCAGAGTGTTGCTCACTTCCTGTTCCAACACCATATCTTTCAATGTGATTTGCGGTTGGAACACGTCGATTAACTCTAAAAGGTCTCTTTTAGGTGCAGAAAAAGAAACAGTTTTATTTTTATCAAAAATTTGGTGAGAACGATTTTTGCGCGCTTGATCGATTAGCGATTTTAATTCTTGTGCAATATTAGAATGGCCTTGGCGGGCTTCGGACGCAGCAATTTGAATCGCAGAAGAAAAGAAACGCTCCTCATCATCCTCTCCAAAAGATTTAATTAAGCTCTTTATTTGTTCTGACGCGGCCATTTTGCAAAAATATACTTTTTATCCTGGTGATAGGCTTTATAACGACGTAAGATGATTTAAAATATTGAATTTAACTAATAAAAACTAAATAAACTCGTTGTCGCGATATTATCTCAACGATAAAACTTGTCAATATCTAAAGATAGCAATCCCTAAAAACACCTACGGCGTTAATTATCAACATATTAACCTTAAATGCAAATGGTGAAAAATCAAGTATAATACCGTGTATCAGTAATTAGACTTTCCAAACCGTTCATTAAATTTTAGTTGCTAATTCATATTTCAATTCCATTTATAATTTATCATCTTTATCGTCTGCGTTATTATTGCTACTTTATCTATGCATTTAAAATTACTAAGTCTTAAACAGTCTCTTAATAAGGCCTATCTGAAGGAAAAAGTCAATCGTTCGGATATTGAGTTGTTCAAGACAAATTTTAACAGTTTACTCGAGAAGATCAATCATGTCGGAGATGAGGAGCATTTAAAATCGCTAGTTGCAGATTTCTTAAAATTTACTTGGTATAAGAATTCATTTCAAATTAATCCAATTGGTAAAAATGACCTTGTTATACATACTGGTAAATCCACCTCCGACCCTTTAGGGGTAATAGTTGAGGTTAAAAGCCTGATCAATAAGAATGAAATGATCAGTGAAAATAAACCAAACTCCAAAGCCTTTCATGAATTGGTGCTTTATTATTTACACGAAAGAATTGTCAATAACCGCCACGATATTAAACAGCTAATAGCGACAAATACATATGATTGGTTTGTATTTGATGCTAACGAATTTGATAAGAAAGTATACAGGCACGCAGGTATAAAAAAACTTTATGAACAAAAACGTTCAGATCATAAGGATAATCCTTGGTTTTATGACGAACTGAAGAAGCTGCTAGAACAGTCGTCCTTTACATTCGATGTTACTTATTTTGATCTTCCTAATTTCCAAAAATGGTCAAAAACAACGGGATTGGAAAATGACAAAAATCTGATTCCAATATATAAAATCCTTTCGCCGGTTCATTTACTTAAAATTCCTTTTGCCAACGACAGTAATAGTTTACAACCGAAATTCTATGCGGAATTGTTGCATATCATTGGCTTACATGAATATAAAGAAGGAAGTAAAAAGCTAATTGGTCGAAAGAAAGATGGAGAACGTGATGCAGGTTCATTAATTGAAAATGCAATTGTAAATTTAGATAGCCATGATAAGATTACGCGACTAGATAAGCCTTCAACTTACGGCGATAATTATCAAGAAAGGCTATTCAATGTAGCTTTGGAACTGGTTATAACTTGGATGAATAGAATTCTATTTTTGAAGCTATTAGAAGCACAGCTTCTTAATTATCACAAGAATGACCCGTTGTATAACTTTCTCAATAATAAAAGCATCCGCGACTTTGACGATTTAGATAAGCTTTTTTTCAGGGTGCTTGCAAAAAAAGCAGAGGAACGTAGTACTGAAGTAACTAAATCATTTTCAAAAGTTCCATACTTAAATTCTTCTTTATTCGAACCGACAGAACTGGAGCATCAAACATTGTTTATTAGCGCGTTAGAGGACTTTTTACCCTTACCATTACTTAATGGGACAGTGCTAAAAGACAACAACGGTAAAAACAAAAAAGGAGAATTAAGCACCATAGAGTATTTATTTGAGTTCCTAAATGCTTACGATTTCAGCAGTGAGGGAGCCGTTGAGATACAAGAAGATAATAAAGCGCTTATTAATGCTTCTGTACTGGGTTTGATTTTTGAAAAGATTAATGGATATAAAGAAGGATCGTTTTTCACCCCTGGACATGTTACTATGCAAATGTCTAAAGAGGCTATACGAAGTGCCGTTATTTCAAAATTTAGAGAAGTTAAAAAGTGGGATATTTCCACATATGACCAGTTGTATGATCTTATTATAGATAAAAAAGAAGCTAACGAAATTATTAATAGTCTTCGCGTTTGTGATCCTGCAGTTGGCTCTGGTCACTTTTTAGTTTCTGCATTAAATGAACTTATTGCGATAAAAAGCGATCTGAATATTTTAATGAGTAATGATGGCAGAACATTGCGAGATTACACAATTGAGGTCGTTAATGATGAGTTGATTATTACGGACGAGAATAGTGATCCATTTAAATATAACTATAAGGATATTCGCAGCCAAACGGTACAACAAACACTATTTCATGAAAAGCAGGCAATCATTGAAAACTGCCTATTTGGAGTTGATATAAATCCCAATTCTGTCAAAATATGTCGGTTAAGATTATGGATTGAACTATTAAAACATGCTTATTATAAGACGAATGTTACAGGGTTGTTAGAGCCAGAACTGGAAACTCTACCCAATATTGATATCAATATAAAGGTTGGTAATTCTTTAGTAAGTCGATTTGCATTAGATGCAGACTTGAAAGTCGCTCTCAAAAAAAACAAGATTACCATTCAAGCCTACCGTAAAGCCGTTGATACTTATAGAAATGCAAAAGATAAACTGGAAAAAAAAGAAATGGAAAAGATCATCAACACGATTAAATCCAATTTCAAATCAGAAATAAGCGCAAGCAGCAAGGAACTAAAAGATCTTCAGAAACTGGAGAATGAATATATTTATAAGTACGAAAGCACCCAATTGTTTGACCAGCGCCTTACTAAGAAGCAACAAAAAGACAAAAAAGAATTGAGGGTCAAAGTTGATACCGCGAAAATAGAAGTTGAGGATATAAAAAATAACAAAATATATGAAAACGCGTTTGAATGGCGGTTCGAATTTCCCGAGGTCTTAAACAATGAGGGCGACTTTGAGGGTTTCAATGTCATTATCGGCAACCCTCCATATGGTGCTCCGATTACATCAGATTTCAAAAAATATATCAAATTACGATTCATCACACACCAATATAAATTTGATACCTATACGTATTTTATGGAGCAAGGCTTATTCCTACTGCACAAAAATGGGTTTATTAGCTTTATAACGCCTACATTATGGCTAACATTGGAAAGCAATTATAGTCTTCGGAAACTAATCCTCCAGTCCAATGATCTTAAAGGTATTGATATTTTCGGCGAAAATGTATTTGATGAAGCTGTTGTAAACACATGTTCTTACATACTGCAAAAAAGTCCATCCGGCACCCAATTGAAAATTAACAACAAGGGCTTAATATATGAGATGGATAAATCCCATATTAACGAACATAAAAATCTTGTAATTAGTTACTCGTTAAATGATTTAGAGCGATCAATTATAAAGAAGATTGAAGATCTGTCAGTCTATCTTAATGAGTTTGGTGAAGTTATTCAAGGTATAACTTCATATGATGCCTATAGTGGTCAAGACAAAGAAGTTATAAAAAACAAAGCCTATCATTCAACTACCCGCAAAGATGTCAGTTACGTTAAATGGTTAGATGGCAAGGATGTAAATAGAAACGTCATTAATTGGGGTGGAACTTGGTTGAGTTATGGCTCTTGGTTAGCTGCCCCGCGCGAAAAACGCTTTTTTGAAGGTAAAAGATTATTATTTCGTGAGGTCCCCGGACAAAATAAACGCATACAGACCGCTATGACAAATGATGAATTTTACTACGGACATAGTATTTCTCCATTCAAGCCCTATCCACAGCACGAAAAACATCTCGAGTACATTTTAGGAATAGTAAATTCCAAACTGGTAAGCTGGTATGGAGGCCGAGTTTTATCAAATTTTGGGAAAGATATATTCCCAAAACTGAATCCAAATGACATTAAAGAGTTGCCAATACCTAAGCATTTTGAACTTGCAGATGAATTAATTCCGTTGGTTAACGCGTTAATAACATCCCCTTCAGATGAAATCATAGAATCTAAAATTGATTTCTTGGTTTACAAAATATTTCACCTAACATCTGAAGAAATTGATGCTGTAGAAGCAAAATATAAATAAACAAAATGCTGTTAAACCAGCGAACGCATCTCAATTTGTTTAGCGTAGTCTATTCTCTGTAGAAATTTTGCACATTCCATGTCATTGCAACGCTTAAACAACTGGCAGCAGTAAGCAGGAAAACTGTCAAGGGCGGTGCTGCCATTAGAATTTTTAACCGCACCGTTTATATACCCTTTACAGTTTTCCTGCGGTGCTAATTTTGTGACTGCGGTGCAGCGACATACCTTGTTTTCGGGCGGGGCAAAGTAGGTGTGTTATGAGGAACGAATTTCACGCCTGCCAGTGGCAGCGAGACTGACGGCGCAATGAAACCTGGCGCGATAGCGCGAGGTGCAATGAAGCCGCCTGCCTTAGTTGCATGGTGCCAACGGGTGTACGTGTCGTTTTGCTTTTCAGCAGCAAAGTCGGACGATTAAAATCAACTGCCCGACATGCTACTTTTGAGTTCTTAGCGGTACCATCTCTTTATGGTCAATAGCTTTCAGAAGCAAGGCAAGGCGAACGAATGCCCGCCTGCCAGTACTGCTGAGGCTGTCAACACTTAATATCTTGTATATATTGCTTGTAAATTCTTTCTGCGACCTTATTAAATTTTGTTACCTGCTTCGATAGTATTCTTACTGAATCTCCATCAGGATCAAATGAACTGTTATATCTTGATTGTGAATAGGCATTTTGTAGCAATTGATATAGTTGCGCCCCCTCGGTGGTATTCAGTTCAAAAACATCTTTTAATTCATCGGTAAATAACAAGGTTAATCTTAGCAATCGTGATAAATTGTGCATCTGTACCCGGTAGCCTATAGCGGCTTGTATAATAGCTTTAAGAACGCTTTCAACGGATTGGTGCAAAAGAAATGCTGCAAGCCTGAAATTATTATCTGCTCTATATAGTTCTGCACCTCTTAAAAATTCGCTGCCTTGTTTACCCCATCTTTCCCAATTGAACTTTGCCCTTTCCAATAATATCTCCTTAGTTATTTCCTGGTGAGGAGGTAATATTAATTCAGGAAATTGATATAAAATAAATCCCTTTTCCATAACAGTTGTCCAAAATCGCCTGCCGATATTAAGGGCTTCCTTTGCGCTGTTTGCCTTATGAACTATGGCATGTACATGAGCAAGGTACTGGCAATTGTCCTCAATCTTATTGCTGATTTCATACTCGGGCGTTTTCTCATCATCGCTTATCAGGATAAGCAGGTAAAATGTAAATGGCTTGGGATGTGTTCCTAAATGAATAATCATTTGAACCTGCGGGCAACGTTTTACAATCAGATTTTTAATTTCTTCCAGTGCCAGCTTTTCGGCTGCCGTTGGTTCGGGATTTATGGTTCTTAGCGCAATTGGTTCGATGGATGTTTCGGTTAAGCTATTTTCAAGCTTGCTCCGCTTTAGCTGTGGACGACCACCCTCTCGCTGGCAGATTAGCCATGCTGCCGAATAGAGTTTAATCAAGTTTTCATAAACGGTAATCACCTCACCTGCATATAAAGCCTCTACATCCGCATTATTGTAAAGGGCTACATGTGACCACTCGTGAAGCTGATCCCTATATTCCTGCGGCTTAATTTTCTTAAAGACTTTCTTAACTGCCTTAAAGGGTTCAAGCTGTTCTTTCAAGGAAAGGTTTTTAGGGTAGTATTCCCATTGTTCCTTTTCTCCTCCCAGTTGCTCTTCCGTAAGCTGTTTCCGCTGGTAAGAGAAGTTCTTGTAATTGACTAATAGCAAGTACATAGCTTCCAAAATTCTCAAATTGAGGTCGTATATAAAAAGCAAAGTGCCGGGCCCATGTCGTTTTTCATCGTAATGCTCATCATTAACTACATAATAACGCCATTCCTTTAATCGCTTTGCGTGGCCTTTTACTGAATCAGCACTAAAAAAATCCACTACTACAGACATTGGATTTTCTATTTCGTAATGGCGAAGGTTTTTAGGGTAATGTTCCCAGGGGGCATAAGTTCCGTTGTACATGATGCTCTTTCTATACCGGCCTCCATTAACCGGTAAAACAAAAGACAGCACTACTATATTTCTAACCTATTCTGTCGCATTCTAAAGAAGTACCACAGAAGCATAATTTATACTTGGGCAAGTAACCGGAAAGGCTTATTTTAAAACGTGATTTTTTATACATTTGCTTAAACAACTCTTTATACCATGGGTGCAAATACTGAAACTCCAAAAAATATCCATCATGGCCGTAATGTGAAACGCTTCCGGGAAATGCTGGGCTTGAAGCAAGAAGCGTTGGCAATCCAGTTGGGGGATGATTGGAATCAAAAAAGAGTGTCATTATTGGAAGCCAAAGAAACCATTGAAGAAGATATTCTTGCACAAGTGGCGCTTATATTGAAGGTTCCTGTTGAGGCAATTAAAAACTTTGATGAGGAAAAAGCAATATATAACATTCAAAATAATTACGAAGGTTCCTCAAGTAATTACAGTGGATTATACCATTGTACATTTAATCCTTTAGATAAACTTATTGAATTGGTAGAAGAGAATAAAAGATTATACGAACGCTTATTACAAGCTGAAAAAGAAAAAAACGACTTATTAAAAAAATAATTTCAGGTTTAATATATAATTCAAATTCGGGCTATTTAATGATTTGCTTCTGAAGGCATTCGTTTTAATATCTAATAGACGTCTCCAAAAAAACCAATAATTGTATTTTCGCGACTGCAACAGGGGCGCATTATAAATATGTCAAGAATAGCGGTCTATCACATGACGAAATCCTCTGTTGCTTTATAAATTCTCTAACCAGCCAAGTCTTCCTCACCATTTTTCAACAAAGTTTTTTAGTGATATTACGTTTACTATTTTCGCGGCCCGCAACAGGGGCGCATTATAGGTAGGTCAAGATTAACAGTTCTATCACATGACAGAATCCCCTGTTGCTTTTTTTATATGGCAACCACTCGTATTAAAACATACACTTATTTTATAGGCATAGATATCTCCAGAAACAAGCTTGATTATGCCATCATGCAAGGAAAAACATTTTTGTATCACAAAGAAGCAGGTAATAATGCTGATGATATTTCTTTGGTGATCAAGGAGCTTAAAGAACTTGAAAAATTCACCATGACTAAGGCCGTGTTTTGCATGGAACATACTGGTATTTATGCGAATCATCTACTTATTACTTTAAAGAAATTGAAAGCCAATATTGTAATGGAAGATGCTCTACACATACGAAATTCTTTAGGGTTACTTAGAGGGAAGTATGACAAAATAGATGCGATTCGCATCGCTTCATATGCTTACAAAAATCGTGAAGAGCTTCGGTTATTAATACCAAAAAGGGGAGCTATTGAGCAGCTGTCTTATATGGCTTCACTTAGAATAAGATTGTTAGATACCCAAAAGAGGCTTACTGTCCCCTTGGGTGAACAACAGCAATTTTTGAATAAAAAATTGTTGCAGGCAAATAAAAATCTGTGTCAGGAAAGTATAGTGGCTGTTAAAGCAGATTTAGTTCAGGTTGATAAAGCAATACTTCAAATCATTGAAGCGGATGAAAAAGTAAGCCGATTAACGGAAATTTTAATGTCTATACCTGGCATCGGAATTATAACGGCTACTCAAATTCTAATCAGTACTAACGAATTTAATGACATTAGATGTCCTAAAAAATTTGCTTGCTATGCTGGGGTTGCTCCGTTTAAGAAAGATTCGGGAACGACGAAAGTTAAAGCTAAAGTTTCTCATATAGCTAATAAAAGGGTTAAATCGTTACTTCATCTGTGTGCTGTTAGGGCAATTCGATTTGATACAGAATTAAAAGCTTATTTCGAGCGAAAAACTCAAACAGAAGGCAAGCCTAAAATGGCGGTAATTAATGCAATAAGGTATAAATTAATACTCCGCGCCTTTGCATGTGTGGCTCAGGATAGAATTTTCACAAAGGAGTATCAAAGGCCAGGCAACTATGAATTACAGGCAATTTTAAAATAAAAACGGCAAGGATTAAATCTTGCTTTAGACCTTAGATCCTCAGATGTACGTTAATGCCCCTTGCCGCCTCATTGCAAAAATAAATCAATACAACTGATTTGAATCATTTATTTTTTTTCAATTGGCGCCTCGCCTGTTTAACTTCTCTTTCAGCTTGTTCAATCCGATCTTGGGCCGATGATCGCTCTAAGGCTTGCTCTTCGAGTTTCGCAGTAGTATCTTCCATTCCTTCAGGGTTTTTCGAATAGTAACTATCTGCCCAGTTCCCTTGTATCGGATATACCTGCCTAATCATTCTGAATTTGATGTCATTCGCTTGCATTCGGTTATTCTCCGTCCATAGATAACCGCATAAGCCCGCACAAATAGCAGTAATAATTAACAGCATCATTCCGGCAATAATCCAACTTTTGGTGGTAGCATCAAGCTGATGCTTTACCCTTATTGGCAGTGATTTTCTAATCCCCTCTACTACTGGCTTAACCTCTGCCAATGTACTTTGTATTTGCTCCGCGAGATAGCTTATATTAAGCTGACCTATCGCATCTTTTAGCTCTACACTTTCTTTATTATATCTATTTAAAAACGCTTCAAAAATCTTTTTCAATGCTTCAAAATGAAGTGTATAATCGGTGTTTTTTACTTCTCTCTTTTCCAGCTCATCCATCTTTTTTATTAGGCTATCTACGATTTCATCATTGCCGTTCATCCGGTCATTTAATTCATCTATCTCTTTCATCTTGATATTCCTCTGCTTTGTTGTTGTTCATTTTTCTTTCGACGCTTTCTTTCCGGACTATCATCATCGTCGGCTATATTGCCAAGTAAGTCACCTAATAAATCTGCTCCTGCGGATAGCGATTGCCTCAAATAATGGGTTTCCGGCTCCGACTTTAAATAAGTGGTTTGTTCGGTCTTGTCCTGACTTTCTCTTTGCTGTTTGGAGCTTTCCATTACTTCCCTTAACTGATCTGCCAAGCTCATTCCCGGTTTAACCTGCTGCTGTTCTATGGCCTGGCTAAGCTTTGCATAACTTAAACCACGGTCAATCTCTGATCCTTTAAACTTATACTCGCCCTTGCTAAAACTGATGCCCTGCACTTCTGTAGTACCGCTCTTGTATTTCAAGTGAGTGACAATGCCCTGTTTAGCCAATACCTGCTTTAGCTCATTAATATTTTTTACTTTTTTGCTGGCTGACCTGATGGCATCAAATAATTCATATTTGACCTTATCCTCGCCTTTAAGCTGTTGGCGATTGACCCGCTCTTTACCCAGTGACAGGTAAAGGCCGTGCTTTAGGGTCAATTCTTTTGCAACCAGTACATTCCGCCGCTTTTGGAAATTATCGGATATGGTTTTACCATTATTGTTCACCCGGTTGTAAACGATGTGTATATGCGGATGATCTTTATCCCGGTGCTTAACAATTAGGTACTGCGTGTCTTGTATCTTCATTTTTTGCAGGTACTCTTTGGCCAGATTTACCATTAGGTCATCGGTTAACTTAGCGGCATCATTTACGCTCCAGCTTAAAGCGATATGGCCAACTGCCTTTCCCAAATTGGGATTGTACTTCCGTTGCAAATTAAAATCATTGATGATTTGGTTGACCTGCTGCATTCTTACGCCTGCGGCATCCAGTATAACTGCATCATTTTTTTGTACCACGTAGCGAATACATCCGCCAAAGCTTCTACCCGTTATCACTTTCCCTATCATTGTTATTGAGGTGTTTTAAAGTAATATCTATCTCGTTCAAAATTTTACTGCAATCCCGCACTACCGTTAGTAGTCCAAGTTGATGCGCAAGCTTTGTTAGCTGATTAAGGTTGTTGGCAAGCTCGGCGAGCATCCAAAGGATGCGCCGCTCATCGTCCGTTAATCTCGGAACCACCTTAGCGCTTTTGGCTGCTGCCCTTATCCAACTACTTGACCGCATGCCTGCGGTCTTGGCTTTACTATCGATATAAAAGCGTTCGGTCGCTGTCATCCTGATGCGAATTATCAACTCTCGTTTAACCCTTTTCTTTGGTGCACCACCTTTGTTTTTGGGCTGGGTTACCGGTTGTTTGTTAGTTGTCTTTACTGGTGTTTTCATCGGTTAACTCCTTACTCTTTCTTCCATTTTTCCTTTTGCAACCATCGGGCGCAAAAGGCAAGTTTGCCCGGTGCCGACAGGCATCCGGGATGTTTTTGTGGCAACAAAAACACAAACTTGCTCCTTACAAGCGGATAAAAAACCGCTATCCCCGCAGGTGGGGATAGTCGGTATATTTGCATAACTCAAACTGCCTTAAAGCCGTTGGCTTTTAAGCCATCCGGCCAATAAATCAAGCTGCCTTTTGCAGGGTGAAAAGACGGCTGATAACGGATGTAACCATACTCGTCCAGTTCCCTGATGCACTTGTGATAAGTGGCAATGGATGCGATTTTTGAAAACGCCATTACCGTCTTTCGGGTGATGGCAAAAGGACTAATAAAGCCGTCCCGCTGCCAAAAAATAAATAAAGCCGTTAACAAACTTACATGGGTTGCCAGTACCCGCTGGTCCGTTCCCATGCGCTTAATAGTGTCGCTGTAGCCGTTTAATTCTTTTGAGATAATCATTGTCCGTTCTCCTCCAAAATCTTGTTGATGTCCTCTAATTTGTAGTATATGATGCTGCCCATTTTAGTAAAGCGTAACGTCCCGTTGATGCGAAGATTCTGTAAGGTGCCTGACGATATATTCAGCATTTTTCTTACCTCGCTGCTTTTTAGCCATCTTTTAGGCTGGCTCTGTCCCGGCTGTACAATCTGTTTGATCTCTTTTAATAAATCTTCCAACCGCCTTAAATCTTCTCTTGTGACCAATTCCACATTCATCTGTCATCCTCCTTTTAATCTTTAGTATTTTGTTGCATGGCATTGAGTACCTCACTTTTTTTGAAGTACACCCGTTTATGCAGTCGCAAATAGGGTAAGCCTTTTTTCATCCAGTCGGTAAGCGTGACTAACGACACGCCTAATTCCTCGGACAGTTCTTGTTTAGATAATAGCCGTTCATCCTTTGGGGGCTGGCTGCCGCCTGTTTTAAAATGTTCCTGTAATTCTGCCCTGACTGCATCCCTGATACACCGGCTTAGGGCTTCGTGGTTGATTAAATCCATGAAGCAAATGAAAATAAAAAAGCAGCGCAGGCGTGACCACGCAGATTTGCGTGGTTAAATTAAGGGTGTTTATAGCAAGCTAAGGAAAGCTTATATATGACTGCAATTTAAGCTGTTATGATCTGTTGAAAGGTTTGGCTGATAAGGTTAAGTGATGCAAGTTTTAACTCCGCTTCCTGGCGGGAGTAAGTTTAAATAGCTTTAACTCCGGTGGAACTTTGGCGTACTTAATGCCTGGGTCTTTCTTATTTCCCGGGAAATAGCGGCGTAAAGTTTCCAAACTGATCTCATTATTACCCTCCCTGAAATACTTAGCAATCATCTTACTCCAAACGATCTGTGTTTGAGAAAAAACGAGTTCTTTGCCCGTGTCCGGCAATAAGGCTTCCTGCGCTTGCAGGCAAATATCTATGAAGCTTAACAAGTAACCGTCCGCTATATTGATAAACTCCTGTGTTTCTAACTTCCTTGCCGCCTTTAAATCGTCCTTTAATTCGGCAATCTGTAGTTGTTGCTTCCTAATTTCTTCCTGCTGATCTGCAATGATTTCAGGTAGTGTCTTTTGGGTATTCCACTGGTCAATTGAGCGGAGATATTTTTGAAAGGTCGTGAGTTTGACAAGCAGTTCCATGTCGGTCGCATGGCTCGAATTGAACGGGTCTTTGGTTTCTAAAAATCTGATGCGTATTAAAACGATCTGCCAGACGAATGAAAAAAACTCCTGTTCGCCCGCCGGTTCCTTTCCTAAGAAATAGACTAAGTGATATTTATAATAATCGGCGTACTCCAGTTCAGGTAGGATAAATAATTTTTTTATGAATAGATTGTCCTCATAGCCTTTCTTTAATCCAACAAAAACTCCAATATCATACTTATGTGGGTGACGATCAAACCGTTCGTGTGGTTTAAAATATTTATTAGGCATAGCTTCGGATATTAATTCTATTGCATGCTACAACCGTTCTATAATTAAATGGTTTTAGCTAAGGTCTGTGTCTAAAAAGCCAAGTTACAGTTACACTAGCCTTAATCTATTTTCCATAGGCTTAGATTGACACTGGTTTTCGTAACAATATAGCCGCCAGTTTTATCAAATTCGGACTCGTAGGACGATATGTTTTGACATTTTTGTATGATGTGTTCTTAATACATTAATTAAAACATATCTTCCCTAATTAATTATCCATACCGACCTAAACAATGGCAAATCCTAAAATTAAAGACTTTTTTAATGGGCGTTTTTTTGAAATTCCTAAATATCAACGTGGCTATGCTTGGGAAAGGCAGAATATCAGAGACTTATTTGATGATATAATCGAATCGATAGAATCCAATTCAAACCATTACATAGGAACAATTGTGCTTTCCAGATCGCAAGACGATGATGAAAAATTTTATGTTGTAGATGGTCAACAGCGAATTACAACAATTACTTTGATTAAAAATGCAATAATTAATAAATTATCTAACAAAGATTCGGCTTACTATCACCGGTTTTACATCAAAGAGGACGGTAGATACCGTTTAGCGCCGTTGGGCAGGGACAGGGAGTACTTTTTTAATATACTGAACAACAAGATCGGCGAACCTCAAAATAAAAGTCAACGTTTTTTAAGAGAAGCAGTTGAAGAAATAGACTTTAAAGTGGAAGCAATTGGAGATAAAATTAAATTCCTGAAATCTATTGAAAAGCTTGAAATTATGGAGTTTGTGGAAGATTCTGAAGGCGACGCAATCAGAATATTTCAAACGGTCAATGATCGGGGTAAACCATTATCGAATATGGAAAAAGCCAAAAGCTTACTCATATATTTTTCCAACCGATATTTAAATAAGGAACTGGATGACATTGTGAATAATTATTTCAGCGACATATTTGAAATCTATGATGACATTAAACATTTAGGTGAAGAATTAAATATTAACCTTTTAAGGAATAAGGAATTTAATGAGGATAACTTAATGCGATACCATTTTGTTACTTATAGCAACGAGGATTATGATCCAACGGCAAGTTATGTGTTACAATTTTTAAAAAATCAACTTACAAAATTAAGGAACCAATCAATTGTTGATTATGATTATGCTTCAATAAAAGCCTTTATCAATGATTACATTGAAAGCCTGAAGCATTTCTTCGAGTGTTGTAAAACAGTTATCGAAAGAGCTAAGACTGAGCCTAAATATTATAAGTTGTTTAGTATTTTAAATCTGTCCGCCACACTTTACCCTTTTATAACGAAACTTGAAATGGTAGGTATGTTAGAACAAAATCTTAGGGGACATGCAAAAGCTAATTTTACATTATTTGATATTGTTGAATTAATTGATGTAAGAGTTTATAAGACAAGAGGTACAGATCCGAAATCAGATATTACAAGGTTTCTTTACCAGCTGAATGAGAATACAACCATTGAACATATTGAAAATTGGGTTTTATGGTTCAATGGCAGGTGGATGAATAAAGAGGAGTTTCAGTCTCATCTTTTTGGAAATATCTACGGAAACAGGGCTTTGGTGCATATTTTTATCGATTATTGTGAACACTTGCAAAGCAGGAAATTTACCATTGAAGATTTAAAAGGTATTGTCAATAAAAACCCCAATATTGAACATATTCTTTCCCAAACGCCTAAATTTGCACCTCGGTCATTGGGTTTCAGAAATACAGAAGACTTTTATGAATATGAACATAAGATCGGCAACCTGACCATACTTGAAAGAAGCTATAATTCAAATGTTCAAAATAAAAGTGCAATTGATAAAATTGATACCTACGGGAAAAGCACTTTTAAAATGACTAAAAAGGCTGCCTCCGAAATTGATACTCAAAAAGGTTTTTTAAAGCAACAAGTTGAATTAAGAACTATTGAAATTGCTGAATACTGTCTAAAAAGATGGTGGTGCTAATTGTACTAATGTAATATAACCGTAAACGCTATAAAAACCAACCATGAATTTAGGTAAGGATACAATAGACGAATTATTTTTTGCGGTAGAAAAAGAATTTACCAACGCAGAATTACAAAGACTTTTATTGAGATATGGCATTACTGGATGGGAAAATGAAACTACGACTCCAAAAATGATTGTAAAATCACTTCCTTTTGTTCACGCCCGAGTTAATGGCACTAATGAAATGGGCGTTATGGTGCAATATATTTTATCCACTATCAATTTAAAACGTAACGGTCGTGAATGGGGAGATAAAGTAAAATTAGCTAAAATTCATCCTTTATTGGTTAATGCTTTGTTGCGGGATGGATATAAAGAAGATGATTTTATTTTAAACGTTACTATACCAAAGGAGCTTGAATCGGCAAAAGTACCAGATGAGTTCTTGCGAAATTTAAATCATTTCAAATTAACAACAGCCTTGGGTCACTTGGAACAGGCACAGACCAATTATAAAGACGGCAACTGGGCTGCAGCAAATGCAATGATAAGATCTTGCTTTGAAGCAGTATTGATATTTATTAATGAAAAAATAAATCCTAATAATCCTGCTACATCTGGTGGTGATGCCATTACAAAGCTAACCAACTGTGGGTTTTTTAGGGAAGATTTGAATGAGGCAGATAGGCAAAGCCAACCGTATGGCTTTGTCGGAGGCCTATGGAAAATGCTTCATCCGCATGGTTCACATCCTGGGTTGTCTGTCGAGGAAGATAGCACGTTTCGTTACCATATCGGCTTGGTAACTTTAAATTATTATTTAAAACGTTTAAGAAATATAGTTTAATTGCAAGTTATTAAGCTTTAGACCCACAAACTAACTAAGTTTCCCGCTGTATTGAAATTATCTTTTGATCTTCAAGTATCCCTAAATAAACATCAATAAATTCCGCCAATCGGATTATTACAAAATTGCCATCTTTGTAGCTGAAATTACAAAACACATCGACATGATTTCCATCTGGTTCCATAAGCGCCATTGAAGTGACATTAATTTCAGGACCTGAGTCAAGATAATGTTTGAATTTATTATTGATTTGCCTCAATTCCTTTAGATACAAATGTTTGCTTTCTAAGCCTATTTTATCAAATGTACCCGTCCTTGCTTTAAACAAATTCTCAAGTACAGCATACATATCTTTTAATAAACTTTTTACAATAGGTATCAAATCGTTGAATACATTTTGAAAAGCCGGTGAAGTCCAATGACTATCATTTGATACCACTATTCTCGGGTGATGTTCGTTACCGCCTTTTTTGAACTTGAGTACATATATTGTATCTATAATCTTTAGACTATTTTCAATATCGTGTTTCAAAAAGTTAATATCATTTAAGTCGTAAATTGGCATATATCGATTATTTAACATCAGCTATCCAATAGTGCCAATTTTTTTTTGAAATCCAATTACAGACTACGTCACTTGGGAAAAGAATATGCTTATCCCGACCGACTTTCCATTTATCTGCCCACCCAGGTATTATTGCTGTGTTTGCAGAATATACAGTACCGTGTTTAAGCATTACGGATTTGCCGTGTCCAGTCAGCGTAGTTTGGGGGTAATAAATGTTATCCGTTAGACAGATGAATTTCCTGATATCAAAACCCGAGAAATTATGCAATCTTTCGATATCCCTTAAGGCGTCATAAGAGTCTAAATCTTTGGCGCGATTGCTAATTTTCATAAAGCATTTTAACTCTATGGCTGCCTTTATACTACCTAATATGCAAACAATATCAATGCTTTTGTTTTGATAATTTGTTTCCATTTCAATTTCGAAACTTTCATCTGGCAGAATACAGTATATGTTTCCCAAATCATAAATGAGTTTAGATAGATGGAGTTGTAGTGAGGATTCCTTATTAATTTTTAATTTTCCCGATACAATTCTTTCAAAAAGAATTGACCACGATTGTTCTATAATGTTGTTGAGTCGTTCAATTGGATCTAATAAGGTCATTTATATATACTATGCGGAAATAACATATTAATATAAGACATATTTCTGGATAGCTGCAATTGTTTGGTAAACTTTTTGCCCTCTTATGTAATAGATTTGATTCATGATGATTCCATCAGGTATCATTTGATTTTCCATTTTTATTTTTTAGGTATTTATGAAATTCTCTAAGGTCACATAATGTGACCTTAGAGATTATAAACTAAATTCCGGCATATTTTTGTTTAAGTGCGGCCATATCCTGGCTGACTTTTAAATCCAATATTTTGGCATAGTGCTGCGTGGTTTTAATATTGTTGTGCCCCAACATTTTACTTACAGTCTCCAAAGGAACGCCATTTGATAGAGTGACCGTAGTAGCAAAGGTATGCCGAGCCATATGAAAAGTAAGCGTTTTGGTAACGCCGCATATATCTGCAATTTCTTTCAAATAGCTGTTCATTCTTTGGTTGCTCAATACTGGTAAAACACAGTTTTTATTGCTGCATTGTGGATGATCGGCATACTTGTTTACAATATCAGCGGCTATAGGCAATAAAGGTATTCGGGAGCTTGTATCTGTTTTTTGTCTTGTTGTAAATATCCATTGCTCTCCGTCGATGCCGGTTGCTATTTGATGGCGTTGAAGTTTTTGCACATCCGCATAGCATAAGCCGGTATAACAACAGAATATAAATATATCTCTTACTTGCGCTAACCTGTCAATAGTAACAATCTTAATTGCAATTGCTTCCAATTCTTGCGGCATCAAAAATTCCTTTTCTTTCGCCTTAGCCTTTGATCTGTAATTAATAAAAGGATTGTCAGATAACCATCTGTTAGCTAAGCAATTATTAACAATTTTCTTTAAGTGCTTTATATATTTAGCGGCAGACACTCCGCTACATTTGCATACTGTTTTTAAGTAAAATTCATAGTTAACAATAAACGCATGATTCAAATTTTTAACATCCATATCAACTATGCCATATTGGTGCTGCACAAAAGCTGATAAGTGCTTAAAGGAGCTGCGATAGCTTTTTAGCGTATTGGCTTCAAAACCATTTCCAATCAACGCTTTCACTTGATCATTATGCTCATTAAATAATGCTACTACATAATAAGCTTTTTCTGCACGGCCAATAAATTGATCACGCAACTTCTCCGCGGTAATTTCTTTACCTGCGCCAATTAGTTGTTGATGGGCGTTCATTACTTTAGTTTGTAAGGTATCTAAGTAACTGTTTAAAGCCCTTACTTCTGATTTGGTGCCGATTCCCCGTCCCGCGTGACTATTCCATCCTGACGGCTCGCAATCTCGCCCGGCTGATACTTCTGCACGTTTTCCGTTAACTGTGATACGCATATAAACCGGCATTGGGCCTGATGCGTAAACTTTTTGCTTTTTTAAATAAAAGAGCAGACTAAAATTTGTTTTCATAATTTCAAGCATTAAAAGTTAAACAAATGTATGCTTGCAATTAACATGTATCAAGATGTTCAGATTTTGAACAACCTGACAATCAATAGATTATATAGTATTCGGTGAGTAGTAAATTGGATTTATGGTACTCACCGCATTACGCACATTTTTAATGAGATTTAGTGCATATTATGGTGTTTTGACCAAAAAACAAAAGCCTGCAATCATTTGATTTGCAGGCTTTTATCATGTTTTAATACTGATTTTAGTGGTCCCGACGAGAATCGAACTCATATCTAGAGTTTAGGAAACTCCTATTCTATCCGTTGAACTACGGGACCTTTTTGATTTCGGATTTCGGATTTATTAAATCCATCATACCCGCGAAATTCATGCAAATGTGCGAATTTTGAATGAGTTAGTCAAAAACATTTATAGTTTAGTGAGTGGTTGATTGAGTTAGAAATTAAGTTGAATTACCAAACTACTGCATCTTCTCCATCTACACATCATCTCCTTCATTTGCACATCCGCATATTTACACATCTGCACATCATCATCTAATCACCGATCCATCATGCATATCTTCTCCTGCCGAAACAAAGCTTAGCTTGCCTTCGGCATTTTCGGCCATCAGGATCATGCCTTGCGACAGGATGCCTTTTATCTCGCGTGGTTCAAGATTTACCAAAACACTTACCTTTTTGCCGATAATGGCTTCCGGTTCATAGTATTCAGCAATGCCCGATACGATGGTGCGCTGATCAATGCCTGTGTCGATGGTCATCTTCAATAGTTTTTTGGTTTTGGCTACCTTTTCGGCGGTTAAAATGGTGCCGGTGCGGATATCTATCGTAGCAAATGCTTCGTAGCCAATGTTTTCTTTTGCAGGAACTACAGCCACCTGTTTTTGTGGCTGACTCGCTGCTTTTTTATCCAGCAGTTTCTGTATTTGCTGTTCTATCGCTTCATCTTCCACTTTTTCAAACAATAACTCAGCTGGGTTTAGCTGGTGCCCGTTTTCAAATTCAACCCGCTTATCAAAAGCAAAAGCACTGAATGGCAGGCTTAACATGCCCACAATCTTTTTAACTGTTGCTGGTAAAAATGGCTGCAGGGCCGATGCCAAATGGCCGATCAATATCAAACAGTTATGCAATGCCTCTTTAGCATCAGCCGGGTTTGTTTTTATAGTTTTCCATGGCTCTTTTTCCGTAAGGTACCGGTTCCCCAAACGGGCAATATCCATTACACTTTGCAACGCCTGCCTGAATTTATAGGTTTCCAGATTCTGTTCCAATTCGTTATGGAAACGGTTAAGCTCAATGCCGAGAGTTTCATCTGTCAGCACAATTGTGGCGCCATCGCTTTCAATTTTACCATCGTAAAATTTATGCATCAGTATCATTACCCGGTTCACATAGTTGCCCAATATGGCTACCAGCTCGTTATTTACGCGCGCCTGGTAATCTTTCCAGGTAAATTCACTGTCACTGGTTTCGGGCAGTATGGAGGTTAGCACATAACGCAACTCATCCTGCTTACCCGGAAATTCTTCCAGGTATTCGTGCAGCCATACGGCATGATTACGTGAGGTGGAAAGCTTATCGCCCTCCAGATTTAAAAACTCGTTGGCTGGTACATTTTGCGGTAAAATATATTCGCCGTGCGCATGCAGAATAGCCGGGAAAATGATACAATGGAATACAATATTATCCTTACCTATGAAATGCAGCAGGCACGACTCATCGGCTTCGTTTTCTTGCTTTTTCCAATATAGCTTCCAGTCCTTACCATTATCAATAGCCCATTGTTTGGTGGCCGAAATATAACCTATCGGCGCATCCATCCATACGTAAAGCTTTTTGCCTTTTGCCTCATCTAATGGCACATCAATACCCCAATCCAAATCACGGGTCATAGAACGCGGCTGCAAACCCGATTTTAGCCACGATTTACACTGCCCAAAAACATTTACTTTCCAGTCGCCCTCTTTGGTGTCAATCCATTTCTCCAACCAGGGCTGATACTTGTCTAACGGCAAATACCAATGCTTGGTGGGCTTTAATATGGGCGTTTTGCCACTTAAGGTAGATGTAGGGTTAATCAGATCAGTAGGGTTAAGGGACGTGCCGCAATTTTCACATTGATCACCATATGCGTTAGGGTTGCTGCAATTAGGGCAGGTGCCTATTATGTAGCGGTCGGCCAAAAACTGTTGGTAATCCTCATCAAAATACTGTTCGGAATATTTCTCTATAAATTCATCCTTTTCGTACAGATTTAAAAAAAATTCCTGCGAAAGATCATGATGAATGGCTGACGAAGTACGGTGGTAAATATCAAATGAGATCCCAAACTCCAGAAAACTGTCTTTTATCTGGTTATGGTATTTATCAATAATAGCTTGTGGGGTAGTACCCTCTTTTTTTGCTTTTATAGTGATGGCCGCGCCATGCTCATCCGAGCCGCAAATGTAAACCACGTCCTTTTTTTTTAGGCGCAGATAACGTACAAAAATATCAGCCGGCAAATAGGCCCCAGCCAGGTGCCCGATATGCAGCGGGCCATTGGCATAAGGCAAAGCCGAGGTAACGGTGAATCGTTTAAATTTATTAAGCTTCGACATTTATTATTTTTATCCCTGCAAAGATAATTTTTTTAAGTCGGAAAGTCCGAAAGTCGGGAAAGTCCGAATGAAAGACAAAAAGTTTTTTTATTATTGATGGATGGACAACCTTGCGGCTTCTTCCGGACTTTCGGATTTTCTAACTTCCGGACTTCTTCCCCCCCCTCTTAAAAAGGGAGACAAAATTGCAATCACCTGCCCGGCAAAAAAACTGCCCGCGCCTATGACGGATGCCATTAAACTATTACAATCATGGGGGCTGGAAGTTGTTTTGGGCGAAACCATTGATGCGAGCTATCATCAATTTGCCGGTGATGACGATTTGCGGGCCCGTGATCTACAGCGTTTTGTCGATGATGATAGTATCAAGGCCATCATTGCGGCGCGGGGCGGCTACGGAACAGTACGGATGATAGATAAGGTTGATTTCAGCCGATTTGCACAAAAACCGAAATGGCTGGTGGGTTTTAGCGATATCACCGTATTACATACACATTTGTTTGCCAATTACGGTGCCCAAACCATACACGGACAAATGCCGGTAACCATTCCTGATGCATCAGCCAGGTCGTTAGACACTTTAAGAAAAGCTTTATTTGGTGAAGAATTAAACTATAAGTTTACTTCGCATACCTTAAACCGCAGCGGCCAAAGTTCGGGTATTTTAGTGGGAGGCAATTTATCACTGCTGGTTGCCGTATCAGGTTCTGTTTCCGATCTTGATTATGCGGGCAAAATATTGTTCATAGAGGATGTGGACGAGTATTTATATTCAATTGACCGGATGATGCGTAATTTAAAACGGGCTGGTAAGTTAAAAAACTTAGCCGGTTTAATTGCAGGCGGCTTCAGCGAAGTAAAGGATAATAATATTCCATTCGGCCAAATCGTACCGCAAATTATTATGGATGTAGTGCAGGAGTATAATTACCCTGTATGTTTTGATTTCCCGGCAGGCCATATTCCTGATAATTGCAGCCTGATATTTGGAAAAAATGTAAATTTATCGGTCAATGGTGAGGATGTGGTAGTCGCCTTTTAAACTGATCCGGGGATTTTGCTGATCTTTAAATTGACAATTAAATGCTCTCCCAATCACTAATTCAATAATTCATTAAATCAATAATTAAAACACATGTTCGGCAATCTTGGCAACTACAAAAACTTTGGCTTATTAATAATCAGGGTTGGTTTAGGCATAATGTTTATTTTTCATGGCTTGCCTAAATTAATGGGCGGCGAAAAGGAGTGGCGCGAGCTTGGCAGCGCAACCAGGTATGTTGGTATTCACTTTTTGCCGGTTTTATGGGGATTGCTTTGTGCCGTGGTTGAAACCTTTGGCGGGTTTTTACTTATTCTCGGGCTTGCTTTTCGCCCGGTGTGCTTATTGCTGCTGATAAACCTTTTAGTGGCTACAGCGTCCCAATTAGGCCAAGGTGGCAGTGTAATGGATGCCTCACATGCTATTGAAGATACCATTATGTTTGCCGGACTACTTTTTGTTGGGCCGGGAAGATATAGTGTGGACAGAAAGTAGGATTATTACCAGATGTATACTTTTTAACAGGTCCGATAAAAATTCCAGGTTAATTAACCTGGAATTTAAAAGAATGGCTTAACTATTAATAGTGATCCTTTTTGGGGTACACAAATCATAAGTAATTCCAACCCAACTTCCAGGCAATCCACAAGGACAATGTGTCTGTTCACTAACCAGGTTGAATGACCTCTTAGTCGTTTCAATTCTAATTGCATGCGATGTGCCTGAGGCTACTGATTGAGGAAGTTTTATATCGACCACATTTTAATCTCTATAAAAAAACCCGCCTTCAACTAAATGAAGGCGGGTTAAAGTATTTATTAAACAAACTCGTTATGGCGTAACGAAAATATTATATAACAAAGCTTTGTCAGGTTGGGCAATTGTCTGCCCGCTTGCGCTTGCTATAGTTACTGGCAATACATATTTACCAAGTGTATCAATACCTATGGCTTTTGCATTAATTAAAAAATGCGCGTAGCCCAGGCGCTGGTTAGCCGGTATAGTTACTGTAAGGCCGCCAATAACGCTATAATCACTGCTTGGCAACGGTTGAAAATTAGTGCCGTTTGCACTGTTAAACGCATTTAAGGTTGTTAAATCGCTTACACTTAATGTTACGCTTAAAGGAGAACCTAATGGTTTCGGCGATGCAACATTTACCGCAACTGTTAAGGTATCGGTTGCACCGGATGCAAGGCTGTAAGTAGGAGCCTGGTACGGGCCACCAATACCTGCCTGGTCGCCATTTTCAGCAAGCGGAAGCTCAATCAGGGTACCTACTGCACCGTAATCAACATATCTTGAATCCTTAAGGCATGAACTTAATAAGGCCATGGCTGCTAAGGATAAGAAGGCCGTTTTTATATAAAATTTCTTTTTCATTTTTTTTAGTTATTAAGTTATTACTTAGTGTGCAGAAGCATCAGAACCCGTATTAGTGTCCCAAAATACTCTTGATGAAAACGGATCAATGGTACCTTCAGCAGCAACATTTTTCCCATTAGTGTTAAACTCAATCTGTGGGTAATAAAGCCTTACCGGAATATTGGTTCCAATAGCCGCCTCGTCCAGTGAACGTGGAACGTTAAGCGGATAACCGGTCCTTCTCCAGTCATTATAGATTTCAAAAAGACTGTAGCCATTAAGTGCTATATATTTTTGAGTTATAATGGCCTGCTCAAGGTTTCCAGTAGAAGCATTCCAGCCTACGTTAGCTTTATTTTGATTATAATACATTGGTGCCGATTCCAATGGCGTGTAATACGCTGCCGGGCTTGAACCAGGTACCTGATACTCAGCGCCTGTTGCTATAAATGAAGCAGTTATAGCAGCCTCATAATAACCTTTAGCAGCACCTGTTCCACCTGGAATTATACCATCAACAGCTGCTTCTGCCTGTAAAAATAATGACTCATAACCTGAGAAAACAACAGCAGGCATAGAAGCTGATTTTAAAAGACCCGGGCCAATAGCACTAAGAGATCCTGCAGCATTGGTATCCTGGCTTAATTGAGGATCGCCCAAATAAAGGCCACGCACTACAGTAGCTCCGGCATTTGCTGTGCCTTCCGGCTCCTGTACAGTTGTATAAAGTGCAGTTAATCGCGGATCATTAAAGCCATGCAGCATATTAATTTCAAATGTATTTGCTTTTACCAATATATTTTCGGCATTGCCGTTTTGATTGGTACCATATGCTAACCAAAAAGGACTTTCCTGGCCACCGTGTGCATCATTAAGTGTATAACCTGGCTGGGCATCTGCTTCTAATGTTCCATCAAGGAAACCTTCAGATAAAGTAGTTGCCATTTCAGCAGTTAAAGCGCTGAAACCCGCTAGATTAGATTGACGCATAATGATCCTTAACTTTAAGGAGTTGGCAAACTTTTTCCAACCTGTCATATTGCCTCCAAAAATCACGTCGTCACCGGCAGGCACTGCCGCACTTGAACTGCTGTTGATCAGCGCAATTGCTGCGTCTAATTGTTTTAGCAGGTCAGCATAAATAGCCGGGCCTTTGTCATACGCAGGGAAAAGGTTGCTGGTATTGAACGCTTGCGAATAAGGAACATCGTTATAGTTATCTACCAATTGCTGAAAGTCATAAGCCTTCATGATCATGGCAATAGCCTGATAATTCGGACTTTTTTGCGCAACAGCCAGCTGTTGCATAGAATTAATATTTGACAAATTAAGATACAAGTCTGTCCATACCTGGAAATCGTTGGTATTGGTAACGTACTGTGATAAGTTAGGTTGTACGATAAACCCGCTACTCACTGCCCAAACACCCATCCAGTAACCATATTGCACATAAGAGTTTGTTGGTGTAATTTGAGCCAAACCATTAGGAATGGCCGCCATTATAGATTCGGTACCGGTTAATGAAAACGGGAGTGTCGTAACACTCGGTGAATTGGGGTTAACAGACTGGTCAAGGTACTTTTTACATCCTGACAAGCCAATCGCGGAAATTGCCGCTATAATTAATGTAATTTTTTTCATCGCTCTTTAATTAAAATGTTACTTGTAAGTCAGCGCCATAAATTCTTGGACTTGGCAACTGGTTGGTTGTAATTGCACCAATAGCATTAATTCCGTTACCACCGCTTGCAACGTCGCTCAACTCAGGGTCACCCCATTGTTCGCTCTTTGGTAAAAACAAGAAGAGGTTTCTTCCGGTTAAGGCAAATGTAAGTCCCTTTATAAACTTAGTGTTTTTAACAAACTGGTTTAAATTAAATGCAAGGCTAACTTCGCGTATTTCCCAGAAAGCTGCACTTGTTACGTATGGGCTACCCACGTTTACCGGGGTTGTTGACCAATACTCCCAACCACCTTTAAATACAGGAGTTGTGTTTGGAGTATAAACTGGAGCTGCCGATGTTCCGGTATTCACTACAGACCCTGGATATACGAATATTTGACGGCCTGCTGCAGCAGATGATGCAGATGAACCTGAAAAGTCCATAGCCGAACCAATTTCGTTATAAACTACGTTTCCTGCACGATAGTCGGCCACTACGTTCAATGTCACAAATTTGTAGCTAACCTGTGAGTTTAAACCTAAACTATATTTAGGAGTAGTACGTCCTTCATCAACTAAATTAGGGTTAACAGTAGGTACGCCATTTGCACCGTTAACAATTACGTTTCCTTTAGGGTCACGATTATAATCGGTAACTTCTAATTGCGGGTATGATTTACCAACAACAGCAAATACACCTCCTATATTTCCATTATTGATATTATCTTCCTGGCTTATTTGAAGCTGGCTAACGCCCGGTAACAATGATACAACCTTCGAATCATTGATAGCAAAGTTACCACCCACTGTCCAGCCAACAGTATTAGGGCCTTTTGGAATTACTATAGCCTGAGCGCTGAACTCACCACCGTATGAGTCAACTTCACCAGCGTTTATTAAGGTATTTGTATACCCTGTAGAAGGGGATACAGTAACATCTAAAGTTTGATTACGGCTTTTTTGATAGTAGTAATCGGCTGATAAATGTAACCTGTCTTTAAACAGACCTAATTCTGTACCAAATTCAGTTTCTGATATAATTTCAGGCTTTAAGTTAGGCGGATAATAAGTGGAGTTCACTGTTAAAGCGCCTAAACTTCCATATGGAAATCCGGTAGTTACATTATATGAGTTTGAGCTGTATGGAGGAGCAGATATTTGTCCTACACGGCTTAAGTCAGCATAAATTTTCCAGTAATCTAAAACGTTGTTGTTTTTTAATCCCGGGATAGCATCTGTTGGGATAAACACAGCTTTTACAGAAGGATAATAAAATGACTGGTTTGCGGCAGGTAATCTGCTATCGCGGTCATTTCTTAATGTACCTTCTAAAGTTGCCCATCCTTTATAAGTGATTTGTGCATCAGCAAAATAAGCAACCTGGCGTATAACCGCATTAGCTTGCTGTAACGTTGGCGAACCACCAATTGCGTTTATATTATAATAGTTACCCACTAAAAGGCTGTTGCTATTATCATAAGTATAATTTCCATTTTCCGAGAAAATGTCGTTACCTAACAATAAGTTAGTTTTAAAATCATTAAAAAATGTGTGGTGAAAATTAATAGTCGCAGTTCCTTCTAACCGTGACAATCCCTGGTCGCCGTTAAAATTAGGTGTGTTGCCTGTAGTATTAATCAGGCCTCCTGTTCCATCGCCATAACCTATAAAGTCTGATACAACACCTTTAACGGTTGGGTTAAAGTAAGCCTCATTTACACCGCCCAAAGGCCCTTCGGGTATAGTGAGTGCATATGGTGACCAATCAATTTCAGCCCGTGTGTCTTTTGCACGGTATACACCAAAGTTATCACTAACTCTATAGGCTATATCCATCCATTTGGTTGGTGACAAGGTAAGGTTCAGGTTACCCTGGAACTGATCTCTTGAAACAACATTTCTTGAATTTTCAATTGCCCAGTATGGGTTCCATGAATAAGCAGAGAAATAATTATTTTCACTTGCAAACGATGTAGGATTATTTACATCCTGGAAATTTTTGATATTTAAGTTTGCCGGAAACTGCAGCAAGTTAATATAAAGGTCAGATCCGTCTGGCAATGCGCCAACCTGGTTAATGGTGTTTTTAGTATAATTTGCAGTGAAATCTACTTTAAATATGCCATAAGTTTTTCCACCTGATACACGGGCATTGGTAGTCATGCTTTTATCATCCGGTGTTGTACCGGTAACGTTTACATTTCTTGCTGAAATACCAAAATAATTATTGGCATCACCTTGTCTGAAGGAAACATCATTTTGTTCGGTTACACCGGTAACAAAAAACGCTTTAACAGGAAGCTTTGACGCTGCTGCATATGGAGCAGTAAGCTGAGGTCCATCGGGGCTGTTTGCCGGTACACCTATCGGAACAATTGATCCGTCGAAAGCAGGGCCGTATTCCTGGTTTTCATAAGGAACATGTAAAGGTTGCGCAGTAAGCGGGTTTACATATGGGCTACCCTCACCACCATACTGTCCAAAACCATTCTGCAATTGCGGAAAGTTGGCAACCTGCTCTAATTGTAGTGAGTTGTTGTAGGTAATAATAGGTTTGCCACCGGCAGTGCCTCTTTTTGTAGTAACCACAATTGCACCATTTGATGCCTGTGAACCATAAAGAGCCGCAGCACCTGAACCATTTAACACGTTGAAACTTTCAATGTCGTCAGGGTTAAGGTTACTTAAAATGGCAGTAGGTACCGGAGAACCATCTAATACAATCAGCGCCTGGTTATTACCCAATAATGAGCGGTTACCACGAAGGTTGATTCTTACAGAAGGATCAACACCTGTAGCGGTTTGCTGAATTACTAAACCGGCAACCTTACCTGTTAAACCGTTAATTGGGTCAATCGGCTTGGCCTGGTCGGCGCTGCTGCCTGTAATAAGTGTGGTTGCATAACCAACTTCGCGCTCTGCCTTTTTAATACCCAGGGCACCGGTTACCACAACTTCACCAAGCTGGTTACTGGATAACGATAACACTACATTTTCGGTAGCGCCGGTTGGTGTGTGATCTTGTGTACCATAGCCAATAAAGCTAAAACTAAGGGTAGCGCCGGCAGGTACGCTAAGGGAATACTTACCCGCTGTGTTTGTTTGGGTACCATTGGTAGTACCCTTTACCTTTACTGTTACTCCCGGGATGGGTAAACCATCTTCCTTGGCGGTAACCGTACCAGTAACTGTACGGTTTTGTGCAAATACCTGTGTAATGCATAACATCAGGAAACACAAACTTACTAGTAGAAGTTTTTTCATGTTTGTTAATAATAAGATCAGTTAATAGTTAATTAATCATAAAAGTAGTGTTACGTTATCAAATTGTCAAGCTAAATCAAAAAAAAAACTACTTTTTTTTAAAAAAAGATAAGTTTATACCATAAAAGTAATAATTTTAGTACTATGTATTGCATAATACAATTTAAAACATATATCTTTGTTACATGATTGTTGAAAATACACAAACCCAAATGAGGAAAGGCATACTGGAGTATTGCATTCTCTCTATTATAGCCAAGGGTGAAACCTATGCTTCGGACATAATTGCTGAATTAAAAAAGGCCCAACTGCTTGTGGTTGAGGGCACTTTGTATCCATTATTAACCCGTTTAAAAAATAATGGGCTGCTCACTTATAACTGGGTTGAGTCAACCTCCGGGCCGCCACGAAAATATTATATCTTATCTGCCGAGGGCAAAAATGTGCTCGAACAGTTGGATAAAACCTGGGAAGAACTATCATTTGCCGTACAAACAGCGATAGGAGACAGGAAGCAAGAAAGGAGTTAAAATATTGAATAATGAACGCCGGATATCAAATTGTAAAGGCTATATCATTATTTAAATGTAAACACAATGAAAAATATATCCCCAATCTTAAATCTCACGTCTCAAGTATCATATCTTTTTTAAAGAAATTATCATCATGAACAAAACAATTATCATAAATATAAACGGCATTGTATTCCATATAGAAGAGGATGCTTACGAAATATTAAAAAACTACATGACGGAAGTAAAACGTCATTTTTCAAACTCGGCCGACAGCCTTGAAATTACAACCGATATTGAAAACCGTATAGCCGAAATGTTTTCGGAAATACTGGTAAGAGATTCAAGGCAGGTTATAGTTGAACAGGATGTGCAAAGCATTGTAGAACAAATGGGCACCGTAGCCGATTTTGAACACGCCGAAGACGATAACAAAAGCGGACCGAATAGCTATACCTATAATAATACTGAAGGCCGAAGGCTGTTTCGCGATCCGGACGATCACCTGGTTGCCGGTGTTTGCGCAGGCATCGCCAATTATTTTGATATCGATGCTGCTTGGGTAAGGCTTGCATTTGCCATATCGGTTACGTTTGCCGGGACCGGTTTAATGCTATATATAATACTATGGATAGTTGTACCTAAAGCCGTTACACGTGCCGACAGGATGGCAATGAAAGGCGAAAAACAAAATCTACAAGGTTTTAAAAAGAATTTTGAGGACGAATTGAGTTCTGTAAGGCAAAACCTGTCGAACTTTGGGCATGAAGCACGGCCATTTGTTTATAAGGCCCGTGATTTTGTTGGCGATTTCTTTCATCACCTGGGCATATTTTTTAATGGCGCTGGCAAAGTTTTAATAAAGCTGCTTGGCATTGTGGTATTACTGGCCTGTTTTGCCGCTGCTATAGCCATGATAGTTACCTTTATTGCTTTTGTTGGTTTTGGTGTGGCTCGTCCGCATGATTTCTTTCCATTCCGGGTGGTTGGAACCAGGTATGCCGATAAAATATACATCTCGACATTTTTAACTGCCTTTATACCGGTTTTGGTTATCATTATGCTTGTTATCCGGGGGATTTTTAATGTGGGCAGCATTGGCAGGTCAACCGGTTCTGTTGTTTTGGTTATTTGGCTCTGTGCATTAGGCACGCTTATTTATTATGCATCCCGCATAACAGCCGATTTCAGGGAGTCGGCAAGCTTTACTCAAACAACTAATATAAAACCAACAGCAAATAACACGTATTACTTAAAGCTGAATGATATAAAGTATTTTACACATGATGATAGCGTACGGCTGGACATTAAGGATCATTTTCGCAATATGGTTGTGACCGATGATAATAATGGCTTTAATGATGAGCCACGCAGCGTTACTATTGTTATTGAAAAAAGTGATGTAAGACAGCCACAACTCGAAGAGTCGTACAGCGCTAAAGGTGGCAGCTATGAAGATGCCCTTTTTAATGCGCGCAACACCAGCTACGTATTTGCCCAGCAGGATTCTGTTTTAAAGTTTGACTACACACTACGTAAAAGACCATTTGCAGCATGGCATGACGAAGAGATAGTGCTTACCTTAAAAATGCCATTAAACTCAAAAGTAGTAATTGACCAAAAGCTGGATGATTATGTACAGGATATTAATGCTTACGATTGCAGGAATCTTAACAAGCAGGATAGGGCCACATCATCTACATTTATTATGACTGATAACGGCCTGCAATGTAAAGTGGATACATTGGTTACCACCAAAAAGGATAGCGTTAAGACAGATAGCGCGAGGTAGGAAAGTTTGCAGTAGCAGTGGTGAGTGGCAGTAGCAGTTGGCAGTGAACTTACGCAGTTTTTAGAACTTCGTAAGTTTTTTTTGAGTATTCAATTGCTGGTTTCACCTATCGGCGGTCACCTGTTCCAAATTAAAACTGCTACTGCCACTCACCACTGCTACTACTCACAGAGCTCAAATCCTTTTACCAAGGCAAACCGTCCATTCACCGACGAAAACCCTCCACTTACCGAAAAGTTAAAATTTAATGTAACCAACCCCCTCATTTGTGCATCTTAATTCAAAACAGCACACAATTAGTATGCTTACAGGCAACTACAATTAATAGTATTTTGAACGATGAAACAAATAACAACTACCTGGTATAAGATAAAATAAATAAAAACCCTTACCCGCAGCCGGCCGGTAGCCGGTAAACTTAAAACTTACTTTAAAATTAAAAAAAGAACAAAAACTCTTTACTGGGCCCGCTATTGCCCAAAAACTGATACTACTATGAAATCTCACACCAAAACAATACTTCACACGCTTTTACTATTTATTATAGGTACCGCCTCTGTTTTTGCCCAGGCCGGTAAACCGGGAATCAAAGTTTCGGGCACATTGCAGGATGAACAGGGCAAACCAATGGATTACGCCACGGTAAGTTTGCTTAAGGCACAGGACTCGACCACAGTTAAAGGCACGTTGAGCACCGAAACAGGAACATATACTTTCGATCATATAAATGCAGGCAGCTATATAATTAAAGCCACTGTTGTGGGATATGAAAAAGCAATCAGCCAGCCACTTACCATTACCGATGCTTCAGCAAACCTTACTGTACCGGTTTTAAAAATGAAGCAGGGCAGCCACTCACTTAATACAGTTACCATCACCGTAGCAAAACCGCTGATAGAACATAAATTTGATCGTACAGTAATGAATGTTGAAAATAGCGCACTGGCAGCAGGAAACTCGGCTATGGAAATATTGGAAAGAGCGCCCGGTGTTACAGTTGATAAGGATGATAACATCAGCCTTAAAGGCAAACAAGGTGTTACCGTAATGATCAACGATAAGCTAACCTATCTTTCTGCAGCGCAACTGGCAACATTGCTGCGCTCAACCGATGGCACCACTATCCAATCAATCGAGATCATCACCAATCCATCTGCAAAATATGACGCTGCCGGCAACTCGGGCATTATTAATATTAAGCTGAAGAAAAACAACCAGAGCGGCACTAATGGCAGCGTAACCCTGGGCGCCGGTGCAGGCACTTATGGTAAAGACAACGGAACCTTATCGCTAAATCATAAAGAGGGTAATTTAAATATCTTCGGGTCTTTTAGCCATGATGATAACGAACGCTTTCACCAGCTGGATATTAAACGTATAGTAACCGATAGCATGGGCAACAAAACATACTTTAACCAGTTATCATTTATGCCGCAAACCCATCATGATAATAGCTACAGATTTGGAGCCGATTATGACATTGGCAGCAAAAACACTATCGGCTTCCTGATAAACGGATATTCAAATACCGAAGTAGATAATAATGTAAACAATACCTATATAGGTACACAGCCAAATGTTACCAACTCTTATCAAAATACTTATTCAACAATTAACCAAACCTACAAGAACTTTGCTGTTAATTTAAATGATAAGCTGTTAATAGATACCAACGGCCAGGAACTGAACGTTGACCTTGATTATTCGAAGTTTAACAACAATTCTTTAGCACAATACGATACCTACTTTTTTAATCCCGATGGCAGCACAATGGCACCTCCGGTTTTTTTGAGAAACCAAACGCCATCGGTAATTACCATTAAAACTGCAAAGCTTGATTATACGCTTCCTATCAATAAAACACTTAAGCTGGAAACAGGTATTAAATTGAGCGATGTAAAAACAGATAATAACCTGCAGGCGCAACAGCAGGAAAACGGCGCCTACGTAAATGATACTACACTTACTAACCGCTTTATATATACCGAAAAAATAGATGCCGCTTATGTTAATTTAAACAAGAGTTATAAAAACACAACTATACAGGCTGGTTTACGCGCTGAATATACTTCATCAACCGGCGACCTGGTAACTACTAATGAAGTGGTAAACCGTCATTACCTTAACTTTTTCCCCAGTGTTTTTATAAATCATACTGTAAATGATAAAAACGAGTTTGGTTTATCATACAGCCGCCGTATTGATAGGCCGGGTTATGATGATTTGAATCCATTTGTTTATTACCTGGATCAATATACTTATGAAAAAGGAAATCCTTTTTTAAACCCGCAATACACTAATAATTTCGAGTTAAACTACACCTGGAATAAAACCATTAACGTGAGCGTGGGATACAGCCACACAACCGATGCTATAACCCAGGTTTTATTAACGGATCCCGTTAGTAAAGCTACTTACCAAACCAATTTGAATTTACAGAGCCAGAATAATTATAATATTAGCATCAATTCGCCTTATACTATAAACAGCTGGTGGACCGGCAACGTCAATGCAACTGCCTTTTACCTTGGCCTTAAAACCGACTCGCTTTTAGGCGCCAATTTTAACCGGGGCAAAGTAGCTTACCAAGGGCAGCTAACACAAACATTCCAGGTGGCTAAGAGCTATAAAATTGAGCTGATGAGCAGGTATCAGTCATCCCTTGATTACAGTATTTTCTTTGTTAAGCCGCAGTACTCAAATGATATCGGTGTAAGTCACTCTTTTGATGATAAAAAAGCAAATATTAAATTTTCGGTAAGCGATATATTTAACCAGCTGCGGAATGATGTAACCAGCAATTATCAGTCAAATGATCTGGATATAAAACAGAAAAACGAAACCCGTGTAGCGCGGTTAACCTTTACCTACAACTTTGGTAACAGCAAAATAAAGAGCCGTGAACATCAAAGCGGTGCCGATGATTTAAAAGGCAGGGTGAAAGGAGCGAATTAGTTTTCTTAGTAGCAAGTATTTAGTAGCAAGTATCAAGTAAGCAATAAGTGGCAATAGTATAGTAGTGACAGTAATTCTACTTTATAGTAACCAGTCTTGCGACTTGATACTTGCTACTAAATACTTGGTACTTGATACTATTATGGATTTTCACTGCCCTACCATAAACACCGCGTTGCTAAATAACAATTTTCCGTTTTCCCAAAAGCTGCGGAAGAGGGGATCATCAACCATATAAACTATTGTGCCACGCCCGTAGGATTGCACACCCAGCAGCATGCCGTCTTTAATTTTGTCTTTACTTTTCTGTCCCACAAATCCTGAAACATAGGCATCCTTTTTAACGGTACCAACGTTCCAGTTGCCATCACTCAAAAAATCATAAATATCATCACTTAATTTAATGGAATAATACCAGCCCGGCAAGCCAAAGCCGAGTGGATGCGTATCGTCCAAATTAATTTTATAAATAGCCCCCGGCACACTTGCTCTTATAGCATCCCGGTCACGGTCGTCATATAATTTTATATCCGGGATTTTGTTTTTGGTATCGGCTTTGTCATCCTTTTTTTCTTCTTTTTTCCTGATGTCAAATCCTTTTTTATCAACCAATTGCGCAACGGCATTTTGAATAGCTATCAGCTTGCCGCCGTCATGGATCCAGTTTTGTAATTTATCTGATGGGAAATCATCGTAATTACCATCGGCAAATATGGCAATATCAAAATCAGCCAATCTTATTTTGGGTATATCCTGGTACCTTATTAACGTTACCGGGTAGCCAATTTGCTGCTCAAAAAAGTGCCAAACCTCGCCCATTGCTTCTGCCGAAACAGCATCGCCGGTTACCAGCATCACCTTCGGCTGGCGGATGTACCGGATAACATCAGATCCAAGATCCGAACCCTTTTCAACAAAGCCCGAGTTTAGCGGAATAAGCTCATGATTAAGTTCTGTAGCCGTCTGGATCACTTCCTGGTCAAAATCTGCGCGATCATTACCGGCCCTGGCGATAAGCAGCGATCCTGCGGTAAACTTTTTGCCACCGGCCTCAAATGGCTTTTCCGAATAACGTACCTTGATTTCTTTTTTTAATAATGCCGCTAAAAACCTGACATCACTAACCGATTGCCATGCCGATACGTAGGCATAAGCGTGAGTATTTATCAAAGCTTGTGGTTTTGGTGTATTTAAACCATTGCTCAACGGCTTAAATGATTCCTTTACGCCGTACGCTATTAATCCATAAGCATAAGGTAATGACCATGCGGTAATATCATAAGTGTTGGAGTCGGCTACAAAAGTTTTGGGTTCAAGTAATACATTTAATAAAACTGATTTTGGCTGATAGGCATTAATAACCAGGTCATTTTTGGTCACACTATATTGTTCCGTTTTACGCGTTACATAATTATACCCGGTAATGGTGTTTTTTAAACCGAAGCCATATAGTATGCCATTTCTATCCAGCAATTTTGCCAATGCATTTATTTTATCGTCATTATCATTTCTTATTACATAGGTTTTGTATTCCCCGGGTGGATTGATGCGGCTGTTATCATAAAACTTTTTAAATTCTTCCAATAACTTTGGGGCATACGCCGAAACGGTTTCCACAGTACTTAAACCGGTTGAATGATGGTGAGCTATCCGGTCGGCAAGTGTTAAACTATCGCCGGTGCGGGTTAATACCGAGAGGCCGGCGCTTATTCCGCCCTGCTCATAAGTCATACCTATGGAGCCATTATATATAGGATAGGTATCACCGTATGAAGGATAAAGCAAGTCGAACTCCTGTTTGGTAAAATACAGCCAGCCATTCTGGTCGAAATATTTTGCATTGTTTTTACCGATAATGGTTTGGAACTCCTTTTGCCACGCAGTTATAACCTTATGAAAAGGTTCGGCCGCCGGAGCAAAGTAGTAAGGGGCATTGTAACCCTGTTCATGATAGTCAACATGCACTTCGGGCAGCCACTGGCTAAACAGAGCCAGGCGATAACGGGTTTCCTTTTGGGTTTGCCAGGCCCAGTCGCGGTTCAAATCAAAATAATAATGATTTATCCGGCCACCCGGCCATGGTTCCTGGTGCTCACGTGATGATGGATTGGCATCAGGCGTAGCCCCACGCACAGAATTATAAAAATTAATGTAACGTTCGCGTCCGTCAGGATTTAAACAGGGATCAATAACCACCACTGTGTTTTTCAACCAGCCTTTTATACGGGTATTTGATGGATTTACCATATCGTACAGCATCAGCATGGCAGTTTCGCTCGAAGCAGGTTCATTACCATGAACATTATAGCTTAACCAGCAGATGACGGGAGTGTTGGGGGAGATAGTAGCAGTGGCAGTAGACACATGGCTGCTACTGCCACTATTTACTGCTACTTCCTCCAATCCCGCAAGGCGTAAATTATTCTTCCGGATCTCTTCCAGCCTGTTTATGTTTTCATCAGATGCAATGAACATAGCCAAAAGAGGGCGCCCCTCGTTAGTGGTGCCGTATTGCTGTAGCTTTACATTTTTCGATACGCTTGCTACATATTTAAAATAATCAACTATTTTGTAGTGGGGAGTAAACTGATCGCCCAGCTTATAACCCAAAAAGCTTTCGGGCGATTTAATTTCCTGCGAGAAGGCATTACTCAAACAAATAAATAAAATAAAAAATAAGGCTATTTTTTTTGACATATTAGTAATTGGCATTGGCTAATTTATAAAAATATTTTAATGTTATATTAATTGCCTAAAGCCATCAGGCTAAATGCAAAAAATCTGCACATTTGTATCCCGATAGTTATCGGCATATATTTACTTATCAATCTATGATTTTAATTACCGGTGCAACTGGTTTTTTAGGTTCAGAACTGGCAATTCAACTGGCGCAACAGGGCAAGCCTATCCGTTGTACCAAACGTAGCGGCTCTGTAATTCCACAATGCCTGGCATCATACCAAACACAGATTGAGTGGATTGATGCCGATATGATGGATATTTTTGCGCTGGAGGATGCGCTGACCGGAGTTACACAAGTTTACCATTGCGCTGCACGGGTATCGCTTAAACAGGCTGATAAAAAGCCCATGATCACGGCCAATGTTACCGGTACCGCTAACCTTGTAAATTTATGCCTGCAAAATAACATACGGCTGGTGCATGTTAGCTCGATAGCCGCCATTGGCCTTGCCAAACCCGGCGACCTGATAACGGAAAATCATTACCTTGATTTGGCGCTGGAAGATGACGGCTATGCCATATCCAAACTGGAAAGCGAAATGGAAGTATGGCGCGGCATTGCCGAGGGACTGGATGCGGTTATTGTAAATCCTTCCATTATTATAGGCGCTAATGCTGGTATAAATGGCAGCGGAGCCTTATTTGAAACTATACGTAAGGGACTTAAATTTTATACGGGCGGCAGCTCGGGTTTGGTTGATGCAGAGGATGTTGCCAAATGCATGATCGCCCTGATGAATAGCGGTATACATGCTGAACGGTATATTATCAATGCTGAAAACCGGGATTATAAAAACCTAACCGCCGAAATAGCACAAGGCTTTGGCATACCCGCACCTAAAACCTTCGCCAAAGCATGGATGATGAGCCTGGTATGGCGCACCGCTGCATTTGCAGCTGCTTTAACCGGCAAAGATCCATGGATTGATAAAATATCTGCGCAGGCTGCATCCATGATAAGAGATTACGACAATTCAAAGATCAAAAAGGCTATAGGGATTAAGTTTAAGCCGCTAAGTCTTTCTATTAAGGAGATTTGTGAGCGGTTACAGGGCGTATAACACACGCTACCGATTTTTCCACGTAGAGACGCAATACTTTGCGTCTCCAAAATGCAATCCCAAAGACGCAAAGCATTGCGTCTCTCCGTTCGATTTTAATATTCCCCTATCGACAGCAACACCAGCGTACAGGCATTTTCTGTTTCAATTCCTTTTTCATTTGCCATGCGGCTGAGCTCGGAATTTTCGGTGCCCGGGTTAAAAATGATCCGCTTGGGATGAGTGTTTAATATGTAATCGTACAATTCTTCCTGGTGCTGCGGGCCAACGTAAAGGGTTATGGTATCAATATCTGTATGGATAGTTTCGGGTTTTTCAATTGCCACACCTGCTACCTCGCCCGCTTTAATGCCTACATTAACGATGGAGTGCCCGTACTTTACCAGCTTGTTTGCAGCAATATATGCATAACGTCCCTCGTTGGGCGTTGCGCCTAATATTAATGTTCTTTTATCAGCCATTGATTATCCTTGTTAATAAAGCAATTTGTCCGGAATGATAAACCTGGTGCTGTATAAAGCCAAGTATCAATCCTTTGTAAGTCACCTTGGGTTTGTTTTCGCGGGTATCATTAATCATTTCGTTCCATTGTTCTTCGGGGAAATGCTGAATAATACCCAGCAAATTTACGTTAACCAGCTTCAGATCATTAACATAGTTTTGCCATTTTTGTTCATCAGGCGCACCCGGATCGGGAAAGTTACCGCTTGTGGGCATACTTGCAGCCATACCATTCATCCGGTCCATAACCTCTTCGGTCCACGATATCATATGCAATAAAATACCTGCTATGTTATGTACAGAACCCGGCGGCTTTTCATATGCCGCTTCAAAGCTTACCCGCTCAATAGTATTATAAATATTCGGCCCGTACCATGCACCACCGGATAATACGGTTTCTAAATCTGTGCTGAGTTCTTCTGATATCGTCATTATTATAGTTTTGATGCCGCTATGGCACAGTTTATTCCATCAATAGCCGCAGAAATGATGCCACCCGCATACCCGGCGCCTTCGCCGCAGGGAAACAATCCAGCCACCTGCGGGTGTTGTAGCGTTTCCTTATCCCTCGGTATTTTTACCGGCGATGAGGTTCTCGACTCCACACCAACCAAAATAGCCTCGTTGGTATAATATCCTTTCATTTTTTTGCCAAATGCAGGCAGTGCTTTTCGCAATCGCTCATTGATCCAGCCGGGGACAATCTCTTTTAGTTCGACAGATCGTACGCCGGGCAAATAGGAGTTTTCAGGCAGATCGGCCGATAGCCGGTTCTCTACAAAATCAATCATCCGTTGTCCCGGTGCAACCAAATCCCCCCCTCCTGCCTTAAAAGCCAGTTTCTCTATCCGATGTTGAAAACGAAGCATCCGTAACGGGTCATTTTCATCACCGGCAACATCCTTTAAATTAACCTGCACTACTGTACCCGAATTGGCAAAAGGATTGTTTCGTTTTGATGGGCTCCAGCCGTTTACTACAATCTCTTCGGCCTCTGTTGCGCAAGGGGCTATGATACCGCCGGGGCACATACAAAAGGAAAACACACCACGATCGTCCACCTGTTCCACCAGGTTATAGTACGATGGCGGCAGATCAGGACCGCGATGTTCGCAATGGTATTGCGCCTGGTCAATTATTTCTTGCGGATGCTCGATTCTTACACCTAAAGCAAACGGCTTTGCTTCTATCAAAATATTTTGCCGGTGCAACATTTCAAAAATATCTCTTGCGGAGTGCCCGGTAGCCAGGATCACCGCATCAGCATTAATCTTCTCGCCCGATGCTAATTGCACGCCTTTTATTTTACCATACTCCACCAGCAGGGCAGTTACTTTAGTATCAAAATGAATTTCTCCGCCTGCATTTAGTATACTTTCGGTAATAGAAGTAATTATTTGCGGCAGTTTATTGGTACCTATATGAGGACGGGCGTCTATCAAAATATCTTCTGTCGCCCCATGGGCCACAAAGGTTTTTAGCACTGCGTTCACATCGCCACGCTTGGTAGAGCGGGTATAAAGCTTGCCATCCGAGTAGGTACCTGCGCCACCCTCGCCAAAACAATAATTGGATTCGGGGTTAACCAGTCCTTGTTTATTAATATTGGCCAGATCACGCCGGCGTTGTTTTACATCCTTACCACGCTCTAAAATGACTGGCTTTAATCCAAGCTCAATACATTGCAAGGCGGCAAATAATCCCGCCGGGCCAGCGCCTATTATAATTACCGGTTTAGATGTTTTTATATCCGGGTAGTTAATCGTAAAGGGTTCAGGTGTATAAATCTCATCCATAAAAACCTGCACCTGCATGCGGTAAATCACCCTACGCCCACGGGCATCGATAGACCGTTTAAGAATTTTTAAGGCTGTTATTTTTTGTGGTGGGATATTGAGCGATGTACCAGCAATTTTTTTTAACGCTTCTACATCTTCCTGTTGTCCGGGCGGACAAACAATTTCTATTTCTTTGATCATTGTATTGCCGGGTTTTTATCCCGGATAGGGCAAAGGTAGGGAAAAGGGATTAAATGATTAAAACAGATCTGAATACGTACCGTCTGTTTTTAGTTGGGATATACCTTTGAACAAATTTTAAATTCATATGCTATTAAAAAGTGCTTCGACGTTTTCCATCCATCGCCTCTATGGTTTCGGCATTCGGGCTATGAATTTCCTTTTTTACCTTAACAGTTACTCCCAACTCTTTTAAAAGATGTTTTACCAGTTTAGTTTTATTATCCGGTACCTTTATTTCGAGTGTTTGCATAAACAAATTTAATATTAATACATAAATCTGTCGAACAGGGGGTGCAAATCAACTTGTCGGTATCTATATATTTATTTTAGGCTTTAAGTTTATTTTGGCTAAAGCCGCATTTGGATGATATCTTTTATCCGTTGGCTGAAGCCAACGGCAATGATCAAATAATTCATTGCCGTCCTATTTATGGGGCGGGACAAAGGCGGGTACAAATTCAAGGGACTTAGCCAAACAAGGCTGTCGGCGGCATTTGATTTACATCCAAACCGGGATTTTATTGTTGATCTTTTTGTATTCTTATCACAGTGAAAGATTAAAAGAATGTTTAGTCAATTTCAATCCTTAATTAATTGCCATCCATACTTTGCCATAAACTCTTCTGCTTCCTCAGCAAATGATTTTTTTAAGTGATGCTTCTCCTGGTTCTTAATATATCGTGTAACCGTTGGCACTTGTGATTCACTTACCGAAACAGCAAAGTAATCATCTTGCCAGCTGAATTTCTCCTCTATCAAGCCTGATTGATTAATCCAAAATGAAGATTCGCCTTTTATTAGCTGGGTTACTTTAGCGATAGTTTGATCTTTCTCCAACGAAATCAGGCAATGCAGATGATCGGTATAGCCATTAATGCCCTGTAGAAATATCTCTTTTTCTTTACAGTTTTTGATGATATGGCTATGTACATCATATCTTATCTCTTTTTTAAGCCACGGCTCCCTGTTTTTTGTGGAGAAAACCAAGTGAACCCAAATTCTTACAAATGACATCGGTTTAGTTCGGCTAAAGCCTTTTTTGCATAAATATAATTATTCCGTTGGCTGAAGCCAATGGCAATGAAAATTTATAATTACTCTACGTTGGCTGAAGCCAACGGCAATGATACCATTTAATTCTGGACAATTGAAATTACCTCTTTTCGCTAACTAAAACAAATGGAATAAATCGCCTTTTCGGCCAATTCCATAATCTGTTCTAATGAATCCGAACAATTTGCCGTTGGCTTCAGCCAACGGAATAAAAGGCAACGCAAATCCGGCTTTAGCCAAAACTCACCCACTCTATATAATAAAAACCCAACCTCACCGTCTATGCAAGCCATCTTTTTCCAGCCCCCAAATCGTCCGCCTTCATTCACCAACCGTACGGAAACGAACAGTTTCGTAGCAGCTGTTTTTTTATAATTAACTGATAATAAACAATTTGAATTCTGGGTATCAATATTGGCATGGTGTTACCAAATTATAACAAGATGATGACCACCGACACAAGATTGATAGAAATATGGGAAGGCTGCCTGAAAAACGACCGCAAGCAACAGGAGCTTTTATACAAAACCCTGGCTCCCCGGATGCTGGCTGTTTGCATGCGCTATGCCAATGATAAGGATGAGGCTCAGGATATTTTACAGGAAGGTTTTATAAAAATGTTTAAAAACGCGCACAATTACCGTGGTGAAGGTAACCTGGAGGGATGGATCCGCCGTATTATGGTTCACTGTGCTATTTCGCGCTATCGCAAATTAAAACCGATGGTTTTGGTTGAAGAATTCCCTGAAAGCAATGATGCTTACAATAATGGCTATAACGACCATGGACTGGAAGTAAAGGATCTGCTAAAAATGATCCAAAAACTGCCAGGCACTTACCGTTCTGTATTTAATATGTATGCCGTTGAGGGTTACTCGCACCAGGAAATAGGCAGCAAATTAGGTATCACCGAATTACTTTCGCGCACTACCCTGCACCGCGCCCGCACTATTTTAAAAAATATGGTAAACCAGCTTACCGCAGTTGAACAGCATTGTATGGCAGGATGAAACATCAGATTTGACAACTTTTTGAAAGTTGTCAAATCGTTTTTAGAAAAACCGCCTCTTAATAAACATTTAGCAATTTGTTAATATTCTGTATGGTTGTTTTTTTGCTAATTTGCGCCGCGTAAAAAACTTGTTACAGAGCCGAAGCGCACCCCTAATTAATTTAAGCTAATGAACAAGAGATGGCTTGTCATTTTATTGACAATCAGCCTGGTTTCCTGTAAAAAGGGAAATTTAATGCCAACCATGCCTACAGGTGATAACCTGCCTGTTACAATAACCGTAGACCAAAACAAACCCGGCTATGCCATCCCTGCAACATTTGAAGGCTTAAGCTATGAAACCGGGATATTAACCGGAAATCCCGACGTTTTAAATGCGAATAATAAAGTGCTCATACAGCTGATTAAAAACCTGGGGCCTGGCCTTCTACGCATTGGGGGCAATACCAGTGATGAGATTTCATGGACAGGTAAGGCTCGTACTGAAAATACATCAGCCGATTCACTTACCACATCAGATATCGACCGCCTATCTGCCTTTTCTAACGCTATAGGCTGGCAGGTTTTGTTCGGGCTTAACCTTGCCAATAATAATGTATCAGCAGCCGCAAACGAAGCCCGGTATGTACATAATAGTTTAAAGAATAATTTGTATGCTTTACAATCGGGTAATGAGCCGGATGTTTTTAGATTCAGCGTCAGGCCACCGAAATATAATTATGCTAATTATCATCAGGAGTGGGGCACATATTTGGCAGATGCAAGGAAAGCAGTGCCACAAGCGCCGTTTGCAGGGCCGGATGTAACACCTTATAATTTACCATGGATAAACTCATTTACTAAAGACGAAAATAAAAACATAAAGCTGATTGACGGACATTACTATGATTGTGGCCCGGCTTCAACACCCTCTATCAATATCCAAACTATTTTAACAGCTAACCCTAAATTAGCCAGCTACCTGGCGGATTTAGACAACAATGCATCAAAATACAACCTGCCTTACCGCATCAGCGAATGTAACAGCGTATATGGAGGGGGTAAAGCCGGTGTAAGTGATGTTTTTGCATCGGCCTTATGGGCGCTAGATTTTATGTGGACAGTTGCCGAAAACAGGGGACAAGGCATAAACTTTCATGGCGGAGATAATCATATTGTTTATACACCCATACTTGTTTCGGATAATGCGGCAACCGCCAGGCCTGAATATTATGCCATGCTTGCTTTTAAATATGGTAGCGCCGGTGGTACAATTATTCCGGTAACCATAAGTGAACCATTATATAACATAAGTGCCCACGCCTGTGCAAATGCTGATGGTAGCTATTCAATAACGTTAATCAATAAAGAGGCTTCAAGCAGTTTTGCATTTACCATACAGCTAAGTAAAACGGCTTCATTTGTGCAGATTGCAAGGCTTACTGCTCCCGGTTTAAACTCAACCGCAGGTACCACATTTGCAGGCAGCACAGTAAATGACGACGGCACCTTCGCACCATTGCGCAACGAGCAGCAAACTATAAATCAAAAAAGCTTTGTGGTTAATGTACCTGCGGGAAGTGCGGCAGTGATTACAGTACAGTAAGGTTGTTGTTATATATCGGCTCCAGCCTGTTATCCCAAAAAAATAAAATTTCTATTTCGCTTGCTCTAATGCGGAATATTTTCGCTTACCTTGAATAGTAATAGGGATTTAGGATCAAGCCTGATGCCCCGGAAAATACAAGCTTATTCCTCATCCCGAAATGGACATATGCTGTTTAAACTCTTCATAAGTCAGCGTATTTACCCCTTTAATATCTTCCTGCGCTTTTTTTATTCCATCAAGCACATGCTGGGGTAATACTTCTTCTTTTTTCTCAAAATGAACATTAAGCGCTTTAAGAAATGCACTAACCATTTTCTCCTGTTCTTTTGTGGGATAAACAATAAACGTTTCCATATCCAAATTTAAGAAATAAAAGTTCATTCCAAAAATGCTCTCATAGGTTATTCAATAAATCTTAAAAGGTCTTAATAAATTCGGCAGCGGTTAATATGGGAATATTTTCAAAAGGGCGTAAAACCAGCAAATCTTTGTCACCGGTTATAATGCATGCGGCGCCCGCTTCGACAGCTAATTCCAAAAACTTATTGTCCTTAGGATCACGGCAAGCCTGAATAGTTAGAGTTACATTTATTAATTGACCAATTTTTGCAAAGGAATTAATAGCGTCAAGTCGTTTCTCTTTTGAAATATATTTGTCGAATTTGGGACGGGTTAACGTTTCTTTAAGCTCAAATAACGTTGAGTCAGAATAAACCGGTATTCCAATCTCACGTCCTCTGTCCTAAGCTTTTCTATTAACAGAATCTGGTGAAAGATTCGCGCTGATCAAGCTATTTGTATCAAAAACAAATATCTTAATCATTAGATGCTAACAGGGCTTCTAATATTTCATGTGTCAGCCCATTTTTTACCGCTTCATTGCCAGTATCATCCAATAGTTTAGAGTATTCAGAAAACGTTGCATCGTTTACAGCCTTTTTAACCATTAGGCTAATAGTCTGGCTAAATTGTTGTTTACTTTCTTCGCTGAAACTTTTGTATATTTTCCCTACCGTATCATCAACTTCCAATATTATCTGTGTCATAATGTTTGTCGTTTAATCAAATTTACAAAAATTGAATCTACTATACAACAAACCTCCAACCTCTACCTATGCTTCGCTCCCATAACAAACGTTATTTCCCCTCCGTTCATAATATCAGCATGACTGATAAAATATCCGTTGAGTGGTTGCCCGTTTAACAGTACCTTTTGTACATAAACGTTTTTATCGCTTTGATTTTTTACGTTAATGATAAACGTTTTGCCGCCATCTAAGTTGACCACGGCATGGTAAACTGCAGGACTACCCAAAGCATACTGATCAGACCCCGGGGCAACCGGATAAAAGCCCAGTGAGCTGAAGATATACCAGGCGCTCATTTGCCCGGTATCGTCATTACCGCCCAAACCATCCGGTGTGTTTTTGTACATCTTTTTCAATATCATGCGGATCTTGTCCTGTGTTTTCCAGGGCTTGTCGGTCCAGTCGTACAGGTAGGCGATCTGGTGCGATGGCTCGTTGCCATGCACATAGTTGCCGATGATGCCGTCTTTAGTAATGTCTTCCGTTTCAGCAAAATATTTATCCGGCAGGTCGTAGCTAAACAGGCTGTCGATATAGGTTACAAAGCGTTTGTTGCCGCCCATTGTTTTTATCAGTCCCGGCACATCATGCGGAACATATAGCGTATAATTCCAGGCGTTACCCTCAATAAAGCCCATACCGATGGTAGTAAACGGATCAAATTTGGTTTTGCGGAAAGTGCCATCCGCCAGTTTGGGATGCATAAAGCCACTTTTAGGATCATACACGTTTTTCCAGTTTTGCGACCGTTTGATAAACGTATCATAAACATCCGTCCGGTTCAGCTTTTTAGCCATTTGGGCAATGGCCCAGTCATCATACGCATATTCAAGGGTTGATGATACCGAGTTATCATCCTTTTCATCCGGGATATAACCCATATCAATATAATCGCCAATACTTTCGTAAGTACGGTGATTAGCTGTTGTAACCGCTGCGTCCAATGCTTTATTCGCATCAAAAGGCGCATTGCCTTTTACCACGGCATCGGCCAATACGGCAACGCTATGATAGCCGCTCATACACCAGTTTTCGTTTGCCGAGTTGCTCCATATCGGCAGCATGTGTTCGGGGCTCTGGTCAAAATGTGCCATCATGCTTTGCACCATATCCGCATTTCGTTTTGGTTCGATAATGTTAAACAGCGGGTGCAGTGCCCTGTGCGTATCCCACAAGCTAAAGGTAGTGTAATTGGTAAAGCCAACCGCCTTATGAATATTTTGGTCAAGTCCTTTGTATTGGCCATCAACATCCATATAAACGGTAGGGTTTATCATAGCGTGATACATGGATGTATAAAAATTCTCTTTATCATCCTTACTGCCTTCAATTACAATTTTATGCAGCTCTGTTTCCCATTGCGCCTGGCCATCATTTTTCACTTTATCAAAATCCCAACCCGGCACTTCAGCTTCCAGGTTATTGATGGCGCCATCAATGCTTACCGGAGAAATAGCCATTTTTATTTTTATCTTCTCGCCCTCGGTGGTTTTAAAATCAAACCATACCTTTAACTGCCTTGCTGCTATCTCGGGGAAGTTTTTTACACGATTGAATTTGCCCCAAAAACCGCCATAAACTTCCCGCTTGCTAAAGTTTTTATAGCCCATTTGTATAAACGGCTTATTAAACGTCATTACAAAGTACAGCGCACGGGTACGCGCCCAGCCGTTTGTTAAGCGGTA